>Ga0182024_10002647_pt1 | contig 44041 bp, 38 predicted proteins | sample P32metaG_FD_120480 | JGI IMG/M metagenome (GOLD analysis project Ga0182024, IMG submission 120480) | Permafrost microbial communities from Stordalen Mire, Sweden - P3-2 metaG (Illumina Assembly) | ecosystem: Environmental > Terrestrial > Soil > Wetlands > Permafrost | place: Sweden: Stordalen... | reverse complement strand
TTCTTTTCCCTGGTATTCCCCGATGAGTGCCGCCTGTGCGCTCAGCCGCTGAAGGAAATCTCGCGGGTGCCGGTTTGCCGAACCTGCCTGGCCAAGCCGTCGGCCCTCACAGCCGAGTATTTTTGTATTCAATGCCGGTCGCCGTTCGCCAGCCGCGCGCCGCTCGATGAGCAAGGGCTTTGCGCATTGTGCCGGCGGGGTGTGCGAGGCTTCGACGCGGCCTATTCCTTCGGATTCTACGAAGACGCGCTGCGCGAGCTGATTCACTTGTTCAAATATGGCCGTGTGGAGACGCTTGCCTCACCGCTCGGCCGAATGCTTGCGCTGGCTCTGCCCCGGGACCAAGCTTTCGATCTCATCGTGCCGATGCCGTTGCATTGGCGCAAGCGGTGGCAGCGCGGGTTCAATCAATCGGAACTGCTGGCGCGTGAAATCGGCCGGCGCAGTGGCCTGGCCGTGTGTAGGGCTTTGCGGCGTGTCCGGTATACCGACGCACAAGCCGGTTTGACGAATGCCAAGCGCCGTTTGAATGTGTCGGGCGCTTTTCGCGCGTCGAAGTTCGCAAGCGTGCGCAACAAGCGAGTTCTGTTGATAGACGATGTGATGACTACCGGGGCTACCGCTGCCGCAGGAGCGCGCGCCTTGAAGCTGGCCGGCGCCCGGCAAGTGGTTCTGCTCACTTTAGCCCGCGCCGATCGCCGCATGGAATTGGATCTCTCCAGGAGCCCCGCCGATGCCTAGCCTTGATCGATTGCATAAGCCGGTCCTGGTTTTAAACGCCAGCTACGAGCCCATCAACATTTGCGCCGCCCGCCGCGCTCTGGTGCTGGTGCTGAAGGGCGTTGCGTCGGCCGAGGAAGAATCGCAGTCGCATATTCATTCGGCCCGGCATGCCATGCGTGTTCCTTCGGTGATTCGGCTGCTGGAATACCGTCGCATTCCGCATCAGACCCGAGCGCTTTCCCGCAAAAACATTTTGATGCGTGATCGTTACACCTGCCAATACTGTCACCGCACGCTGCAATCCGGCGAGTTAACGTTGGATCACGTCGTGCCGCGATCGCGGGCCGGTGAAACTACTTGGGAGAATCTGGTGGCTTGCTGCCACCCTTGCAATAATCGCAAAGGGAATCGCACGCCGGACGAAGCCGGCATGAAACTCGCGCGCGCACCCAGGCCGTTCAGCCTGCACACCAGCCGGCACCTGATGCGCCTGCTCGCCAAGAGCGACGATCAGTGGCGTAAGTACCTGTTCTATTGAGGAACGAAAACCCGCAGGATCTAATGCGCGGGCGGCGCTGGCTTAGGCGCTTCCTTGGGCTTTTCTTTCGTGGCGGCCTTCACCGGGCTTATGATCACGTGCGCGTTGCGCCCTTCCAACCGGGGTTGCCCTTCCACGGTCCCGTGCTCGGAGATGTCTTCGGCAAAGCGCAACAGTAACTTTTTGCCCAAGTCCACGTGCGCGATTTCGCGTCCGCGGAACTGCACCACGGCCTTCACGCGATTCCCCTCTTTCAGGAAACGGATCGCGTGATTCTTTTTGAATTCGTAGTCGTGGTCATCCGTGTTCGGCCGGAACTTTAGTTCCTTGACCTGGATGACGTGCTGCTTCTTCTTGGCCTCGTGCTGTTTCTTCTTGTTTTCGTATTGCCACTGCCCGTAATCCATCGCCTTGGCGACGGGCGGTTCGGCGGTGGGCGCGATCAGAATCAGATCCAAGCCCAGTTCTTGCGCTTTGCGTACCGCAGTCATGGTAGGCAGGATTTCCACGCTGCCATCCGGGAATACCGCTCGCACTTCGCGCACGCGAATCGCTTCGTTTACATTTTCGCGAATCTTAGGGCGGCGGGGAGGTAAGTTTCTCGGCGGAATCATTGAGAGGCGGGCAGCGCGTAGACGCTTCGCGGCGTCCGGCGAGACTCTGGATAAAATCGCATTATCTCAAGTCTAGCAGAAATCCCGGTAGTGGTCGTGATACTATCGGGCCGATGCACTACTTGCGCGGCACCCCGCGTATGTTAGTCAGTTTCGCATCGCTGCCGCTGCTGTTGGGCCAGGATGCGGCGCCCCGCTCCACTGCGTCCGATTATCCCGTCCACGCGCAATTCCAGCGCTTCGAAATGGGCGCCGAATATTTGGTTCACAATATTCCTGCGGAAAAAGGTGAGTATTGGGCAAAGGAATACCTGGTGGTGGAAGTCGCCATTTCTCCCGCTAGCGGAGAACCTCTGCGGATTTCGGGCAATGATTTCACTCTGCGTGTCAACGCCAAGAAAATCCTGGAAACGGCATCGCCGGGCGCCGTGGCAGCGGCTCTCAAGTACCCGGATTGGGAACAGCGGCCAAGCTTGTCGGCGTCGATTGGATTGGGCGATGGAGCGGTCACGATGGGAGCTCCGCCGGCTGTCGGAAGATTCCCGGACGATCCCAGAGGCATCCCAGACGCGCGCGCGCCGCGACCGCGAAGCACGGAAGACACGTACGGCGTGAACCCGGAGCAACCCATCCCGGTCGATCAAGCCATCGCCAACGTCGCCTTGCCGGACGGTTTGGTGACCAAGCCGGTGAAAGGTTGCTTGTTTTTTCGCTTTGATGGCAAGCTGAAATCCATCCGATCGCTCGACCTCGTCTACATGGACCCAAGCGGCTCGCAGGCGTTGCTGGCGCTCGTGAAGCCCGCGGGAAAGTAATTAGAGAGGGCTAAGTCTAAGGCCGAATCGGTTCCGGAATCGCCTCTCCGTCGGCACGCGGGTCGGACGCGGCATAATTCACGCCCGTTTTTGAATCGTGCAGGATGGCCTGTCCCCGTCCCATCTCCTGCGTGTACGGGCGGCGGATGGCGATGATATGGCCCCGCTCGGATAATTGCTGCAGCGTCTGGGCGGGCACGCGATCTTCAATCGAAACGTCGCAGCCGGTGGAATTACGCTTGGTGAAGCGCGGCGATTCGAGCGCAGCCTGAATGTTCATCCCATAATCGACGATATTGGAGACAAACTGCGCGTGTGCCAGTGGTTGGTTCGCGCCGCCCATGATCCCGAAGCCGATGTGCTGATCTTCGCGTTCCATGAATGCTGGAATGATGGTGTGGAACGGGCGCTTGCCGCCGGCGAGCACGTTGGGGTGCTTCGGATCGAGTGTGAACAGCGCGCCCCGATTCTGGAGCAGAAAACCCATGCCCTTCACCGTGATTCCGGAAGCGAACTCCGAGTACAGGCTCTGAATCCAACTGGCGATGTTTCCGTCTTTATCGACGACGGTGAGATAAGTGGTGTCGCTCGCGATCGGCTGGCCCGAAGGTACCTCGCACTTCGCCTTGTCAGGATCGATCAACGCTGCACGTTTGCGCGCGTAGTCCTTTGAGAGCAACTGCGCCACCGGGACATCGTACGTGCGCGGGTCCGCGTCGTAGCGGCGAACGTCGGCATAGGCGAGCTTCATCGCCTCGATGCGCTTGTGCATTTCCACCGGGCTGAATGGTCCTAGCGCGCTGGCCGGCGATGTTTCCATGATGTTCAACATCTCGAGCGCCGCCATGCCCTGGCCGTTCGGCGGCAACTCATACACGCGCCAGCCGCGGTAGTCAATCGAAATCGGCTGCACCCATTCCGGCGAATAACTAGCCAAATCTTCGGCCGTCATCGTGCCGCCGAGAGCTTGCGAGGTTTTGAGGACGGCAGAGGCGATTTCGCCCTTGTAGAAAGCGTCGGACCCCTCCTCCGCCAGCAATCGCAAGGCGTGGGCCACTTCCGGATTACGAAAGAGCTGGCCCACCTGAGGAGGTTTGCCGCCCGGCAAAAAGACACGCGTAGATTCTTCGTTTGATCGCAGCCTCGAAATGGCGTCCGCGGTCGACCACGCCTCCTGGATGCCTTCGTAAACCGGAAAGCCCTGCTCGGCGTACGCGATGGCAGGCTGGAACAGATCTTTCCAAGGCAGTTTCCCGAACCGCTGATGCATGGCTGCCCAGCCCTTCACGGCGCCCGGAACGGTGACACTATGGATGCCCCGTTGCGGCATTGTTGTTATGCCCTGATGTGCGAGAAATTCGGGCGTAAGGGCGCGCGGCGCGGGCCCCGATGCATTGAGGCCGGTCAGTTTGCCCGTCTTGGCATCCCAGTAGAGCACGAAGAGGTCGCCCCCCGGGCCGTTCATCATCGGCTCCGTCACCGTCAGCACCGCGTTCGCGGCAATCGCGGCATCAACCGCCGATCCGCCTCGCGAAAGAATCTGCGCGCTGGCCTGGGATGCCAAGGTCTGGCTCGTCGCGGCGATCCCCTGCTGCGTAATGACCATCGACCGGCCATAATTACGTCCTTGGGCCAGCAGCGAGCCGAGCGCCAGGAGAAGCAAGCCAACGAATCGAAGCGTGACTGTCATGATGAGCGCTATCGTATCACTCCGCAGAACTTGCGACAATGTTATTAAAGACCCTGTACGTGAAAGACGACGGTTGCGGAGGCTTAGAATGACATTGAGAGGATTTCCGATCGCAGCAGGCCTGTTCCTGCTGGGCGCGACTACACTTATGTCCGCCAATTTCCCCGATCCGGCGGTAGACAACAAAACTGAGCAAGGCAATCAGACCGCGGTGCTCGCCGGCGGCTGCTTCTGGTGCGTGGAGGCGGTTTTTCAGCAGATCGAGGGCGTCGAAAAGGTAGTCTCAGGCTATTCAGGCGGCGACGCCGCATCGGCGCATTATGAGATCGTCAGCACGGGGCGAACCGGCCACGCCGAGTCAGTGCAGATTACGTTCGATCCCCACAAGATCTCCTACGGCCAAATACTGAAGGTGTTCTTCGACGTGGCGCATGATCCCACTCAACTCAACCGGCAAGGCCCGGACACAGGTCCGCAATACCGTTCTGCGATTTTTTACATGAATCCGGAGCAGAAGAAAATCGCCGAGGGCTACATCAAGCAATTGGATCAGGCCAAAGTCTTCAGCTCGCCCATCGTGACCCAGGTGGTCGAATTCAAAGCTTTTTATCCGGCCGAAGAGCATCACCAGAATTTTTGCAACCGGAATCCGCACAATCCTTACGTGATGGCGATCGCGATGCCCAAGGTGGAGAAAGTCGAGCAGAAAGTTCCCGAGCTGGCGAAGCATAAGTAAGGACCCGTGTTCTCCTCTCAGACCAGGCGCGGTTTCCTAACGGCGTCGGCGGGTCTATTTTGGGCTAGCCGCCGGTTGGCCGCCCAGGATGACGAAGCCACTTTTTCCACCGAAGTCAAAGTCGTCAATGTGCTGGCGACGGTGCGAACCAAAAGCGGCGAGTTCATTCGTAATCTGTCCAAGGATGATTTCTCGATATCGGAAAACGGGCGCCCGCAAACCATCCGCTATTTCTCACGGGAGACCGATCTTCCGCTCACGTTGGGCTTGATGGTGGATACCAGCCTGAGCCAGGAACGCGTGCTCGAGGCTGAGCGCTCGGCCAGCTTCCGCTTTCTCGATCAGGTGCTACGGGACAAGGTCGATCAGCTTTTCATCATGCAGTTTGATTTTGCGATTCAGGTGCGCGAGCAGCTCACATCGTCCCGCAGAAAACTGGAGGAGACTCTTCCGCTGGTGGACACTCCGAGTCACAAGGAGTTGGAGCTGCAGCGAGGTGGCGGAACGTTGCTTTACGATGCCGTGGTCGAGGCTTGTCAGGGCGTCATGAAGAATCAGAGCAATCGAAAGGCGCTCATTCTCCTGACCGACGGCGTCGACTTTGGCAGCGAAGCTACCGTGGACACCGCCATCGAGGCCGCGCAGCGCGCCGACACGCTCATCTACTCGATCCTTTTTTCCGACCCCGGCTATTATGGTTTGTCCATCGGTGGGCCGGAGGGCAGGAAGCCGCTGATGCGGATGTCGAAAGAGACCGGCGGCGGTTTTTTTGAAGTTTCGAAGAAGCTCAGCATCGACCAGATTTACAATGTCATTCAAGACGAGCTGCGGAGCCAGTACAATTTGGGCTACGTCTCCAGCGAGCCGGTGCGCGTCTCCGAGTTTCGAACCATTCAGCTCACGGCGAAGCAAAAGGGGCTAGTGGTGCAGGCGCGCGATCGGTATTGGGCGCAGCGCTAAGTAGCGTGATAAAATCCCAACAGTTTCCGCAATGAATATTTCCAGGTTGTACAGACGGGCGGCTCTGCTGCTGATGTTGGGCGTTCCATCCGGCATACAGATAGCTCTCGCGCAACCAGCCGAAAGTATCGAAGTGCTTGAAGTGAAGCCGAACTTCTACCTGCTCGCTGGCGCCGGCGGCAATATCGGCGTCCAGATCGGACCGGACGGCATCGTGGTAGTGGATTCGGGCGCGGCCGGCAAGTCGGCCCAGATTTTGGCGGCGATCAAGAAGCTGAGCGATCAGCCCATTCGGTACATCGTCAACACCAGCGCCAATGCCGATCACGTCGGCAACAATGAGGAGCTCTCCAAAGCCGGTCGAACGCTGCTCCCGCTCACCGATACCGTCGGGGCCGAGCTCGCGGTCACGATGACCAGCGGAGGCGTCGCGCCCATTCTTGCGGCCGAGAACGTGCTGCGCCGGATGAGCGCGCCCACTGGCAAGCAATCTCCTTATTCGGCCGATGCCTGGCCGACCGAAGCTTTCTCCACCAAGCAGAAGGCCATGTACATTAATAGCGAAGCGATTGAAGTGCAGCACCAGCCCGCGGCGGTTACCGATGGCGACAGCTTCGTATTTTTCCGCCGCTCCGATGTGATTATGGCCGGCGACATCTTGGACACTACACGCTTCCCAGTGATTGATTTAGCTAACGGCGGGAGCATTCAAGGCGAGCTGGATGCTTTGAACCGCCTGGTTGAGATGACCGTTCCGCCTGTTCCCTTCGTGTGGCGCGTTGGCGGAACCTACGTCATTCCTGGGCATGGCCGCATCTGCGAGCAATCCGACGTGGTCGAGTACCGCGATATGGTCACGATCGTCCGGGACATCATCCGCGATATGGTCGAACGCGGGATGACGTTGGAGCAGATCAAGGAAGCTCAGCCGACCAAAGCCTATTACCAGTACGGTCCGGATTCGGCCTCCACCAATGCGTTCATCGAAGCGGTTTACAAAGGGCTGGCCGCAAAGAAATGAATCGGACTCGAAGAACGCGAGACAGCGCAATATTGATCGGGGCCATGTGGTTTGCGCTCCTGCCGAATGTTTACGGTCAAGGCAGAGGTGGACCGCCTCCAGGCCCGCCGCCGACCCCCAAGGCTGCAGCCCCCATCGATTTGACCGGGTACTGGGTTTCGGTCGTCACCGAAGATTGGCGCTTCCGCATGGTCACCCCGCCGAAGGGCGACACCCAGAGCGTTCCGTTGAATCCAGCAGGCTTGAAAATCACCAATGATTGGGATCCCGCCAAGGACGAGGCCGCCGGCGAGCAGTGCAAATACTATGGAGCACCGGCCATCATGCGCAATCCGGGAATGGTCCACATCACCTGGCAGGACGACAACACGCTCCGCATAGAAACGGACGCCGGCACGCAGACTCGCGTCCTGCACTTCGGCAACTGGAAACCGGCCGAAGGCGAGCCGACCTGGCAAGGCGATTCGATCGCGCAGTGGGAAACGCCGCGAGCCGGCCGCGGAGCGCCGCCGCCAAAATCCGGAAATTTGAAAGTGGTTACCACTCACCTGCGAGCCGGATATCTTCGCAAGAACGGCGTTCCCTACAGCGCCAACGCTACTCTGACCGAATATTACGACCTGATCCAGGGCGTGGACGGAAATCCGTGGCTGGTGGTGACTGCCATGGTGGATGACCCGGCGTTCCTGCGCATGACGTTCATAACGAGTTCGAATTTCAAGAAGCAGGCTGATGGTTCCGGTTGGGATCCCACGCCGTGCTCGGCCAGATGGTAAGGGAGAAGCAGATGATGAAGCCTCCGATGTTCCCGATGCTGGCATTGATTCTCGCAAGTATGCCCGCGTTCGCCGAAATCGATCTCTCCGGCTCCTGGGTCGCCTACCTCCATGAAGACGCGCTGAATCGCGGCTCCGGGCCCTTGCCGGTCGACTACCTCGGCCTTCCCCTGAACGACCAGGGCCGCACGCGCGCGTTGCTCTATACCGCATCGCAGATCTCCATGCCGGAGCGGCAGTGCCTGTACTACACGTCTGAATACCTACCCATGGGTCCGTTCGGCTTCAAGATGTGGAACGAAACTGAGCCCATCAACGGTCGAACCGTCGCCTGGCACCTGAGTGGGACGAATGACCGCGCGCCCATGACGATCTGGGTCGACGGCCGTCCGGATGATTCCAAGTACGACATTCATCCCATCGGCGGCTATGGCACCGGCGCGTGGGAAGGCGAGGTGTTGAAGGCGAAGATCACGCACATGAAAGCGGGCTATATCTGGCGCAACGGCTCGCCCACCAGCGATCAGGCCTCCATTACTTTCCACTTCATTCGCCACGGCGACATGATGGTGGTCATCTCCGAGCTGGTGGACCCGGTCTACCTCAGCGAGCCGTTCGTCGTGAGCAGAAACTACATGCTTAGCAACACCAACATCATTCGGCCTATCGACACGCCCTGCGTCCCTGGTGAAGAGGCCACTCGTGCACCGGGCGAAGTTCCCCATTACCAGCCGGGCAAGAATCCCTTCGTTGGCGAGATGACGAAGGCGTACAACATCCCCCAAGAGGCGGTGCTAGGCGGCGCTGAAACCATGTACCCGGCCTATCGCAAGAAGCTCAAGGACAAGTACGTGCCGCCCGCGAAATGCCCACGCGATTGCGGGTACGGAGCCTTTGCCACCAGCGCGTCCCAGTAATCACTCGCCCGCATCGTGGATGCGCACGCCGTCCATGCGCTTCGCGGGGTTCTCCAGCACCAGCGTCCCGGCCGGATCCGTTTTAGCTTCGCGCATCTCTTGATCATCAATCTCGACATCGTATTTTCGGCCTGCCTTTAATCCGACCACAAGCGTAGTGGACGCTTCGGTCGAAAACTGCACCGGGCTTGCTCCTGCCACCACTGCTGTAGCGCCCAGCGTGATTGGCTTCGCGTGAACCGCCGCCGTCCCCGCGCTATTCAGCACCGTGATATGCCCGTCCTGAAAGAATTGCGCTTCGCCATCGTAGAGGCCAAACCAAACCGCGTCGTCTTCCCAACTGGAGCGGACGAAAAGTGTGCCGGTGTTCTGCTCGTGAAACAGCAGCGGGAGTTGAACGTAACTGAGCCCGGGCTGATAAGGATTAGCCCACAGGAACTCATACGGCGCTCCAAAGGCGCTGTGCAGCATAAAACGGTCCTGCATCAGCCAGCCCTGCAGATATTGATTCTCGAGAGCATTGTTGTTGAAGGAAACCAAGCTCAACCCGGCCACCCGTGCCAGCGCCGCTTGCTTTAGATCCGGCTGCCCGGCGTCTTTGTACATCGGAACCCAATACTCGTTCCCGGCGTCATCCAGCGGAGCCGGATACGTTCCAAGAATCTCGAATTTTGGAAGCTGGCGGAAATATTCTGGCGTCTTCTCTTCCAGATCGATCTTCAAGTTATCGCGAATCGCGTGCAGAATCTCGACCAGGGCGTAAACATCATGGAACGCTACGCTCGCCCGGCCTGCCGTCAGCGCCGGGGCCAATTCTCTGTGCCACCATTGCTCAACAACCTGCCGTAGCTGCTTTTCTTCTCCATGCTGATTCTCGTCGGCGGTCGCGATGACCGCCAGCACACGATCTCTCCAAGCCGGCAAATCCTGGGGCGTAGCAGGCGGTGTTCCTATGACCTGCCGGATTTTCGTCAGCAGCGCCTTGGATTGCTCCGGGCTAAGCAACGGCTGGCACCAGTCGTAAACGATGGCCAACTGCCGCAGATCTCGCCCGTTGCCCAAAGCCCAATCCACGGCTCGCTTACCCTGCGCGGCATCGCCGGCGATCGCGAAGTAGAGCGCGCCTGCGTACCCCGGCTCGGGCATCTGCGCCGCACCTTTGGCTAGCCTTTCGAACTGCTGCCACCGCACGGAGTCCCGCTCCCGTTCGCGTTTGAGCAGGCGCAACCTTTGCGCGGTAAGGAAAAGCCGGGGGTGCTCATTATAGACGCGAAACTCCTCGTCGGTGGTCTGCGCGGCCACCGAGCACGCCAGCAGCAATCCGGAAACGAGTTGAAAACGAAGATGGCTTCGTTTCGCCAATTCGTGATCTATTGTGGCACACTGACACACCTAGGGTGTCCAAGGTCTCATACAGAGCTGGCAGACCAGCGTCAAGTCCTTGAAAAAGCTAGACGAAATGCTGGCCAGCCGCTTGCAAATCGTTCTCCTGAATTGATGAAGTGACCTTTGAACCTGCCCTCTGTTTGCAGCGAGCAGACGGGTCATGAGCGGGACTGGTGACGGCGTGCTTGCGGGAACCGGTGCTCTAAATTTTTCAAACCGCTCTGATACCCCTCGTCGGCGAGTTGCAACAGAGGGGTTTTTTTGGCCGCTTCGTAAAAAGCTAGAAAGGATCTTGCCACCAGGATCGGGTATCGGTCGCGTTGGACCTTCGTGGGGAGGAATGAAGACGCGGGCCTCGCCAGGATGGGAACCAAACTTGTTCCCTGGCCATCGTGCCGACGTTCGATCTTAGCCCCTCTTTGGGCGTACCGCACCGGAACCGGCGGCTTTCGACAGTCCTCACCTACCGGGATCCGGTGCGGCCTCTTCTCACAACATTCTACTCAAACCTCCGCCACGGTTACAACAGGTTAAAAGTCCTATTTTTCGGCAGGCATGAAGCGCTTGGTGGCCTGCGATACGATGAAAATGGATGCGGCTGTTGATCGTCGACGATGACGTGGAGTTGTGTTCCCTGCTCAAGGAGTTTTTCCAGCGCGAAGGTTTCTCTGTCGAGTGTATCCATGAGGGACGGAGCGGGCTTGAGGCCGCCAGGCATGGAGCGTACGACCTGATTGTGTTGGACGTCATGCTTCCAGGTCTGGACGGGTTCGAGCTTTTGAGGCAGCTTCGAAACGAGAGCCGGGTCCCGGTCCTAATGTTGACTGCGCGCGGTGAAGATATCGATCGCATTGTGGGACTGGAACTAGGCGCCGACGACTATCTTTCCAAGCCTTTCAACCCACGCGAGCTGACGGCGCGCGTCAAGGCGATTCTGCGGCGCACGGAATCGAAAATAAACCGGGGCCGCGTCGAGGTGAATGGCGTTATATTGGACCCTGGCACGCGGGAAGTGACCAGCGACGGCAAAACGATCGACGTCACCACATTGGAATTCGACATTTTAGAGCAGCTCATGCGAAACGCGGGGCGCGTGGTTTCTCGCGACGGTTTGATGGAGAGCCTGTATAACCGGAAAGCGACTCCTTTTGATCGCTCCATTGACATGCACGTTAGCCATCTGCGCCGTAAGCTGGAAGGCGGGCGGGCGGTGATCAAAACCATTCGCGGCGCCGGATACCAATTCCTGCAGAGTCCCGAGGAGGCTGCCGCGGGATGAGATCGCTATTCGCTAAGACATTGCTGTGGTTCCTGGCCACAACCAGCTTTGCAATCGCAGGTGTCATCATCACCACCGCGCTGACCTTCAACTCCACCGAGCCGCGTGGACCTTTCGGAATGCTACTGAACGTTCAGGTGGAACAAGCCAAGCGCGCTTATGAGACCGGGGGCCGCTCGGCGTTAAGTGCCGTGATCGACAGGTTTCAACAGATCACCGACACGCAAGTTGTCTTCACGGATGCGAAGGGAACTGATCTGGTCACCGGCCAAGCCCGGCCCGAACTGGTGCGCCGGCAGGAGCGGAGCCGCTGGCGCCTTCCTTTTCCGCTTGGACGGCGGCGAACTGTGATCGCCCGTGCGGACTCCAGCCGGCAATACTGGCTGTTCCTGATCGACGAACGGCGCAACTGGTTCTTCTTTCTCCAGCCGCAACATCTGTGGATCATCGGCCTAGTGGTGATGCTGTGCTATGGATTCGCCTATCACCTCACTTCGCCCGTCAGGAAGTTGCGCACGGTGGTGGATTGTTTCGGCCGCGGAGATTTTTCGGCGCGCGCGACCGACACAAAGCGCCAGGACGAAATAGGCGAACTCGCGAAAAGCTTCAATCAAATGGCGGACCGCATACAGACGCTGCTGGCGGCCGAACGGCGCCTGCTGCTCGATATTTCACACGAGCTCCGCAGCCCGCTGGCCCGCCTGAGCGTCGCGATCGAGCTGGCTCGATCGGGTGAAGATCGCGAGCACATGCTCGACCGCATCCAGAAAGAGGCTGAACGACTCAACGAACTGGTGGCCGAGCTTCTGCAGGTAACGCGTGCCGAAGGCGACCCATCCAGCCAGAAAATGGACACGGTGCGGCTCGATGAGCTGCTGGGGGACGTGGTCTACGATTCGCTTCTGGAAGCGAAGGCGAAGGATTGCACGCTTCTGCTGGACGCTGCCACGCCGGCCGCCGTCATCGGTGACGAGGAGTTGATCCGCCGCGCCGTCGAGAACGTTATCCGCAACGCCGTCCGATATGCGCCGCCAGGCACCTCAGTCAATGTCGAACTGCGCTGTTCAGATAATATGGCGCAGATTCGTGTTCGCGACTATGGGCCCGGAGTTCCGGAAGAAGCGCTGTCCCGGATTTTCGATCCGTTCTATCGCGTCGATTCGGACCGCAATCGGGCGAGCGGCGGGATTGGTCTGGGATTAGCCATCGCGCGCCGTTCCGTGGAACTGCACAAAGGCAAGCTCAACGCGCAGAACGCGCATCCGGGCTTGCTGGTAACTATGGAATTTCCGGCTACTTCCCCGCCCAAACTGAGCGAAGCCGCCAAGCAGCCTACTCCGGCTTCAATAACTTGATGGCCGATGGAAGCAGGAACAGATTATCGGAGACCTTGGGGTCATTAATCTGCACTGAATCTGAAAATATTTCGTAGATTTTCTCCCCGTTCCGGTCGCGTTGTATGGTGAAGGGCCAGTGGACTCCTCCGCCGACATCGCGATAAACGGAGTAGCGGGTGATCTCCTCGTTCCGGTCCTTCGTGACAGGGTCGCGGCGGTAAAACACCTGGCGCGTGGGCAGCTTCGTGATCTGATGGAAATAGACCGTGGTGGTGTTGTTATCCGCATCGGTGATGTCGACGATTTCAACCGGCGAGTTTTCGATTACGTCGGATCCCTTGGATTCGAACAGCATGCCCGGTTCGTGAAATCGAACGCGCAAGATATAGAAGATGTCGCGCAGGGTGGTCTCCTTATAATTTGTGACGCGGTCTGAAGCCAGCGGGCGGGCGCCGCGGAAGGTGATGTCCCAAGCATCGTCCTGTTCGAATAGAACGCCGTAATCTTCCTTTTTTCCGAAGTTCTCTCGCTCTCGAACAGCCAGCTGGTGCGCGGTATCTTTTGCATCCGGATAATAGCGCGTATAGATTTTGGCGATGCTCAGGCCGGATAACTGTTCGCGATAAAAGGAATACGCCCGGCCCGATTCGACTCGATTTTGCATGTTCAAATAACGATCGCCACCCAATGCGTCCAGGCACTCGTTGACGACGCGCCGCCCGCGTTCTTGGGCGGTTTCGCCCCTCAGAATCAGCGCGGGCATCAAGGTAAGAATGGCTAGAGCGATGCGTTTCACGGCCGCCTGTTCAAACTTGCATTTTCCTTTTTCGGTTCGGGAATCGTGAGATCGATGGGTTGTACGTTCATGCCCAGAGCGGTCAGCGGAGTTCCGAACTCGGCTGGATTGCCAACGGCGACGTAAGTCAAATCCTGCGGCCTAAAATATTCTTGCGCGACGCGCAAGATGTCGGCCTTCGTCACTGCGGCGATGGCTTTCTGATATTGAAAGATGAAATCCTTGGGGTAGCCGTAGTACTGATAAACCAAGAGCCTGTTGAGCGTCTTGCTGGGCTGATCGAAGTGAAATACGAAGCTGTTCAGCACCGTGTCTTTGGCGGTTTGCAGTTCCTGGTCGGTCACTTCGCTCGAACGGATCTTGTCCAGTTCGTCCCGCACTGCCTTCAACGTGTCCACGGTGTGAACGGACTGCGTGCTCCCGCTGATCTGAAAGATTCCAGGATGGTCGTACTGCGCGCCCCAGCCCGCTCCGATGTTATAGGCCCATCCGTGCGCGGTGCGGACATTACGGAACAGGCGGCTGGAGAAACCGCCTCCCAAGATTTCGGCGGCAACTTCCAGTGCAGGGTAGTCCTTATCGCGGAGCTCTCCTCCCAGATGCCCGACATGGAAAAAGGTTTGCGTCACGTCGCTTTTCGTCGCCAGGAACACGCCCGGCGCGGGGGTCTCGCGCACCTTGGGAAATGCAAAGACAGGCGGTTGCGTGTAGGTCCAGGAGCCGAAGAGCTGTTCCAGCTTGTTCTTCATTTGCGCCGCGGAAAAATCGCCGTAAATCTCCAGCATGATATTGGCCGGGAAATAATAGCGCTTGTAGAAATTGACTAGATCATCGCGTTGGATGTTCTCGATATCGGCGTACTCGGTTTGCCAGCCGTAGGGAGTGTTGCGCCCGTAAACGGTGTTGACAAATTCGCGCTCCGCCACGCCCCCGGCATCATCGTTGCGGCGGGAGATCTCGCTCGCCATCTGAGTCTTCGCTAAATCCACTTTGTCCTGGCGAAACTCGGGGGAAGTCAGCAGGTCTCGAAAAATGCCGAGCACCTGATCCGTGTTTTCCTTCAAGCACGAGAAACTCAGGGTGCCGCTGGTTTCGCCGATGTCACTCTCCACCGACGCCGCGACATTTTCCAGGGCTTCATCGAGCTGGTCCCCGGTTTTATCCTTCGTGCCGCCCGAGCGCAAAATTTCACCGGTCAATCCGGCCAGCCCACGTTTGTCGGCCGGATCAAACAGATTTCCGGCGCGAATCAACGCCGCTCCGCTAACCAGCGGCAGTTCGTGATCCTCCAGCAACAGGACCCTCATTCCGTTCGCAAGAGTAAGTTCGGTTGGAGTGGGGACTTGAAGCGGAGGAAGCGGCGCGAACTTCAGATCTTTGTAGGACGGCAAAACCACCGCGCGGCGCACTTCGGTCTGCGCGCTCAGAAGGCCCGTGATCAATACAAGGGCGAAGCATCGGAGTCTCATTGATTTTCTCCTTCAGCCGTTTTTCCGCGCCGCGCTGCCGGAGAAACCGTATAGGCTACCGTGCGACCCTCGGGAATGAGATACTGATTGGCCACGCGCTGCACGTCGTCAGCCGTGACTTTGTTGATGTCATCGATGCTGGTGAACAGCTTACGCCAGTCTCCGTAGTTCACATAGTAGGACGTCAGCGCTTGAGCCATTCCCGAATTGCTGTCGAGCCGCCGGATCACCGACGCGCGCATTTTCGCCTTAATGCGATTCAGGGTCTCCTCCGTAACTTTGTCGGTCTTCAGATGCTCGATGATCTGGTAACAGGCCTGTTCGTTTTCTTCCACCGAGTGTCCCCGATTCGGCACCAAGAAAAACAAAAATAGGTTGGGATATTTGCCGCCCGGGAAGGACGGCTCGGCGAACGCTCCCAAAGAGATTTTCTTGTCGCGAACTAACTCGGTGTAGAGCAACCCGGTTCGCTCGCCGGCTAGAATCTCGCCAAGCACGTCGAAAACCGGATCGTCATGGTCGTTCTGATAGGGACGCTTGTAGGCGATGGCCATGAATGGCTGCGCGGGCGATTCCACCTGGACGCGCTTTTCCCCTTTCTGTCCCGGCTCCACTGTCCGCGGGCCATAGGGCGTCGGGCCGGCGGGAAGAATCGAAAAATATTTGTCGGCTAGTTTTCGGCATTCCTTGGGATCCACATCGCCGGCGATCCCGATGGTGATGTTCGATGGAACGTAGTATTTCTTGTAGAACTCTATAGCCTCGGGCAGACGGAAATTCTCGATGTCGCTAGCCCATCCACCCGGCATATTGCGATAAGGATGGGCGGCGAAGGCCGTCGCTAGAAGCGCTTCTGCCAGCATTCCCTGCGGGCTCGATTCCACGCGCATGCGGCGCTCCTCGCGCACCACGTCGCGCTCTTTATAAAACTCGCGGAAAACCGGATCGTAAAAGCGCTGGGATTCGAGCAGAAACCACAACTCCAGCCGGTTTTTGGGGAAGTTGTAAAAGTAATCGGTGGAATCCTCGCTGGTGCCGGCGTTCAATCCGACTCCGCCGTTTTCTTCAATAAGCTGTGGATAAGCGTTCGGAACTACATAGGTGTTGGCCTTGTCCATGGCGGCCTTGAGCTGCTGGTTGAGGTCTTCGAGCTTTTTGGGGTCGGCGGCCAAGCCTTTGTTGCGCTCGGCGTCGTACCGATCGTAAATGTGCTCGACTTCGTCCATGGCCTGGCGCTCCAGGCCGTAATTTTTCGTCCCGATGGTTTCAGTTCCCTTGAACGCCATGTGCTCGAACATGTGCGCGATGCCGGTTTCCCCGCTCGGATCGTCCACTGATCCCGCATTCACGTATGAGTGGAACGATACGACCGGCGCTTCATGCCGCTCGAAAACGACAAAGTGCAGCCCGTTGGCGAGCGTAAATTCGGTAATCCGTTTTTCGAAATCCTGAACGGATTGCGCCGCGAGGAGCGCCGGGAATAGGGAAAGAACCGTAAGTGAAATTCGAGTGGTTTTCATGGGGCTGTGGCAGAGAGATACTGCTATCATTGTAACGGGCGCGAACGCGACCCGGTTCCAACGGATCTCTAGGCTGCCCAGATTTCCGAAAGAGCGCGCTGGAAGTTCCTGCCCAGGATCAGCGCAATACTTTCGTCGGAGTACTTCCTGCGAACCAGGCCTTCCGTTAAGTCGAAAATCTTTTTGGAGTAATCGATGCCGTCCAGATCGTATTTCTTCTTGGCCCGCCGGTTGTCCCGGCCGTCCAGATCCACGTCACTGCCCACTCCCACGTGCTCGACACCGACCAGCTTCACTACATGGTCGATGTGATCCAGAACATTCTCGATGGTCGCCGGGCCGGCCGACTGCACAAAACTGCGCACCATAGTGACGCCGAACACGCCCCCCCTGGCCGCCAAACACCGGATGGCCTCGTCGGTTTTGCAGCGCCCGCTGTTCGGCACCAGCACCCGGCAATTGGAATGTGTCACCAGGACCGGTTTGTTCGATGCCGCGATAGCATCGGTAGTGGTCCGATCCGCGCAATGCGAAACATCGATCGCCATCCCGGCGGTGTTCATGCGCGCGACGATCCGGGCGCCGTACTCACTCAGGCCATTGAGCGGATCACCCGACCCGCCGCCGATGCGGTTGTCCTCGTAGGTGAGCTGTGAAACCCGCTGGCCCATCGCGTAGAAGCGATCCACATCCTCAACGGTGCGGAAATGGTCGGAGTTCTGCTGGCCCACCACGATGCCGATTTTGCCGGATTCCTTGGCGGTCGCCAGATCGGCCACGCCGTTGACGCGCAAAAACTGGCCGCCATGTTCGGCGATAAACGCATTCAGCGCGGTGATGTAGTGCAACGAGCTGCTATACACGTCGCCGGTGGTGTAGCCGACCGAGGGATGAAAGACGGTGATTCCCGAATCCTTGAGCCTTTGGAAATCGCTGCTGTGGAAAGTTTCCGGCTGCGCCGCCCAGGAAGAGAACTTGGTGAAGTTCAGCGTCAACAGGCCCAGCATGTCGATGACAGTGGAACAACGGACCAGATCTAGCGTGCGCGCAGAATAAGCCGCCTCGCTCTGCGCGAACAGGCAGAAGCGTCCCCGGTTGATCATCGGTGCGGCGACAGCGAGCGCAGCGCCTCTAAAAAGAGAACGACGGGACAGCACTTGAGTTGACGGAAGTTTTTATTCTAGCATGAGGCTCGTCTCAACGGTGCGCTATTATTCCTTAGGGACCTGTGCCCCAACGCATCCTGCCATGAACAAACTGCTAATTTCCTCGTTATCTCTATTGCTGATTCCTGCCGGTTCTGTTGTCATTCCGGCCGCTCGCGCTCAGGCCCAGACCGAGATTGAGAACTTGCCGGAAGCCAAGGGCAAGGATGTGGTCGAGAAGGTCTGCAGCGTCTGCCATGAACCCCAAGCTGTCTCGAAATATCGCAAGTCGAAGGACGACTGGAGCGCGGTCATCGATGACATGGTGACCAAAGGCGCCGACGCATCCGATGCGGATCTCGACATCATCATCGGTTATCTCGCGAAGTGTTTCGGCCCCGCGGTGAATGTGAACACGGCCGCTGCCGGTGACCTCGCTAAACAACTGGAGCTCAGCGCGCAGGAATCCGACTCGATCGTGCAGTACCGCGGGAGTAACGGCATGTTCAAGGCGGTGGACGATCTTAAGAAGGTGCCGGGTCTGGATTTCGGCAAGATCGAACCGGTGCGCTACCGGCTGACTTTCTAGACTCACTCGCGCCCTGATTGACAGGTTTCAAGGAGGTTTGAATGAGCAAGCTCCCGCTGACGATGGCCTGCTGGAATTACGATCGTACGCGACCGCTGGCCGAAGGCCGCATTCCCATCGAAGGCGTCGAGCTGAATTATCTGAATCTGCCAGTGGAAGAGATATTCTTCCGCATGATGCGTCACCGCGAGTTTGACGTCTCCGAAATGTCGCTCTCCTCCTACACGCTGTCGCTGTTTCGGGAAAACCCTCCCTTCATCGCGATCCCGGTCTTTCCCTCGCGCGTTTTTCGGCACTCCTGCCTTTATGTAAACGCTGACAGCGGAATCCGTGAGCCTAAGGATCTGGCGGGCAAGCGCATTGGTAATCCAGAATTTCAAATGACCGCAGTGGTCTGGATCCGCGGAATCCTGAGCGATGAGTACGGCGTTCCAGTCGCCAGCCCAAGGTACTTCACTGGCGGCGAGGAAGAGCCTGGCCGTCCGGAAAAGATCGGCCTCTCGCTGCCTCCGGAAATCCGCGTGCAACCAATCCCCCCCGACAAGACACTCTCGCAGATGATTGAGACCGGCGAGATAGACGCTCTCTATACGGCTCGCACTCCCTCCAGTTTTCGGCGCGGCTCAGGCAAGGTGCAGCGTTTGTTCAAAGAATACGCAACCGCCGAGCGTGAATACTACCAGAAAACCAAACTCTTCCCTATCATGCACACGGTCGTCATTCGGCGTGAAATTTACGAGTTGCACCCCTGGCTGGCGCAATCGCTATACAAAGCTTTCGCGGCCGCGCAGAAACAGACCTACGAGGAGTTGCATGAGACGGCGGCTCTGAAGTGCATGCTGCCTTGGCTGGTCTCGCATATCGAGGAAACGGAAAAAGCCATGGGGTGCGACTTCTGGCCCTACGGGCTCGCGCCGAACCAACACGCGCTGAGCACGTTTTTGCGCTACTCCTACGAGCAGGGGCTGTCGAAGCGCCAGTTGAAGCCTGAAGATCTCTTCGCTCCGGAATCGCTGGAGTCGTTCAAGATTTGACGCTTTCCGCAGTCCAGGCCCACGCGCGCCGGGTTTTGCCCGTCCTCGCCGCCTTGTCGATCGCCGGGTTCTTTTTCAGATTCACAGCGCCATCGCTCAATTGGTACTTCAGCTCCGATGACAGCATGAATCTTTATCGGTCCTGGTATTGGCCGATCGGCTCGCTTTTCAGAGCGAATTTTCTGTTCTTTCTCAATTCACCTTTCTATCGGCCGTTTGTGAGCGCCTGGTATCGGTTGATTTACTACTTCGCCGGTTTCAACCCCGTGCCGTTCCACGTCATTGTTTTGACCATGGTCCTGGCGAACATCTGGCTCACCTACGCCGTATGCAGACGTCTGACCGGCTCGCGTGAAATCGGCGCCTTGGCGGCGCTGCTCATCTCTTATCATCCTGGCTTCGGTTCACTGTACTTCGACACTGGATTTGCTTACGACGTCATTTGTTACCTCCTGTATTTCTCCGCTTTCCTGTTCTACCTGACCATGCGCGAGCAATCGCGCGGCCCGCGGCCCTGGCAGTGGATTACGTTTCTTGCGCTTTATGTTTGCGCGCTCAATTCCAAAGAAATGGCGGTGACGCTCCCGGTCTGCCTCGTTATTTATGAACTGCTTTACCGCAAGGTTCCCTGGACCTCCGCGCGCCAACTGGGACATTGGCTTAAATCCGAAGGCGCGCTCGCAGCCGCTGCAGTTCTTGTAACCCTGGTCTTCGTGGTTGGCCGAGGCCTGGATCGTCACAATTCCCTTTTATCAATCCAACCCTACGTACCGGTTTTTACATGGGACCGATTCATGACCACCAGCCGCAATTTTCTCAGCGGCCTTTTCATCAGACGTCACCTGTTGAGCGCGGGCGTGCTGCTGGCCCTTTGGTCGGGAATGCTCGTCACTGCCTGGGTTTCAAAGTCCCGGCCGCTGCGATTCGCTTGGTTGTTTCTCATCCTGAGCGCGCTTCCGATCGCATTCATCGATCCGCGAAGCCTGGCGCAGTATTACATCCCGTTTTTTGGATGGGTTCTTTACGCCGCAACGCTGCTCGTCCGCTCTACGGAATTTCTGTGGCGGCTTCTGCCCAATTCGTTTGCCGAGCAGTTTTCCTGGCTGCGCGCCTCGGCGCTATTTCTAATCGCGGGCCTTCTGCTATTGCATTACTACCGCCGGCTCTGGAGGGAGGATCTCGATGCCATCTCTCTCGGGCCGGAACAGCAACGCTCTGTCGTGGCGCAGTTGCACGTGCTTCGGCCAGTCCTCCGGCACGGATCTCGAATACTTTTCTTAGACGACCCTTATACTGACCGCTTTCGCATGCTGTTCCTGGTGCACTTGAGTTATCGGGACTCGAGCCTTGCGGTTGATCGTGCGAAGTTCATGGAGCATTTTCCCGATGCGAACCAGATCGCGTCCTATGATTACGTCTTCGATTATCATTTGGGACGCTTTTACACATCCGCGCAGCGGCGCCCGAGCGGGCCCGAGCCGGCCATCACGATGGAATTTGGCCAGCCCGACGTGTTCCATTCCGACTTCCAGCGCGTCACTCGCCTGAGCCCGGCCAAGCCCGGCGAAATGGTGATCTCCATGGTGAAGGATTTAGGCGAAACGAGCCCGAAAATTCCTCCAGGCCAGCCTTTCCCTCCGGACCCTCTCTTGGATGTGGTGTCGCCGGTCGGCGTCCGGGTCGGAGGTCAACGGGTGGAAGTGATTCGGAAGTTTGGCTGGCCCGAGCGAGTCAATAACTATCGCGTCGATTTCGACATTCCGAAAGACGCGAGGCCGGGCGACGTCAATATTGAGATCATCGCTTCCGGCGTCACAGGGCCGGCCGTGGCGATCCCTGTCCGTTAAACCAAAAAGGCGGGTCAGCCGCACGAGTTCTGATAATGAGCAGCGGCGGCAGTTTTCCAGTAATATCGATGATATTAGGAGAAATTGAATGGACGTCCCTCGCGGCAAAGAGGTCGCTCGCAGGAAGCTGATCCGCAGAATCATTGTTCTGGCGATCATCCTGGCCGCGATCCCGTTAATCACGATGGGACTTTCACGGCTCAAACCGGCCGCCCCTTCGGTCGATCGCGGAACGGTGTGGATCGATGCGGTGAAGCGCGGGCCCATGCTGCGCGAGGTGCGCGGGCTGGGTACGTTAGTGGTCGAGGACTTTCTGTGGATTCCCTCCGCCTTCGACAGTCGCGTGGAAAAAATTAATTTCCTGCCAGGCGTCCAGGTTCATCCCAATGATGTCGTCATGGTTCTCAGCAATCCGCAGATGCAGCTCGACGCCACGGACTTGGAATGGCAGGTCAAGCAGGCCGAAGCCAACTACGAAAATCTCAAGGTTACGCTCCAGTCGCAGCAGCTTGCGCAAAAGGCAACCACTGAACAGGTGAAGTCCGACATGGAGCAGGCCCAATTGGAGGCGGATCGCGATACGCAACTGACCAAGCTGGGGCTGAAATCGGACCTGGAAACAAAATTGTCAGTGGCGAAATGGCAGGAACTGAAGGGCCGCTACGCGCTTTCCAAGGAACAGTTGGACATCAGCGCCCCGTCGATTCAGGCCCAGTTAGACGCCCAGAAAGTGCAGATCGAAAAGCTCGAAGCCGCCTACAAGCTGAAGAGGGAGCAGGTGGACGAGTTAACCATTCGCGCCGGGGTGGAAGGCACGTTGACGCAACTCGGCACCACGGCGATGCCTCTCGAGGTCGGAATGCGAGTGACGTCGGGTACTATTTTGGCCAAGATCGCGCAGCCGCATCGGCTCAAGGCCACGCTCAAAATCCCTGAGACACAAGCGAAAGACGTGGCCATCGGGCAAACCGCGTCCATCGACACGCGCAACGGCATTATCGCGGGACGCGTGACGCGCATTGATCCGGCCGCGGTGAATGGAACCGTGGACGTAGACGTGAAACTGGAAGGCGCGCTTCCCGCCGGAGCCCGGCCTGATCTGAGCGTGGATGGAACCATCACCATCGAGCGTCTGACCGATGTCGTCTATGTGGGGCGGCCAGTGATTGGCCAGCCCGGCGCAAAAATCACGCTTTTCAAATTGGATACGGAGGGGAAGGAAGCGCAGCGTGTGGCGGTATCGCTCGGCCGAAGCTCGGTGAACACCATCGAAATCGTGGATGGATTGAAAGTGGGCGACCAGGTGATTTTGTCCGATATGTCGGCGCAGGATGCGTTCAACCGCATCCGCCTGAATTAGAGGCTCCTCAATGACCAACGGGAATTCCGCTTTGATCCATCTGGAAAACGTGACCAAGGTCTTCGTCACCGATGAAGTGGAAACGCACGCATTGTCAGGCATTCAGCTGGAAATCAAAAAGGGCGAGTACCTTTCCATCGCTGGTCCGTCAGGCTGCGGGAAGTCCACCTTGCTCGCCATTTTGGGTTTGCTCGATTCTCCCAGCGACGGAACATACGTCCTGAATGGCCAGCCCGTTCAAAGCCTCAAAGTTTCCGAGCGCGCGCGCATCCGCAACCGCGAAATCGGATTCATATTCCAGGCCTTCAATCTGATCGGCGATTTGACGGTGTACGAGAACGTGGAACTGCCGCTTACTTATCGCGGTATGTCGTCGCCGGAACGCAAGAAGCGCGTGCACGACGCCCTGGAGCGGGTGGGCATGTCGCATCGCGTCAAACATTATCCGTCGCAACTGTCCGGCGGCCAGCAACAACGCGTAGCCGTCGCGCGAGCGTTGGGCGGAGATCCGTCCATCCTGCTGGCCGATGAGCCCACCGGAAATCTGGACTCCACCAACGGCGAAGCCGTGATGGACCTGCTGCGCGAACTGCATCGCGGCGGCGCAACCATTTGCATGGTCACGCACGATCCACGCTATGCCGAGTACGCGGACCGCACCATCCGCCTGTTTGATGGGAAAATTGTGGCAGAGAGCGTCGGAGCGGCGTAAAGCGCCGGCGGACCTTCTATGTATCACCGCATCGCGTCGTTTTTGTTGGGCTGCTGGATTCTGGGCAGCCTGTTCATGATGTTCGTCGCTATCGAAAATTTTGGAGCGGTGGATCGTGTGCTCGCATCGGCGCCGCCTGCAATGATCCAGGCTGGCGGGAATGAGCAGGCTCGCCCTCTCCTGCGTTACATGGCGGGTCTCGAAAATCAAAAGTTTTTCGTCACCTGGGAGCTCGCGCAAATCCTGTTAAGCGCCGCGCTGGCCGCCGTGTTTTTCTTTGGCGTTGGGAGCCGATGGCTCTCCAGCCTAGCCGGCGCATTGCTCCTGCTCACCGCTTTTCAGCATTTCCGGATCACACCCGAGATGATTTCGCTGTCCGTGCAATTGGACACGGCCGCGTCGTCGAACCGATTTGCGGCACTGCACGCCACCTACGGGATCATCGAAGTGCTCAAGCTTCTGATCGCTCTGATCATCGCGGGGCTGCTGCTTCCGGCTTGGCGAGAGCATCCGCGCACCAGCGCCGAGCTCCAGCCGGCCAACTATTCTCGCTGAGCATCTTCAGCCACCACTGGATGCCCCGGCTCGCGGCTGCTCGGACATTTCACGCCATAGCGCGATCGCAAAGCAAACAGCTTGTCGACTTCCTCTCCGGGCAGCACCCTGGGGCCGCCCAGCAGTTCCGCCACCAGCGTAATTCGCGCGAAGTGCTCCACCGTCTCCATCTTGAAAAACGCCTTATAGACATCCTCTCCATAGCAGACCAAACCGTGATTGCTTAGAAGAATCGCGTCATATTTTGACAAATAGGGTCGCATCCCGTCGCTAAGCGCCGGCGTTCCAGGCGTTCCATACTCGGCCAACGGCACGCACCCTAATCCGACGATGACTTCAGGCAGTAGCGCCAGAGTCAGCGGTTTTCCCGCCACCGCAAAACCGGTTGAAACCGGCGGATGCGCGTGCACCACCGCGAACACGTCGGACCTGGCCCGGTAAATGGTCAGATGCATGCCGATCTCAGAGGTAATTTCGCGCGACCCGGCCAGCTTGCGGCCCTCCAGGTCACAGACCATCAAATCGCCGGCCGTCATCATCCCCTTGCAAATCCCGGTGCACGTGCAGAGAATCCGGTTTTCATCCAGGCGGATGCTGATATTGCCGTCGTTGGCCGCGACCCAGCCTTTTTGATAAATCAGCCGGCCGACGTCGACGATGTCTGCCCGATGCTCCTGCTCGGTCTTCTCCATCCGGATTCTCATTGTACAACTGCATATTGAATCGTTTGTAGAAACAACCTCTGTACAATGAGTTCAGATGGATAAACGGCGGATGTGCCCGAATTGCCGGGCGTTTGTAACGACCAGTGACAAGGTATGTCCGTATTGTGAGGTGCCGATCGGCCCGCGCGCCATCGAGCAACGTAATCCGGGAGACGTCCTGGGCGGATTCATCCCGCACGCTCGCTTCACCACCATCATGATCCTTCTGATCAACACCGCGTTTTTCCTGGTGGACTATGTGAGCCCGCAGTCGGGACTATTGCAGCAAGGCGCCAGCCTGCCAGCGCCCATGTTGCAAGGTCAATGGTGGCGTCTGATCACGGCTGGCTTTCTGCATAGCGGCATCCTGCACATTCTGATGAATTCTTGGGTGCTGTTCGATCTTGGCGCGGAAGTGGAAATGCTGTATGGCACCAGCCGCCTGATCGTTTTCTACTTCGTCTCCACGATAACCGGGTTTTGGACGAGTTCTCACATTGGCCAGCATGTGTCGGTAGGCTCGTCGGCCGGGATCTTTGGCTTGATCGGCGCGATGCTCGCGTTCGGCGTCACCGACCGTTCATCGCTGGGCGCCACGATCAAGGCGCTCTACATGCGCTGGGTGATTTACGGCCTGGTGCTGAGCTTCCTGCCTGGTGTTGATTTTTGGGCGCACATTGGCGGCTTGTCGGGCGGTTTCATCGCCGGCTGGCTGGCCGGCACTCCGCGTGCGCGCCTGATGTGGAAGGAACCGCTGCTCCGCGCCCTGGCCGGAGTAAGCATCGCCGCCACTGTTCTGGCGTTCGGCATGCTTTTCCTCGCCGTAACCAAGACCTGACTCAGCGATCTAGTTCTTCAGGCCGTTTGCGCGCGCCGCTGATCAAGAATTTTGAGGAAAGATCGCGAGTGCAACTCTTCCACCGTTAATCCGGCCGCCGCCGCTTCGTCTTCCGTGAACGCGCAGCAATTGACGCCACCCAGAAAGAGATTGAGCAGCCCTTGGCCGGTTGCCGCATCATCGAAGACGTTGCCCACCAGTGTTGCGCGGGCGGCCTGTTCCACGAAATTCTTTAGCCGTTGAGCGGCCGCATCGAAGCTCTGAAGGAAGAACGCGTGGATGGCCGCGTAACGCGCCGGAAGCTGGCCAGGATGCAGATCCCAGCCTTGATAAATCCCGCGGACGAGCGAGCGTTGTACGTTTTCGAAGTGCAGACGCAGCGCCCGCTCAACCACGCTGCGGTTTTCTGAGACTTGCGCTTCGGTTAAAGAGCCGCCCACAGGCGCGCGATGCTTCGGGATCGGAAGAATGTTGGTGGGGCCGTCGGACAGCATGACGGCGCGCCCGGCAGCCGCAGCCTGCATCACTTGCTTGGCGAAATCGCACGCCGGATGCGCTACGCCGGCCTCCGCCGAGGTGATGTTGGAGCTCGCCAGGTAATCGTACGGTCCAAAGTGCAGCCCTCGGCAGCGCCCCTCGGCCGCATCGAGCAGTTTTGGAATCGCACAGGTTCCCGACGCATCGATGATCAATTGCGGAGCTTCGATCATAACTTCCATTTTGAGCGTTCCCCGTGCGAGGCCGTGGCGAGTTTCGAATATGTCGAGCAGCCGCACCAGTGCCGCGACCTGTTCCGCGCGGACCACCTTCGGCAGCGTGATGACAAAATTCTGAGGAATACCAGCGCCCTCGGCGAGCAGTGCGGTCAGGAATAGATCCAGGGTGCGGATTGCGCGGTTTCGCAGCGCCTCCGTGAAGGGCTTAATTCGGATTCCGATGAACAGCGGGAATCCCGGCATCGTCGACGCGCGCACAGTGGCTTGCGCCGAAGAAATCGCGTGACCGTCTTCCTCAGCATCCGTCCGGTTTCCGTAGCCGTCCTCAAAATCGATGCGGAAGTCCTCGATCGGTTCTCGCGCGAGCTTGGCGCGGATCCGCTCCAGGACCTTGCCGGCCAGCGCGTCATCGGTCAGGCCCGCGCACCTAGCCAGGGAAGCTGAATCGGGAAGATAGGTACGAATCGTCTCGAGAGCCACCGATCCCAGGCGAGCGGGCGTTTCCGGTTTGAAAAGGTGCGCGCCGCCATAAAAGGTGTGGACCGGTTGCCGTTCCGTAGAATCGCCGGAAAAAAGCGCATCGTGCGCGGCATTGGCGCGCGCTAGCGCTGCAATAATCGGATCGAGCATCTCGGGTGTGAAGGTGGTTTGCATGGTCTGTCGATTCAAGCTAGAAACAGTCGTTCCAAACACCAGCGGGTGGTTTGGTCTTGCTGTTGGGCGGCTGCCCGTTCGTCCGGATCAAGCGCCAGCCAGATTTCGCTGGAGGCTCGTAGGAGTCGCTCGATATCTGCGAATGGCCGACGGCCGGCCAACGTCCGCGCCCAGGCCTTAGATCCGCAGCACTTGAGCAGTTCAGATTCGGCGCGGTAACGGGGGAACGAGTTGAAGTCCTTCAGCGATGTACTCATGGAGCACAGCGGCCGTGCCGCCGCTCTCGATGGTAACGCAGGATTTGCCGGATCGTGCGGCGCGCCGGCGCGACGCGGGATGGAGAGGTTCTAGTGAACGGCTGGTCGCTTTAGAACAGATCGCCGATGTCCTTTGCGATGCCGCGCGCTTCCAGGTGTATCAGGCCGGCGTTCGAACCCATCGGGCCCATCACCGCCAGTACCGCTTTCGGTCCCGCCGCGTACACGAACAGTACGCCATCGTCTCCCCGGACGCTTACTTCGGACAACGTGCCAGTGGCCATGCTTTCGCTGATGCGCCTTCCAAGACTGGAGGCTGCGGCGGCCATGGCGGCTACCCGGTTCGGATCGGTTCCGTTCGAAAGCGAGTGCGCCACCGGTAGCCCCTCGTTGGACGCCAGCAAGACTCCCCGCAGCTCCGGGATCGAATTGCGAAGGGTGTCCAGATGATTCTTTAAAGCTTCGTGTTTTACCATTGTTTCTCCTGCCATAACGCGTGCTGGCCGATCTTAGGCCGGGCCTCCCGAATGCCCTATCCTTTCTCGACAGACTCCTGTCTCGACTATCCTGCCGTTCGTCGGTCGCGCCTAAAGCAGCGAAATCGGAGAACTTCGAGCGCTTCCTCGGCGCGCCTGCGCTACTTGTAACATCGTTCCAATAAGGCGGCAACTTTAGGTATGGTTTCGGACAAACACATTATTTTTCGCGGTTCTCAAAGTCTGGAGGAAGGGCGGCGTACTATCGGGCGCAAGCCGCGGGCTGGCGCGGTTAGACAGTAGGACGCCCTATGGGATTCGCCTAGAGTCATAAGCGAGACGCCTGAGAAAGTCTCGATAAGAGCTTTACCGTATAGAAACAACCTGAGATGGTCTTCACGAATCCGCCCGGTACGCCGATTACAGACATATGCGATGCCTGTACTGCGGCAAAGAGCTGGCGCTGCTGAAAAGATTGACAGGGGGAGGCGAGTTTTGCTCGGATGCTCATAAGCAGCGGTACCAGGAAGAGTATGATCGCATCGCGCTGAGCCGTCTGCTGCAAGCCCAGAAGAAAGGCCAGAAATCCGCTCCGGAGCCGAAAGAGCCGTTCGCCCTTCCAGCCGCTCCTCCAGCCCCCGCAGTTGCCGAAGAACACCTGAAAAAAGCCGTAGCCGAGCAGCCGCCAGCGCCAGAAATCGAAATCCCGGAGGCCGAAATCGCGGAAACCGAAACCGCGGTAAGCGAAATCCCAGCAAACGAATTCCCGTTTGATGCCGTGCTCGAAGCCGGCTTCCTGGCGCATGCGCCGTCGGTTGCCGAAATGCCCGAACTCGCGCCCGATTCGAAATTCTCTCCGGAGCTTGCGGCTCCGGCGCCGGTCATTCCCGAACGCGGCTTGGAGAAGAAAGTGCCAGAGTTCTCCACCGCCGGCCCGTCGCAGTTCACCGTGACGGTTCAGAACTCGCAGCCAGAGATCGCCGGCCCAGAGGCGAACTTCATAGGCCAGTTTTCGCCAGCTAGCGTGACTCGCCCCAGCTTACCTGTGCCTGGTCCGATTCAGTTTTCTCAATCGGGCCTGGTTGCACGGGGCCAGTCGATCGCGATCAAAATCCCGCTGACCGCGTCGAAGGCAGCCCCGGATAAGATCCAAGCTCTCAACTTCCAGCTAGCCGTCCAATTTCGTGAATCGGCTCTCTTGGCCCTGCCCACGGGATCGATCGAATTTCCAGACCAGGAGTCCGACGGAATTGCGCGCGGCCTGGGGAATGATGGATCGGTTCTTGAACCGCTAGCGGCTGAGGTTGTCTGGAGTCATCCCGCCGTGGCCGCGGCATCGGATTCGCCCGAAGAAGATGCGCGGGAAGAAGAGGCAACTGAAGCAGCGGCGGTTGAAAGACTGAATCCTGAACCACCCGCGAGCGAACCACCGGCTACGCCCCACGCGACGCTCGAAGCGCTCTCCCGGCTGCATGAGGTAATGCAACAGGAAACGGTTCCACCGCGGCCCTCCCGTGAATCCGCTGAAGCAGCGATGGGTAGCAGCTCGGTCGGGGTCTTAGTGGAGGAGCGCGCCGAAGTCCAAGCAGCAGAAGTCCACGAAGCGGTGACCGGCGGGTTCAACGACCTGCTGGAAATCCCCATCAAAGTTTTCGCGCTGCCGAAGCGGGCTCCGGTAAGCGTGAATGTGCTCTCAACGGCCGTCCCGGCGCTAGTTCCGCGGCTCAAAGGTCTGCCGCTGCGTCCTAAAGTCGGGTTGGCGCCGTCCGGTTCGGTGCCGCAGGCCAAGGCGATCGAGTCAACAGCGCCAGCTCCGCCCGCCAAGCCCAAGCCGGCAGCGAGCGTTCAAACCAGCGCGCCATCTGCTCCGAAGCCACCCACCGCCGCGTCAAAATCCAAAACACCAGAAACCAAGCCGGCGCCTGCTTTCAAGCCGGCGCAACCCGCCAAATCCACCGAAAAGCCCGCGCCGCCCGCTAAACCTGCAGAAGCGGCTTCGAAACGTGTGGAATCGCTCCCCCTAGAGAATGCAGCGGAGTCCGCTAAACGGTCCGCCGCCAAGGAATCCGGCCAGCGCAAACAGCCTCGCGAGCCGGAATCCGGGCCAACCAAGCAACCGGCGGCCGAACCTGTTCCCAGCCCGAAGCCAGCGCCAGCGCTCATCTCCGAGGAGGCGCTTCCGAGCTTTGGCAGCCTGGGGCGGTCCACCTCATTTTGGGGATCGTTCAAAGTCAAATTTGGAGCTGTGATTCTGTTGGTAGCCGGTTGTGCGGCATACTTTGCGTTGAGTGGAAAACCCCAAAGAGCTCCGGCTCCTGTCACAAAGTCTTCGGCCGAGAGCGCGGGGCCCAGCATCATGTTGGGCGAGGGCGGATGGGTGGTCGGATGGGGCCGGGATGCCGCCGCCGGTCAAAATTTGAACCGGGAGATCACGATTTATCGGCCATCGCTGAAGCTGTCCGATTACCGGATCGAATTTCAGGGCGATATCGAGAACAAGAGTCTGGGTTGGGTGTTCCGGGCCGCCGATCCGGACAATTATTACGCCATGAAGTTGACGGCGGTCTCCACCACGCCACCGGCGAAGGTGGCCCTTTTCAAGTACATCGTCGTAAAGGGCCGGCCAACTCAGGTCGGGCGTGTACCGGTCGACCTGGAAGTTAACAACGATACGGTCTTTAAAGTCCGGGTGGATGTCCGCGGGCCGAAATTCAGCACCTATGTGCAGTCTCAGCCGGTGGATGTTTGGACCGACGATCAACTGAAATCCGGCGGGGTCGGATTCCTGAACGAACATGGCGAGCGAGGCCGGATCAAATCCGTCTCGATCCGGTACCTTTCCAGTGAAGACAAATGATGAACAAGGCCAGCCAGAGGGATGTAATGGACCAGAAGAATACAGTGGAAAAAACGAACGATCAATGGTTATGGTTTGTTGACAGCGAATTGGTTGAGGCGCTTGCCCGCGTCGATGTTCTGGATCCCAAAAGCGAGAAACGGGCGGTACAATCCGCGGCCTTGGTGAAAGCCCTCGCGCTCAACACCGAAGGCAAGAGCGAAGAAGCCTTGAAGGAAATCAACGCGGCGCTCGAGGGCGGGGAAACACTGCCGGAGTTGGTCTGGACCAAGGCCCATCTGGAATTCCAACTGCAGCAATATGAAGCGGCTCTGGGCGGCTACGAAACACTGCTCGAAAAATATCCACGCCATAAAGGATGCCTTTACAACATTGCGTTGTGCCTGGAGAAGCTGGAGCGCTTTGAAGAAGCTTTGGAGGCGTTCCGAAAAGTGGTGGAGCTGGATCCAAAGCTGCTCGAAGCCAGTCTCGGGGTAGGGGTCTGCTCTCTGCATTGCCGCCAGGGAGCCGAAGCGTTGCGGGTGTTTGAGGCTTGGCTGGAGGCCCAGCCGTCCGATGAGCGGGCACTCTATGGGAAGGCGCTCGCGCTGCAGATGCTGGGGCGCGCCGATGAGGCCATGCCCTTATACTCGAAGCTGCTCGTCACAAACCGCGCGGATGGTGAATTGCTCACCAACGTGATCGCCGTCTCGATGGCGTTAGGCGATGACGCCAAGCTCCGCGAATACTCCGACCAGTTGTTGCGGCTGCGGCCTGGGACGCGGGTTGGGTTGGAGGGATCGATTCGCGCGGCCATTGCGCGCGAGGACTACAAGGCGGCCGCGCAGCAAAGCACGCAATTGGTAAAGATTGCGCCGAAGTCCTTTGAAGGCTGGTTCAATCTGGGGTTCACCTATCAGAAAATGAACCGCTTGGAGCAGGCCGGCCAAGCCTTTGCGGAGGCTGTAAAAGTCCGGCCGGATAGCGAATGGTCCTATGTCGGGCTGGGAGCGACGCTGCAAGAACGGGGCGAACTGCCGGAGGCCCGCAAAGCCTACGAACGGGCCCTGCATATCGCGCCCGAAAACGGGATCGCGCTGTGGAACCTGAGCATCATCCAAGAGCGGCTGGGCAATCCAGCCGAAGCCGAAAAGTGTCTGGAGAAACTGGTGGAGAGCGACCCGGAGCGAGAGGAAGTTTGGTTCCGGCTAGGTTACTTCCGATTGCAACGCGATCAGGCGGCCGAGAGCGTCGAACCGTTCCGCATCTGTGTCAGTAAGCGCCCGGACTGGCTGGAGGCGCTCGTGAACCTGGGCATAGCTCAGTGGCGCTCCGGGGAGGTCCAAAACGCGAAGAACACGTTCTCGCAGGCTATCGCGCGCCACCCGAAATCGGCCGAGGCGCTGCGGGCGCTGGCCGCTCTGGCCATCGATCTGGAAGATGCGGCTCTCGCTCTTGACACGGACTCCAGGCTGGAGGAGCTAGGCGAACGCATTCCCGAGCTGGCCTACAACATCGGAATCCTGCTGCAACGGTCAAACCTGCTGGAAGACGCCGCCCGATGCTACCGGCGCGCGGTGGACGAAAAGCCGGAGTTCAGCGAAGCGCTCCTCAATCTGGGGCACGCGCTGAAAGCGCTGGGGCAGGATCAAGAAGCCCGCACCTGCTGGCAACAGGCCGTGGAAGCCAGACCGGAATTGGCGGAGCAATACTTCTAGCCACAGGCTCGCGCAGATTCGAAACGGCCCCGCTCGGACCTACCTCGACTGCAGCCATTTCACGCTGGCCGGGTCGACGCGCTCGCACTGCATGGTCTCGGTAACACCGGAAACCATCAAGGCGCAGGCGTTGGATTGGGCGCTGCGCAGCGCGTGGTCCTGGGTGTCGGCAGAGGCCGTACGGCATTCGGTCCGGCCCTGGAAATTCACGCATACCTCTACGCGATACTGGGCCACATGCATGCTCGAATAAATCAAAACCGCTAACACCGCGAGCACGAAGGCAACACCGATCAGCACGGTTTTGTTCATGCTCCTTTCACCTCGGCGAAGAAGTTTCCCATGCGGCGGAATTTGCTATAGCGATCCTCTATCAGAGCCGCCGGCGTCAGGGAAGCCAGTTCGGCCAGTGCTTTGCGGATGGCTTCCTTTACAAATTCGGCGGCCTTATCCGGATCGGTATGCGCGCCTTCGGCCGGCTCGGGAATAATGCCGTCAATGAGTCGCAGTGCCTTCAGATCGGTGGCGTTTAGCCGGAGCGCTTCGGCCGCTTCAGGCGCTTTGCCGGAATCCCGGTAGATGATGGCAGCGCAACTTTCCGGCGATATAACGCTGTAGTAAGCGTTTTCGAGCATGTAGACGCGGTTAGCGACGCCCAGTCCGAGAGCGCCGCCGCTGCCGCCTTCACCAATCACGATGGAAACAACCGGCACATCCAGCCGCGACATTTCACGCAAGTTCACAGCAATCGCTTCGGCTTGGCCGCGCTCTTCAGCGTCGATGCCGGGGTAGGCGCCGGGCGTGTCGAGAAAGGTCACGATGGGCCGCTGAAATTTCGCAGCGAGCTTCATCAATCGCAGCGCCTTGCGGTAGCCCTCGGGCTTCGGCATGCCCCAGTTCCGGAGCAGTTTCTGTTTGGTGTCGCGACCCTTTTGCTGGCCAATCAGCATAACGGGCCGTCCTTCAAAAAATCCCATCCCGCCCACCACGGCCGGGTCATCGCCGAAAGTGCGGTCGCCATGCAATTCGACAAAACCGGTGAAGATGCGGTTTACATAATCGAGCATGTACGGCCGCTTGGGATGGCGCGCCAGCTGCACTCGTTCCCAGGTGGGATTGGAAGCGGATGCCAGCGCTACTGCCGGCGCCTGCTCGGACGGATCGTCTTTCGGTTCTTCTGCCATTCGGATTTGGTGCTGGCGACTTAAGTACGCAAGGTCCGCCCGGAACTAACTCGCCAGGATCTCGACCGACTCCGGCCCGCAGATCCTTTCCACTTCGGCCCGGAATTCCTTATCCGGGCGAACCTTCGGGGTCACATCTAGAATAACGGAAAAGTCGCGAGGCTTCTCCAGCCGCAGCCGCACCTCAGTATCGCCGCGTTTACGCGCGAACAGTTGGTTGAGAGCTTCGGCCTTGTCCAAGGCCTTCTCAAGCGAGCCGTTCGAGCCGACCGCGACCCGGATGGAGATCAGCGTGGGCAGGTTCATTCGCGCGACCTCCAACGGCACGATGTCTTGTATGGAGATCTTGGGAGGCGCATTCTCTTCCGGCAGAACCAAGCCGCGCACCAGGACCGCCTGGTCCTCTACCAGACTCGTCAGCAGGCGATCGTACTGCGTGGTGAAGACCATGGCTTCGACGCTGCCGGTGCGGTCCTCCAGATGCATCGCCGCCCAGAGTTTGCCCTCCTTGTTGCGCTTGCGCTGAATCCCGGTCAAGATGCCGCAAATCGCCACTTCCGAGCCGCGCTCCAAACCTTCCAATGTTTCGGTGTAGTGGGTCGACAGTTCGGCCACTTTATCGGCGTAGGCGTCCAACGGGTGGCCGGTGACGTAAATTCCCAGCACCTCTTTTTCGCTCGAAAGTTTCTGTTGCGAAGTCCAGTCCGGCAAAGCAGGAAGCGGCTGCTCGACGGGGACATGTTCTTCGGTCGCCATCCCGAACAGGCCGGTCTGCCCGCTCTCGCGATCTTTCCAGGCGCGTTGGCCGGATTCCATCGCGTTTTCGATCAGGGCGGTCAACTGGCCGCGATTTCCGGGCAGGCCGCTCATGGCGCCGCATTTGATCAGGTTCTCAATGACGCGCCGGTTGACGCTGGTAAGATCCACGCGTTCCGAGAAATCGTAGAGCGAACGAAACGCTCCGCCGCTTTGGCGCGCCGCGATGACCGAATCTGCCGCCGTGGCGCCCACGTTGCGGATCGCACCCAGACCCATGCGAATTCCCTCGGCATCCGGCGTAAAATCCCTGGCGCTTGAGTTCACGTCCGGCGGAAGAACGGGAATGGACATCTCGCGGCACTCGTTGATGTACTTCACCACCTTGTCGGTGTTGCCGGTTTCAGAAGTCAGCAGCGCCGACATGAACTCGCGCGGGTAATGCGCTTTGAGATACGCGGTGACGTAGGCGAGATAGGCGTATGCAGCCGAATGCGATTTGTTGAAGCCGTAACCGGCGAACTGCTCCATCAGGTCGAAGATCTTTTCGATCTTTTTCTGCGGGAAACTCTTGGCCTTCGCGCCTTCTATAAAGCGTGCGCGCTGGGCAGCCATTTCCTCGGCCTTCTTCTTCCCCATGGCGCGGCGCAGGATGTCGGCCTCGCCGAGCGAATAGCCCGCCAGGCGGTTGGAGATCTGCATCACCTGTTCCTGATAGACGATGACGCCGTAGGTCTCTTCCAGAATCTCCTTGAGCTCCGGGAAATCGTAGGCGACTTGCTTGCGGCCGTGCTTACGATCGATAAAGTCGTCGATCATGCCGCCCTGGATCGGCCCCGGCCGGTAAAGCGCGTTGAGGGCGCAGAGATCCTCAATGCGCGTGGGTTGATATTTGCGCAAGATGTCGCGCATCCCGCGCGATTCAAACTGGAACACGCCGCTAGTGAAACCTTTGGAAAAGATCTGGTACGTCGCCGCGTCATTGAGCGGCAGTTCCTCGACTACAAGCTTCTCGCCGTGATTCTGTTCAATCAAAGCCAGGGCATCTTGGATAATGTCGAGCGTGGTGAGGCCCAAGAAGTCCATCTTGAGAAGCGCCAGCTTCTCCAGGCCCACCATGTCGTACTGGGTGACAATTTCGTCCTTGCTGGTTTTGCAGAGCGGGACGAGATCCCGGAGCGGCACCGGAGAAATGACCACGCCCGCCGCGTGCATCCCGGCGTTGCGCGCCATCCCCTCTACTTTGCAGGCCACATCCAGCACTTCTTGCAGGCGCGGGTCTTTCCTGGCGGCTTCCTCTATAGCAGGCTCTTGCTGCATCGCCTCCTTCAGCTTGATGTTGAGCTGAGTGGGAATCAGCTTGGTGATTCGGTCGACGTCGGCAAAGCTGATATCGAGCACCCGGCCGACGTCCTTAATCGCGGTCCGCGCGCCCAAGGTCCCGAACGTGATGATTTGCGCTACTTGCTCGCGGCCGTATTTTTCGGTGACGTATTGAATCACTTCGCCGCGGCGCTGCGTGTGAAAGTCGATATCGATATCCGGCATGCTGATGCGCTCCGGATTCAGGAACCGCTCGAACAGCAGGCCATATTCGAGCGGATCGATATCGGTGATCTCCATGGCGTAGCTCACCAAGCTGCCGGCGGCCGAGCCACGGCCCGGTCCCACCGGTATGCCGCGCGATTTCGCGAAACGGATGAAGTCCCAGACGATGAGGAAGTAACCGGCGAACTTCATCTGCTGGATGGTGTGAATTTCCCGATCCAGCCGCTCGGCGTACTCGGCGAGGTCGTGCTTTAAAGCGCCAGCAGCGTTCAGCGCCTCCAAACGCACGCGCCGCTTCTCGAATCCCTGGCGCGCGGCGTACTCGAAATAGGTGTCAGCGGTATGTCCGGCGGGAACGTCGAATTTTGGAAAAGGTTCTTTGACCTTCTCCAGCTTGACTTGGCAGCGCTGCGCGATCTCCCACGTGCGGTCCAGCGCTTCTTCTACTTCACCGAATTTCGCCAGCATCTCATCGCGCGACTTCAGATAAAACTCGGGCTGAGTGAAGCGCATGCGCTGCGGATCGCTCATGGTTTTGCCGGTTTGGATGCACAACAGAATTTCGTGCGCGCGCGCGTCCGCCTTGCGCATATAATGCGAGTCGTTGGTGGCGACCAAGGGGATGCGCGTCTCCTGCGATAGCCGGAGAACCTGCGGCAGAACAACTTTGTCCTGGTCCAGTCCATGATCCTGAATTTCGAGGAAGAAATTTTCCTTGCCGAACATGTCGGCATAGCCGTAGGCCAGTCGCTTGGCTTCCTCGTAGCGGTTCGCCATAAGCGTTTCGTTGATGTCGCCACGCAAGCAGGCCGACATCGCGATGAGACCCTTGGAGTGCCGGGCCAGCAGGTCCTTATCGATACGCGGCTTGTAGTAAAAGCCTTCTAGAAACGCGGTGGAGACCAGCCGCAGAAGATTGCGATAGCCCTCCTGGTTCTCACACAACAGCACCAGATGGTTGTATCGATCCGTATCGCTCCGGCTCGCCAAGCCTTGTTGCGAGACGTAAACCTCGCACCCAATGATGGGATGTACGCCCTTCTCCTTGGCTTTGTTGTAGAACTCGACGGCTCCGAAAAGATTCCCGTGATCGGTCATGGCCACGGCGGGCATTTTCTGTTCGACCACCAGATCCATCAACTGGCCGATCTCGCAGGCGCCGTCGAGCAGCGAATAATCAGTGTGGCAATGCAGATGTACGAATGGCGGAGTAGACTTCATTCTGTTCTCGAAACGGCGGGGAAGGCTAATTCCATTGTACTAGCTGGGTCTGGTGACTTCTATCTCGCGCGAATTTTCGCCGGTGTTTCGCAGCCGGATTTCAATGCGCTCCTCCGGCATGAGATCAGGGAAGCGCTCGCCCCATTCGATCAGGACCACGGCGCGGCGGTCGAAGATTTCATCCAGGCCGAGAGTCGCGACCTGAGCGGCAGTGTCCAGGCGGTAAAGATCGATATGGTAGACGCCGGGGCCGTATTCGTGAATCAGAGTGAACGTGGGGCTCGCGACGTCGTCCGGCTGCGCCGCGCCGAGACCTTTCACGATGCCTTTGGCGAGCGTAGTTTTTCCCGCGCCGAGATTACCGATCAACAACACGACAGCTTGGGCGGGCAGTTCGGATGCCAGCGTTTCGCCCAGTGCGATGGTCGCTTCTTCAGACTGCGTGTGATAGATCCGCGACTTCACGCATGGCCTCAGGCAGGAACTCAAACAGATCCGTCGCGATCAGCGTTTTTTCGCCAAGCTGAGCCGCACCTAGTTCGCCCGCACGGCCATGCAGGTAGACGGCGGCGAGCAGCGCGGCTTCCAGCTGCTTTGGGAATTGCGCGATCAAACCGGAAATCATGCCCGTGAGGACGTCGCCCGTGCCTCCGGTCGACATGGCGGGCGATCCGGTGGGGTTGATCCAGACCCGGCCGTCCGGCGCCGCGATCACGGTGCGGTTGCCTTTGAGCACCAGATAAACTTGATGCGCGATTGCGAACGAGCGCGCGCAGCCGATGCGATCGGCCTGAATCTGCGCGATGGTTATCCCGGTCAAGCGCGACATCTCGCCGGGGTGCGGGGTCAGGATGCGAACGCCCGCGCCAGGCAGATCGTCGGCTCGTAACGCGTTCAGGCCGTCGGCATCCACCACCGTCGGCAGAGCTGTGTCTCTTACAACCCGTCGGATGAACTCGACCGTGTCAGGGTGCTGGCCCATTCCGGGGCCAAGCGCGACCACATTCTTTTTCTCTGCGATCGCCGCCAGATGATCGAGCGCGCGCACCGAGATGGCGCCGTCATCGGTCTCGGGCAACGGCTCAGTCATAATTTCCGGAGCGTGCGCCGAGATCGCGCTGATCGCGGATTCCGCCGAAGCTACGGTCGCGAGCCCCGCCCCGGCGCGCAACACAGCGATGCCTGCCATGGCCGCCGCGCCCGTTTTACCTCGGCCGCCGGCAATCACCAACACGTGCCCATACAGTCCTTTATTGGAATCTGCAACGCGGGGGCGAAACAGCTCACTGAACAACTTCGGCTCGGATAATGACAGCCAGATGGAAGCGTCGTTCTCGTATAGCTCCGCCGGGCTACCGATTTGCGTCACGTGCAGTTGCCCGGCGAGTTCACAGGCCGGCGAAAGTACCTGGCACAGTTTGGGCGCGGTAAACGTCACGGTGTGATGCGCACGCACCGCCTCGCCGGGTAGAAACCCGGAGTCGCTGTCGAGGCCGGAAGGAAGATCAACCGAGACCACTTCGGCGAGGGGAAACTCGCGGTTGATGGCGCAGATCAGTGCGGCGGATCGGCCCGCCGCTGGTCCATTAAGCCCGGTCCCAAGCAGCGCATCCACGACGATTGTGGCTGTCTTCATCGGCGCTGTCAGATCGAATGACACCGGGCATCCCACGGCCTGAAGCATCCGATAATTTTCGGCCGCATCGCCGCGCATTTCCTTCGGGTCGCCTGCCAGAACGACATCGAGAGAGCGCGGGCGAATGCGCGCATGCAGCTGCCGCGCCACCACCAGCCCGTCGCCGCCATTGTTGCCTTTGCCGCAAATCACCAGGATGCGCTGTTCGGCGAGCGGAGCATATTCGCGCTCCAGAACCTCCACCACGCGATGACCGGCATTCTCCATGAGAACAATGTTCGGAATGCCCAGCTCGGCCGTGCGCCGGTCCACCTCACGCATTTGCGCCGCGGTTAAGACCTTCACGCGCGAACCTCCGCCAGCAATTGTTCCAAGCGCTGCAGATTGGCAGCCTCGCCCATCACGATCAGGAAGTCGCCGGCTTCGATTTCGGCTTCGGCTGGAGGATTGAACAGCATGCGTCCATCGGATTTTCGAATCGCCAGAACGATGACGCCAAGCTCCTTGCGAATCTGCGTATCCAGCAGCGACTTCGATGCCAATTCACTCTTGGCCGATACCCGGACTTGCTCGATGCCGACGTCCAAGCCCATGCTTTTCGTGGTGAAATCGATGAACTGGAAAACGTGGGGCTTCAGCATCACCTGCGCCATGCGGTTGCCGGTCATATCGTACGGCGCGAAGACATAGTCGGCGCCCGCCAGGCGCATTTTCTTTTCGCTCTGCTCGGAGGACACGCGAGCGGTCACTTGCAGCGACGGTTTCAGCGCCTTGGCGGAAAGGATCAGGAACAAATTGTCGGCGTCGCTTTGCAGCGTGGCGATGAGCCCTTTGGCCCGGAGAATGCCGGATTCCTTCAAGTTTTCGTCGTCGGTTGCATCCGCCAGCACCGCGAGCATCCTATCCCGCATGGCCCACTCCACGCGATCCTCGTTCTTGTCCACCACCAGAAACGGAACACCGGCCCGCTGCAGTTCGTAAGCTGCGCCTCGCCCCACGCGGCCAAAGCCGCAAACGATATAGTGATCCTGCAACTTGTCGATCATTTTCCTTTTTCGGCGTTTTCCAAAATATTGGTTCAGCTCCAGCTCAATTATGGCCTGGGTCATGCCGCCGACCGCCAGCAGCATGATGGTCACGCCAAAGAATATCAGAAATGAGTTGAATATCCTGCCCGCGGGGCTTAACGGATGCACTTCGCCGTAGCCGACCGTGCTGATGGTGATCAGCGTCATGTAAAACGCGTCGAACGGCGGGTAATGTTCGATCCAGATGAAACCCAGCGTGCCCCCGGCCAAAGTCAGCGCAATAGCGCCGGCGATGAGGAGGAGGCGCCTTCGAAAGCGATCCATGCTGTGGATATTTTAGCTGCAAGCCGTGGCGGTCAGACGCGCGACTTGGCGATTTGTGGTGTTTCCTGACCAGGCTCAGGGAGCGGTTTCTCCGGCTCCACGAAATGCTTGATCAATTGCTCTTGCAAAATGCCTAGGGCGGTTTCAGGATCATCGGCGTACTGAAAAAGTCTTAAGTCGTCCTCATCAATGGTGCCGTATTTGACGAGGGCCTCGAAATTCAGGATCTCTTTCCAAAACTTCGATCCATAGAGCACGATGACGATCTTGCTCTCGAGCTTTCGGGTTTGCGCCAGCGTCAGAATTTCGAAAAGTTCATCCATGGTGCCAAAACCGCCGGGGAAAATCACCAAAGCCTTCGCCAGGTAGGCGAACCAGAACTTACGCATGAAGAAGTAGTGGAATTCAAAGGAAAGTTCCGGAGTGATAAAGGGATTCGGCCGCTGCTCGAACGGAAGGCCGATATTCAACCCGATGGTTTTGCCGCCGGCATCGCTGGCGCCGCGATTGGCCGCCTCCATGATGCCGGGACCGCCGCCGGAACAGATCACGAATCTGTGAAACGGCGCTTCGATCTTGCTGGACCACTCGGTGACTAAACGCGCCAGCGTTCGCGCGTCGCGGTAATATTCGCCGAGCGCGCCTTCCTCACAAATGCGGGCTGAGCCGAAGAACACGATGGTGTCCTGGATGTTTTCGTCGCGGAAATGCGAGAGCGGCTCCAGGTACTCCGACAGAATTCGCAGGCCTCGCGCGTCCGGACTTTCCAGAAAAGTCTCGTTCAGGTAGGCCACTGGCCGGCGCGCATTATTGCTCTCTTCGTTACTGCTTTCGTCTATCATTGCGAGGATGTCTCGATGCTTTCGAGCTTTTCGAGACGCTTTTCTAATTGTCGCATTGTCTTCAACATTTCTGGCAATTTTTGGAAGGCCGTGATGGCGCGCAGCCATTCCCGCGCTTCAAACGCCGGCGAGCCGGACACAACTCCGCCTTTCTCGACGTCGCCCCCGATCCCGCTTTGAGCGTAGACCACCGCGTTGTCGTGGATGGTCAGGTGCCCGGAAACGCCCACCTGGCCGGCCAGCAACACATTCTTTTCCAAGATCGAACTGCCGGCTAATCCCACTTGCGCGCAAAGGATGTTATCCTCGCCCACTACCGAAGCGTGCCCGATTTGCACCAGGCTGTCGATTTTGGCGCCGCGCTTGACGCGCGTCTCGCCCACCGTCGCGCGATCGATCGAGGACAAGGACTGAATCTCCACGTCGTCCTCAATGACGGTGACGCCGGACTGGACGATTTTGAAATGCGTCCCTTCGGAGGTTTTGGCGAATCCGAAGCCGTCCCCTCCGATCACCACGCCGTTTTGCAAAATCACCCGATGGCCGATGCGGCAATGCTCGCGTACCACGGCGTGCGAGTGCGCATAAAAATCGTCGCCGATCTCAACGCCTTCATAAATGACCACGTGCGGGTGCAGGACCGCATTGCGGCCGATCACGACCCGCTCCCCTACCACCGCATAGGCGCCGATGGATGCGCCTTCGCCGATTTTGGCGCTGGGAGCGATCGCGGCGTGAGGATGAATGCCTGGTTTCGGCGCCGGAGGACGATAGAAGAGCGCCAGGGCCCGCGCAAAATCGTGATAAGGATTCGTCGAGATCACGCTGGCCGGTTTTGTCTCAGCGAGCGGCTGGGATACCAGGATGGCGGCGGCGCGGGTATGCCGCACCTTCGGCGCATATTTGGGGTTGGCGAGAAATGTCAGCTCGGTGGGACCAGCGCGCTCCATACCGGCAACGCCTGTAATCCGTATATCGGTATCAACTTGAATATGGCAACCCAGCCGGGCTGCCAGCTCGCGCAGAGGGATGCCTTGGAGCGTAGACATATCAATGGCTTCATTGTAAACGCCGCGATGTCGACCGGCGTGGCTGTATTAGGGGCCAGAGGGCGGCGGCGAGTTTGAAAACGGAGACGTCGAAGTGGGCTGCGTGGCGGGTGTCCCGGTCTGAGTGCTGCCGAACGGATTCGCCCCGGGTTGATTTGTCCCCGGCTGATTGGAGCCGTTTGGATTCGCGCCGTTTGGATTGGCCCCCGGCTGATTTTGACCGGGGAACTGCTGCATGGGAGACACACGTCCGGAACTGTCCACCCGGAGGTTGTAGAGAAATTCCCACTCCTTATACTTGTTGTGGTCGTTCACGATGTGAATGCCCTTACCCTCCGCGTTGCTTGCGACACCGGCAATGCCGGCGGCTCCGCCGCTCGTAGTCAAGCCTGAGACGCTGGCGGGAGGCTGCCGAGGCGTAGTCAAGATCTGCTGGATTAAATTAGCCGCTCCACCGGGTGGGGCCGGATTTGTTCCCGGCTGCGCATTGGATTGTCCGGGAATCTGGCCGGAGTTTGGCTGAAAAGGATTATAAGGCTGACTGGTGGTTTGGCCGGGCGCGAACGGATTGTAAGGGGACGCACCTGCCGGAGGGCTTGCAGGCGCCACCGGATATCCGGGCTGGCCGGGATATTGCGGCTGCGCTGGATACACCGGCTGAACGGGCTGGCCCGGTATTGGTGGCTGGCCAGGCTGTGCCGGATACGTAGGTTGGGAAGACGAAGGGTCTGGCTGACCCGCGAACTGTTGGAGCTGCTGTGGGTATTGGGGCTGCTGTCCCGGAAATTGCGGTGTCTGTCCCGCTGCCGAAGGATCTTGCGGTTGACCGGGTTGCCCGGGAAAAGGCTGGACCGGCTGACCCGGAACTTGCGGTTGAATCGGTTGGCCATAAACCGGGGCTGTGGCCGGTTGGCCGGGATAGAGCGGCTGTTGTCCGGGCTGTAGCTGTTGTCCAGGATAGACGGGCTGTTGTCCGTTTTGCGATGGGTCTTGCGGCTGGCCGGGCAGTGTTTGGCCTGGTTGCAATTGCCCGGGTTGTGCAGGATATTGCGGCTGTGGCTCCGGGTACAGAGGCTGCTGGCTGGTCTCTTCTGAACCCGGCGCTACCGGCTGCTCGGTACCCACCGGTGTAATGCGGTCGCTCGGTCTGCGGAGGGCCATGTTGAGTCCAGGACTAACAGGCTGACCGTTGGCGTCGACGGCGGGAGCCGTGGACTGGGAAGCTGCTGGCTGGGACCCAAAGGCCGTTGGCATTGCACCGCCCGGCTGAGCCCCGAAACTGGAAGCTGCACCCGGCTGCGAACTTCCTGGAGTTTGTCCGGTCTGAAGCGGATTGGGGTTCTTGATCGCCGAATCCGTTATGTTGCCTGCCGGGCCTACGTGGAGCAGGCGAAAGTCCTTACCGGTGAGCGGATCCTTGTAGCGATGCCTTAGAAAACGAATATTGCGCTTGGTTTCGAGGTCCTCCAGATTTTGCGGGAACGCTGCAAATTTGCGATAGAAAAGCTGGATGGCGCGCGCGTACTGCATGCCGCGGTCGATCGACATCTGCTCGCGGGCCCGCTGGGATTCGAAGGCCACGCGCGGCATCTCCATATACAAAGTGATGGCGATCCCGGCCGCCAGCACAAAGACCAGGAGCAAGGCGAATCCGGATTCCTCAGCATTTCGCGCTGGCTTCATCCGGCCATCTCTGCTACGAGTGGCAGCGTCTGTTGGTTATTGCTCTTGAAATCGGTGTCCTCGACGATGGCCGAATTCACGCCGATCCGGACAATCTTGTAGCGCTTTTTAATCAGGTCGCCTTCCCCGGCGATCACGATATCCTCGCCGTCCAAGAAAAAAGCGCGCTTGATGCCCGCCTTGGGCGGGTTCACAAAACCGTAGAATTTGAGGGGAATGGGCGGAGCCTTTGCCTCGGCGGGGTCGGACGGCTCGGCTGGTTTCGGGGGCGGCATCGGTCCGACGATCTTTTTGGCGACCTCGATCTTGGCCGGTTCCTTCACCTCTATTGTTGCCGCCGGCGCGGGAGCGACGTCAAACAGGGAGCGCGTGCCCGCTTCCACCGGGACGTTGTTGAGTTTAGCCAGCGCATCCAGATGCAAGGTCGGGTCAAGTTTGGAGGGATCGACATCTTTAACCTTGAAAGAAGGCCGGAATTCGCGCGGGCCATTACCGCCGCGTGTCAGATCCCTGCCTGGCAGCCGGCCGGCTGGACGCGCGCCGGGTCGCAGGGGCTCGGCGTTGCCCAGGCGAGCCGGTGCGGGCGCGTTGCTCGAATCGCCACTGAAGAAATAGAAATACCCGGCAATGAGGAGCAGGCCGCCGAGAATCGCAACCTTTTTCTTCTCAGCTCCAAGTTTGGCCGGCACCCAGTTCATTGCGCTGACCCGTCCTCTCGCACGAACGTATCCAGCTTCACCATGAAATTCAAC
>Ga0182024_10002646_pt1 | contig 44041 bp, 39 predicted proteins | sample P32metaG_FD_120480 | JGI IMG/M metagenome (GOLD analysis project Ga0182024, IMG submission 120480) | Permafrost microbial communities from Stordalen Mire, Sweden - P3-2 metaG (Illumina Assembly) | ecosystem: Environmental > Terrestrial > Soil > Wetlands > Permafrost | place: Sweden: Stordalen... | reverse complement strand
GCAAAGATCGCGCCCTTGACACCGTCCTTCCCAAACAGACGCTTCCCCATGCTCTTTTTACGGCCAAAGGCCCCAAAAAAGAGCCTTGACAAAGCCGACGCTGTCATACATGGGGCACCCATTCCTTCTTGGCTGGCCAGGCATGGGACACCCTCCGGCGTCAGCGAGTGGCGCGGCGCTGGGACAGGTATCGTCCGGTGAGCGTCTTCGCGTTCTTGGCTAGATCGGCAGGCAGGCCCTCGAACTGCACCGTGCCGCCTTCGTGGCCTGCGCCGGGGCCTAGGTCGATGACCCAGTCGGCGCGGGCGATCAGATCAAGATTGTGCTCAATGACGATGACCGTGGAGCCGGAGTCGACGAGGCGGTCAAAGAGGCCGATCAGGGTGTCGACATCGTTCATGTGCAGGCTGGTGGTGGGCTCGTCGAGCACATAGATACTGCCCTTGTTGCCGAGCTCGGCGGCGAGTTTGAGGCGCTGGCGTTCGCCGCCCGAGAGCGTGGAGAGCGGCTGACCGAGGGTCAGATAGCCCAGGCCCACGTCGTCCAGACTTTGCAGGATTTTGGCGATGGCCGGCTCGGTGAAAAAGCTGACCGCGTCGGCGATGCTCATTTCGTAGACATCGCTGATGGATTTGCCGCGCAGACGGTGCTTGAGCACTTCAGGCAGGAAGCGCTTGCCCTCGCAGGTCTCGCAGACGGTGACCATGGGGTCGAGATGGCCGAGGTCGGTGTAGATGACGCCGAGGCCATTGCAGTCCGCGCACGCACCCTTGGAATTGGCCGAGAACAGCGCCGCATCGACCGCGTTGGCCTTGGCGAAGGCCTTGCGCACATTGTCGAGAATGCCGGTATAGGTGGCCGTGTTGGACCGGCGGGAGCCGCGGGCAAGATTCTGATCGATGACTACGGTTTCAGGATAGGCCAGCGGCAGGCAGCCCACGATGAGCGAGGTCTTGCCGGAGCCGGCGACGCCTGAAACGACCGTCAGCACGCCTTTGGGGACGGTGACCGACACATCCTTGAGATTGTTGAGCCGGGCGTGTTTGATCTTTAGTTCACCAGTGGGCTTGCGGGCGGTGGTCTTGATGGGTTGATGCTTGCTCATGTGGTTGCCGGTGAGCGTGCCGGATGTCAGGAGGCCGGCGAAATCGCCCTCGTAGACCACTTGGCCGCCTTTGCTGCCGGCGAGGGGACCCATGTCCACCACGTGGTCGGCGATGGCGATCATGTCCGGCTTGTGCTCGACGATCAGCACGGTGTTGCCCTTGTCGCGGAGCTGCTGCATCAAGCCGGCCATGCGGCCTACGTCGTGGGGATGCAGACCGACCGAGGGCTCGTCGAAAACATAAGTGATGTCGGTGAGCGACGAGCCGAGATGGCGCACCATCTTGACGCGCTGGCTTTCGCCGCCCGAGAGGGTGGAGCTTTCGCGGTCAAGGCTGAGATAGCCGAGGCCGATAGTGACGAGATTGTCGAGGCGCGCAGCCAGGGCCGCAACCATGGGCCCTGCTTGCGGCGCCTTGAGGGTACGCACCAGCGCAGCCAGGTCGCTGACCTGCATTTGCGACATCTCGGCGATATTGCGTCCGGAGATTTTGCTGGCCAGAGCCTCGGCCTTGAGACGCGCGCCCTTGCAGGCGGGGCAGATTTTGCGGGTGAAGATGCGGTCGTATTCGGCGCGGACATGGGGTTGCAGGGCCTCGGGGTCCTTGTCGCCCATCATTTGGCGGAGCTTGGGGACGACGCCGAGGTAGGTCAGGTTGATCTTGTCGACCTTGACCTTGCGCCCGTCATTGAGATCGAAAAGGTTGGCGCGTTCTGCGGCCGAATACTTGCGGATTGGCTTGTCGAGATCGAACATGCCGGAGCGGGCGTAGATTTCCCACCACCAGCCCTTGACCGCGAAAACCTTGTGGAGCAGCGCTCCCTGGTTGAGCGACTTCGTCTCGTCCACCACGGCGGCCATGTCCATGGCTGCCACCATGCCGACGCCTTCGCACTCCGGGCACATGCCGCGCGGATCGTTGTAGGAGTAATAGCCCGGAGCGGGCAGCGGCGGCTTGGCGAGGCGCGTGAACAGCACACGCAGCATCTGTGCCGTGTCGGTGACGGTGGCCACGGTCGACCGCATATCGCCGCCCAGCCGCTGCTGATCAACGATGATGGCCGCCGAAATGTTCTTGAGCTCATCGGCGTCAGGGTGGCCGTAATGGGGCATGAATTGCTGCACAAAGGCCGGATAGGTTTCATTGATCAGCCTTTGGCTTTCCGCCGCGATGGTGGAGAAAACCAGCGAAGACTTGCCCGAGCCCGACACCCCTGTAAACACGGTGATGCGGCGCTTGGGAATATCGAGCGAGACGTTTTTGAGATTGTTCTCGCGCGCGCCGCGGATCACGATCGAACCGTAGTCGGGGCTGGCTGGCTGCTTGTCTTGTTTCATCATATTTGAACTCTGGCTTGAAAGCTTTTGAGACTTGCTCACATCGACCCCCTGCTTGAACTCTTTTAAAGATCAGTTTTTTATTATAGAAATAGGCCAGAGAGAGCCGGTCCGCCCGGTGGGGCTTCGCGTGGATTTATGTGCGAGGCTTTGCAGCTGGAACTGGTTTGCTGTTCAACGCCGTCCACGCGGCCAGTGAGTCCATGTAATCTCTCCAGTGCACAACTTTTCTGTTCTCGATTGTGATGATGGAGCTGAACCTGTTGTCGTAGGGCACTCGGGTTGCGAGAATCGTGCCGTGCACATCGTATTCGAGGATCACGACGCGACTATCTTGAGAGTGGTGCACCACAAGCCCATCGGCCGAGTGGAGCTTTATCGACTTGCCGTATCCCGAAAACTGATCCATCAGTGCGGCGCGCCCGCGGATCGTCCGAGGCCAACCGGGAAAGTCGTAGCGGAAATCAAAAAGCGCATTATCCGCGATCGTGTCGAAGAAATGATTGCCGTCGACGAGTCCGGTCAGCCCTTCAAGGACAATTTCAAAGAAGGGGTTCAGGGCATCAAAATTTGCGTATTTCGATTTGGTCATGGGACGCGCCTGCCTCAGTTGAACGCCTCTAACTGCCAGCGCTGAGCCGAGTATAAGCCGGCAGGCGGGTGGCCCACATCCGCCCCCACCCAAGATGCACGTGTGCCCCACGTCTCGAATCTTGGAGACAGGGTGACTCGGCCAGATGTATAATCCCGGCGAATCGGAGACCAAAGCGGCAACTCCGGTTCGGGAGGTCATGTGATGGCAAGAACGCTAGGACTCGTGTATGGCGCGGTTTGTTACGCCATATTCTTTCTCACATTTCTGTATGCGATCGGATTTGTGGGTAACTTTATTGTCCCCAAGTCGATCGATACCGGGGCGCCCGGCCCCCTTTCTCAAGCGATTCTGATCGATGCGCTTCTGCTCGGGGCGTTTGCGATTCAGCATAGCGTGATGGCGCGTCAGGGTTTTAAGCGCCTCTGGACCAGGGTCGTTCCGGCGGTGATCGAGCGCAGCACATATGTGTTGATTGCCAGCCTCCTGCTTGACCTTTTGTACTGGCAATGGGTGCCGATCTTGTCAGTAGTTTGGCAGACTGGAAGCCCTCTATCCATTTGGCTCCTCCGCGGATTCTCCCTGGCAGGCTGGCTACTCGTGCTCGTGGGCACATTCCTGATCAGCCACTTCGATCTTTTCGGATTGAAACAGGTCTATCTGAACTTCAAGGGCCAGACCTATTCCAACACGGGGTTTCGTACGCCGTTGTTTTACAAACTGGTCCGACACCCGATCTACCTGGGTTTTTTGATGGCGTTCTGGTTCACGCCGTTGATGACAGCCGGGCACCTTCTGTTCAGCATCGCCACCACGGGGTACATTCTTGTCGGCATCGCCTTTGAAGAGCGGGATCTGGTGTCGTTTCACGGAGAGTCTTATCGGCTATACCAGGCGCGGGTACCGATGATCGTGCCAGGGCTAAAGCTCCCACCCAAGGAATCGGCGGCCAGGGAGCAGGAGCGAGCGTAGCGAGCATCTCGGCTGGGTGGGGAACAGACCAATCAAGGTTGATGGGGCGGGTGCCCCAGACATGGGTCACCTGCCCGGCGCTTGCTCCTCAGGCATGGGTGTTGACTTCGGTGGCGGATTCGGTGTGGGCGGGCGCTTGTTTGGCGGCTTGGGAGATGGAGTCGGACACTACCCATGCTGCGCCGGCGATGGCGATGCTGATGGCGTTGCCCGCCCAGTTGGTATGTTCATGGGGGGCGGCGTGGAGATTCGGAATCCAGAACAGCAACTCGAAGATTACGATCTGCGCGGTGAGCAGGCGCGACGCGAGCGGAGCCATGATGCCGGTGAGGATGGCTACGGCGGCCCCGAAAAAGCCCAGCGTGGTGGCGTAGGCCCAGAACATCCTGGCTGGCGGCAGCCAACCCGGGATCGCGCCCAACAGGCCGGGCATGTCAATGATGTGGACGATGCCGAAGGAAATGGGGCAAATACCGAAGAGGAGCACGAAGAAGGGCCGGCGGCGCGCAATGGATGAGCCGGGAGGCGAGAAAATCGCGCATAGGACCAAGCCGGCGGTGACCAGGGAGAACTCCTCAAAGACGTTGCCAATGGGGTCGTAGTTGCCGAGATTTATAAAAGCCTTGGGCACCCACAAGAGTGTGAACACGGAATAGACGACGGTGAGCGTCAAGGCGCCTGCGCGAGCAGTTCGGCGCCAAAGGAGCGCGAGTCCGGCGGCGAGCTCGATGAAGGCGGTGAGATAGGCGAGCGGCTCGCGGAAGGGTACGTTTGGTCCGACGCGCTGCCATGAAGTGGCGAAGTCGCCCGAAGCCAGGCCGAGAAGGCCGAGGAAGGTGGCGCCGGCGGCGTAGGCGTAAATCCCGAGATTGGATACGAGGCTGCGGTTTTGCATGGTCTCTGGTTCCGTTTCTGGGGCTCCATTTCTGGCGAGGAAGGGGCTGTGGACACTCCCACACTAGCCTGATTCCGACGAAGCGGAAATAACCAATTCGGGATGGATTGCACTGACCAGTTTCTAGCTGGTCGGGTCTTTAAGCCGGCATGCCGTTTTTCGCGGCAATCAGGACGCCAACTTTACGACTCTCCGGTCGCAGCGCCCACGATGCCATAGTAAGGCCAGCAATGATCAGCGGGGCGATAACGTGAAATGCATACGCGCCGTAACCGCCAACAAAAGCAACCGACGCGGCAGCGCCTGTGAGGTCGAAGAAGATGCCGGCATACGCCCATTCCTTGAGCCGAGGAAAACGCGGCACGAGGATGGTGAGGGCTCCGAAAAATTTCCAAAATCCCAGGATGCCAAAGAAGTACATTGGGTAGCCCAGTTCGGGCACCACTCCATGCGGGTTGGCTCGATATTGCCAAATCTGCGCGATGCCGCCGCCTCCGATAAAAAACGCAACGAGTGCGGTCATTGTCCAGTAAACAACGGATTTTGATTTCATGGTCAATTCATTCCTCCAACTACACGCTCCAGGTTGCCGATGAACTTATTCCATCCGTATTTCGCGCCCTTGTAGCTGGCGCTTTCTTCCGACGGGAATCCGGAATGCTCCATGCGCACGCGCGTGCCGGTCTCGGTCGGCGTCAACGTCCAGGCGACGACGCTCTCCAAACCCAAAGCGCCCCAGCCATAAGAGAGCCGTGAAATCGGGTCGACCACCAAGACTTCACAATCGATGACCCCGTTCCAATTCGGCACGGGCGTGGCACGGAAGCTGAACCGATGCCCGACGACCGGCTGGAAATCATTGGCCATCAGCCATTCCTTTATCAAGCTGCCTTCAGTGAGCGCACGCCAGATTTTTTCCGGAGGATGCGGCATCTCCCGTTCGATGACGAGAGTACGTGTGGCGGTTGATTCGGTCATTGCTCCATCCTTTTCAACAATGATTCGAGTCGATCGAATCGGTCGCTCCAGAAAGCACCATAGATGCTCATCCAGTCAACCAGGGGCGCGAGCGCTTTCGGTTGAGCGCTGTAATGGGTCTCGCGGCCCTCGTGCCTGAAGCGCACCAGTCTGGCGCGCTTCAGAACGCCCAGGTGCCTGGACACGGCCGGTTGTGAAACGCCGGAACGATCGGTCAAGGCATGCACCGTCTGCTCCCCGTCGCGGGCCAGGCGCTCGAAGATTGCCCGGCGAGTTGGGTCGGCAAGGGCCCGGAAAACGTTGTCCGTTACGGCTTGCATCGAGAGCCCCCTCCGCAGTCATTTGGCGAGTTACCAGGCAATCTACCAGGCGATTTACCAAGCAATTTACCAGTCGAGATGTGTGATCTGAATGAGATTTCCGCACGTGTCGTCAAGCACCGCGATTGTCGATCCAGTGGTCTTGGTTGGCTGCTTGGTGAACGTCACACCAAGTTGCTTGAGCCTGTCGTACTCCTTTTGTACGTCCCCGACGAAGAAATTGGCCGCAGGGATCCCGTGCCGATGAATCTCTTGCTGATAGGTCTTGGCGGCCGGGTTGTAACCCTCGTTGGCCTCAAGGACCAGTTGCACGCTTTCCGGTTCTTCGGGGGAAACCACGGTGAGCCATCTGTACTTCCCGCCCCCCGGGAAGTCCATCTTCTTCTGGAATCCCAGAACTTCGGTGTAGAACTTCAGGGCCTTTTCCTGGTCGTCTACAAAGACGCTTGTGAGTTTGATTTGCATGGCTCGTCCTTTCTGTTCTGAGTTGTGTCTACTCTGCGTTGCAAAGGTTTGATTTGGTCCGTGATTCATTTCTCTGCCGGCGGGCGGAAGCCTTGAAGACATTGCCCACTGCAGCTAATAATTCAAAACCATAACTGAATTGTTATGTATTTGTCAACCACTTTTATTCAAAAGATTATCGGTTGCGGTTTGCGAGGCGCGCCAGGTTGGCCTTGGCCTGCGCATGGTCCGGCTGCAGTTGCAGCGCATGTTCAAACGCAGACCGCGCAGCGTCGGTCTGCCCGCCGCGCGCAAGCATAGCGCCGAGATTGTTCCAGCCGTCGGCATCGTTGGGATTGAGTTCGAGCGCTTTTTTCTGTTCTGCAAATGCCTCTTCGGACTGGCCCTGAGCGTCGAGGACCTGAGACAACGAGAAGTGAAGCTTGGCGTCGCCGGGCGACAGCGCGGCAGCGGCGCGAAGCTGGGTAAGAGCGTCGCTCAGCCGGCCCTGTTGTGCATAGGCCGCGGCCAGCTTTTCATGCGCATCCGGCGAGCCTGGCCAGGCGCGCAGCGCGGCCTCCAGGAGCTTGATAGCTTGCGGTGCGTCGCCTCCGTCTGCCGCAAGGTCGCCCAAGTTGTAAAGCGCGGTGAAGTCTCCCGCATCCAATTCCAGAGCGCGCTTAAACGCGGTTGCCGCCTCATCTGTGCGTCCAGCCCCAAGCAGCGCCGCACCTAACCCGCTGCGCGACTCGGCGTCTTCCTGACAGACGGACAGCAGCGCCCGAAACTCCTTCTCCGCCTCACCATATTCGCCGCGCCGAACACTCAGGCGAGCCAGGTTGAAGCGCGCATCGCAGCCGCCTGAATCTGCCGGAGTCGCAATTGCAATGGCGCTGCGATAGCGCTCCTGAGCGTGGCCGGGCTGGCCTGCGCCTTCCAACGCCGCGCCCAGGGCGGTGAGCGTGCGCGCGTTGGTTGGGTCGAGTTTTAGATCCTGCTCATACAGCGCGGCGGCCTCGGTGAATTTGCTTTGCCCGGTCAGCGCCGCTGCAAGGTTATAGAGCGTCACGCGATCTTGAGGAGATTTGGAGAGCCGGCTGCGCATCCACGCCTCTTCAAGCAGCAGACGCGGGTCAACGCCATTCGGCGGCGCGTTCACCGGCAGCACCTGCAGCCACAGATGCGACATCTCATCCTCCGACCGGTTTCCAGCGGTCACACGCACCGGCGGAGCGTGCGGATTGTGCGGATTGGCCGCGGAATTATCAAAGGTGTACTTCATGTGCAGCACGGTTCCGACGGGCAGCAGCAACGGGGCCAGATATCGATAAACCGACTGCCGGTTGATGTCCCAGTCCTTGATCCACACCAGCCATTTCTTTTCGCCGCTGGGCAGGATGGCCCAGCCTTCCATATCGCGGCCCAGGTAATGCGTGTGTGGATAGACGCCCAGCGCCTGCACGTCCACAGGCAGCTTGAGCGAATCTTCAACCACAAAATTGCTGTCACCGGGCGGAATATTGAGCTTGTCGTCGGCGTCCAATTGCAACAGCATGGGCTGGAGAATCGGCGGTGCATCGGTGAAATAAAGCCCCAACTGTGCAGTCACGGTTTCCGGCTTGCCGGATGGCTTCATGTGGATATTCAGCACCAGGTCGTTGCCCGGATCGAGCCGCCACGGCATTCCTTCCGGCTCAACGAGCGCCGGCGAATCGGGCTTCCAAAAGAGAAAATTGCTGTCCGGGTCAAAGCGGTTGCCCGCATCCATCAGCAACTCCATGCCCGGTACGCCGGTTTCCCAGTCGGAGGGATGGTTGCGCCGCAGGCTGCCCGTGCGGTCAATGAGCACATTGGCGTGATGAACCACCCTGGCGGGCGATGGAAGTATCTCCATCGCCCGCACGTAGCGCGTCTCCTTAAGCGGATTGGGCAGGATCAGGTTACTGAAGACGTCAGTACCCTCTGCCCGCAGCGTGAAGGGCTGTGCGGTTTTGAGGATCAGGTCGGGCTGGCCGAGTTGCCAGACGGTGTCGTATTTCGGCGGAGCAGGCGCGGCCTTGGCATCGCCCTGGGCCATGCCTCCGGTAATCCAGCGCTTCAGCAGCGCAGTGTCGTCGTCGCTCAGGCGGCGCACATCGGCAAAGTCTCCATAGCCCGGCTCCGGCAACCACGGCGGCATGAAGTGCGACTGCGTGACCTTCAGAATCTGCGGCGCCCACCGCCGTGCATCGGCGTAAGTCAGCAGGCTGAATGGTCCTGCTCCACCGGGATGGTGGCAGGTGGTGCAGTGGTTGTAGAGCAGAGGCGCTACGTCGTGGCTCCAGGTCTCGGCCGTGGTTCGCTGCTCGGTTGGATGAGCCGTTGACGGGGCTGCTGACGGAGCGTTGGAAGGCGCGGGGATCGCGGCACTCTCGGCTCTCGATTGGGCTGCATGAGTGCCCGCAAGCGGGCGCCAAAGCAGGACACAGAAAGCAGCCAGCACCGGAAGCAGAACCAAAATGCGAAGAGTTTTCATTTCTGCAGGAACACGATGGAGCAGCCCACGGCCGGTCCTCCTGGTTGTGGAACGGGTTTGCCGGCCAGCGCTGCGGCGATCGCCGACTCCAGGTCGTGGTGCCCGGCTTGAGGCCGCTCCTGACCAATGTCGATATAACGATCGTCGATGCGGCCGTGGTAGACCTCGCGCAGACCGTTGCCCTCGACCACGAAGATGGCTGCCTCCGGCGTCGTGGTTGCGTGCGCGCGTTCAACGAGCGATTGCCTGGGGTCCAGAATCGTGTCGCCGGTGATGGAATATTCCCGATTGTGGTCGGCAACTACCTGAGCGGTGTCACCCGCGTTTGGGTAGACCCACCACAGGCGGACGCTTTTCGGGCCATATTTCTGGGTGAGCCGCTTGATTTCAGGAACATACTTATTGGAGATGGGGCAATCGGTAGCGGCAAAGAAAAGCACCACTACACGCACTCCCGGGCCCGCAAGTTGGCGGACAGGCTCGCCATGGAGGTTGAGGCCGAAGCTCGCCGGGGTTGCGCCGAATGAATGCGACATCCCGGCAAGCAACACAGTCACCAGGGATAAGGCGTAGCGTGGTCGGCAGTGCACGGCTTTGAGAGATTGGCTCAACCGAGGAGCATTCTAAATGCAAGTGACTTTGGAGACCAGTTGTCGCGGCCAAAAAGGCCTATAGTGAAGCTGGTGGCATTCAAATTGCTGCAAGAAGCTTTTCTGCATTGGCCAGTTTCTCATTTACTCGCAGTGCGCGGCTCAGAGCCAGCGACTGGAGCGTCCCAATAGCATCAAAGAGTTCATCCACTTGGCTCCCTAGGTATTGAAAGCGCAGCAAATCCGGCGGTGGAAACTCTTCATCCCCATCGTAAGTTTGAAATGTAGGGCTTCCGGGGGTACCACCCGGCGCGCGAGAAACGTATCGCCCTCGAATAGTCTTTTCGAGAATGACCTCTTGACGATCATCGAGCATCTGGAACTTGCGCAGTTCACCCTTGACCTGCACAACAAACGCCAATTTGCCTCCGGGCAACAGAGTCTTGAACTGGCCGTCTTCGAATCCGGTTGACCAAGATAGCTTTCCCTGCTCCGTCTTCTCGATCAACTGATTCACAAAGCTAAGCGCCCTTTCATCCATTGGAGACCCCTTTCTCGACGCTAGATCGCAGTTCTCCACACTGGCCAGCCAGCAAGTCCAGTATCGCACCAGTGATTCCCAGAAGTCGAACTTTCTCCGATTGGCTCAACTCTCCCGACTTCCGATTGAGCCCAGCGGCCACCAGAGTGAGATCCAAATGTTTGTCCTCCAGTTGGTGGCGTTGGTTACCCAAGAACGACTCGTGAAGGCGAATCGCTATTGCCAAGTCGGAACGTAAATCCGTTGTGCGCAGTCGAGCCTCGGACATCATTCCTCCCTCGACATAGCTGTGGAGTTCTTTCGCCATACGAGCCAGGGATGCAAAGTCGACCTCGGCATTGTGGCGCCGAACGCTCTTCTCGGCTCGCTGTGCAGCAGCCTTTGCGCCAGTGGCCTGAGCGACAGCCCAAAGCGTGAGCCCGAGACCCACAACCCCGACTCCGGCGTTCGACCAATCGAACCAATCGCGCGAAATGGGATTATCGAGCAAGATCATTTTGGAGATTCTTCTTCGGTATCATAGGGCACGACTTGAAATTCATCTACAGCCCCAGTTTAGCCCAAATTGTGTCAATTTTAGCTTTGGTCGTCCGGTCCATTTCGATCATTGCCGGCCAGGGGCGTTCGAAGCCTTCGGCCTTCCACTTGCGCGTTGCGTCGATGCCCATCTTCGATCCGTAATTGGGCAGCCGCGACGAGTGATCGAGTGTGTCCACCGGCCCCAGCGTGAATTGTATGTCGCGCTCCGGGTCTATATTGTTGGCCACGCGCAACGTCACTTCGCCAATGTCCTGCACATCGCAGTCCTCGTCCACCACGATGATGCACTTGGTGAACATGGCCTGGCCCAGTGACCAGATGGCGTGCATAACCTTGCGCGCCTGGCCGGGATAACTCTTCTTGATCGAGACAAGCATGAGATTGTGGAAGACGCCCTCGACAGGCAGATTGATGTCGACCAATTCGGGAATGGTCACCTTCATGACGGGGAGAAAAATGCGCTCCACTGCCTTGCCCATCCAAGCGTCCTCCATGGGCGGCTTGCCCACGATGGTGGCGGCGTAGATGGGGTCTTTGCGGTGCGTGATGCAGGTCAGGTGGAAGACCGGGTACTCATCCGTCAGGGTGTAGAAACCGGTGTGGTCGCCGAACGGACCCTCGCTGCGCAACTCGCCCAACTCCACATAACCTTCCAGCACAATCTCCGCATGAGCGGGGACTTCAAGATCGACCGTCTCACACCTCACAATCTCCACCGGCTTGCCGCGAAGGAACCCGGCGATCATGAACTCCTCCACTTCCGGCGGCGCGGGCACGATGGCGGAAAAGGTTGTCGCCGGATCGGTGCCAATGGCTACAGCAACCTCGAGCCGCGATCCCTTCAGATCGCCCAGCGTCACCTGCGGCAGCCCACCAATGGGTCCATCGGGAATGCTCACCGTGCCGCCGGCCGACTCGGCCATCGCCGCAACTCGCGCTACCAAAGGGTCTGCATCCGAAGCGGACGCCGCCGCCCCACGCAAAGCTTCGCGATAGTGCTCCGCCGCAACCTTCTGGCGCTGCCAGTGCATGCCGGTAGTCTGCCCGTCGAACACCTGCATCCTATACATGCCGATGTTGCGCTTGCCCGTCCGCGGATCGCGCGTGTGCACACAGGGCAGCGTGATGAATCGCCCCCCATCGAGCGGCCAGCACTTCAGAATTGGAAACTGATTAAGATCGAAGCTGTCTTTCAGAATCACTTCTTTGCAGCGTGCTTCTTTAGAACTGACGGTCTTTGGAAACGCGCTCGTCAGCGCGCTCAGTTGCGGCAGCATCTTGAGCTTGTCGAGGAACCCCTCGGGCGCCTTCATGTTCATCGGGCCGCGGATGCGCTCGGCGATCTCGGCAAGATTGTCAGCGCCGAGAGCCAGGGCCATGCGCCGCTCGCTGCCAAACTGGTTGATGAATACTTTGTGTCCCGGATGGCCCTTAATGTTCTCAAACAGCAGCGCCGGTCCGCCGGGAGCATACTTGCTCGGCGCATCGCTGGGCTTCGCGCCTGCACTCGGTCGCGCGCCTGTCTTGCTCACGCGGTCGGTGATTTCAGTAATCTCGAGGTCCGGCGAAACTTCTTCAGTGATGCGCTTGAGTTCGCCAGCTTTTTCGAGCGCTTTGATCCAGTCGCGCAGATCGTCGTAGGACATGAGTGCTCCAATTTGTTCCAAGCTGTTGAGCTTTCATCAAAGAGAATTCACGAATGACTTTCGTCGTGAACTACTCTGCGCGCTTCTAATTCAATTGCAACAAGTAAAGGAGGGATCAGTTCGTGAGCTATCTCTTTGGCCTTTATCTGCGCGGCAACGGCTTCCTTTCGCATTTCGCCTTCCCTGTAGACAGGGACCAATCTGATTGCAATGCCTGCCTCATTGAACTTGTCAAACAACTCTTCGATACTAGCAACTATCGCCTTATTTAATATTAGTTTATGCTCGATATATTCGGACCAAGTTTCTGCCGCTCTTAGCTGCCACTTTTCAAAGTAACCTTCTTGGCTCATCCCGCCTCCGAGCGTAAATCCCTGAGTTGCGCCTTGCAATAAATCCTGCATCCGATGAAATTCTACAAAGAGTTTTGTGAGCGCTTCAACCTGCCGCTGATGCACCCAAGAGCCCCGCCCCCAATGAACCTTTTTTTCTTCCAGAGAACGAACAAGCCGTTGCTTGATCGCCATGCCAGCGACAGACCCTAGGCTAGCAAGAGCCGCTGTCACAAGAATGCTCGGCCAATCCAGATGTGACAAATTCATATTTCACAATCCTTGATCAGATTGTAGTTGGCACAAATGGAGGGTAACAACTATGGTGAACCTTTGAATATGCCTATCCCATGCAGAAAATCTTCCCTCAGGGGCTAAAGCCCACGCGGCTTCTGCAGCGTTTGTGGCACGACTGAAGTCCTGCCCTGATACAGAGCGGGTCTTTGAAACATGCTCTAAGAAAATCGCACGGTCGCGATACTGACAGGGCTATCATTGGGGTTGACACTATGACACAGATGTTCAATCAGCCTCATCCAGGCAAGGTGTTGCGTGAGTATATCGGACAAATGGATGTAACGACCGCAGCCAGGCGGCTGCATATTTCACGCACCACGCTCTCGCGAATACTCAATGGCGCGGCGGGTATTTCAGCTGACATGTCGCTGCGCTTATCCGATGCGCTCGGAACCCATGCCAGTTTTTGGTACCAGATGCAAATGGGGTACGACATCTGGCAAGCGTCCCAAAGAAAGCGCCCGAAGATTCAACGCTTTGATACAGCCGCGTAGCGGTGGCGTGCTCGACAACTAGCTTCATTAACCTGAATTCAAAGCGTGTCAAAGGCTTCGGGCGGGTCCGCGCGATGGACGGACCACTTCGGAGCGCCGGAGGACATAGATGACCCAAGGCGCGATGTGGGTCTCGCTGATCCATGGGTATGGTTCGTCGCCCTTGGCCAGTGGTTTGCGCATCTCCACAATTTCCAGGCCGGCCTGCTCATAGACTTCGAGGTACGATTCGTGCGGCCAGAGAATGTCCACACAGGGCGACCGGTCCTCAATCTCCTTGGTGACGATTCTGACCGCATCGCCTGGCTTGGCATTTCTGTTCTCGGGGAAATCGGCCGTGGTGAAGGATGTCCACTCATTCCAGTAGATCTCGGGCGCGGAGGCAATGTTCACGAGGATCCCGCCGGGTGCCAATAGCGCGCGCAAGTCGCTGAACAGGCGCAATTTGGATTCCGCGCCGGGAATGTTGTCGAAGGTGAACGCCGATTGAATGAGAGAGAAGGCCGCACGCGGCAGAGCGCTCATGTCGTCGCCGGCGATAAGGCGATAGTCGCCGCCTGGATCGATCTCGCGCGCCTTGGCAACCATCTCCATGGAGATATCGACGCCGACCGTCTGGAACCCAAGCTCGCGGAGAAACCTGGTGGAACGCCCAGCGCCACATCCGAAATCGAGCGCCGTGGGTCCCTTCACATGGGCAGCAAAGATCTCCGCCAGATCGCGGAAGGCGAGGTGGTATGTATTGGCAAACTCCAGTTTGGAGTAGGCTTCGGCGCGCGAAACGTTCTCATAGCAATTCACGAAGCTCATCGGCCATTTCCTCCCGCACTTCAGCCGGCAGCGGGTGAAACAGGATTTCCATGTTGCTGAAAACCATCTTAAAGGGAGTGGCTTAAAGGCTTCTGGCGGGTTCAAGCGACGGTCTGGCCAATTGCACCGGATCCAGCGGAAATCCCAGCCGCTTCCACTCGTCGAACCCGCCACGCAGAGGCCTGACGCGCTCAATGCCCAGCTTGTGCAGGGTCATGGCAGTTTTGGCGGCCGTGGCCTCGCTGGGGCAGGTGCAGAAGAGCACAATGTCCCGGTCGCGGGGAATCTCCAGATGACGGGTGGCAAGAGACTCGGGCGAAAAGTGAAGCGCGCCGGGCAGCGTGAATGGGTCCGGCAACAGCTCCAGGGGATGGCGCAGATCCACAATGTAGACCAGCTCGCCGGCGTCCAGTTGCTTCTTCAGCTCCTCCGGCTCCAGCCGCGCAGACACCAGTTCCTTGAGCACCATGCGGCGGCGGATGATCCGTGCACCAAAGAATGCGAGAATGCCAAGCACCAGCAGCGCGCCGGAGAACCTGCCCACCCAGTTCAGCAGGCTGGGGTCGCGCTTGAGCGCATCGCCAAACAGCCGGCCTACGGCTAGCAGGACACCTAGCCAAGCCGAAGCTCCAATGGCGTCGAAGAACAGGAATTCGGCGTACGACATGCCATGCTGTCCAGCGACAGGCGGGGCCAGCGTGGCCAGCCCGGGCACGAACTTGGCAATCATGAGCGTGACCTGACGTCGGCGGCCAAAGGAATCCTGGGTGCGGCGGACGCAGATCGTCGGTTCCATCGACAGCTTGCACAGAATGCGCAGCACATGGTGCCCATACTTGCGGCCAATCAGGAACCAGGCGGTGTCTGACGTGAGCGATCCAGCCAGAGCGGCCAGCAAAGCAAGGGGAAAACTGATCTCGCCCTCGGCTGAAAGCGCACCGGCGGCCAGCAGAATCGGCGTTGCGGGCAGCGGAATGCCGAACTGCTCCACCAGAACCCAGGCAAAGAGCAGCAGGTAGCCGTACGTGATTAGGATTTGCGTCGCCGAGGCCATGGGGAGACTTCCTGCCTTTGTTTTGTGGGGAATCAGACCGCTTCGTCTCGCTGCCGGCCAGAGAGGTCAACCAGTGAGACTCGAGAAGGTCTCATTCTATCCGATGATCCACCGGAGAATTCGCTTCATGCAAAACAGGTTCATGCGCAACAAACGGAAAAAGCCGCCAAAGGGTTGGGTCACCCTGCTCTTGCGGTTCACACCTTCTCGGCTGTTGCTGAATTCTGATTTCCAGCCGAGTCTTTTTCGCAATCAAGTTAACCACTCCGACCGGCGCGACGCGCGATTTCTCCTTGGAACCGACCCGATGAGCGCTTCGAGCCTTTCCCACGAGCATAGGGCAAGCAACTCCCCTCAGCCGAACAAGCCAGTGTTCTCTTCAGGAGTGACCTACGGCCAGTTTTACACGAAAACTGCCAAACTGGAAAAAGAATGCATCTGCCTGATTCAAAGGAAGATCGCTATTTTGAAGATCGCTACTTTGGCGAACCACAGCTTCAAAATCGACATCTAGAAGACGCGAACTCTTGGACTGGTCCTTCGACATCCCGCTCTTGAGAAGTTAGAGTGGATGCCGTGGTTCCACTTAATTTTCCTGAACAACATGAGCCACATTTTCCTGATCTTACGTTTTAATAGATATTCAGGTTTGCCAGGTTTGGGCCGCTATCTATACGGCCTTCTGGGATTCCATCTCGCGCCCAGTCAGAACGTCATGAGTTGGAGAGAATGTTATGAGCAAAATAGCGATTGCCACTGCGTGCCACAGGTTGTTTGTTCAGGCGCTGTCGAAGCGGGGTTCGTGCGTCCTCGGCACATCGATTTGTCTCTTTGTTGGAATGGCGGTGACTGGCGCTGAGGGCCAGTCAACCGGTACAGCGCCCCAACTGAGCGGGATTCGCGGTCCCATGGCCTTCGAAAGGCAAGCTTCGCCCGAAGAGCAGTACCTGGTTCGCGACAAGGACCTCACAGTGCTGCTGACGAAGAGCGAGACTTTGCTGGCGTCTCCTCACTTGGACGCACGCCCGATCCACCTGCAGTTTGCTGGAAGATCGGTAAACGCTGCGCTCACCGGCATCGATGAGCTGTCGGGGAAGATCTATTCGGCCAATGGAGCCGCAACCGGAAAGCTGTCCAGCAACCCGACCTATCGCCGCGTGAAATACGCCGGCGTCTACCCCGGAATTGACGCTGTTTACTACGGCAACGAGCGGCAACTTGAGTTCGATCTTACCGTGGCTCCGCATGCAAATCCGCAGGTCATCCGGCTTGCGTTCAGCGGTGCCGACAAAGTGCGTCTGACCGATGCCGGCGAGATCGCACTGGAAATCGGCGGCGAAGTGGTGACGCTGCGCAGGCCGACGATTTACCAGGAGCACGGCGGCTCGCGGCAGGAGATCGCTGGAAGATACTCATGGCGGGGCATGAAGGAGATCGGCTTCGAACTTGGAGCCTTTGACCCGAGTTTGCCGCTGATCATCGATCCTGCGATCGAGTTTGCGACCTACCTGGGAAGCGCCGGAAACGAGCGCGCGGTCCAGCTCAAGGTTGCTCGCTCCGGAGAGATCTACGTTGCCGCCAGCAGTGACCGGGTCAGCACGATCCACGCCATCCGGACGTTCCCCATCGAAATGTCCCAGCCAGATTTTCCCGAGTGTTTTCTGACCAAGCTCTCCGCCGATGGCAGCACGGAGATCTACACCGTGGTCTTCGACGGGGTGGGCTGCGAAGCGATGGAGATCGAACCCGGCCTTGTGCATCTTGCGATGGGCAAGAGCGGCAACTATCTGCGCACTTTGCGCGAGGATGCAAACGGGCAGCCAGCGTCGCTTGACCTGCTGAAGGGGGCGTACGATTTCAGCCTGGGCCCCGCGGAGCTACTGCGCGCCGACAACAGCGGAAATGTGTACGCGGTAGTCTTCTACACTCCAGCCGGCGCGTCCAACCCGATCTACGAACTGCAAAAGATCGATCCCGACGGCAAGCTGCTCGGAACGGCTCCGTTGATCACCGTAGCCGCTCGGCGACCTGGAGACGCTATCCAGGAACGAGTCACGGGGCTCGACGTCGACGACGCCGGCAATGCCTACGTTGTCGGTGTCTCTCGATCGAACAGTTTGATCACGCCGACCGCGAATGCATTTCAGGCTACAAAGCCTTCCAACCCCGCGGACGATGGTTTTCTGCTGCGCGTAAACACCGCGGATTCTCGCGCCTTCGACATCGATTACGCAACATTTCTGGGCGGATCGGGCGACGACGAAGCCGAGGCGGTTGCATTTGATCCGGATTCGCAGACTGTACTGATCGCAGGGAATACGGCTTCAGAGGACTTTCCTCAGGCGACCAGCTCGCCAAGCCGCAACGATACGTCTGGGTTTCTGACAAGACTCGATCTCAGCCAACCGCCGGGCTCGAGCCAGCTTGTGGGCAGCGTGCTGATAGGCCCTTTCCATTCCACCGCGAACCTGCTGACGATTCTTCCGGGTGGTGTACCGGCGATTGCCGGTACAGAACTCGACGCGCCGGGAGTCCAGGAAAGCTTGATTCCTGGCGACCCCATCCATCCTGGTTTATTGAGGGGCCAGATGCGACCGTTCCTGAGGACATATTCCCCGGATCTGACGCAGGCGACCTTCTCCACATATCTCGACGCAACTCAAAAAGGCACATACGTCAACGCTCTTGCATCGAATGGATCGCAGTTTCTTTATGTCGCCGTGTCCACGAAGGATGGAACGCTTGGTACGCCGGGCGCCTTGCAGCCCGCGGGGCTCGGCGACGACAACCTGCTCTTGCGCGCCATCGACGCAACCTCCACACTTACCGCGAACAGCCCTCTCCGGATTTCGTCGAAACCGTCCATCAAAACGAACGCGGTCACGAAGCCCGCGGCCACAACGGGTGCTGCATCCGCGATCACCAAGGCAACGGCTGTCGTCTCGGGCTCCGTGAATCCCCACGGCGCTGACACCCACTTCATCTTCGCGTACGGAACCAGCAGCACGCTTGCCGGCACAAAGAAGACGACCAGTGTGGACATCGGTTCGGGAACCGCACTAGTTGCCATCAAGGCGAATCTCACCGGCCTGACCGGCGGCACCAAGTACTACTACCGTGTGCAGGCCACCAATAAAGCAGGAGCTACGAATGGCGCCATCCGCACCTTCACCACTACAGCCAAAGCCAAAGCCTCCAAGCCAACAGTCACGACGGGGGCCGCGTCCTTGATCACCAAGACAACGGCCACGATCGCCGGATCGGTGATTCCCAATGGCGCTGATACCCACTTCGTCTTCGCTTACGGAACCAGCAGTACACTTTCCGGCGCCAGCAAGACAGCCAGCGTGGATATCGGTTCCGGTACCAGTGCGGTCGGAATCTCCGTGCATCTCGCCAGCCTGACCGGCGGCACCAAGTACTACTACCAGGTGCAGGCAACCAACAGCGCCGGAGCCACGAACGGCGTCATCAAAAGCTTTACCACTTCGGGCGCGCGCATGAAGCCCGCTGTCACGACGGGCGCTGCATCCTCGATTACCGGGACGACGGCTACCATCGCTGGCTCAGTGAATCCCAACGGCACTGACACCCACTTCGTCTTCGCGTACGGAACCAGCAGTACGCTTTCCGGCGCAAAGAAGACGACCAGTGTGGATATCGGCTCGGGAACCACCGCGGTCAGCATCAGCGCGAATCTCACCGGCCTGACCGGCGGAACCAAGTACTACTACAGTGTGCAGGCCACCAACAGCGCAGGAGCCACGAATGGCTCCATTCACAGCTTCACGACCACGTTGTCTGGGTGGGCCGGGCAGATCTCATGCGTGAAGACCGATACCGGGCCCAGCTACAGCAATAACGAGACGCAGACCTGGACGGTCAAACCCGGCATAGCGCAGAAGCCGACTGGCCAGACGCTGTATCCGACGCAGTGGGCGTCGACCGGGTCTGGCTCAACCGCCAGTCAAACCTGGGTTATCAACGCGTCGGGCAGCGGCCAGATGACCGTATTCACCAACGGGGAAGGACTGAACTTCGCGCGCTTTAACTCTGAGATCTCATTCCCCGACGGCTACCAGGCCACGCCGCCACCGTCCTACACCGACTACGAGTACCAATGGCTGCCCTTTGGGAATTCCAACGCAAATGCTCAACACGTGCAAGGCAGCAGCAGTACGACTTCACCTACGTGCGACTCGCCGGTTCAGCCCGGCGGCTCGAGTTGCACGGTCAAATGCAGCTGGGACTTCACCAAGCAATAGATCTCCGGGATCCGTCAAACATACGCCGTATACACGGGACTGGGGTTCGGATGGAGATCGGAAACAAGCTGTCTCTCGCCAAAATAGCGATCAGCTTTCGGATCATGCAGATGAGGTGTGCACCCGATGGGGCCTTTCTGCGAGCAAAACTGAAGGGATGTACCCCTGCTGAGGCTTCTGTTCTTATCGAATGGATATCTACGCCTTGAAGAATCCCACTGCAAATCAGATTTGATAGCAGCCCTTCAATGCCAAAGAGCCGCCAGTCGGCGGCTCTTTGGTTGAGCTTCTTTCCCGACTCGGATTCTACTGAGGAACCGTTGGGTCGGCGGGTTGCCCATCGGGCTCGTCGTCGACCGCGACCGCAGGGGCTGCTGGCGCGCTGAACAACGAAGCCCGCGCCTCCTGCTGGCCCTTGTTCGCAAAGTAGTTACGGTCCCAAAGGTTCTTGTAGAACTCTCCTGTGAGCTCCGCGGCGCGAGGACCGAACGTCGGCCGACCGCCTTCGAGGAAGAAAACAGTCACCAGCCTGCCTTGGGGCGCACTGGAGAAAGAAGCGAACCAGCCGAAACGGGTTCCGTTATCCGAGCAGGTGCCGGTTTTGCCGAAGACCGGGAAATCGTGGAAGGTTGCGTGCAGGCTGCGGGCGGTTCCGTACTGCACCGCGCCGGCCATGCCTTCCTGCAAATCGGGAACGTATTTGGCGATATCCAGAGTCCGCTTCACCTTGGGGGTAAAATCCAGCACATCCTGAACGCTGGTGGGGTGTTGCAGATAATAGAGCGTTCCGCCGTTTGCCAGCGACGCAACATACGCCCCCAGTTGCAGCGGGGTCAGCGATACACCCTGCCCAAAGCTGCACATACGGCCCACGCCGCCTTCCGAAGCAGGCAGTGCCTGGTCGGGATAGACGCCCAGCTGCTCGCCCTCGATGTTGTAGCCGGCCAACTCACCCAATCCAAACTGGTTGGCATAGTGGCGGACGCGCTCAAAGCCAAGTTCCCGGCCAAGTGCCTCAAAATAAAGATTGTTGCTCTTGGCCAGCGCGTTGGTCATATTCATGCGGAAACCAGGCAACTGCACCATCGTGTCGCGCGTGACTAGCCCCTCGGAGAGTGCCGCCATCGCAACTGTGATCTTGATTGTTGAGCAGGGCTCGGCTCCTGGCGAAAGGGCCAACTTCTGGTTGACCATGGCCAGAATCCGCCCATTCGACGGGTCGATGACCACCGCAGTGCCGTTCATGCCCCCCAGCGCGTCAATGGCAGCCTGGCGAACTACCGGGTCTTCGCCGGCCGTCACATCCCCGGCAAAAATATCTCCGCTGGCAAACGAACTGGCGGTGAAACGCTCGTAATAATGATGCCTGCGAGAAGTCAGAGCGGCCTGGCGCACGCCGGCTCTTGCCCTGCCTCGCGAAGTCAAGATTGCCTGTTCTCCGCTAGCCGAGGAATTTGTGGCCGCATGGGTAGTAGTGGATTTCGCTGCCGGACTGGCTGTGTGAGAAGCCGCGTGCGCACCCATGTGGCGCCGGTGAGACGCAGTCAGATGAGACTCCGACGGTTTGCCATGATGCAGCACATGCGGGGCATCCAAAGCCGCCGCACCAACTGTGCCCATGACAAATGAGACCAAGGCTGGTATTAATCCAAATGGCAAAATGCGCGACAGCTTCATTCAGCTAACATCCTCTCAAACTTGAAGTTCTTGCCAAGCTACGACCGCGAGTGGCGCACTTTCTGCTTATCGGCCATTCCATGGACTTTTTCAGTCTCTGCCTGGAATAGTCTTACCAGCCCTCAAGAAACTCCGGCTTCGGGTGTCATCCAGGCCGCTCCGGATGACAATGGGGGTGATTACCTGCACATTAAACGAAAAGACAACACGTCCACAATTGCACTTCCGGGGGATCGCTGCTTTTCATGAGCTGTATTGCACTATACAGCTAATCGCCCCACAATCCAAAGGGGAAAGCCCCTGACGGGGCCTACCCTGTTCCCATCTCAGAACCGTAGCCGCCTTAGGAATGCCGGCGTATCCAGATCTCTGTGCGGCTCCTCTGCCGTCTCCGCAACGATCGCGGTGGCAGGCTGCGTGCGGTGCTCATCGGCTCCCAATGCCCCGCGCGCGCCTGCACCAAAGTCGGAAGCGTATTCCCTGCGCAGTCCGCTGGAGTCCAGATCGCCGGCCATCTCGGCAAACTGCGGCCGGGCGGCGGATGCCACCAGCTCCGGTTCGCGAGTTCCAAATCCGGAACCGAACTGTGCGTCGAATTCGGATCCGAGAGACGCGGCAGCCACTCCGGCTGCATGCTTGCCGTTGGAGGCTACGAGGGGCTTCGAAGAGAAGAAGATCTCCTTGTCCGACTCCTCGAAGGTCTCATCGCCGTCCACATCGCTCAGAAACGGAGCAGGCGCGCCGGCCTTTTTAGCTGCGGCTGCGGCCGATTCACCCATCCAGTTCCCGGCAGCCATCACCGGCACCGAGACTACCGGCTCCTCCACCATCCGCACATCCCCAACGCTTAGCATGCGCGCGCGCCGTTGCGGCATCTGGTCCCGGAAGCCGGTGGCGATGACGGTGATTTTCACCTCGTCGCCCATCTTCTCGTCGAGCACAGCGCCGAAGATGATGTTGGCATCCTCGTGCGCCGCCGACTGAATCAGTGACGAAGCCTCGTTTACCTCAGACAGCTTCAGCGAACTGGAGCCGGTGATATTGATGAGAATGCCGCGCGCCCCATCGATGGCCCCGGCCTCAAGCAGCGGCGAAGCCATAGCCGCCTGCGCAGCCTCAACGGCACGGTTGCTTCCAGACCGTACCGCCGTGCCCATCACCGCGTGGCCCATGCCGGCCATCGTCGTCTTCACATCGGCGAAGTCGCGGTTGATGATGCCGCTGATGGTGATGATGTCGCTGATTCCCTGCACGCCTTGGCGCAGCACGTCGTCGGCAATGCGGAAACTCTCAAAGAAGCCTGCGTCCTGGGCCACCACGAGCAATTTCTCATTGGGAATCACAATCATGGTGTCGACGCTCTCGATCAGCTCCTTCATGCCGCGCTCGGCCTGCAGCAGCCGCCGCTTGCCTTCAAAAGCAAAGGGCCGCGTGATGACCGCAACCGTCAGAATGCCCATCTCGCTGGCCAGCGAGGCAATCACAGGCGCCGCGCCCGTGCCCGTGCCCCCGCCCAGGCCGGCCGTCACGAAAACCATATCCGCGCCTTCCAACGCCTCAATGATCTTTTCCGAGTCTTCAAGCGCGGCGCGCCGGCCCACGTCGGGGTTGGCGCCCGCACCAAGTCCCTGCGTCAACCTGACGCCCAACTGCAATTTCACCGGCGCCTGGGAGAGCTTCAACGCCTGCACGTCAGTGTTGGCGGCGATGAACTCCACGCCTTCCATGCGCGCCTGGATCATGCGATTGACGGCGTTGCCACCGCCGCCGCCCACGCCGATCACTTTGATGCGGGCGCCGCGCACTTGTTCGTCGTGGTATTGAATGCGCATCTCAACGGCTTGCTTGCTTTCGTGTTTCATAGCGGGTTCGCCCTCCTCAAGGGTTAGAAGCTGGCTGCAAAGATGGCGCGCAGTTTGGCGCCCAAACTGTTGTCTTCCTCCGCCCGCGTCATCCGCGTGCGGTGAGCATATAAAAGCATTCCGATGGCTGTGGCAAAGCCGGGGTGCGCCAACTCACCCGGCATATGCGACAGGCGCACCGGTAATCCCGTCCGTGCGGGTACTCTCAACTGACTCTCGGTTGAATCCAGCAGACCTGGCAGCATGGAGCCGCCTCCGGTCAGCACGCATCCGGCGCCCAGCGCCTCCATCACCGCGCCCTGGCGCAGGCTTTCTTTCACGAAGTAGAAGAGTTCGCGGGCGCGCGGCTCAAGGATCTCCGCAATCGCCCGCAGCCGCAACGATTGTGGTTGCGGGTTGTGGATCTCGATCTCCGCAAGTTGCGGCACCAGGGTCACCACGGCGTTCCCATATTGGCGCTTGATTTCCTCGGCCTGCGCTACCGGCATCTGCAAACCTACCGCAAGGTCGTTGGTGAAGTGCGCGCCGCCAATGGGGACGGACGCGGTGTGCGCAACAGCGCCCTCAAAAAACACCACCAGGTCGCTCGAGTGCGCGCCGATATCCAGCAGGCAAACTCCCAGTTCACGCTCGTCCGCCGAAAGCGTGGCCTCTGCTGAGGCAATCGACTCCAGCACTACATCCGTCACCTCAAGCCCCGCCCGGTTGGCGCACGTAATCGTGCTTTGCAAAGCGCTGCCGGAACAGGTGGCGATGTGCAATTGCACTTCCAGCCGTGCGCCGATCATGCCCACCGGGTTAAAAATGCCCGGCTGCTCGTCGAGGATGAATTGCCGCGGCAGCAGGTGAAGAATCTCTCGATCGGGAGGCCGCTCGATGGCCCGCGCGCGGTCCACGGCCGCCCGCACGTCCTCGCGCGTAATTTCGCGCATGCGGCTGGCAAGCTCAAATCCACCCTGGGTATTGATGCCGCGAATATGCGGGCCGCCGACGCCCACCACGCACACACCGATGTTGGCGCGCGCCAGGTGCTCCGCCTGCTCGTTGGCCGCCTTGACGGCTTTGGCCGCCGGACCCAGCTCGCTGATCAGCCCCTTGCGCATCCCCGCCGACTCCACAATTCCGTGGCCGCGATAGCGCAGAGCTTCCTCGTTCAAATCCGCCGCCAGAACGCGCGTGTACGCGCTGCCGATGTCCAACACCACGATCATGTTGTCCTGCTTCTGGCTCATCGCGCTCACAGCCCCTGTCCGGCGTTTGTGCGCGCCGTTGCGGAAGACTTCTTCCCGTTCGCGTCGACGCTCAGCGCGGCATGTTGCGCGGCCGCGCGCTTCCTGTCTCGTTCCTTCTTGTCGCGCGCAGCCTTGGCCTTCGCCGCTTGCTCCCTCGCGCGCCTTTGCCTGGCAGCAAGCGTCTCTGCCGACAGGGTCTTCTGTGCGGCAGTATTCTTCGCGGCAGTATTCGCCCCGGAGACCGCAGCCTGCTTCGCGGTCGTCTTCGCTGGGTTCACGCTGGCCGCCGGCGTGCTCGGCGCCGGATCGCTTGGGGCCGGACTGCTCAGTTCTGGTCTGCTCGCGGCCGTCAACACAGTCGATGCTGCGGCCTTCGCTGTCCCCGCCGAAGGCTTGGTCTGAGCCGCGGTCTCACTCGAATCAGTTGCCCCGTCCCCGCCCACCGCCTGTGCCACGGCATTGGTGCCAGGAGTCATTTCCAGAACCACCTGGCTCTCATAGCGCAAGTCAACCGCCACCAGCTTGGGATACTGTTGCCGCCACTCCGCTATGTGCGCCTTGTACCGCTGGTAGCGATCGAGGAACTGGTCGTCGCCCAGGTGCGCCAGAATGTCCGTCCCCTGCTCGGGCATCAACACGCGGGCGTCCTGCGGATCAGTCAAATCGATTTCGGAAATCTGTTCCGACAGATGTTGATTGTTTGCATCCAACTCGCCCAGCAACCGCTCGTAGACTGCCATACGCAATTTGCGCGAGGGCTTGGGGTCGCGCGGATTGATGCCGGTAACCACCGGAAACGAATAGTGGTGCTGGGCCATCGTAGCGGCCGGCATGGTCAGCAGAACTCCCTCCGCATCCACAAGCCCGATTTGCTGGCCTTGCCGCACAAATGCCACCGGTTCCCGCTCTACCACCGACACGCAAATGCGGTCCGGAAGCAGCCGCATCACCGTCGCATGCGCAACCCACGGAATCGCTTCCAGTTGCTTGCGCCGCTCACTCAGCGGAACAAAAAAGATGTTGCGGCCTATATCTTCGCCAAACACGGGCAGCATTTCAGCGCGGCTTACCTGGGTCAGCCCACTGGCCTCAATGTTTCCGGCCCCGGCAATGCGGAACCGGGAGTCACGGCTCAGATAGCTCCGGGCTGCAACGACACTGGTAGTCAGCCCGCACAGAACAACCAGAATCCCCAATCCCAGAAATACGCGGCCCGCGGTGCTGGCCGGCCTCCACCATGGTCCGCTCGGCTCCACAAAACGCTTCCCGCCAGAGCGTGAGGAGTCGTCATCGTCCAGGTCGTCCATATCCAGCGGCGTGCCCGGTCCGCCGAAGCGGACGCGCCCATTTGGAGGCGCACCCGGTTGCACGCGCCGGTAGCGGGATTCGCCGGGCGGCTCATCCTCAAAAATCAGAGGCCGAGATTGAGTTCTTCCTTGGTTAGCCACGCCTGAGCAGGGTCGTGAAGAATCGCCAGTCTTGATTATGGGCCGTGCCCTGTCCGCAATTTTCAGCAGTGAGCAAGGGAGGAACCCAGATCATAACGGGCTGCATGATTTCGAGGAAGTTGCAGTAAAAGGGAGGGAACCGGGACGCGCATCATTCAATATAACGCTTTACATATTACGCCAAACGTTATATCCTGACAAGAGATGATCCAAAGCTTCAAAGACGCCGATACAAAGGAGCTCTTTGAGACCGGATTCAACAAGCGCTGGGCAAACATTCAGGCAGCTGCCGTTCGCAAGTTGGACCAGATTGAAACGGCCATCCACTTGAGCGATTTGCGCGTGCCTCCAGGAAATCGGCTGGAACCGTTGAAGAGCGACCGTGTGGGGCAACACAGCATCAGAATCAACAAGCAATACCGGATCTGTTTCGTCTGGAAAGTTGACGGCGCGCACGAGGTAGAAATCGCTGATTACCACTAATGGGAACGGTACGGAAAGGAAAGGCAAGGTACGTATGGCATTCACCAGACCAGCTTCCGGGTGGAGTCTTAAAAGGGTCACCACGCATCCCGGCGAAATGCTTCGGGAGGAATTCCTGACACCCCTCGGCATTTCACAAAATGCTTTGGCACTCAAGATTCGCGTTCCCGCAACGCGCATTGGCGAAATCGTCCATGGCAAACGCTCCATCACGCCGGACACTGCGCTACGCCTGGCACGCTTTTTCGGCAACAGCCCCGAATTCTGGCTAAACCTGCAGCAGATGCATGACCTGTCGAAAGCCCGGCTCGAATTGAGCAAGACGATTGAACACGATGTGGAGACCTACGCCGGTGCTTGAAATCCGAAGGATGCCCAATCCATTCCGCCCGCGACAACAAGGAGAGAATGGTAGACCACATCTACAAGGAATCCGCTCGCTCGATGCAATAATCTACCCCATGCTCCGCCCCCGCTTTTTGTTTTTCGCCCTGCTCTCACTCACACTTGCCGCGCCAGCTCAGCCGTCTCCGGCCTATAGATACTTTCGAGTCGGCAATCAATCCAATGCGGCGTCCACCTCGCGCCCCGGCTTCGCCCTGATGGGCGGGGGCGCCGATCTCGACGAGGCCTTTCGCTTCCTCTGCGACCGCGCCGGCTCGGGCGATTTGCTGGTCCTGCGCGCCACAAGCGGAGACGACTACAACCCCTATATCCAGAAGCTCTGCCACCTCAATTCCGTCGCCACCATCCTGATTCCCAACCGCGACGCTGCCGCTGATCCGTTTGTCGAGCAAATAATTCACCACGCCAGCGCCTTGTTCATCTCCGGCGGCGATCAAGCCAACTACATCAACTTCTGGCAAGGCACGCCAGTGCAGGCGGCCCTCAACGACGCCGTCCGCCGGGGCGTGCCCGTTGGCGGTACTAGCGCCGGCCTGGCCGTGCTGGGCGAATTCGCCTACACGGCGCAGGGCGACAAGCCGGACGACCCCAACCTCGATGGCAAAACCGCTCTCGCCGACCCCTTCGGCCCGCGCATCACGCTCAACCGCGACTTCCTGGAAATTCCCATCCTGAAAGGGATCATTACCGACACGCACTTCGCCAGGCGCGATCGCATGGGGCGGCTGTTGGTTTTTCTGGCACGCCTGAATGAGCCGGATGGGAAGGTGCTGCCGCCGCCGGGGCTCAACACCCGCGGGATTGGCGTGGAACAGGGCGCAGCTGTGCTGCTGGAGCCGGACGGCAAGGCCACCGTCGTCGGTCACGGCAGCGCTTACTTCGTCGATCCCAGCGGGGCGACCGGCGTGCTCGCAATCGGAAAGCCGCTCAGCTTCGGCATTTTCGTGGTGCAGAAGGTCGCTCCCGGCCACGTCTTCGATCTCAAGGCGTGGACCGGCGACTCAACCCAATACAAGCTTTCTGTCGAAGCGGGAGTTATTCACTCCACGCAACCCGGAGGCGGAGTCTATTAGTAGGCGGCCGAAAAAGGGATTCATTCGGTCCGTATGCAAGAGATGCGCACCTCAGGGGCTAAAGCCCACTTTGATTTTGCGGCACTTGCGGCACGACTGAAGTCGTGCCCTGTTACAAGACGCTCAAGACTCCATGCAGCAGTGAGATTTTTCACAACCTCTAAGGTCGTGCAATTTCAAAACGTCGACTTATTCAGAGTCTACTAAGCTGCATCGAGCGCGGCAAGAATCTGCGGCGCCAATTGGCTCACGTTGCCGGCTCCCAGAGTCATGATCAGGTCGCCTTCCGTTGCCTGTGCGACAACCACAGCCACTGCCGAAGCAAAGTCAGCGACAAACTCCGTCTTTGGCCCGGCGATTCTGGCCGCCAGCGCCTCCGCCGTCACGCCTGGAATCGGCTCTTCGTTTGCCGCGTAGATGGGCAGCACGGTCACCGTGTCCGCATCTTTGAAAGCCTCTGCGAACTCGTCGAGCAGATCAAGAGTCCGCGTGTACCGGTGAGGCTGAAAGATCACATGGACGCGTTTGTAGCCGCACTCCCGCGCCGCGGCCAGTGTGGCGCGAATCTCAGTGGGATGATGCCCGTAGTCGTCGACAACCGTGACGCCGCGCGCCTGTCCGCGCAAATGAAAGCGCCGGTCCACGCCGCGAAACCGATTGAGCCCCTCGGCAATCTTGTCCGCTGGGACATCAAGCTGGCAGGCGATGGCCACCGCCGCCGTAGCGTTCAGCACGTTGTGCCGGCCCGGCACATGCAACTGAAACGGCCCCAGCGGCTCCTTTGCTGCGTGAACCAGAAACTGCGCAAACCGCCCCTGCCCGGCGGCAAGAAACTCCAATCGGAAATCGGCCTCGTCTGAAACCCCATAAGTAAAGACGCGCCGCCGCGCCCGAGGCAGAATTCCCTTCAACAGCGCATTGTCGACACAGGCGGTCACTGCTCCGTAAAACGGCACCTTATCCATAAAATCAAGAAACGCGCGCTCCACATCGGCCATGTCGCGATAGCAGTCCATGTGTTCGCGGTCCAGGTTGGTCACCACGGCCAGAATCGGTGACAGCTTCAAAAACGACCGGTCGCTCTCATCGGCCTCTGCCACGAGGTACTGCGTTGTTCCCAGCCGCGCATTCGATCCCAGCGCATCCACGCGCCCGCCAACCACCACCGTTGGATCCAGGCCGCCGGCTGTGAGCACCGACGCCACCATGGATGTGGTTGTCGTCTTGCCATGCATTCCGGCAATTGCAATCCCGTATTTCAGCCGCATCAGCTCGGCCAGCATCTCCGCCCGTTGAATCACTGGAATCTTGTGCGCGTGCGCCTCAAGCACCTCTGGGTTCAATGGGCTCACGGCGGAACTGGTCACCACCACCGTAGCCCCGCCCACGTGGCTTGCGTCGTGCCCCTCATAAATGGTGGCGCCCAGGCTGGCAAGGCGATCTGTCAACGGCCCACGACGCAGATCGGAGCCTGAGACCTTGATGCCCAGGCTGAGCAGAATCTCGGCAATCCCGCTCATGCCGATTCCGCCGATGCCGATGAAGTGCGCGTGTTGTGAAGTGGTGAACATAGTTGGCGAAACTCCACTGTACCATTGGTGCGGCGACGGCCCTGCCGCTGACCTGAAAACCCGCCATAAACCCTCGAATTCTTCGAAAGTTGCGCCAGTTTATTTTCGTTTTTCGCGCAACCTTTTCCGGCAAACCCTGTTGAATCAATCATAACCGGCTCACCGACGATGCAGTACGAACCAAGCCTCTGAGCGGAAAGAAGCCGGGCCGGACTCGAACTGGGAACCGGCTGGAACGGAGGGGTTATGAGCAGTACGAGGAATTGGATGTTGGGTGCAGCGATGGTGGCTGGCGCGGCCGGTCTGAGTGGGACGGCGCAGGCGGCTGAATTTGGATTTCATATGCGCGGACCGGTGGCTTACGTTCCGCCCTGCCCAGGCCCCGGATATGCCTGGGTCGCCGGCTACATGGCCAATGGCTACTGGGTTCCGGGATACTGGAACCTCCCTGTTGTCCGCTTCGGTGGGCCCGTGGTCCGCTATGACCGCGGCTTTGACCGGCATTTCGATCGTGGATTCGACCGCGGACGTGAACGTTTCCGCAGGTAGTCTCTCTGCCTGACCGCCTGCTTGCATGGTTGCCTTGAGTTCGCGGCCCCTCCTAACCGGAGGGGCCGTTCTCTTGTGGGCTCGATTGCTGGAGCGTGTTTCAAAAATGGTCCAGTCTGAACTGGTTGTTATCCCGCAGGGGCTCAAGCCCAATCTTTTCTGGCCCCTTTCGGCACGACTGAAGTCATGCCCTGTTACAAAACGCTCAAGATTCCGCGCTGAAATGAGTTTTTCCGCAAGCTGTGAAGTCGTGCCCTGACGAAGAGCGGGTCTTTGAAACATGCTCTTAGGCTTTCAGCCTCAGGTTACCCATGGGACTCCTCGCTCCGGGCCTAAGCGCGAATAACCTTGCCCTTTTTGCGGCCTTGAACGATTCTTTTGAAAGCACCGCAACTAATCGGCGGGAATGTTGTTCTAACTATCAGAAGCCGGCGGGCAAGAGAAGCCCGGAAGCCGGCAAGTGCTGAAAACGGAGATCGGCTCCGTTTCCCCGATCCAGGACGAACAGGACAGGGCAGCATGAGGAGGATTTATGAAAAGAATTAGCCTGGTTCTGTTTGCAACTCTTCTGGCTCTGCCGTTCGCGGCAACGGCAGCAGGTGCTCAAGAGGCTGTCGGGGTTGGCGTCGGACCCGAAGTCGCAGCCCCTCCCGTGGACTACGGCCCACCGGCTTGTGAGTGGGGCTATTACTCCTACTACCCCTATGCCTGCTCGCCTTACGGCTATTATGGCCCGCAGTGGTTCTACGGCGGTATGTTTATCGGCGTAGGCCCCTGGTACGGGTGGGGACGCGGCGGATACGGACGCGGTGGATACGGATACGGACGCGGCGGATACGGACGTGGCGGATACGGATACGGCGCCCGCGGTGGATATGCGGCACGCGGAGCTTACGGCGGCGCCAATCGTGGCGGATATGCGGCACGCGGTTATGCCGGTGGCGCTCGCGGCGCAGCACCTAGAGCGGGGGCTGGCGCGGCTCGCGGCGGATTTAGCGGCGGCGGAGCCCGCGGCGGTGGCGGATTCAGCGGTGGCGGCGGTCATGCCGGCGGTGGCGGTGGCCACGGCGGCGGCGGTGGCGGTCACCGGTAAGTTGGGCGATCTCCGCACCTGACCCCAGATCAATGCGAAGATCTCCCGCAAAGCCCGTTCGCTTCGGCGAACGGGCTTTGCGTTTCTGTGCATATTCCCCGTGCCCCATCCTTGCGCCTTCCTCCTGGCGAAAGAGTGGGAGACCATGGACTCTCATCCACTTCGAAAATCTCTCAGCTGCGATTCGTCAGCCTTTCCCGCCCAAAGCAGCTAGCCGGTCCGCGATCCGCTCGGCAGCATCGGGATGCGCCTGCGTCCGCGCCGCCGCGGCCATCCGCGCCAGGCGGTCAGGGTCCCTGAGCAGACTGGTCAGCGCATCGAGCAACCTGCCGGGAACGTCCAGATCAGGCTCCTCCAGCATTACTGCCGCTCCAGCTTCCACCATGGCCTCGGCGTTGCGCTTCTGGTGTTCATCCGCGGCGGCAGCAAAGGGCACCAGCAGGCTTGGCTTGCCCGCAGCAGCAAGTTCCGCCACGGAAGACGCTCCACTCCGCGCCATCACCAAGTGCGCCTCCGCAAACCGCGCCGGCATATCGTCAAGAAAGGTTTCAGCCTGCCAGCGCGCCGGGGCGGCTCCAGTCGCTGCGTAGGCCGCCTGCGTTGAATCGAGGTTTCGCGCCCCGCATTGGTGCAAAACCGTCAGCCCCGGCACTGCATCAAGCAGCGCTGCGATCACCGCGGGTAGATGTACGTTGAAAATCCGCGCGCCCTGCGACCCTCCAAACACGAGCAGGCGCCGGGCCGTTCCGCTGAGCGGGGCAAGCGAGAAAAACTCCGGCCGCACCGGGATGCCCGTGACCTCGCAGTTGCGGAACCACTTCGCCGCCCCGGGAAAATTGACCGCCGCGGCCTGCACCCGTTTGCCCACCAACCGGTTGGACAGCCCCGGCATAGCGTTGGGCTCAAATACCATCGCAGGCACCCTGAGCCAAATCGCAGCCGCCATTCCCGGCCCTGAGGCGTATCCCCCTACGCCAAAAACGACATTCGGTTTAAACTCGCGAATGATTCGCCTGCAGGCAAGAATGCTGCGCGGCAAATCCATCAGCGTCCGCAGCCGCGTCATCAAAGAAACATTCTTAAGCTGGCCCACCTGGATGAGTTCCAGCCGAAAGCCCGCCGCCGGAACCAGGCGGCTCTCCAAGCCACGCGCCGTGCCGACGAAAAGGACTTCGGCTCCGTGGCGCGCGACGAGCTCCCGCGCGACGGCTAGCGCAGGAATGATGTGGCCGCCCGTGCCGCCGCCGGCAATGAGAACGCGCAGATTCGCCAATCAGATGCCTTTCAGGTGGCCTGCCATCAAATCCCTCAGGGGCTAAAGCCCCGTGCTGATTTTGCGGCCTTACGGCACGACTGAAGTCGTGCCCTGATACAAAGCACGCCCCCCAAACTCGTCTTAGTCCCTAGGCCCTAGTCCCTATTCCCTATTTCCTGCTCTTCTCACTCGGCTTTGCGCGTAATGTTCAGCAGAATGCCGATGCTGGCTAGTGTCACAAACACTGAAGTCCCGCCTGACGAAATCAAGGGCAACGGAATCCCCTTCGTCGGCACCAGCGAAAGCACCACGCTGATGTTGAAAAACGCCTGCAGCAGAATGGTGGTAGTGATGCCAAACGCCACCAGTCGCGCAAATGGGTCCTGGGAGCGAAACGCCGCACGCAACCCGCGCCAGCCAAAAACAGCAAACAGCACCACGATTGCGATGGCTCCAATGAATCCCAACTCCTCGGCAATATTCGCAAAGATGAAGTCCGTTGAAGCTTCCGGAAGGTAGAAGAGTTTCTGCATCCCCTCCATGTAGCCGCGCCCGGAGAACCCGCCTGCGCCGACGGCGATCAGCGACTGGCAGATGTGGTAGCCTGCGCCGCCTGCATCCTTTGCCTCGCAGGGCGAATTCAAGAACACGAACATGCGCTGCCTGCGAAATCCAACCATGAGTAGTTGGTAAGCCAGAATCGGCGAAACCGCGGCCACTGCGATGGCCAGATACTTCCACTCCATTCCGGCCAGAATCAGCATGGTGGCCGTGACGCCCGCCAGCACCAGGGCTGTACCCAGGTCCGGTTGCTTGTCGATCAGCGCAATCAAGACCAGGGGAATGAACGCGGCCATCAGCAGCGTGTGCTTCCAATCGCGCATCGCGTCCAGGCGCTTATGCAGAAACCAGGCCAGAAACAAGACCGCCACCGGCTTGGCAATCTCAGAAGGCTGAAAGGTGAACAGGCTGCCAAAGCGAATCCAGCGATGCACGGCGTGCGATCCGGGAAAAAAGAACACGGCCACCAGGAGGAGGACCGTGATGCTAAGCGCTGCGTAGATAAACCGCTTGGATTTATAGGCGTCCGAGTCCACACGCATCAGCACCAGCATGGCCAGCACACCGGCCACCGCCCACCCGGCCTGCCTGCCGACAAAAGCGTAGGGCGAGTTAAAGCGGTCCTGCGCCACCACGGCGGAGGCGGAAAACACCATCGCCAATCCCACCACCACAAGCAGCAGCGTGGTGAAGAACAGCCACTTGTCAATGCCTACGCGCGCTGCCATACCTTCCACCCCCGCCGTTCGCTCACCAGTTCCTTGAACGCCCGGCCCCTCTGTTCGTAGTTTTCAAACTGATCGAAGCTGGAGCAGGCCGGCGCCAGCAGCACCACCTCGCCGGGTCGCGCCGCGGAGGCCGCCGCGCTCACAGCATTCTCCAGCGTCTCGCAGGAAACAATCGAAACCACGCCGCGCAGTTCTGACTCGATCTTGGCCGCGGCCGATCCGATGGTGTACACCGCGCGCACCCGCTGCCGCAGCAGTGGTGCCAGTTGCGTATAGTCTGAGTTCTTGTCCTTGCCGCCCAGAATCAGGTGAATGCCGGAAGAAAACGCGGCAACCGCCTTGGCCGTCGCATCCACGTTAGTGGCCTTGGAGTCGTTGTAGAAATCAACGCCGTTGATCCTGGCCACAAATTCCAGCCGATGTTCAACCGCCTGAAACTTTTGAATAGCCTCACGCACCGCCTCAGCCGGAGCGCCTGCCTGACGAGACGCGCACACCGCGGCCAGCACATTCTCAACATTGTGCGCGCCCTTCAGCGGAACCCCGCTCAAAGGCATGATTTTTTCAACCGGCTGCCCCTTATCGGCACGGTAAACCACAAAGCCGTCTTCAACCCACGCACCCTGCAGCACTGAGTGTTCCACTGAAAAGAAATACACCCTGGCCACTGACCGGCTTGCGGCCTGGGCGGCGCGCGCATTGTCGGCGTTCAAGACCACGCAGTCATGCTCGTCTTGAGCTGCGAAGATGCGCTCCTTGGCCAGCGCGTAATTTTCAAAGCTCCCGTGACGGTCAAGATGGTCAGGCGTGATATTAAGGATCACAGCGATGCTGGGATGAAACCGCTCTGTACTTTCGAGCTGAAAACTCGACACTTCCAGCACCGACCAGGTTTCATCCGTGCTCTGGTCGATCAGCGCCACCACCGGCACGCCGATGTTGCCGCCCACCAGGCAGGGCATGCCTGCGTGCTGCAGAATCTCGCCCACCAGCGCCGTGGTGGTGGTCTTGCCATTCGAACCGGTAATAGCCAGCGTTCTTCCCTTCAGGAAACGTGCCGCCAGCTCCAGCTCTCCAATCACCGGCAGGCCAAAGCTTTTTACCTGCGCCAGTTCGGGCGTATTCAGGGGCACGCCGGGGCTCACAACAATCAGATCCTGGCGGCGAAAAGTAAGCAGGCCGTGACCGCCCGTCTCCACCATGATGCCCTCGTCGAGCAGCGCGGGGATGTCTTTGGCCAGCGCCTCGGCGCTGCGCACATCGGAGACCGTTACCTGAGCGCCGCGCCTGCGCAAGAACAACGCTGCCGCCAGGCCGGATTTTCCCAACCCCACAACCAGAACCTTCTTGCCTTTGAGTTCCATCATTTGGGTGTGTCCTTCTGGCGCATGCGACTATTCTATTTTGCACTGCCAGGTTCACCGCGTGCGCTGTGCCTAGCGCAGTTTCAACGTGGTAAGTGCAAACAGTGCAAACACCAGCGCGCCAATCCAGAAGCGGACGATCACTTTGGATTCGCTCCAGCCCGATTGCTCGAAGTGATGATGCAGCGGCGCCATCTTGAAGATACGCTTTCCGTTGCGCAGCTTGTAGCTGCCTACCTGCAAAATCACAGACAGCGTTTCAAGCACAAAGATGCCGCCGATAAAGGGCAGCAACATTTCCTGGCGGATAATGATGGCCACGGTGCCCATGGCGCCGCCCAAGGCCAGCGAGCCCACATCGCCCATGAAAATCTCGGCAGGATGGGCGTTATACCAGAGGAAGCCGATGGAAGCGCCCACCATGGACCCGCAAAACACCGTCAGCTCGGCCACTCTCGGCGTGTGCTGCAGCTCTAGGTAATCGGCAAATACCACATTGCTGCTGACGTAGGTGAGCACGGTAAGCGCGCCGGCGGCGATGATGATGCATCCGATGGCCAGCCCGTCCAGCCCATCCGTCAGGTTCACTGAGTTCGTTGAACCCATCAGCACCACAATCACCCAAACAACGAACGGCACAAAAGCCAGCAACGCCATGCTGGGGACCGTGCTGGGCCAAGAGTGCCACAGCAGGTCGGGGCGCCACAGTTTCACAAACGGCACGGTCAATCGCGTGGAAAAAAATCTGAACTGCTCAAGCACTACCAGCACAATGGCCACCGCCGCCCCAGCCAGCGCCTGCCAAAACAGCTTGGCCCGCGCCGTCAATCCCAGGCTGCGCCGCTGCACCACCTTGATGTAATCGTCGGCAAAGCCAATGGCCCCGAAAGCCAGCAACGAGAAAACCGCAACCCAGACAAAAGGGTTCGAGGGATCAGACCACAGCACCGTGGGCACCAGAATCGCAATCACAATCAGGACGCCGCCCATGGTTGGAGTGCCGGTCTTCTTCAAATGCGATTGCGGCCCATCCTCGCGGACGAACTGGCCAATCTGAAACTCGCGCAGCTTTTGAATTACCCACGGGCCGATAAGAAGCGCAATCAGCAGCGCCGTCAGCGAGGCAAAGGCCGTGCGGACGGTAAGAAAGCGGAATATACGGAACGGACGAAAAAACGGGTAAAGCTTCTCGTAGAGCAGCCAGTAAAGCAAGTGGCCTCCAGAGCCGGAATGAGGCGCGATTCAGGATGATTCTACAGTGAAGTCCACTGCCGCAGATGTGAGGGTGTGCTGTATTCAGCTTGAATAGGAACCCGACTTCACAACCTCGATCGCCCGCTCCAGGTGCACGCCGCGCGACCCCTTCACCAGCACCAGGTCGCCTGGCCGCAGGGTCTGCTTCAGCCACAGACCGGCTTCGTCGGCGTTAGGCAGAAACAGCGATGCAACACCACCAGCGCACGCGGCCGCGGCCAGGTGCACGGCGTTTCCCTGCACACCGGCCACAAGGTCGATGCCTGCCTCAGCCGCGGCCAGCCCGCAAGCTGCATGCAAATTGGACCCGTGCTCGCCCAGTTCCAGCATCTCCCCAGCCACCAGGATGCGGCGTTGAGCAGGTCGCGCGGCAAGCGTGCGAATCATCGAGCGCAGGGCCTCGGGATTCGAGTTATAGCTGTCGTTCAGAATCGTTGCCCCATAGATCTCGATTATCTGTCCGCGTTTGTCCCCGGCGGTAAGCGAGGAGAGCGCGGCCACGGCGGCGTCAAGGTCGACACCCGCCTCCAGAGCCACGGCCAATCCAGCCATCGCATTCGACGCGTTGTGCGCGCCCAGCAGTTGCAGAGTCAGCTCACACACGCGCTCGCCCGCGCGAAACCCGATGTGCAGCCCCGCCGCATCTTCCCTTGCTTCCAGAGTCTGTGGATCCGCGCATGGCCCGGCTCCAAAATAGACAACGCGGTCGGGAAAGTCTCGGCCAAATTGCGAAACATACGGGTCATCGCAATTGAGAAAGGCCACGCCGCTTGCCGGCAGCGCTTCCACCAGTTCGAATTTGGCGCGAGCAATGCCCGCCTGCCCATCGCTGAAGTTCTCAATGTGCGCCGTACCCACGTTGGTTACAACACCCCAGTCGGGCGCGGCAATCCGCGCCAGCGTTGCGATCTCTCCGAGGTGATTCATGCCCATTTCAACAACCGCAATCTCATGCTCCGGTTCCAGGCGCAGCAACTCCAATGGCAAGCCGAAGCCGTTGTTGAGATTGCCGCGCGACTTGAGTACGTTGAGCTTTGCGCCCAGCGCCGCGGCCACGGCTTCCTTGGTTGTCGTCTTCCCCGCCGACCCGGTAATTGCAACCACGCGCTTGCCCCAACGTCTGCGCACATGCGCGGCCAGCGCCTGCAAAGCAGTCAGCGGATCTTCAGTGATGAGCAGCGGGCGAGCCAGAACGGCGTCTGGCAATGAAGCCGCGCGTGCGCGCGACACAACTGCCGCAATGGCGCCCCGCTCCATCGCCGCAAGCACAAAGTCGTGCCCGTCGAGCCGCTCTCCGCGCACGGCAAAAAACAGCTCACCCGCGCCGACCGTGCGCGAGTCAATGGAGTAGCCGTTGACCATGAGCGCACCGGCATTGGCCACGCTGGCTGGAGCCTCCAGCACCGCGCCCGCGCCGATTGCCGCTTCCGCAAGGGTGAGATTCATTGCCCTTTACGATAACCCATTTCCGAGCCCAATTCAGCCAGTGCCGAAAGTGCAACCTGCGCATCGTCGAACGGAATCGTGCGCCCGGCCAGGATCTGCTCCTTCTCGTGCCCCTTGCCGGCAAGCAAAACCACGTCGCCGGCTCGCGCCTCTGCGAGCGCAGCATGAATCGCCGCGGCCCGGTCCGGCTCAACGATGTAGCGGACTCCGGTGGCCTTCAGTCCCGGCTCAACCTCCGCCAGGATCGCCGACGGATCTTCCGAGCGCGGATTGTCGCTCGTGGCCACTACAAAGTCGCTGCCCTCCCCAGCCGCCTGCCCCATCTTCGGCCGCTTGGTGCGGTCGCGATCTCCGCCGCAGCCGAACAGCGTAATCACGCGCCCGCCGGCGTCGCCGCGGCGACCCGTCATCTGCCGGGCCAAGGCAATCAGATTGCGCAGCGCGTCGTCCGTATGCGCATAGTCCACAATCACTGTGAATGGCTGACCCGTATCCACCGGCTGGAAACGGCCCGGAACCGGCTTGAGTTGCGGGACAGACTCGACCAGCGAAGCAAACGGAACGCCCCGCGCATGCGCCGCCGTCAATGCCGCAAGCAGGTTCAGAACATTCACCTGCCCGGCCAGCTTTGACGTCACCCGCGCCGAACCCGCGGGCGTCTCGAGATCGATCACCGCGCCACCCGGAGTGAGTGCGTAGCTTGCCGCGCGCCAGTCGCCTGCGCCAATTCCATACGTCCGAACCTCGGCTCCTGCCTTGCGCGTGGCTTCGGCCAACTCCGCTGCCCGCGCATCGTGCGCATTCACCACCGCCACGCGAGGCGCCGGATACATCGTCCCATCAAACAGCAGCCGCTTGGCCGCAAAATACTTCTCCATCGTCTGGTGATAATCAAGGTGGTCGCGAGTCAGATTCGTAAACACCGCAACATCGAAGTTCAAGCCCAGCGCACGCCCCTGGTCGAGCCCGTGGCTTGAAACCTCGGTCACCAACTCAGTGGCGCCGCGCTCCGCGCCCTCCGCCATTAGTTCAAACAAGTCCCTCGACTCGGGCGTCGTATGCGCGCTGGGCCTTATCTCGCCCGCCACGTGGTACTCAATCGTCCCTACCAGCACGGTCTTGCGCTCGGCCGCATTCAGCAGCGCCTCTGTAAGGAAAGCGGTCGTGGTCTTGCCGTTGGTGCCGGTAATGCCCGTAGCCGCCATTCGCCGTTCTGGATGGCCAAAGAAAGCCGTAGAAGCCTCGGCCAGGGCGCGGCGGCCGTGTTCGACTTCCACCACCGGAAAGCCTGCCTGATAAACCAGCAGATGGTCGAAGGTGTTCGAGGAATCGGTAATAATCCCCAGCGCGCCCGCCCCGATCGCCTTTTCAACGTAGCGGTTGCCGTCGGTCGAGCCGCCCTTCATGGCCACAAACACCGCGCCCGGCTTCACTTTGCGCGAGTCGTACTCCACGCCCGTTACAGGCTCATCCGACGCACCGCCCGCGCCGACAGCCGTCACTTCCGCAACCAGTTCTTTCCAATTCATCACGAGGTCAATTGTAGATTGCTTTGCAAGTTCTCCGGATATCCTTGATGGAGTTGCGAGGATCGATCGCCCGATTCGCTAACGCCACAGCGCTGTCAGCCCTCCATCCACAATCAGCGAATGACCCACCACATACGACGATGCATCGGAACAGAGCCAAAGGACGGCCGCAGCAGCCTCAGCGGGATCGCCGATGCGGCCGGAGGCAATCATGCGGTTCCAGCGGGCTTCGACCGCTTTTCTGGCCTCGGGATCGCCTGCCGCTGCTCTATCCATTGACTCATCGAGCATCGGCGTGCGGAAGCCTCCGGGAACCAGGGTATTGACGCGTATGCCTTGCTTGGCATACTCCCAGGCTGCGGACTTGCTCAAGGCGATAACTCCGGCTTTCATGGCTGCATAGAAAGACGCTTGCGGGCAGCCACCGAGGCCGTTTGCGGATGACGTGTTCACAATCGCTCCGCCTCGCGGTTCCTGTACCAGCATCTGCCGGATCTGGTATTTCATGCACAGCCAAATGCTTTTCAAGCTTGTGGCCACGGATTGATCGAAGTCTGCCTCACTGAGCTCGGTGAGGAGACCAATCGATCCTTTGGAGTTGGATGCGTTGTTGAAGGCGTAGTCGAGGCGTCCGAACGTCTCAATCGTGCGGCTCACGAGCCGTTCCACATCTTCCGCCTTCGATACGTCGGCCGGAACAAAGATGGCACAGCCTCCCGCAGCGGCAATCTCCGCGATTGCTTCCGCCCCTCGCTGCGCGCCCCGGGCTGCAATCACGACGTTGGCTCCGTTTGCGGCGAAAGCAAGGGCCGTGGCCTTGCCAATTCCCGAACTGCCGCCCGTCACTAGAGCGACCTTACCGCTGAGAGTATCCATCGTTCCCTCCATGGGTTCAATTATCGCCAAGCAAAGCCGCGGCTCTTGACATGCAACTAAAATGTTGCCTATTATTGCGACTATGCCCGCGGATGTCGACAAGGTCTTCAAGGCGCTCGCGGCTCCCGAACGAAGGCTGCTGCTCGACCGCTTGCGCGCCGAGAACGGTCGGTCCCTAGGACAGCTTTGCCAAAACATGAACATGACGCGCCAGGCAGTGACGCGCCACCTGAAACTGCTTGAAGACGCAGCGCTCGTCGTCACAATCTGGCGGGGCCGCGAGAAGCTGCACTATCTGAATCCCATGCCGATCCACGAGATTGCCGATCGCTGGATTAGCGAATACGAACGGGGACGCCTGCGCGCCCTTGCCGAACTCAAGAAGAAACTGGAGGAAGATACCGATGGCTAAATCTGAATTTGTGTACGTAGCGTTCATTCGCACGACGCCGGAAAAGCTGTGGCGAGCGCTCACTGAGCCGGAGTTTACGCGCCAGTTCTGGATGGACACAACGCAGGAGTCCGAATGGAAGCCGGGAGCTTCATGGAGGATTGCAAAACCGAATGGAGAATCGGCCGACAGCGGCGAAGTGGTAGAAATTGAGCCGCACAAGCGGCTGGTGCTGAAATGGCTGAATCACCTTTTTCCGGAGATGAACGCGGAGGGCTTCTCGCGCTTGACCTATGAACTGGAGGAGCAGGGAGAATCAGTCAAGCTCACCGTGACCCATGAAATGGATCGGAGCGACTCGAAGCTGATCAAGGCCGTGTCGAATGGATGGCCGGTTATCCTGGCCAGTCTCAAGAGCCTTCTCGAAACAGGCCAGTCGCTGGAGATCACTCGTCATTGGCCAAAGGATCTTTAATTCATCTCAAACGGAGGGCGTGAGAAGAGCCTACTGGCCGCAGCGCACCACAATCTGCGTGCCTGTAGCCACCATCGTTCCGGCCATTGGCGCCTGTTCCCGCACCGTCCCGTTGCCGGAGATCTGCACGGCCAGTCCCGCCGCTGCGGCCTGCTCAATTACCCTGCGCACGGGCAGCCCCAACAGAGATGGAACCTTGAGCGTTTTGACGGCGCTCACCATCACCGCTTTGGTTGTCGACGCTGGCGTTGCGCTGCCCTGGCGCGAAGCGGTCTGCTGCGGCAGAGACTGAGAATGTGCGGAGACAGTTTGCTCTGGACTGACTTTCGCGTTTGCAATCATACTTGCGGGCGCATGCATCGCTTGCTTCGCCACCCGCGCAGGCAACGGGCTTGAGGAACTCTCCTGCGCCGGCGGCGCTCGCAACGGATCGTCGCTTGGCAGATCGTTGATGGCCGCATACAGGTTATCGATGTCTCCGACCCGATCCGGTGCATCGTCCTCCGCTATTGTTGCTTGGGGCTTGGCCTTAACATTCGGCGGGCGGACTTCAATGTCGTGTGGCACGCGAAGGTACTCAAGCACCTGCTGGGCTACCTCGGCGAACACGGGCGCGGAAACGGCGGTGCCGTAGTACGATGCGCCCTTGGTGGGGTTGTCGAGAACCACCGACACGGAGATTACTGGATTGTTCACCGGCGCGATTCCGGCGAACGAGGCGATGTGCATGGTCTTTGAATATGTGTGTGTCGCCGGATCGATCTTCTGCGCCGTACCGGTTTTACCGCCTGAGGAATAGCCGTTCAACTGCGCGAGCTTGCCTGTTCCGTAGAGCACTACGCCTTCCATCATCTTGCGCATCTGCGCCGCAGTCAGTTCTGACAGAACGCGATGCGCGCCGGGGGGAAGCGGATTGGGCAGATCGCCTCCCGGCTTGAACGACGAAGGCTGCAACGTGCCTTCCGCATGAGGTCCGTTACCTACCTGCCCCGGCATCAGCACGTGCGGCGGGAGGTAAATACCGCCGTTAGCAATCGTGGAAACCATTGACACCAGTTGCAGCGGGGTTACACCCACCTCTTGCCCAATGGCGATCGACGCGTAAGACGTTGTGCCCCACTTACTCGCGGGCTGCAGCAGCCCGCGTGTCTCGCCGGGTAGTTCCAATCCCGTGCGCGCGCCAAACCCAAAGTTGCGTATGTATTCATAGAACTTGTCCTGCCCAATTTTCTGCGCCAGCTTCACGGCGGCCACGTCGCTCGAATGTTCCAGCGCCTCATGCACTGTAATTACGCCATAGTGGTCAGCCTTGTCGTCATGGATCACGCGGCCCGGAAGTGATATTTGCCCGCCCTGGCAGTCGATCATGTCGTCCGGCTTTGCCACCTGCTGCTCCAGCGCCGCGGAGTAAGTCACCAGTTTGAACACCGAACCCGGTTCGTAGACGTCGCTCACCGCGTGATTCTTCAACAGCGCCGGCGTTGTGTGTCGAGCCGCGTTGGGATTGAAGGTGGGACGAATAGCCAGCGCCAGAATCTGCCCCGTGCGCACATCCTGCAACACCACTGTGCCGTTAGCGGCTCCGGTCTTTTCCATCGCATGATCCAGCGCCCGCTCGGCAAGGAACTGAATGTTCTCGTCGATGGTGAGAACCATATTCTGGCCGGGCTCCGGCTCGTGTTCGCTCGATCCGAGCACTTTGCGCCGCGCGTCCATCGCCGTATACATGCGGCCCGGAACGCCATGCAACTGCGGCTCGAATTTCTGCTCCAGGCCACCCAGGCCGTTGTCGTCCACGCCCACATAACCCAGCACCTGCGCGGCGATTTCGTTGTCCGGATAAAAGCGCTCGAACTCCTTCTGCGAGTAAACGCCCTTCACCGGCAGGGCTCTTACGCGCGTTGCAACTTCCGGCGTCACCCTGCGCGCCACCCATGCAAAGTTGTGCCCGTTGGCCAGGCGCTCAGCAATCTGCGCCTCACTAGTGAATGCATCGTTGGCGTCGGTATGCACAACCCCAGCCAGCCTATGCGCCGCGGCTTGCTTGTCGACAATTTCGGCGGGAACAGCGTAGAACGAATCCGCCTGCACCGTCATCGCAAGTTCGCGCAGATTGCGGTCGTAGATCATTCCGCGCCGCGGAGTTACCTCAAATGTTCGCAGTTGCTGCTTCTCTGCCCGGTCTTGGAATTCCTGGCGGCGCACAACCTGCAGCCAGAACAGTCGGCCCGCAATGACAAAGGCCCAGGCCAGGAAAAAAAAGCAGATCAGCCAGAAGCGTGTTCGCTTGAGTGGAATGACGCGCGCTGCGCTGGTGCGGGTCCGGCTGGCTCTTTCGGGTAACTGCATGGGGCATTGCTCCGGAAACTTAAGCGGCTCCTCTTCCTGCAGCTTAAGGCTTCTAACTTCCAGCGGCATCCAGCTTATAACTCGCTTTTAGCTCGTGACTTATGAAGTTATCATTCCGACTACCGGGCCAAAGCTGCAGGAGGCATAACCTGGGCAAGCACCGGACCCGACGAATCGGGACGTGCATTGGGATGAACGACCTGCCCCGGCGCCGGCTCCGCGAGACCCAAATGGCGCGCGAGTTGGTCGATGCGGCCTGGCTGCGTAAGCTGTGCCTCGGCTAAACGCAACTGGCGGTTGTCTTCGCGCAATTGCTCCACGACCTGCTTCTCCGATTCCACGCGGTAACCGCCCTCGATTGCAGAAAAGTGTTGCAACCCATAGATCATCACCAGCGAAAACAAGACCGTGATCGCCGCGGAAAAAAGGCGCATCTCCCGCACCCTTACCGGGTCCGGCGCCTTCATCAACCGCGAGTTGTCGATATGCCTGGCAAAGTAGAACTCCGGTGTTCGCGTGCCTCGCCGGCGCAGTGGCTGCAGAGCAAGGAGTTCAGCGTTCTTCTCACGAGCCCGCTGGGCAAAACTCAGGCCCGATTCAAAATAGGTTGTTGCGATTGCCGCCATGGTTACCCCCTCCGCAAAGCAGTTATCAGTGGTCAGTGGTTAGTGGTTAGTGGTTAGTGGTTAGTG
>Ga0182024_10002645_pt1 | contig 44046 bp, 41 predicted proteins | sample P32metaG_FD_120480 | JGI IMG/M metagenome (GOLD analysis project Ga0182024, IMG submission 120480) | Permafrost microbial communities from Stordalen Mire, Sweden - P3-2 metaG (Illumina Assembly) | ecosystem: Environmental > Terrestrial > Soil > Wetlands > Permafrost | place: Sweden: Stordalen... | reverse complement strand
TCCTGGCGGTCGGCCTGGCGGGCGACGACGGCGCGGGCGAGCAACCAGTACACGCCGCCGGCCACCGCCATCCCCATGAAGATGGAGAAGTCGGCCCGGGTGAACGAGTCGGTGCCGGTGGCCGCGGCGACCGGATTCATCCAGCCGGGCACGTTGAAGGTCGGGTTCAGCCCGGCCATGGCCGCCATCATCCCGAGGAGCTGGGCGATGATCGCCGGCCACGAGACACCCTGGTGCTGGTAGTAGAGGCCATCGGGCCCCGTCTTTTGGAGCTCGCCCGGCACGTAGCGGTACCGCCGGAGCACCCAGTCGACGAGGTACACGGCGACCCAGGGGGCGATCCAGACGATCACCAGCGCCACGAAGTCCTTCAGGTAGGTCGAGAAGCTCGAGTGCAGGACGGCGTAGAGGGTGACGACGAGGCACACCACGCTGTCGACGGCCACCGCCTGGTAGCGCTTCACCCTGACCCCGACGGCCTGGAGGGTTACTCCCGATGAGTACTGGTCGAGACTGTTGATGGCGAAGAGCTGGAGGATGGCCAAGGCCAGGAAGACGACCACGAACCATGACGGGATGAAGGGCTGGTGGAGGAAGGGTTGGAACGGGTTCCTGATCCCGCTGGCGTTGACGCCGACGTCGCCGAGGAAGGTGGCCACGGTGGCACCCAGGGTCATGATCAGGATCTGGGGGACGGCGGTCCCGAGGAAGACCCACCCGACGATGGCCCTCTTGGACGAATCCCGGGGCAGGTAGCGCGAGTAGTCGTTGCCGCACTCGGTCCAGCCCAGCCCGCTCAGCGCGATGGTGAAGGCCAGGCCCGCCATGTAGACCTGCCACGTGGCCCCGTGGGGCACCGCCTGGAGCTGGGCGTGCTGCCCGGCGAACACCGCCATCACCACGAAGAGGACCAGGAAGGGGAGGATCAACCAGCGCAGGACCTTGACCATGCTGGCGTGGCCCAGGAACGGCAGGATGAACTGGATGGCCACCGCGCCGATCACCAGGCCGACCTTGGCCGGGTTTCCGGGGTCGAGCCCCGACTTGACCGAGAGGGCCAGACCGGCGAAGACGATGAGGATCAGTCCTTCGACCTCGAACCCGATCTGGGTGATCCAGTTGAAGAAGGCGATGACCCGCGATCCGTTGGGCCCGTAGGCGGCCCGGTTGGTGCCGAAGGCGGTGGTCCCGGCGTCCGGTCCCTGGAGGCTGCACAGCCCGAGGAGGAAGAACGAGAGATTCCCGATGACGATGAGCGAGAGGGCCTGGGCGAAGGTGAACCCGAAGGTCATCAAGATGGCGCCGTAGATGAAGTACTCGATCTGGATGCTCGCCCCGGCCCACAACCCGAAGAGATCCCTGGGCGTCGCCCAGCGCTCCGACTCGGGGATGAAGTCGATGCCGTGCTGCTCGACGTGGAACGGCAGGTCCGGCTGGGGGAGCCCGAGGTGTCCCCCGCCGGGACTGGCCTGGTCGTCCGTTCTGAGGGCCACGAGTCCTCCCGGTCATCCCCACCGCGCGGTCGGGGGGCTGGCTGCCCGCCTACCTTGCCACCCGGGACCGTCCGGCCGACGGATTCGACCGGAATATCCCCGATCCCGTCCCGGTTGACCCGACCGTGCAGGTAGAGATCTACTCCGACGTGGTCTGCCCCTGGTGCGCCGTCGGGAAGCGCCGGCTTGAGCTGGCGCTCGGCCAGTTCGAGCACGCCGACGAGATCGACGTGATCTGGAGGGCCTACGAACTCGACCCGGACGCCCCACCCCTCCGGGAGGGGGACTATGCCGAGCGGCTGGCCCGGAAGTACGGGATGTCCCGGGAGCAGGCGGTGGCGGCCAACGAGCGGATGACGGCGATGGCGGCGGCCGAGGGGCTCGACTTCCATTTCGAGGAGGCGCGACCGGGTAACACCTTCGACGCACACCGGCTGCTGCACTACGCCCGGGTGTCGGGGTCCGGGTTACAGGACGCCCTCAAGGAACGCTTCTTCCTGGCCTACTTCACCGAGGGCCAACCGATCGGCGACCCCGAGACCCTGGTCCGCCTCGCGGCCGAGGTCGGGCTCGACCCGGGCGAGTGCGCCGACGTCGTGGCCGGGGTCCGCTACGCCGCCGAGGTGCGGGCCGACGAGCGGGCGGCGATGGAGATCGGGGTCACCGGCGTCCCGTTCTTCGTGGTCGACGAGCGATTCGGCATCCCCGGGGCCCAGGACGCCAGCGCGATCCTGGGCGTGCTCCGCCGGGCCTGGGCGAAGGCGCACCCGCTTGAGTTGGAGCCGTCCGGCGGCGGATCCTGTGAGATCGACCGCTGCCCGAGCTGACCGCCGGGTCCGCCGGCCCTCCCGGCGGCTGTTCGTCGCGACCGGGTCAGAGGCCGAGATCGGCGAGCATGTGGGCGCTCAGGTCCCCGACCAGCTCGGGGCTCATGCGCCGGGTGGTGAAGTGCCAGCCCCGCGCCCCCCGGCGAAACGTGTCGTCGTAGCGACCGGCGATCACCGGTTGTAGCGACAGGGCGCCGGGCACCGCTTGGAGGACCGTGAAGTAGGACCGGGCGGTGGCCGTCGCCGCCGCCTCGTCCACCTCCACAATCACGTTGGTCATCACGTGCTTGGTCTTGGGGGTGCCGTCGGGGTAACGCCGGGTCGTGCTCTCGTACATGGTCAGGACCTGGTCGCGGCCCCGGCGGACCTGGTCGAATCCGGTGAAGGAGATCTCGGCCTCGGTGAAGAGATCGGCCACACCGGCGAAGTCGCCGGCGTCGATCCGCTCGGCGTAGATGAAGAGCAGGTCGGTGATCTCGTCGCGGGCCGAGGTCATCGCCGACACCTTAGGTTGGCCGCGCCCAGCGGGGCCCCTGGCGTCGCCCTCATCCCCACCGGGTCCCTCAGGTGGCGTGCTGCTCGGCGTGCCTGGCCAGCAGCGCCTTGGTCCCCGGGGGCAGCGTGGCCAGGTGGGCCTCGGGCGGGCTGTTGCCGGGGACCGCGTCGGCGATCGGGTGGAAGTCCGAGGCCTGGTTCGAGCTGGGCGGCGGGGTGCCGACGAACGGGTTGAGCGGCTGGGCCAGGGTGGGCGGCTCGGCGAACGGGGGCTTCGCCGCCCCGAAGTCGAAGAAGTCGGTCAGGTTGTTGGCGTTGGCGTCCCGGTAGGTCATGGCCGGGATGTTCCACTTGCTCTCGACGAACTTCAGGATCGAGGTGTGGTCGTAGACCACGTGGGAGACGTGGTCGCGCTTGGCCCAGGGCGAGACGACGACCGCAGGGACCCGGAACCCGGTGTAGTCGTAACTGCCCGGCTGATCGGGTGGCACCGTGATCTCGGGGGGCACGTTGTCGGGCCGGACCGCCGGGGCCGGGGGGACGTGGTCGTACCAGCCCCCGTGCTCGTCGTAGGTCCAGATGAGTGCCGTCTTGTCCCAGGCCGGGCCCTCCAGAACGGCGTTGATGATGGTCGCCGCGTAGGCCTCACCGATCGATATGTCCCCGCTCTCTTCTGAGTAGTTGTTGTAAGGGTCCACGACGGAGAACGCGGGCAGATTGCCCGACGCCGCATCGGTGTAGAACTGTTCGAAGTGCACGACCCTGCCGTCGTGTTGGTTGGCGACGTACTCGGGCAGGAAGAGCGCGCACGTCGGGATGTCGGGGTAGTAGTTCCGCCAGCTGATCCCGTGCGCCTCGAGGCGCTCGAAGATCGTCCCGTTGGGAGCGTCCTTCGTGATGCCGCTGGCGTTGGTCGCGACGTTGCCGAGGGCGGTGGCGGCGATCAGGAAGCGACGGTTCGGGTAGGTCTGGGCCATGACCGAGCAGAAGTAGCGGTCCCCGATCGGGAACTGCTCGGCCATCGAGTGGTAGAAGGGAAGGTCGTCCTTTGTCCAGTAGCCCATCGCCGAGGGGTTGCAGGCCTTGACGAATCCCATGTTCGTGCCGTGGTCCCAGCTGATGTGCGAGCTGTCCCAGCTCTGGCTGACACCATTGCCGACGTAGCCGGAGGTGTTGGGGTTGTGGAACGACCGGATGTAGCCGCCCGAGGGGTCCGGGTTGTAGTTGACCGGCTCACCCCTGGGGCCGAGCGTGAGCCCGTCGCCGCGCCCGAGCATCCCGAGGTGGTCGTCGAAGGAGTGGTTCTCCATCATCAGGACCACGACGTGGTCGATCTGCGGCAGGGTGTCGGTGCCGGCCGGGAGGTGGGGATGGGGGAGGCTGTCGGGGAGCAGCAGCCTGCCCCCCGGCCCCAGGCCCCTGGCCCCCGAGGGGGCCATCCCACCCGGGTTGGTTGCCCCGTAGGCGCTGTCCCGGCCCATCAGCGCTGCCCCAGCCCCGGCGGCCAGCGTCCCCTGCAAGAAGTGCCGCCGGTTGAGGCGGCGGGCGTCCCCGGTCACGGGCCGAGACTCTATCGAGCGGCGGTCCCGGGGCACCGGCACGGTCCCCGGCCCCGGCTCGACCCCCCGGGAGCTACTGGCCGAGTAGGCGCCCCATCCTGTCGGCCACCCTGCTCGGGCGACCGTGGCGTGCCTCGGCCCGGTCGGCCAGCCCCATGGCCAGCAGCCCGGCGTTGACCCCGAGCCAGCGGAACGGCTCGGGCTCCCAGTTGGGCGAGCGGTGGCCGACCCAGGGCAGACCCACCAGTTCGCTCCCGGGGTCACCCGTGATCAAGTCGGCCAGGGTCCGGCCGGCCAGGTTGGTCGTCGACACCCCGTCGCCGACGTAGCCGCCGGCCCAGGCGATGCCGGTCGGGCGGTCGAGGCCGACCGAGGAGAACCAGTCCCTCGGCACTCCGAGCGGCCCGCCCCACCGGTGGGTGATCCGGACGCCGGCCAGCGACGGGAACAGCTCCACCAGGGTGTGCTCGAGCGCCCGGTGCACCCTGGGGGCGACGTCGAACGCCGGTCGGACCGAGGAGGCGAAGTGGTAGGGCGCCCCTCGTCCACCGAAGGCCAATCGCCCGTCGGCGGTGCGCTGGCCGTAGATGATCATGTGGCGGTGGTCCGAGAAGGTCTCACGCCGAACGAGGTGGGCCCGGCTCCAGAACGCGTCGTCCAGTGGCTCGGTGGCGATCATCAGCGAGTACACCGGGGCCAGAGCCCGGCGCTGGCCGGGGAGTGACGGGGTCCAGCCCTCGACGGCCCGCACCACGACGTCGGCGGTGACCGTGCCCCGGTCGGTGCGGACCCGGGGCCGCCGACTCCCGTTGCCCGGCTCGATGGCCCGCGCCGTCGTTCGCTCGGCGATGGTGACCCCCCGTCGGGCCACCGCGTCGGCCAGTCCGCGGGCCAGCCGGGCCGGATGCAGGGCGGCGCAGTGGGGGGTGTAGGTCGCCCCGAGCACACCCTCGGCCCCGAGAAGGGACCTGGCCTCGTCGGGGCCGACCCAGGCCAAGTCGGCCTCGGTGTCCCCGGCCGCCCGGGCCTCCTCCACCTCGGCCTGGGCCCGCTGGACCTGGGCCGCGCTCCGGGCGGCGACCACGGTGCCGCCCTTGGCGAACTGGCAGTCGATCCCGTCGGCCGCCGCCGCCCGGCCGACCTCGTCGACCGCCTCCCGCATGACCCGGCGCATGGCCCGGGCCGCCTCCCGGCCGTGCTCCCGCTCGATGCGGGCGTCCGAGGCGGCAAAGATGGCCGAGCACCACCCGCCGTTGCGGCCGGAGGCGCCGAACCCGGCCACCTCGCGCTCGATGACCGCCACCCGCAGGGTGGGGTCGCGGCGGGCCAGCGCGTGGGCGGTCCACAGACCGGTGAACCCGGCGCCGACGACGGCGACGTCGACGTCGAGGTCCCCGGCCAGGGGCGACCGCTCCTCGATCGGGTCCGGAAGGGTGTCCCACCACAACGAGAGGCGGCGGTACCGGTCGTCGGGCACCCTCAGATCCGCCGCCACGCCTCCGTCAGCACGTCGCGCAGCACCTGCTCCATGAAGTCGATCTCGGTCTGCCCGCAGATCAGCGGTGGTGAGAGCTGGACGACGGGGTCGCCCCGGTCGTCGGCCCGGCAGATGAGTCCGGCCTCGAACAGCGCCCCCGAGAGGTAGCCGCGCAGGAGGTTCTCGCTCTCGGCGTCCTCGAAGGACTCGCGGGTGGCCTTGTCCTTCACCAGCTCGATCCCGTAGAAGAAGCCGTCACCGCGGACGTCGCCCACGATGGGCAGCTCGTAGAGGCGTTCGAGAGCGGACCGGAAAGTGCCCTGGGTGGCCCGGACGTGATCGAGGATCCCGTCGCGCTCGAACACGTCCAGGTTGGCCAGGGCCACGGCGCAGCTCACCGGGTGGCCGGCGAACGTGAAGCCGTGGGCGAAGCTGACGTCGTTGTGCAGGAACGGTTCCACCAGACGGTCGCTGGCGATCATGGCCCCCAGGGGCGAGTAGCCGCTGGTGAGGCCCTTGGCCACGGTGATGATGTCGGGCTGGTAGCCGTACCTGATGGCTCCGAAGTACTCCCCGAGCCGTCCGAAGGCGCAGATCACCTCGTCGGAGATGAGCAGCACCCCGTAGCGGTCGCAGATCTCGCGCACCCGGGCGAAGTACCCGGGCGGGGGCGGGAAGCACCCCCCGGCGTTCTGCACCGGCTCGAGGTAGACCGCCGCCACCGTCTCGGGTCCCTCCCGCTCGATGGTCCGGGCGATCTCGTCGGCCGCCCACCGGCTGAACGCCTCGGCGTCGTCGGCGAAGTACGGCGCCCGGTAGAAGTTGGTGTTCGCCACCTTCACCGCCCCCGGCACGAGCGGCTCGAAGGGAGTCTTGAGGGAAGGGATCCCGGTGATCGACAGCGCCCCCATGGTGGTGCCGTGGTAGGCGATGTCCCGGCTGATGACCTTGGAGCGCGACGGCTCCCCGATGACCCTGAAGTACTGGCGGGCCAGCTTCCAGGCCGACTCGACGGCCTCGGAGCCGCCGGTGGTGAAGAAGATCCGGTTGAGATCGCCCGGGGCCAGCCCGGCGAGCCGCTCGGCCAGTTCGATGGCCCGGGGATGGGCGTAGGTCCACAGCGGGAAGTAGGCGAGCTCACTGGCCTGCTTGGAGGCGGCCTCGGCCAATTCGGTGCGGCCGTGACCGATCTGGCTCGTGAACAACCCGGAGAGGCCGTCGAGGTAGCGCTTCCCCCTCTGGTCCCAGACGTAGGGTCCCTCGCCCCGGACCATCACCGGTACCTCGTGATGGGCGCCGTAGGCACCCAGCCGGGTGAAGTGCATCCAGAGGTGGCGCTGGGCCCTCTCGCTCAGGGAATTGTCCCCGACCGTGCCGCTCACCGGTGTTAGGTCACTCATCTGGTCCCCCAGGTGTAGGTCTGCTTGGCGAGTTTGAGGTAGAGGAAGCTCTCGGTCGACCGGACGCCCGGGATCGACCGGATCGAGTCATTCAGGATGTGCATCAGCCGCTCGTCGTCCTCGCAGACGAGCTCGGCCAGCAGGTCGAAGGAGCCGGCGCACAGCACCACGTAGTCGACCTCGTCGAGGGCGGCCACCTTTTCCGCCACGGTCCGGACGTCACCTTCCACCCGGATCCCGACCATGGCCTGCCGGTTGAAGCCGAGCTGCAGCGGGTCGGTCACCGCCACGATCTGGATGACCCCGTTCTCCCGGAGTCGCTGCACCCGCCGTCGAACGGCGGCCTCGGAGAGCCCGACCTCCTCGGCGATCGCCCCGTAGGGCCGGCGGCCGTCCCGCTGGAGGGCCTCGATGATGGCCCGGTTGGCCGCGTCGAGCAGGCCCACCGAGGCGGACCCCGGAGCGTCGGCCCCGGTCCCGAATTCGTCGTCGGACTCCATGTTCGGTGCGCCCCCTCGTCGGTCTGGCACCCTGCTCCCTTCCCCGTCCTGCCCCGCTGGCCGCCGGTTCGCCGAAGGCCGGTTATTGCCGAATTCTGTCACGCCGGCCTCGCCAGTCAAGTGGATTCGGCGCCCGAGCCGGATTTCATCACTTTATCGCTTGTCGTGGTCGGCGATGTCTGTGATCCTAAGGAAGGAACGGCGGCCGAGCGGGGGCGGCGGCGGCCGGCCGAGACCGCAGACCGGGCAACGCCAAAGTGGGAGGGTGACGTGAGCGGAAACGGGGATGGCCCGTTGCGGCGGCTCCGGAACTTCGTGGGCGGGGAGTACGTCGACACGGTCGACGGGTCGCGCGCCCCGGTGGTCGACCCGAGCACCGGCGAGCCGTTCGCCGAGGCCCCGGTCTCGGGGCCGGGCGAGGTGGACCGGGCCCTTCGGGTGGCCGACGCCGCGTTCGCCGGGTGGCGGCGTACGACCCCCTCGGAGCGCAGCCTGGCCCTGATCCGGATCGCCGACGCGGTGGAGAACCGGGCCGAGGAGCTGGTCAGGGCCGAGTGCGAGAACACGGGCAAGCCATTCTCCCTCACCATGTCCGAGGAAGTGCCCCCCATGGTCGACCAGATCAGGTTCTTCGCCTCGGCGGCCCGGAACCTCGAAGGACTCTCGGCCGGCGAGTACATGGCCGGCCACACGTCGTTCATCCGCCGGGAGCCGATCGGTGTCTGTGGCGCCGTGACCCCGTGGAACTACCCGATGATGATGGCGGTCTGGAAGTGGGCGCCGGCGCTGGCCGCCGGCAACACCATGGTGCTCAAGCCCTCCGACACCACCCCGGTCAGCACCCTGCTCCTGGCCGAGATCCTGAGCGAGCACCTCCCGGCCGGGGTGTTCAACGTGGTGTGCGGCGACCGTGACACCGGCCGGGCCCTGGTGGAGCACCCCACGCCGACCATGGTGTCGATCACCGGCAGCGTCCGAGCCGGGATGGAGGTGGCCACGGCGGCGGCCGCCGACCTCAAGCGGGTCCACCTCGAGCTGGGAGGGAAGGCCCCGGTGATCGTCTTCGACGACGCCGACGTCGCCGCCACCGCCGAGGGTATCGCCGGGGCCGGGTACTTCAACGCCGGCCAGGACTGCACCGCGGCCACCCGGGTCCTGGCCGGACCGCGGATCCACGCCCAGCTCCTCGATGCACTGGTGGAGCAGGCTAACGGGACCAAAGTCGGCGGCCGAGACGTCGACGAAGCCGATTTCGGGCCGCTCAACAGCGCCGACCAGCTCGAACGGGTGCGCGGCTTCATCGAGCGCACGCCCCCCCACGCCCGGGTGTTGACAGGGGGGTCGCCGGTTGGTGAGCGGGGCTACTGCTTCGCCCCGACCGTGGTGGCCGGACTGCGCCAGGACGACGAGATGATCCAGCAGGAGGTCTTCGGGCCGGTGGTCACGGTCCAGGAATTCAGCGACGAGTCCGAGGCGCTGGAGTGGGCCAACGGGGTCCAGTACGGGCTCGCATCGAGCGTATGGACCCGGGACCACGGCCGAGCCATGCGCATGGCCCGCGACCTCGACTTCGGGTGTGTCTGGATCAATACCCACATCCCGTTGGTCGCCGAAATGCCCCACGGCGGGTTCAAGCACTCGGGCTACGGCAAGGACCTGTCGATGTACGGCTTCGAGGACTACACCCGCATCAAGCACGTCATGAGCAACATCGAAGAATAGGGGAAGGCCACGCCTGCGGGGAGCCGTGGGACAACAGCGAATGGGAGGACCAGATGACAACGACCGAGATCCCGCCCGGCGAGGGAAGTAGCGGCCCTCCAGAGCCACCGGGACCGTTCGGTGTCCCGGTAGCCGATTCGGGCGGACTTCGGGCCAACGAGCTGACCCTGTTCGACGCCACGGCGGTGGCCGTGTCCTCGGTCGCGCCGGCCTACAGCCTGGCGGCGACCCTGAGCCTCCTGTTCGTGTCCGTGGCCTACGCCGGCCCGGCCGTCATCATCGTCAGCTTCTTCCCCGTGCTCTTCGTGGCCATCGCCTACTTCCACCTGAACCGCCGCGATCCGAACTGCGGTGCGTCGTACGCCTGGCTGTCGAAGATCGTGAGCCCCAGCGTCGGGTGGTTCAACGGCTGGGTGCAGATCGCCGCCAGCGTGCTGTTCTGCATCTCGGCGCCGATCCTGGCCGGGTCCAACACCCTCCAGTTGTTCAACCAGTTCGGGTGGATCAGCTCGACCACCGCGTCCAGCGTGTGGCTGACCGCGGTGGTCGGCGCCTGCTGGCTGACCTTCATCACCCTCATCTGCATCTACGGCATCCGGTGGACGACCAACTTCCAGTGGATCATGGTGATCATCGAGTACGTCGCGGTCGTCGGCTTCTCGATCTGGGGGATCGTCAAGGTGGCGGTGAACCACCCGGCCGGCTCGAGGGGCTTCCACTTCTCGTGGCTGAACCCGTTCACCATCCATGGATTGGGCGGTCTAGCCATCGGCGCCGTGCTCGGGGTGTTCTTCTTCTGGGGCTGGGACACCGCCGCCAACCTCAATGAGGAGTCGAAGAACGCGACCAAGACGCCGGGTCACGCCGGGATGATCGCCATGTTCCTGCTGCTTTTCATCTTCCTGTTGAATATCGTGGCCGCCCAGATGCTGGTGCCGGCCAAGCAGCTGGCCAACCAGGGCCCCAACGTGCTCTTCTACTTCGGGAACCAGGTCGGCGGCCACTGGGTCGGCTACATCATGATCATCGCCGTGCTGTCGTCGACCGTCGGCACCACGCAGACCACCCTGCTTCCCGCCGCCCGGATCAGTCTCTCCATGGCCCGGGACCGGGTGTTCCCCCGGATCTTCGCCTCCATACAGGGAAAGTTCCGTACCCCGATGATCGGGACCTTGATCCTGGCCTTCATCTCACTGTTCGGGATCCTGCTGACCACCGGCTCGACATCGGTGAACCACATCTTCGGCAAACTGATCGGGGACATCGGCGTCCTGATCGCCTTTTACTACGGCGCCACCGGGCTGGGGTGCGCCTGGTCCTACCGGAAGGTGGCCTTCAAGAAGCTCTCCTTCTTCTTCACCGGGATCTTTCTGCCGTTCATCGCCGGGGTCTTCCTCTTCTGGGTGGGCGTGCTGGTCTGTATCTCGGGGGGCTGGCAGTCAGGGTTGAAGTACGCGGCGCCGGTGCTGGTCACCTTCGGGCTGGGCATCCCGCTGGTGATCATCGCCCGCTTCACGTCCAAGGGCGACTTCTTCAAGCAAAAGCCCATCGCCTACGAGGAGATCGGCGAGTGAGAGCACGTCGATGATCGTCGGCGTCCCGAGCGAGGTCAAGGACGACGAGTACCGGGTGGCGCTCACTCCGGCCGGGGTGCGTGAGCTCACATCGGCCGGCCACGGCGTCCTGGTCGAGCGGGGCGCCGGCGAGGGCTCGTCCATCGCCGACATCGAATTCACCAAAACCGGGGCCCAGATTGTCGACGACGCCGACGAGGTCTGGGCCGGATCGGACCTGGTGCTGAAGGTCAAGGAGCCGGTTCCGGCCGAATACCCTCGGCTGGGGCTGCGCAAGGACCAGGTGCTGTTCACCTATCTGCACCTGGCCGCGTCCCGCCCGTGTACCGACGCCCTGCTGGCGGCGGGGAACACGGCCATCGCCTACGAGACGGTCCAGATCCCGGACGGCTCGCTCCCGCTCCTCACCCCGATGAGCGAGGTGGCGGGGCGGATGGCGCCCCTGATGGGGGCCCACCACCTGATGCGCTCGGGCGGCGGTCGGGGGGTGCTGGTCACCGGAGTCCCCGGGGTCCGCTCGGCCCGCATCGTGGTCCTCGGGGCCGGGGTGGCCGGCATGGCCGCGGCGACCGTCGCCGTGGGCCTCCACGCCGACGTCTACATCCTCGACCGCAACCTGGAGCGGTTGCGCCAGGTTGACCACCACTTCCGGGGTGCCCTCGAGACGATCGCCTCGAGCACCCACTCGGTCGAAGAGACCTGTCTCGAGGCCGACATCGTCATCGGGGCGGTGCTGGTCGTCGGGGCCCGGGCTCCCAAGCTCGTCTCCGACGCCCTGGTGGCCCAGATGAAGTCGGGGTCGGTGCTGGTCGACATCTCGGTGGATCAGGGCGGCTGCTTCGAGTCGACCCACCCGACCACCCACTCGGATCCGGTCTTCACAGTGCATGATTCGCTCTTCTATTGCGTGGCCAACATGCCCGGGGCCGTGCCCCACTCCTCGACCCACGCCCTGGCCAACGCCACCCTGCCCTACACCCTGGAGATCGCGGCCAACGGCTGGCGCTCGGCCGTCCGCGACGACCCGTCCCTGGCCCTCGGGGTGAACATCGTGGCCGGCCAGGTCGTCTACCTCCCGGTGGCCGAGGCCCATGGCCTTCCCTGCAGTCCGCTCTTCCAGGCGCTCTGACGACGGGGTGCACTCCGAACACGGTCGTCTCGACGCCCGGCGCAAGATCCCCCCGGGGAACCGGTGCCGGTCGAGGTTACCGGGCCCCTCGGGACAGCGCCGGTCCGGCGGCGGGTCCGGACGTGACGGGTCGCGCCCGGGCCGGGGCGCCCGGGTTTGGCCCGGCGCCGACGTTCGTGCCCTCCGTCGTCGGGGGGTAGTTTCTAGACCCGGAGGTCGGAGATGGCTGGGGCGACGTACAACGGGTGTACCTACGAGGGGGGCTTCGAGGGCATGAAGCCGAGCGGTGAGGCGACCCTCACGGTCACCGCGGACCAGTTCGTGCTGCGCCGGCCCCGGGTGTTCTTCTCCCGCAGCCTCTACAAGCTCTGGGCCAAGTGGACGGCGGTGACCGAGCTCGAGGTCGAGCCGGCCGATGCCGGCACCCGACTCCGCATGACCACCAAGGCCCGGGGGACCGGCGTGGTCGTGCTCCCCGACACGGCCCCCGACGACCTGTGGGGCGTCCTCGACGGGATCGCCGACCTCCAGGACCGGTTCCATTCCCACGACGACGCCCCGGCCGATCCCGACGGGGCGGGGACCAAGGAGCCCGACGGGGCAGGACCCGACGCGGGCGGTCCCCGGGACGGCGAGCTCGGTGCCGACCTGACCGATGACGCCGGGGACGGCGAGCACGACCCGACCGGGTCCGAGCGCCAGGGGGCCGAGGCCCGGGAGTCCCTGCTCGGCGAGGACGTGTCGGGGGACGCCGGGGCCGAGCAGGAGCAGGCCGAGCCCGGTGAGGTCCCCGGGCCGGCGTCGTAGGCCGCCAGTCGCCGCCCCGGGCGGGTCAGCCCGGCTCTGAGCCGACCACGGACACGAACGAGACCATCTCGCCCGGGTAGCCCCCCAGGTTGTGGGTGAGGGCGAGCGTCCGGTCGCTGTGCAGCTGGCGGTCGGCGGTGGCTTCGCCCCGCAACTGCAGCCAGCACTCGAAGAACATGCGCAATCCCGAGGCACCCACCGGGTGGCCGAAGCTCTTGAGCCCCCCGTCGGGGTTCACCGGCAGTGGGCCGTCCAGGGCGAAGGTGCCGGCGAGCACCTCCTTCCATGCCGTACCCCTCTCGGCGAACCCGAGGTCCTCCATCAGCACCAACTCGGTCGGAGTGAAGCAGTCGTGCACCTCGGCGAAGGCGAACTGGTGGCGCGGATCGGTGATCCCGGCCTGGGCGTAGGCGTCCCGGGCGGCCTGCTCGCATTCGGGAAAGTGGGTGTAGTCGTAGCCGGGGTCGATGAGCCCCGAGCCGCTTCCGGCGGCCAACGAGAGCGCCTTGATGTAGATGGGTTTGTCGGTGTAGCGGTGCGCGTCCTCGGCCCGCACCACGATCGCCGCAGCCGCGCCGTCGGCCACCCCGGCACAGTCGAACACCCCGAGGCGCCCGGCCACCCGCGGTGACGCCCGGATGGTCTCCTTGGACACCTCTCGGCGGAACTGGGCCCGCGGGTTGCGGGCCCCGTTGTAATGGTTCTTGGCCGAGATGGTGGCCAGCACGTCGGCCATCTGCTCGTCGTCCACGCCGTACTTGGCGCAGTAGGCGGGGGCGACCATCGAGAACATGGCCGCCGCGGTCAGGGTGCGCGCCGTCCCGTCCCCGGGCGGGTTGTTGGCGTTCAGGCCCTGGAAGCCGCTGTCCTTGACCTTCTCGGCCCCGACGGCCATGGCCACGTCGTAGGCCCCGCAGGCCACGGCGTAGGCGGCGGCCCGGAGCGCTTCGGAGCCGGTGGTGCAGTAGTTCTCCACCCGGGTCACCGGTTTGCCCTGCAGTTGCAGCGGCCGGGCCAGGGTGATCCCGCTCATGCCGCTCTGGGCCGTCCCGATCCAGTAGGCGTCCACACCGTCCTTGTCGATGCCCGCCGAGTCGAACGTCTCCTTGGCCGCGTCGACGATGAGGTCGTCGAGCCCCTTATCCCATCGTTCGCCGAAGTTGGTGCAGCCCATCCCCACGATGGCCACCCGATCAAAGATCCCGTGCGATCCCATCAGGCGTCCCCTCCCTTCGACTCCGAGGGCCCGGTTCCCCGAACCGGCCGGGCCTTCCAGAAGTAGTCGTGGATCCCGTCGGCCGTGAAGAGCCGCCGGAACGTCATCTCGACCCGGTCGCCCATGGCCACCTCATCGGCGTCGACGTCGGTGAGCTCGATCGGGAACCGTCCGCCGGCATCAAAGTCGACCACGGCGAACACGATCGGCGGGCTGGGGGAGTAGGCCATGCGGTCCACGGTGAAGGTGACGACGGTGCCGAGATCCTCGGCCAGGGGCAGGGGTTCCATCTCGTCGAAGGCGCCACCGGTCATCGACACCCGGGCCGGGGGCAGGTGCACGGCGCCACTGGATCGATCCCGGCTCCCGACGAAGCCGAACTTCCACTGGTCGCTGCGCCAGGCGGCCGACGACGACACCCGCTGGGGCTCGGGACGCCGGGGTGGCTCGACGGTGAGCTGGCCCCGCCAGCTCAGGTAGCGGCCGTAGGGGAGGTCGGCCCCGGCCGCCACCTGGGCGGTCACCGTGCGGGCCGGTCGCCAGCCGGCGAGGGCGTCGGTCGTCCGCAGGACGGTCACGTCGGCCCCGTCGGCCAGGTGAACCAGAACCACCGTCCGCCCGGGGCCGACGTCGCCGGCCGCCCGGCGCCCGGCCTCGTCCTCCAGCACCGACGACAGCACCAGCCCCGGGTGGGCCGCGCCCGCCTGACCGACTCTGGCCGAGAGGTCGTCGGCCAGGGCCCCGTCGGCCAGCCCGAGCGCGCCGGCCAGGGCCCTCACCGCCCGTGGGTGCATCCCGGTCACCACGACCCGGTCGACGTCGGAGGGCTCCGTCCCGGCGACCTTGAGGGCCCGGTCCCAGGCGTCGCGCCCGAGCGGGACGTAGCGGGTCTCCCCGAAGCGCTCCTCCCAGACCCGGGAGCGCTGGTCACCGGGGGGCCGCCATCGGTCGGTGAACTCGTCGGTGGCCGACGCGCTGGCCAGGTGCTCGGCCACCACCGGCGTAGCCGGGCCGTCATCGCCGACCAACAGGGCCGCCCCGGCGTCGCCCCCACCCGACTCGTCACTGCTGGTCGGCAGGCCGTCGCGCTGATCGGCCGAGACCACCAGGACGGTGCCCGACGCCCCAAGCGCCGCCATCAGGGCCCCGGCCCCCGAGCGCAGCGCCCCCCCGAAGTCGAAGGCCGGCACCCCGCCCCCGAGCCGCAGGGCGGCGTGGATGGCGGTGGCGTTGGTCTTGTCCAGATAGGCCGGGCTGGCCGTGGCGAACCACAGGGCGTCGGGGCCGGTCCCCGGGGCCGAGCGCAGGGCCAGCCGGGCCGCCTCGGTGCCCATGGTGGTGGTGTCCTCGTCGTGGGAGGCGACGGCCCGGGTGCCCTTCCCCCCTCCGGCACCGAGGAAGTCGGCGATCTGAGCCCGAGCCAGGCGTCGGTAGGGGACGTAGCCGGCGGCACTGAGGATTCCGCGCACGGCCGAGATCGTAGCGGTTCGGCCGTCGAATCTGACGGTGCGTCAGATTCGACGGCGCGACGTGGGGGATGACAGACCCACCCCAACCGCCGGGTGAAGATTTCGATCTGCGGGGGCTCAGCTCGCAGAATCAGTGACGGCGAGCGGCTGCAGTCGATGGTGAGATCGGACGGCTGGACGCCGGATCACCTCTTGGCGACTCACGGACGGGAACCAGCACTCTCGCCATTAGTCGCCTGAGGTTGGGTCGGTCAAGAGAGAGCCGCGCCCTTGCCGACAGAGAAACGAGTCGACACGGGGGGAGTCACCGGGACGTAGAATTCAACCGTTTCCCCGGCGGGGGATTGGCCCTAATCAGGAGAATCCCAAGGAACAGCGCGACAGGAATCAGGATGATTGCGCCCATCCCGATCCCCAACCATTCCAAGGATCTCCGCACCACCTTCCGAACCGTCGCCACAGCCCGAAGTCTCTTGATCGACATGGTGTTTTCACTGAGACCAGGTGGGTTTGCGAACCCGCAGACCGCCCGTTGGTCCACCGCTCCCGGGCACCGGCCGATCATCGGGGCGGGTGGCCGAACCCGGGTTGAGGGCCCGGACCGTCTCGCCCGCCGGGCGGACGACCCCCTATGATGACGCCCGGATCTGACGGACCGTCAGATCCGGTGCCCGGGCGGAACGGCCCGACACCGACCATCCCGGGGGCCTCCACCATGGACTTCGAGTTCTCGCCCGAGCAGACGGCCTTCGTCAAGGAGGTCGAGAGCTTCCTCGACGCCCGCGACGACCCCGACGTCTTCGACGTCACCCGCGAGAACATGGCCCAGATCGTCGACACCCCCAAGCGCCGGGCCTTCATGGCCGAGATGGGGACCCGGGGCTGGCTGGGGATGACCTGGCCCACCGAGTACGGGGGTGGGGCCGGCGAGGGCGTCTACGAGTACCTGCTGAACGAGCAGCTGGGCCGCCGGGGCGGCCCGCAGATCGGCAAGGGCGTCGGGATCGTCGGCAAGACCATCATCCGCCACGGCAACGAGCAGCTGAAGCGGGAGTTCCTCCCCAAGATCCTGCGGAACGAGGTCGAGTTCGCCGTCGGGTACTCCGAGCCCAATGCCGGGTCCGACGCCGCCGCCATGCAGCTCAAGGCGACCAAGGTCGACGGGGGCTGGGTGCTCAACGGCCAGAAGACCTGGACCACGTCGGCCCATTTCGCCGAGTGGTACTGGGTGGGTGCCCGCACCGATCCCGAGGCGCCGAAGCACCACGGCATCACCCTGTTCCTGGTCCCCCTCGATCAGCCGGGCATCACCATCAACGCCATCTGGACCATGGGCGACGAGCGTACCAACGAGGTCTACCTCGACGACGTCTTCGTGCCCGACGACCATGTGGTGGGCGAGCTCAACCACGGGTTCCAGTACATCTCCGAAGCGCTCGATCTCGAGCGCTTCACGATGTTCACCTACTCGCCGATCGGCCAGCGTCTCGAGCTCCTGATCGAGTACGTGAAGACTGCGGTCCGCGACGGCCGGCCCCTGCGGGACGACCCGGTGATCCGCCGGCAGATCGCCCGGCTTTGCACCGAGGCCGAGGTCGCCCGGGTCACCGGTCTGAAGTTCGTCTTCGAGTCGGCCAAGGGCGGAGCGGCCCCCACCTGCGAGGCCTCCGAGTACAAGCTCGCCGCCACCGAGCTCTCCAAGCGACTGGCCGACGCCTCGATGGACATCGCCGGGCCGGGGACCCAGTTGCGGGTCAAGACCCCGGGCGCCCCGATGGAGGGGCGGGCCGAGTCCACCTACCGCTACACGGTGATCGACACGATCGGCGGTGGCGCCTCGGAGATCCAGAAGAACATCATCGCTCGCCGCAAGCTGGGGCTCCCGAAGAATTTCTGAGGAGACCGTGCCCCCCGCCACCCGAAGCCCCGCCCCGCCGCCGGCCCCTCCGATCACCGGCCCGTTGGCCGGGGTGACCGTGCTCGACCTGGCCAGCGTGGGCCCGGCGGCCCGCTGTACCCGGCTGTTGGCCGACTACGGGGCCGACGTCGTCAAGGTGGGCCCGGTGCCGGCCCAGGGCGGGTTGCAGATCGAGCCGGCTTTCTACGCCTACAGCGGCCACCGGGGGATGTCGAGGGTGCTGCTCGACCTGAAGGACGACGGTGGCCGTCGCGCCTTCCTGGCCCTGGCCGAAGGGACCGACGTGGTGGTCGAGAGCTTCCGCCCCGGCGTGGCCGACCGGCTGGGCGTCGGTTACGACGCCGTCCGGGCCCGCAACGACGCCGTCGTCTACTGCTCGACGAGCGGCTACGGGCAGACCGGGCCGCACGCCGGCTGGGCCGGCCACGACGTCGACTATCTCGGGGTCGGGGGGTACCTGGCCATGAGTGGCCCGGCGGCGGACGGGGGACCGCCGCTGCCGGGGGCCACGGTGGCCGACGCCGCCGCCGGGGGGATGCACGCCGCGCTGGCCGTGACCGCCGCCCTGGCCGGACGGTCCGCCGGGGGCGGGGGGGCCTACCTGGACGTGTCGGTGGCCGACGGGGTGCTCTGGCTCATGTCGCTGGCCATCGACGAGCACCTGGCGACCGGGGCCGCCCCCGCCCCCGGCCACGACATCCTGAGCGGCCGCTACGCCTGCTACGGGACCTACCGGACCGGCGACGGTCGCTGGCTGGCGATCGGGGCGATCGAGCCCAAGTTCTTCGCCAACCTCTGTCGGGCCCTGGGCTGCGAGCGCTGGGTCGACCGCCAGCTCGACGACCAGGCCCAGGCCGGGATCAGGGCCGACTTCGCCGACGCCTTCGCCACGCGCCCGCGGGACGAGTGGGTGGCCGACCTGGCCGGCGCCGACACCTGCGTGGCCCCGGTGCTGGCGGTGACCGAGATCGCCGGGGACGAACAGTTCGCCCACCGGGGCACCGTCACCGAGGCGGTCCATCCGACCGAGGGACGCTTCGCCCAGCTGGCCCCGCTCCTGGCCGGCATGCCCCGGCCCGACGGCCCCGTCGCCCTGCCCGACCCGTCGGCCACCGACACCGAACGCCGGCTGCTGGCCGCCGGCGTGGCGGCGGCGACGATCGAGGCTTGGCGGGACCGGGGGGTGGTGGCGTGAGCGGCCCGGGGACGAGCGCCGCCCTGCCGCCCGCCCTCTCGGCGGCCTTGGCCGAGCACCCCGACCCGGTCGAGGCGGCCCGCAGCCTTATCGCGCTCGAGCAGTACCCCGAGGCCGGGGAGTTCCCGGTCGAGCGCGGTTACATCTGGACCAGCTGCGCCTCGGTGGAGAACGGCAACCCGCTGTTCTGGGACGACGGGGCGGCCGAGGCCATCACCGGCGGCCCGGTGGCGCCGCCCTCGATGATCTCGGTGTGGTTCCGCCCGCACCACTGGGCCCCCGGCCGGAGCGAGGCGGCGCTGCCCCTGCAGGTCCACTTCGACCTCAAGGCCGTCCTGGACCTGCCCGAGGCGGTGATGACCGACAACACCATCGTCTTCTACGAGCCGGTGCGCCCGGGTGACCGGCTCCGCACCCACCAGGTGCTGCGCTCGGTCAGCGACGAGAAGGTGACCAAGCTGGGGACGGGTCGGTTCTGGGTGATCGAGGTCGTGTACCACAACCAGGAGGGTGAGCTGGTGGGGATCGAGTCCTACACCGGCTTCGGGTACCGGCGGGCGACCTCGTGAACGGCCCCGCACCCCGGCTGCTTCACGGTCAGGTGGCCCAAGGCGACCGGCTGCCCGAGCTGGTCTACGAGGTGACTGCCACGACGGTGGTGCTCGGCGCCCTGGCCAGCCGGGACTGGCGGCCCATGCACCATGACAAGGACTTCGCCGTCCACCGCAACGGCACCCGGGACATCTTCTTGAACACCCCCAACCAGGCGGCGTGGTTCGAGCGCTACCTGACCGACTGGACCGGGCCCCACGGGCGCCTGGGACGGGTGACCTTCCGCATGTTGGGCTCGGTCTTCCCCGGCGACACCATGGTCCTGGCCGGGACGGTGGGGGGAGCAGCGGTCGATGACCAGGGTTGCGGGTGGGTCTCGGCGGCCATCGAACTGGCGGTCGCCGGAGAGGTCAAGACCACCTGCGCCGCCCGGGTCGCCCTGCCGATCGGGCCCGATGACAACCCGTGGACCCGGGGGCCCGAGCGTTGGAAGCCGTGACCGAAACGCCCGGCCCGGTGGGCGACGAACCGGAGGTGCGCTGACCGTGTTGGACCTCGACTTCAGTGCCGAGCAGGAGATGTTGCGGGCCACGGCCCGTGACGTGCTCGAGCGCCACTGCCCGCTCTCGGTGGTGCGCGAGATGGAGGACGACCCGGTCGGCTACCCGGCCGAGCTGTGGAGCCAGCTCGCCAAGCTCGACCTGGTCGGCCTGCTCCTGCCCGAGGCGAGCGGGGGGTCGGGGATGTCGCTGGTGGAGGGGGTCGCCCTCTACGAGGAGTTCGGGCGCGCCCTTGCTCCGACGCCGCATTTCGTGAGTGCCGTGCTCTGCGGCGGCGCCCTGGCCCTGGCCGGCAGCGTGGAGCAGCGGTCGCGCTGGTTGACCAGGGTGGCCGCCGGTGAGGCCGTATTGACCCCGGCCTGGCTGGAGCCCGACGGCGGCTTCGGTCCGGTCGGCGTCCAGGCCAGCGCCGCGGTCGCCGGCGGGGCCTTCGTGCTCAACGGCGTCAAGCGCCACGTGGCCTTCGCCGCCGCGGCCGACCGGCTGGTGGTGCTGGCCCGGACCGGGGAGGCCCCCGGGGCGGTGGACCTGTTCCTGGTCGACCCGAACCACCCGGGGGTCTCGATGGTCCAACAGTTCAGCATCGCCACGGACACCCAGTACCAGGTCACCCTGCGCGACGTGCCGGTCGCCGCCGACGACCGGATCGGTGACCCCCGGACCGGCTGGGCCACCTGGGACCAGGTGATGGGCGACGCGATCGTCCTGCTGGCCGCCCAGGCCGTCGGCGGGGCCCGCTACGCCCTGGACATCACCGTCCAGTACGCCAAGGACCGCGAGCAGTTCGACAAGCCCCTCGGAGCCTTCCAGGCCATCGCCCACTACCTGGCCGACGCGGTCACCGCCGTCGACGGGGCCGAGCAGCTGGTCCACGAGGCGGCCTGGGCCCGGGCCAGCGGCCGCCCGAGCGCCCGGCTGGCGCCGATGGCCAAGCTGTTCGCCTGCACGACCTTCCGGGACGTGACGGCCATGGCCCAGCAGGTCTTCGGGGGCATTGGGTTCACCCTCGACTTCGACATCCAGCTGTACTTCCGTCGGGCCAAGCAGCTCCAGATCAGCTGGTGGGACAGCCGGACCCTCGAGGAGCGCGTGGCCGCCGCCGTCTTGGATTGATCCATGGTCCCCGCACCACCGGCGCCGGCCGGCCTCGACTCGGTCACCATCGCCTCGCCGGCCACGGCGGCCCGAACCCTGGTCCTCGCCCTGGCCACCTTCTCGTCGGTCCGATCGGCCAACCGCACGGCCCGGGCCGGCGAGCGCTCGTTGCTGGCCCGGGCCCAACCGCTCCGGCTGCAGTTACGACCGAGCGACCCGGCGGAGAAGATCGGGTTCGCCGATGGCCACTGGGCGCAGGTGACCGGCGGCCGGGCGTCGGCCGAGGTCGGCGACGGCGCCCTCTATCTGAGCGTGCCCCTGCACAACGTCGGCCCCGACGCCGGGGGGCCACGCGGGGGGGCGTCGCTCGGGCCGTCCCGGGTGAGCCGAGACGGGAGACCGGGTTGAGCGGGAGCCACGAAGAGCGGTGGTCGGGATCCGAGGCCCTCGGGGCCTGGGCCTTCGTGCGCCAGATGCTCGACGAGATGAGCGGGGTGGTCACCACGGACGCCGAGACCCCGCTGGAGCTGGTCGAGGGGCTGCGGGTGATCGGACGCATCGCCGCGCTGTGCTCGGAGCTCTCGTTGGATGTCGACCCCGAGGTGCCCCGTTTCTTCTCGATGGGGACCCCGGCCCGTCAGGTCGGCGGCCTGAACCCCGACGGCGCCTACCACCTGGCCATGATCGACGGCCACCACCGCTACCGGGTGGAGGGCACCAGGGGCAGCGTCTGTTACCTGGGATTCCAGGTCCTGGCGGGCGTGGGTCTGACCCCCCGGCGGATGGCCGCCTACGTATCGGACCGTGACCTCGTCGTCGGTGAGGACGGCTCGTTCCGGTTCGTGCTGTCGGCCACCGAGCCGACGGCGTCCGAGCTGGCCGGGGCCCCGTGGGTCGAGATCCCTCAGGACGCGTCGGCCATCGTGGTCCGCCAGTACATCGCCGACGCGTCGTCCGAGGAGCTGGCCAGCTTCGAGATCGCCGGGCTCGATCCCCCGGGCGCCGCGGCCCTCCCCGACGATGCGCTGATCGCCCAGCAGTTCACGGCGATGGGATGGACCATCGTCAAGCTCGCCACCCTGCACAGGACGATCAAGCCCGAGGTGCTGGAGCGGCCGAACCAGCTGCTCACGGCCGAGGCCCAGGATCTGGGCTCGGCGGACACGACGCCCGACAACCTCTACATGATCGGGACCTTCCGCCTCGGGCCGGCCGAGGCGCTCATCCTCGAGATCGAACCGCCGGCCACCCGCTACTGGAGTGTCACCCTCGAGAACATCTGGCACGAGTGCCTCGAGCCCGGTCGCCGACGGAGCTCGCTCACCAACGCGGCGGCGGTCACCGGGCGCGACGGCACCGTCCGGGTGGTGATCTCGGCGGAGGACCCCCACGACCCCAACTGGCTGGACACCGGCGGCCGGCACCGGGGCTTCGTGGTCCTGCGCTGGCTCGACAACCCGGACCCCCCCACCGTGCGCTGCCGGGTCGACGAGGTCGGCCGATGACGGCGCCGGCCTTCGCACGCGACCGCCTGGTCGCCTCGGCCCGTTCGGCCACCGGACTCGACGACCTCGGGGAGGGCGCCGCTCAGGAGCCGAGGACGCCGGCCCGGCCGTGCTCGGACAGCTCGTCGGCCAGCCCCCGGCGGTCCTGGTCGGTCAGCCGGCGGTAGGGGTCGGGCCCCCCGGCGTCGGGGGTTGCCGGGCCCCCCGCCGTTCGCCCCGGCCGCCACCAGACCGGGTCGTCGCAGACCCAGGCCTGGCGCCGCAGCTCGACCTTGGTCACCTTGCCGGTGGCGGTCTGGGGCAAAGAGGCGGTGACCCGGACGAACCGGGGGGCCCACTTGGTCCCGAGGTCGGGCTGGTCGGCCAGCCAGGCGCCGAAGGCGGCCGGGTCGAACCGGGCCCCCGGAGCGAGTTCGACCGCCACCATCACCTGGTCCCCCGAACGGGTGTCGGGCACCCCGTAGACGGCGCAGACCGAGATGTCGGGGTGGCGTGAGAGCACGGTCTCGACCGGCCCGGCGGCGAAGTTCTCCGAGTCGACCCGGAGCCAGTCCCCCCGGCGGCCGGCGAAGTAGAAGTACCCGTCCCCGTCGCGGTAGGCCAGGTCCCCGGTCCAGTACCACCCGTCCCGGGTGCGCTCGCCCTCGGCCTCGGGGGCCCCGTAGTAGCCCTCGAATTTCCCGGCCCCGCTCCGGTTGACGATCTCTCCGGTCGCCTGGCCGGCGTTGAGCAGGCGACCCTCGGCGTCGAAGCGGGCGGACGGGCACTCGACCCCGGTGAGCGGGTCCACCACGGCCAGGTCCGCCCCGGCGACCGGGAGCCCGAGGGCCCCGCGGGGCATGCCCCGGACCGGGTTGATGGCGGCGCCCCCCTCGCTCTGGCCGTAGCCCTCGATCAGGATGCACCCGAAGCGCTCCTGGAACCGGATCCGGTCGCGCAGTGAGGCCTCGGTGCCGAACGCGCTGACCAAGGTGTTGTCGGCGTCGTCGGGGCGCTCGGGGGTGGCCAGGATGTAGGCGATGGCCTTGCCCACGTAACTGAAGGTGGTGGCCTCGAAGCGGCGGACATCGTCGAGGAAGGCCGACGCGCTGAACCGGGGCCGCACGGCGATGGCCGCCCCGACCATCACCGCCGGGCCCCACAGGGCCATCAGGGCGTTGCCGTGGAACAGGGGCATCGGGCAGTAGCAGACGCTGCTCGGGGTGTAGCCGTAGCCGGGGGCGGCGACCTCGGCGATCCCGGCCAGCCGGCCCTGGGTGCAGCGGACGGCCTTGGGCGTCCCGGTGGTTCCCGAGGTGAACAACAAGAGGTAGAGCTGGTCCTCTTCGACCTCGTCGGCCCCGTGCACCAGGGCCGTGGCTTCGGGTCCCCCCTCGTGGGCGCCGACCGCCGCCCGGTAGGCGGCCGTGTCGACCAGCAGGATCCGCTCGGGGTCGAGCCCCAGGTCCAGTCCCCCCAGTACCTCGGACCCTTCGGCGTCGGTCACGATGAGCTGGCAGTCGGTGGCCCGGATGTCGGCGGCCAGCGCCTCCCCCCGGCGGGTGGGGTTGATCCCGACCACGACGGCCCCGGCCAGGGCGGCCCCGTTGAGCCAGAAGAGGTACTCGGGCCCGTTGGCCAGGAGGACCCCGATGTGGAAGGGACCCGGGCGGCGGCGCGACCGGGCGAGAGCCCCCCGGGCGGCCCCGGCGGCGACGGCCTGGCGCCAGCTCCATGTGCCGTCGGCGTCGAGCACGGCCGGGCGGTCGTCGGCCCGGCGGGTCGCCAGCATCCGGGCCACCGTCGTCATCGGGCGCCCCCCTTGGTCGCCGACGGCGCCGGACTTGCGGGATGGTCGGCCACGGCCGCATGGTAGGCGGCGGCAGCTGACCGGTCGCTACCCACCGGAGGTCCCGTGCGCTTCTCCTACGCCGAGTCGATGACCGACCCCTCGTACTACCTGGCCCTGGCCCGGGCGGCCGAGGAGGCGGGCTACGACTCGATGGTCGTGCCCGACAGCATCTGCTACCCGAAGGAGTCGGACTCGATCTACCCGTTCAACCCGGACGGCACCAGGGAGTTCTTGGAGGACAAGCCGTTCTTGGAACCGTTCTCCCTGATCCCGGCGCTCGGGGCGGTGACCGAGCGGCTGAGCTTCGTGACGTTCGTCCTCAAACTGCCGATCCGGAACCCGGTGCTGGTGGCCAAGCAGGCGACCTCGACGGCGGTCCTGACCTCCAACCGCCTCCTGCTCGGGGTGGGGACCAGCCCCTGGCCCGAGGACTACGAGATCCTCGACGTCGCGTGGGCCGGCCGCGGCCGCCGGATGGACGAAGAGGTCGACATCATCCGGGGGCTCTCAGCCGGTGGCTGGTTCGAATACCACGGCGAGGTGTTCGACATCCCCGCGGTGAAGATGTCACCGGTCCCGACCGAACCCCTCCCCATCCTGATCGGCGGTCACGCCGAGGCCGCACTCAGGCGGGCCGCCCGGGTGGGCGACGGGTGGCTCCACGGCGGCGGGGACCCGGCCGACCTCCCGGGGCTCCTGCAGCGCCTGGGCGAACTGCGCCAACAGCACGGCACCGCCGACAAGCCGTTCTCGGTCTTTGTGATCTCCATGGAGGCCTTCAACGTCGACGGCGTCCGACGCCTGGAGGAGCAGGGGGTCACCGACGTCATCGTCGGGTTCCGCTGGCCCTACGAGGTCGGGCCCGACATTGAGCCCCTGGAGGACAAGATCGACAAGCTCCGCTGGTTCGCCGACGGGGTCATCGCCAAAGTCAACGGGTGATGACCGGACCGCCGGACCGACCGGGCCGGTGGGACAGGAGGAAGGGGAGCACCAGATGACAGGGATACCCAACGCCCGCGAGCTCGGGATCCGCTCGAGGGCGGCGGTGGAGGCCGGCGACCGGGAGGGCTGGCTGGACATCTTCGCGCCCGATGCCGTCGTCGAGGACCCCATCGGTCCGTCCCCCTTCGACCCCGGGGGGACCGGGCACCGGGGTCGGGAGGCGATCGCCCGCTTCTACGACACGGTGATCTCCCCGAGCGAGCGCATCACCTTCGAGGTCGAGAGCTCGTACCTGTGCGGGGACGAGGTCGCCGACGTGGGCATCATTCGTACGACCCTGGCCGGTGGCACCCACATGGCCGTGGTCCGGGGTGTCTACACCTACCGTTCCGACGGGGCGGGCAAGCTGGCCGCGCTCCGGGCCTTCTGGGAGTTCGACGGACTGGAGATGGTCGAGCTGTGACGCCCCGGGCCGCCCGTCGCCGGAGCCCGGGGATCACGTGGTGAGGACGATCTTGCCGAGCTTGGACCCGCGCTCGAACCGCTCGTAGGCGTCGGTGGCCCGGGCCATCGGGAAGGTGCCGGCCACCGGCACCCGGACCTGTCCGGACTCGAGCAGGGGCACCACGTGGCGGATCACCGCCTGGGCCACGGCCGCCTTGTCCTCGCGGCTGCGAGCCCGCAGCGTCGACCCGCTGAGCCGGGCCCGTCGGCCCATCAGCTGGAGGAGGTTGATCTCGACCTTGGCTCCGCTGCCCACCCCGATCACCGCCACCCGGCCCCCCCCGGCCAGGGCCCCGAGCGCGTCGGGGAGGCTGGCCGGGCCCACCAGCTCGAGGACGGCGTCATAGGGGCCGTGGTCGGCGACCGCCCCGGGGTCGACCACCTCGTGGGCCCCGAGTGAGGCGACGCCGTCGCGCAGGCCGGGGTCGCGCACCGAGGCCACGACGTGGGCGCCGGCCGCCGCCGCCAGCTGCACCCCGGCCGTGCCCACCCCCCCGGCCGCCCCGGTGACCAGCACCCGGTCACCGACCGAGAGGCCGGCCTGGGTGAAGAGGGCGTCGTAGGCGGTGAGGAAGGCCTCGGGGAACCCGCCGGCCTCGGCCCAGGCCAGGCCGGCCGGCACGGCCAGGGCGTGGGACTCGTCCACCAGCCCGTAGGTCGCCTGCCCGCCACCCCCGACCACCCCCATCACCCGGTCGCCCGGCCCGAAGCGGGTGACCTGGCGCCCGACCTCGGCCACCTCGCCGGCCAGCTCCATGCCCGCGATGTCGGGTGGGAAGCCGGCCGGGGCCGGGTAGAGGCCACGTCGCTGCATCAGGTCCCCCCCGTTGACCCCGGCCGCCCGGACGGCCACCAGCAGCTCGGTGTCCCCGACGACGGGGTCCGGTCGCTCCTCGTAGGTCAGCTGGCCGTCGGTGATCACGACCGCCCGCATCGCTCACGCCTCCTTGAAGAACTCGGTCATGATCGCCACCGCCGCCGTAGGGTCCTCGATCGGCCCGAGGTGACCGCAGCGGGGGACCTCGGTGTACCGGGCGCCCGGGATGGCGCCGGCCACCTCCCGGCCGAGAGTGGGGGGGGTGAGGAGATCGTGCTCGAACCCGACGACCAGACAGGGGACGGCCACCCCGGTCAGGGCCCCGAGGCGGTCCCCGTAGCTCAGGTCGGCCGCCCACTGGCCCTCGGGGCCGTTGCCCTCCCAGGGCGGGGCGGCGGCCATCAGCTCGAGGAACGGCCCGATGTAGGCGTCGTCGAGCTGGTGCTCGGGCCCGACGATCTGGAGGGCCGAGGTCACCGCGGCGAACGCTGGCGGCAGGACCGCCCCCGAGCGGGCCAGGTCGATCTGGGCGCCGACCCAGGCCCGCAGCAGCGCCGTGGTCCGCCCGATCGTGCCCATCGGGACGCAGGCCCGCACCAGGTCGGGCCGGGCCAGGGCCAGCTCCTGGGTGATGATGCCGCCGAGGGAGTGCCCGGCCACGAAGCACGGCCCGAGCCCGACGTGCTCGATCATTGCGGCGGCGTCGGCCACCAGGTCCTCGACCCGGTAGGGGCCGGGCGGGCACTCCGAGGGCGCCACGCCCCGGTTGTCGAAGGTGACCACCCGGTACCCGGCGCCGGCCAGCGCCGGGGCCACGCCGAGCTCCCAGCTGATCGCCGGCTGCCCGGTCCCGCAGACCAGGAGGACCGGGTCCCCCTCGCCCCGTACCTGGTAGGACAGCCGCACCCCGTTCACCATCGCCTCGGGCACGACGACACCCTTCCACAGCGACCCTCCCCGGCGCGGGGCCGCTCGGGCATCCCCGGTAGCCTGCAGCCATGGCGCTCTACGACATCCCGATCCACACCCTCGCGGGCGAGGAGTCCTCGCTCGCCCCTTACCGCGGCAAGGCCCTGCTGGTGGTGAACGTGGCCTCCAAATGCGGCCTGACCCCGCAGTACGAAGGCCTCGAGCAGCTGCAGAAGAGCTACGGGGACAAGGGCTTCAGCGTGCTGGGCTTCCCCTGCAACCAGTTCATGGGCCAAGAGCCCGGATCGGCCGAGGAGATCCAGCAGTTCTGCTCGACCACCTACGGGGTGACCTTCCCCATGTTCGAGAAGATCGAGGTCAACGGCGAGCAGCGCCACCCGATCTATGACACCCTGACCGAGGCTCCCGACGCCGAGGGCGAGGCCGGCGACATCACCTGGAACTTCGAGAAGTTTCTGGTCTCTCCGACCGGGGACGTGGTCAGCCGCTTCCGCCCCCAGGTCGAGCCGGAGGATCCGGCGGTGGTCTCGGCCATCGAGGCGCAGCTGCCGGCCTGAGCCGCCCCGGGGCCGCCGGCCCGGAACCGACGACACCGGAGGGGAGCGACCCGTGAGCGACGCCGCATTCGCCGCCGCCATCTTCGACATGGACGGCCTGCTGGTCGACTCCGAGCCGCTCTGGCACCAGGCCGAGATCGGGATACTCGGGGACCTCGGGGTGCCTCTCGCTGCGTCGGCCTGCCGCCAGACCAAGGGCATGTTCGTGGGGGAGGTGACCCGGTACTGGTTCGAGCGTTTCCCGTGGGCCGGCCCGAGCCCCGACCAGGTGGCGGTGCGGGTGGTGGACGAGGTGATCGCCCTGGTGCGGGCTCGGGGGGAGCTCAAGCCAGGTGTGGCCCGCGCCATCTCCCTCTGCAAGCGGCACGGGGTCCCCCTGGCCGTCGCCTCCTCGTCGGAGTACCGCCTCATCGAGGTGGTGCTCGGGCACTTCGGGCTGGCCGGCGAGTTCGAACTGGTGCACTCGGCCGAGGACGAGCCCTACGGCAAGCCGCACCCCGGCGTCTTCCTCACCACCGCGTCCCGCCTCGGTGTGGCTCCCGACCACTGCGTCGTGTGGGAGGACTCGCCGGCCGGCGTGCTGGCGGCCAAGGCCGCCCGGATGGCTTGCGTCGCCGTCCCCGAGGCGGTCGAACGGGACCGGGCGGCGTTCGGGATCGCCGACGTCGTCCTGGGCTCGCTGGACGAGGCCGACGACGCGATGTGGCAGCGGCTGGCCGAGGCCCACCGGGCTGATCCGCTGGCCGCGCCGTCGAGCGTCACCTGAAACTGGCGCGAGGGGAGGTGGCCGGGTGGCGATCCCCCCGGGACGCCGGCCGGGCCGGCGGTCCCTGACCAGTATCGTTTCGGGACCCGCCCCCAGCCCTGGAGATCCGTGTTCCGCCCCGCCCCCCCCGATGCCGATTTCCCCGCCCTCGAAGAGGCCGGGCTGGCCCGTTGGCAGGAGCACCGGGTCTTCGAGCGGTCGGTGGCCCAGCGCGAAGGGGCCGAGCCGTGGGTCTTCTACGAGGGCCCACCGACGGCCAACGGGAAGCCGGGCCTGCACCACGTCTGGGCCCGCGCCTACAAGGACCTGTTCTGCCGCTACCGCACGATGCGGGGCTTCTACGTGGCCCGACGGGCCGGCTGGGACACCCACGGCCTCCCGGTGGAGGTCGAAGTCGAGAAGCGCCTCGGCATCACCGGGAAGCGGCAGATCGAAGAGGACGTCGGGATCGCCGAGTTCACCCGGCTCTGCCGCGAGTCGGTGCTCGACTACGTCGACGACTGGCAGCAGCTGACCGAGCGGATCGGCTACTGGGTCGACCTGGATGCCGCCTACTGGACGTTCGACCCCGCGTACGTCCAGTCGGTGTGGTGGCACCTCAAGCGCCTCTTCGACCAGGACCTGCTCTACGAGGACCTCAAGGTGGTCCCGTACTGCCCGCGCTGCGGGACGGCGCTCTCGAGCCACGAGCTCGGCCAGCCGGGCGTCTACCGCGACGAGGAGGACGAGTCGGCCTACGTGCGGCTCCCCCTCGTCGACCCGGACCCGGGACGGGTGGGTGACGCCACGTCGCTGGTCGTCTGGACCACCACGCCGTGGACCCTCCTCTCCAACACCGGGGTGGCCGTGCGGCCGGACCTGGCCTACGCCGTGGTCGACGGGCAGGTGGTGGCCGAGGACCTGGTGGACGACGTCTTCGGTGCCGGGGCGTCGGTGACCACGCGGCTCACCGGGTCCGACCTGATCGGCCTGCGCTACCGCCGACCCTTCGACGACGTGCCCGTCCCGCCCGGGGCCGACGGTTGGCGGGTGGTGCCGGCCGACTACGTCACCACCGACGAGGGAACCGGGCTCGTCCATCTGGCCCCGGCCTTCGGTGAGATCGACCGCCAGGTCGGCCGCGAGCACGGCCTCCCGATGCTCAACCCGGTGGGCCCCGACGGAACCTTCACCGACGCCGTGGGCTGGCTGGCCGGCCGGGGGGTGCGCGAGGCCAACCACGAGATCAACGACCGCCTGGAGGGGGCGGGACTCCTGGTGCGCCGCCAGCCCCACGTGCACGCGTACCCGCACTGCTGGCGGTGCCGGACCCCGCTGATCTACTGGGGCAAGCCCAGCTGGTACATCGCCACGTCGAGCCGTAAGGACGCACTGGTGGGGGCGAACCGGGGCGTGGACTGGCACCCGGCCTACATCCGGGACGGGCGGTTCGGGGAGTGGCTGGAGAACAACGTCGACTGGGCCCTGTCGCGTGATCGGTTCTGGGGCACGCCGCTGCCCATCTGGCGATGCCCCGACGGCCACCTGCACTGCGTCGGCTCCCTGGACGAACTCTCCGACCTGGCCGGGCGCGACGTGCGGGGGGTCGACCCCCACCGCCCGGCGATCGACGAGGTGACCTTCGCCTGCCCGGAGTGCGCCGGGGTGGCGGCGACCGCCTCGGCGGCCGGCGAGGCCCTCGGCGACCTCGAGGTCACCTTGGAGGTGCCCATGGCCCGCCGGGTGGAGCCGGTGATCGACGCCTGGTTCGACTCGGGGTCGATGCCGGCCGCCCAGGTCGGCTATCCGCACCGGCCCGGCTCGGAGGCCGCCTTCGACTTCCCGGCCGACTTCATCACCGAGGCCATCGACCAGACGAGGGGTTGGTTCTACTCGCTGTTGGCGGTGAACGTCCTCGTCTTCGGGGAGGCCCCCTACCGTCATGTCATGTGCCTCGGGCACATCGTCGATGCCGACGGGCGCAAGATGTCGAAGTCCCTCGGCAACGTGATCGACCCGTGGGAGATCATCAACTCGCGGGGGGCCGACCCGTTGCGCTGGTGGATGTTCACCCAGGGCTCCCCGTGGACACCGACCCGAGTCAGCCTGGCCTCCATCGACACCTCGTTGCGCGAGATGCTGCTCACCCTCTGGAATACCTTCAGCTTCTTCAGCACCTACGCGTCGCTCAACGGCTTCGACCCGGCCGACCCGGGCATCCCCCCCGCAGCGGACCGTGGGGCACTCGACCGGTGGGCCCTCTCCCGCCTGGCCTCGACCGAGGTCGAGGTGACCGGGGCCCTCGACGCCTACGAGCCCCTGGCGGCCGCCGCACCAATCGGGCAACTGGTCGACGATCTCTCCAACTGGTTCGTCCGGCGGAGCCGCCGGCGTTTCTGGCGCACCGACCCCGACGCCCCCCCGGGCGACACCCTGTCCGCCCAGGCCACGTTGCACGAGGTGCTGGTCCGCCTCAGCGTCCTGCTGGCGCCGTTCTGCCCGTTCGTGGCCGACCACCTGTGGCGCGAGCTCACCGGTGCCGACGCCGACGCTTCGGTCCATCTGGCCGACTGGCCCGCCGCCCGACCGGGCACGACGCCGGGGGGCGGGGTGGTCGACGCCGGACTGGAGGCGCAGATGTCCCAGGCCCGGCGCATGGCCTCGCTCGGCCGGGCCGCCCGTAGCGAGGCCGGGGTGAAGGTGCGCCAGCCCCTGGCCCGCGCCCTCGTGTTCCTGGCCCCCGGGGCCCCGACGCTCCCCGAGGGGGTCCTGAGCGAGGTGGCCGAGGAGCTCAACGTCGACGAGGTGGTGGAGGCGGCGGAGCTGGGCCAGGTGCTCCGGTTCGAGCTGGTCCCCAACTTCAAGGAGCTGGGGCCCCGGCTGGGGGCGGCGGTGCGGGAACTGAAGCCGGCGCTGGCCCGCCTGGACGGCGCCGAGGCGGCGGCCATCTTGGAGGGCGGGGGGACGGTCACCGTCGAGCTGGCCGGCGGAGTGGTCGACCTCGGGCCCGGCGACCTCGATCTCCGGGTGCAGGGCCAGCCCGGCTACGCCGTCTCGCGCGAGGGGGGCGAAGTGGTGGCCCTCGACCTCACCCTCACCGATGACCTCCGCCATCGGGGCTGGGCCCGCGACGTGGTCCGCCAGGTTCAGGACCAGCGCAAGACGGCCGGGCTCGAGGTGTCCGACCGGATCCGGCTCTCCCTCACCGGCATCGACGACCTGGCGCCGTCGTTCGACTTCATCGGGCGCGAGGTCCTCGCCCTCGAGGTGACGGCCGGCCCGGGCCCCGGCGAGGGGTTCCCCCTCGAGCTCGACGGCCACCCGGGCGAGGGCCGGGCCTGGATCGAAAAGGCCTGACCGGGTCCCCGGGCGGAGGTCCGGGCGCCCTCAGGCCGGGCACGGGCCCGGGTCGGCCCCGAGCTTGCGCAGGGCGCGGGCCAGCGCCCCCCGGTCGTCGGGGGAGAGGGGGGCGAGGAGGTGCCGGTCGAGCCCGGCCAGGTGCTCGGTCGTGGCCCCGGCCAGTTTCTCGTAGCCGGCCGGGGTCAGGGCCACGTAGACGCTCCGGCGGTCCGACGGGCAGCTCTGCCGCTCGGCCAGGCCGTCTTCGGTCATGCGGTCGACCAGCCGCGTGATGCCTCCCGAGGTGAGCGAGAGGGTCTGGGCCAGCTCGGTCATGGTGATGCGGCCCTCGGGGCCCCGGCTGATCCGCACCATCCCGACGTACCAGGTGAGGGGGAGGCCGCAGGCCTCCTCGAGCTCCCGCCCGAGCACCCGGGTGAGCCGGGCGTGCGCCCCCACCAGCAGCCCCATCAGCACCATCCGCTCGTCCTCGGCCAGCCGGGCCCACTCCGACGCGCAGGTGGGGGCCGGGTTCTCCACGGCGCCGACGCTGCCCCGGTTCTCGGCTCGTCTCGGGTTCTCGTCTCGTCTCGGGGTCTCGATGGCCACTCGCGCATCCTAACAAAGGCTTCCTCAGAAGTATATGATTGACAAGTAGTTGAGTAATCAGATATAGTGTGGGTCGACGGCCAGTCCGGCGCAGCGTCCGGGCCGAGACTCATCCGATGCACAAGAGAAGAAGGAGCAGACCATGACCACCACTGAGGCAGTCACCCTCCCCAAGCCCGGCACCTACGCGGTGGACAAGGCCCACACCGAGGTGGGCTTCGTGGCCCGCCACCTGATCGGGACCAAGGTCCGGGGCAAGTTCACCGACTTCGACGCCACCCTGGTGATCGCCGACCCGCCCGAGCAGTCCACCCTCGAGGCCGAGGCGGTGGCGGCCAGCATCGACACCGGCGTCGGACAGCGCGACGACCACCTGCGGACCAACGACTTCCTCGACGCCCCGAATTTCCCCAAGCTGACCATCAAGAGCACCGGGCTCACCAAGGTGTCCGACACGGAGTGGAAGATGGCGGCCGACGTCAGCGTCCGGGGCGTCACCAAGCCGGTGGTCTTCGACCTCGAGTACCACGGTGCGGGCCCGGGCATGCAGCCGGACTCCGAGGTGGTGGCCTTCTCGGCCATCGGCGAGATCGACCGCCGTGACTTCGGGGTGTCGTTCAACCACGCCCTCGACAACGGGGGCCTGGTGGTCGGCAACAAGGTGAAGATCGAACTGGAGGTCGAGGCCGCCCTCCAGAAGTAGTCGCCGATCGGAGCCGCCGGCCGTCCCCGGCCCGCCCTCAAGCTCGCCCCGCCGGTCCCCCGGGCACCGCCCGAGGGACCGGCGGTGGCCGGTCCGTGGGCCTCCGGAGCCACCATGTCGCCGGACGCGCCCACCGGGGAGGGGCGCAGTGCCACGCATTACCATCACCGAGGTGTCAGGCTTCGAGCGACCGGCGGTGGCGGTGCGCACGCCCACGGACCTGGCCGCCGAGGACACCTTCGTGCTGGCGGTCGATCTCGGGACGGGGGGACCCAAGGTGGCCGTGGTCTCGGCCACCGGGCGGGTGGTGGCCCACGGGTTCGAGGGCACCGGGCTGTCGCTCACCGCCGGGGGCGGGGCCGAGCAGGATCCCAAGGAGTGGTGGTCGGCCGTGGTCTCGGCCGCCCGGGCCGCCATCTCGGACAGCGGACTGCCGCCCGAGCGAATCGTGGGGGTCGGGTGCACCGCACAGTGGTCCGGCACCGTCCCGGTGGGTGGCGACGGGGAGGCCCTCGGACCGGCGGTGATCTGGATGGACAGCCGGGGCAGCGCGGCGGTCCGCCGCGAGGTCAGGGGCCCGGTGTCGGCCCTCGGCTACGACGTGCGCAAGGTCCAGCGCTGGGTCCGGCTCACCGGCGGGGCCCCCAGTCTCTCGGGCAAGGACCCGGTCGGCCACATCCTGTTCCTGCGCCAGGCCCGCCCCGACCTCTATCGCCAGACCGAGGTCTTCCTCGAGCCGGTCGACTACCTGAACCTGCGACTGACCGGGCTGGCCCGGGCCTCGTTCGACTCGATCACCGTCCACTGGGTCACCGACAACCGTCGGATCGACCGGGTGGACTATGACGCCACCCTGATGGCCATGGCCGGGCTCGAACGGTCCAAGCTTCCGGACCTGGTGCCCACCGCCAGCGTGCTGGGGGGCCTGTCGGCCGGTGCCGCCGACGAACTGGGACTGCTCCCGGGGACCGCGGTGACCACCGGCACCGGCGACCTGCATTCGGCCGCCGTCGGCTCGGGTGCGGTGGCCGACTACGCCGGTCACCTCTACATCGGGACCTCCTCGTGGATCAGTTGCCACGTGCCGGCCAAGCGCACCGATCTCCTGACCAACATCGCGTCGATCCCCTCGGGCCTGGCGGGCAAGTACCTGGTGGCCGACGAGCACGAGACCGGGGGGGCCTGCCTGACCTGGCTCCGGGACAACATCCTCCACCCCGACGACGGCCTGGGGCCGCCCGCCCCGGCCGACGCCCTGGCGGCGATGAACCGTCTGGCCGCGTCGGTGCCCCCCGGGTCCCACGGGGTGCTCTTCACCCCCTGGCTGAACGGGGAGCGCTCGCCGGTGGACGACCACACCATCCGGGCCGGCTTCCACAACATGTCGCTGTCCACCGACCGGGCCGATCTCGTGCGGGCGGTGTTCGAAGGGGTCGCCTTCAACTCCAAGTGGCTGCTCGGCGCGGTCGAGAAGTTCGCCCGGCGCCCCTTCACGTCGCTGGCCTTCGTGGGCGGCGGGGCCAACTCGGACCTGTGGGCCCAGATCCACGCCGACGTGACCGGCCGCACCATCCGCCAAATGGCCGACCCGGTCCTGGCCAACGTCCGGGGCGCCGGACTCCTGGCCCTGGTCGCCCTCGGTCGGGTCCGGGTGGCCGAGATCCCGGCCATGGTGGAGGTCAAAGCCGAGTACCGTCCGGAGCGGGCGGCCAGCGCCGCCTACGGCGAGCTCGCCGACGAGTTCGTGAACCTCTACAAGCGGACCAAGTCGATCCACAAGCGCCTGAACGGCGGCCGGCTGGAGAGCGCCGGGTGACCGGGCACCGGAGGTGTGATGCCTGACCCAGGGAACCTCGGCCGGCGCGTGGCCCAGCGTCGTCAGGAACTGGGCCTGAGCGTCGAGGACCTGGCGGCCCGGACCGGCATGGCGGCCCGGTACCTGCAGCACGTCGAGACCAGCCCCACCGCGGCGCCCGACGCCCGGGCCCTCATGAAGATCGCCGCCGCCCTCGAGACGAGCACCGCCTACCTGCTTGGCGCGGCGCCCCACCGAGCGCCCGGCCAGGCCGGGCTCGGAGAGTTGCCGACGGTCACCGCCCTCGGGCGGGCGGCGTGCTGGGCCCTGCTCAGCCCCGAGGGGATCGGCCGGCTGGTCTTCGACAGCGAGCGAGGGCCGACCGCCCTGCCGGTCAGCTACCACGCCCGACCGCACGACCTGGTCTTCGCCACCCACCCCGGCACCCACCTGGACCAGCTCGACGGCCAGGAGGCGGTGGGGCTCGAGGCCGACCACCTCGACGACGCCATCGGCGAGGGCTGGAGCGTGCTGGTCTCGGGCCGGGTGCGCCGGGTGACCGAACCCGACGAGCTGGCCGAGCTCGAACGGTTCACCGACACCAAGTGGTCGGGCCCCGACGCGACGCACCTGTTGGTCCTCGAACCGACCGAGGTCACCGGGCGGCGGATCGTGGCCAACGCGTCCTAGGGGCCGCACCCGAGGCGGCGGGGGCATGACGGGACCCGGCCCGCGTCCAGCCCGAGGCGGTCAGATGCGCTCGAAGTTGCGGGCCCGCTCCCAGTCGGTGACCACCCGGTTGGCCGCCTGCCACTCCTGATGGGCCGTGTTGAGGAAGTGGTGGTGCACGTCGGCCCCGAACGCCTCGGCCGCCACCTCGCTGCCCTCCAGCTCGCGCAGGGCCTCGACCAGCGTCGCCGGGATGCGGGGGACGTCCTCGGCCTCGTAGGCGTTGCCGGCGAACGCCCCACCCGGCTCGAGCTCGTGGTCGATCCCGTAGAGGCCGGCGGCGATGGCCGCGGCCAGGGCGATGTAGGGATTGACGTCCCCACCGGGTACCCGGCTCTCGACCCGCCGGCTCGAGCCGTGGCCCACGGCCCGGAACCCACAGGTGCGGTTGTCCTCGCCCCACACCGCCGCCGTGGGGGCCCAGCTGCCGGGCACGTAGCGCTTGTAGGAGTTCACGTAGGGGGCGAAGCACCACGCCAGCTGGCGGGCGGCGTGGATCTGGCCGGCCAGGAAACGCCGGCCGGTCAGCGAGAACCCGCTCGGGTGCTCGGTGTCCGACATCAGCGGCTCACCGTTCGCCGCGTCCCACAGGCTGGTGTGGAGATGGCAAGAGGAGCCGACCTCCTCCATCGACCACTTGGCCATGAAGGTGGCGGCCCGTCCCTCCTGGGCGGCGATCTCCTTGACCCCGTTCTTGAACACCAGGTGGCGGTCGGCCGTCACCAGGGGCTCGCCGTAGGTCACGTTGACCTCGTGCTGACCGCGACCGGCCTCACCCTTGGAGAACTCGATCGGGATGCCGGCCGCCAACATCTCGTTGCGGACCCGGCGCAGCACGTACTCCTCGCGCGAGGTCTGGAGCAGCTGGTAGTCCTCGATCGTGCTGGTGTGGGGTACCAGGCCCCGCCAGTTCTTGGCCGAGGCCTCCTCGAACGAGTCGAGGAACAGGTAGAACTCGAGCTCGGTGGCGCACTTGACCACCAGCCCGCGTTCGGCCGCCCGCTCGATCTGGCGACGCAGGACCCGACGGGGCGAGACCTCGACCGGCGCCCCCGAGACGTCGGTGAGGTCGCAGAGCACCATGGCCGTCCCCTCCAGCCAGGGCAGCACCCGGAGGGTGCCGTAGTCGGGGAGGGCGGTCAGGTCCCCGTAGCCGGTCTCCCAATTGGTGAACCGGTAGCCCGGCAGGGGCAGCATCTCGACGTCGACGGCCAGGAGGTAGTCGCAGACCTCGATACCGTGCTCTCCGACGTGCTCCATGAAGAACGGCGCCGTGACCCGCTTGCCGACCGGCCGGCCCTGCATGTCGGGGAAGGCGAGGACGACGGTGTGGATCTCCCCCTCGGCGATCATGGTGCGTAGCGTCTCCAGACCGGCCATGGGTCACTATTGCCCCTGGTGAAGGTGGCGTCCAGCGACGGAACCGAGCGCGACGGGGCCTACGCTGTCGCGGTGACGGCTCCGCCCGATGACCGGTCCTCCCCCGTCCGCTCCTCGGGCGACCGGCGGGACGAGGCCCGGGGATCGCGCGATCGCCGGCTGGCCGGCCCCGGCCGGGTGCTGGTGGCCAAGGTGGGACTGGACGGGCACGATCGCGGGGTGAAGGTCGTGGCCCGGATGCTACGCGACGCCGGTTACGAGGTGATCTACCTCGGGCTCCGCCAGACCCCCGAGACGGTGGCCGAAGCGGCGTTGCAGGAGGACGTTGACGTCGTCGGTCTCTCGATGCACTCGGGTGGACACCTCACCCTGGCCCCGGCGGTGGTGGCGGCGCTGCGGCAGCGGGGGCTCGACGCGGCGGTGGTGGTGGGCGGGGTCGTCCCCACCCGCGACGTGGCGGTACTGCACGAACAAGGGGTGGCCGAGGTCCTCTCGCCGGGGGCGTCCGAGCAGGAGGTGGTGGGGGCCGTTTCCCGGGCGATACTGGGCCGGTGACCGGCACCCCCCTGGTCGGGGTCACCACGTACTACACCGAGGCGGCGTGGGGTCCTTGGCGCCGTCCCGCATCGGTGACCCCGGCGCCCTACTTCGAGCTGGTCGCCGCGGCCGGGGCCCGTCCGCTGCTCCTCCCGCCCCAGCGCCGGTCGCCGGGCGGCCCCGGTGCCGGGGCCGACTCGGCCGTCGGCGCCCTCGACGCGCTGGTGCTGGTCGGCGGCGGGGACCTGGACCCGGCCACGTATGGCGGCCCCGACCATGCCGACCTCGGTGGGGTCGACCCCGCCCGCGACGAATCCGAGACGGCGCTCCTGGCGGCCGCCCTGGACCGGGACCTCCCGGTCCTGGCCATCTGCCGGGGTGTTCAACTGCTCAACGTCCACCTCGGGGGCAGCCTCGTCCCCCACCTCCCCGACCTGGTGGGTCACTGTGGCCACCAGCCGGCGGCCGGCGAGTTCGCCGAGGTCGACGTGGTGACCGTTCCGGGGACCCGGATCGCGGCGGTCCTCGGGGACAGGGACACGGTCCGCTGCTCTCACCACCAGGCGATCGCCCGCCTGGCGCCCGACCTGACGGTCACCGCCCGCTCGGTCGAGCCGACCGAGGCGGACGGGGTGATCGAAGCGGTGGAGCTGGATAGCCGCCGTTTCGTCGTCGGCGTCCAGTGGCACCCAGAAGAGGCGGGGGACCGGCGCCTCTTCGACGCCCTGGTCGCCGCCACCCGGTCATGAGGCAGCGGCGATGAGCGACCCCTGGCCCTCCGGCCCCGCCTTCGCCGGGCCGGCCGCCCGGCGCGAGGCGCTGTCCGGACGGGTGGCCGTGGTCACCGGGGCCAGTCGCGGACTCGGCGCCGGGCTGGCCGCCCACTTCGCCCAGGCCGGTCTGCGCCTCGGCCTCTGCGCCCGTCACCGGCCCGACCTGGTGACCAAGACGAGGCCGCGGGCCCACGACGGTCGGATCGAGGGGGCCGAGCCGCCGTTGGTGGCCCCGGTCGACGTGGTCGACTTCGACGCCCTGGCCGACTTCGCCGCCGCCGTAATCCAACGGTTCGGTCGTATCGACCTGTGGGTCAACAACGCCGGGCTGCTCGAGCCGATCGGCCCGGTGGTCGAGGCGGACCCCGCCGAGGTGGCCCGCCACGTCGCGGTCAACGTCACCGGGGTCCTCTACGGGACCATGATCTTCGCCGGCCACGTCCGGGGACGAACGGGCGGCGGGGTGCTGGTCAACGTCTCGTCGGGGGCGGGCTCCCGGCCGTACTCGGGGTGGGCGGCCTACTGCGGGTCCAAGGCCGCCGTCGACCGCCTGACCGAGGCGGTCGCCCTGGAGGAGGCGGGGCACGGCCTGCGGGCCCACGCCGTGGCCCCGGGGCTGGTGGACACCGACATGCAGGCGGCCATCCGGGCCACCGACGAGTCGAGGTTCCCCGAGGTGGCCCGCTTCCGGCAGCTGAAGCGGGACGGGGCGTTCAACTCACCGCCCTGGGTGGCCGAGCACCTCTTGCAGCTGGCCTTCGGCCAGCACTCCACCGGGCAGGTCCGGCTCCGGGTGCCCAACGAGCCCCACCCGTCAGCCGGGCGGCGGCCCTCGGGGGCCGGCGCCGGCGGTGGGCCCCCATCCCGGGGGCGGTAAGGTCTGCGGCCATGGCGAAAGAGGGTGGTCACAAGTTCGTGAAGCCGGTGGCCGCGACCATCGGAGTCGTGGGCACCATGGCCAGTATCTGGTGGTTCGCCCTCAAGCCCCGGCGCAAAGCCAGGGGCGAGGCCAGGCGGGCCGGGTCGGCCGAGCGCTGAGGCCGATCAGTGGCCGGCCACCATGTCGGCCAGCACCTCGCTGATCGACCCGCGCAGGACGACCACGGCCAGGTGGTCGAAGGGGGTGGGCTGGGCGTTGACGATGATGACCCGGGCGCCGGCCCGAGCGGCCAGGGGGACCAGCCCGGCCGCCGGGTAGACACCGAGGCTGGTCCCCACGGCCAGGAGCACCTCGGCGCGCCCGGCGGCCGACTCGGCCCGTTCGACGTCCTCGGGCACCAGCGATTGGCCGAAGCTGATGGTGGCCGACTTGAGCAGGCCGCCGCAGGGCCGGTCGCCCCGGCCCGGGGCCAGGCACGGGGGGTCCTCCTCACCCGCCCGCACCCGGGCCAGGGTGTCGGCCATGTCGGTGCGCTCCCCGCAGCGCAGGCAGACCACCTCGCGCATCGTGCCGTGGATCTCGACCACCCGGGAGGGGTCGCTGCCGGCCCGCTGGTGGAGCCCGTCGACGTTCTGGGTGACGAGCAGCTCGAGCCGCCCGGCCCGCTCGAGTTCGACGAGCGCGGCGTGGCCCGCATTCGGGCGCGCCGCCCAGGTCGGCGACTCCAGCCGGCTGCGCCAGGCCCGGCGCCGCACGTCGGGGTCACCCACGTAGGTGTCGAGGGTGGCCAGCCGCTCGGCGCTCGGGTCCCGGGTCCAAACCCCGTCCGGCCCCCGGAAGTCGGGGATCCCCGAGTCGGTCGAGATCCCGGCGCCGGTGAGGACGACCACCCGAGTGGAGCGGGCGAGCAGGGTCCGGGCCCGCTCGAGCCCCGCCGGATGATCACCTGGATCACCTGCGGGCCGCTCCCCTTCGCCCCCCCGATGATCGGTCCCGGCCACGACCCCACTCTGGCACCGCACCGAGGCGCGTAGCCTCGCTCCTGGTGCCCCTGGCCTCGCTCCAGCCCCTCCGATCGCGCAATTTCGGCCTGCTCTGGTCGGCTGCCCTGGTCTCGAACATCGGGTCGTGGATGCAGGCGGTGGCCCTGGGCATCCTGGTCACCGCCCGGACCCACAACCCGCTGTGGACCGGGCTGGTGGCGGCGGCGGCCTTCCTCCCCAACGGTCTGCTGGCCCCGTTCGGGGGCGCCCTGGCCGACCGGTTGGATCGGCGACGCTGGTTGCTGCTCACCACGCTGGCCGAGACGGCGATCGCCGCCCTCCTCGCCGTCCTGGCGGCGACGGGACACGACGAGCCGGCGGTCCTGGTGCTCGTGGCATTCGTCGGGGGCTGCGCCTCGGCGGTCGGCTTCCCCGCCTACCAGGCGATGCTGCCCGACCTCATCGAGCGCCGTGAGGACCTGCTGGCGGCGGTGGCCCTGTCGTCGGCCCAGTACAACCTCGGCCGGATGGTCGGGCCGGCCCTGGCCGGCATCGCCCTCGGGTTCGGCTCCTACAGCCTGGCCTTCGCCTGCAATTCGGCGTCATTCGGCGCGGTCATCGTGGCCCTGCTGCTCATCCGCCTCCCCCGGGTCGTCCCGTCGGTCGAGCCGATGCGGATCCTGCGCCGCATCGCCGAGGGTGCCCGGCTGGCCATGGACGAGCCCGGCTGCCGGAGCGCCATCATTCTGATCGGGGTGGTCGCCCTGCTGGCCTCGCCCTTCATCGCCCTGGTGCCGGCCATGGCCATCGAGGGGCTGCACCTCGGGACCCACCACCGGGGCAGCATCGGCACGGCGGTGCTGGTGACCGCCCAGGGGGTGGGTGCGGTGACCGGCGCCCTGGTGCTGCCCGGGCTGGCCCGCCGCTACGGGCGGGGACGCCAGGTCGTCGTCGCGCTCTTCGCTCTCCCGGTGCTGCTGTGCGCCTACGCGCTGTCCCCCTCCCTGTGGACGGCGGCGGCGGCCCTCTTCCTGGTGGGCGCCGGCTACATCGGGGTGCTCTCCGGCCTGAACACGGTGGTGCAGCTCCGGGCGCCCCAGTTCGCCCGGGGCCGGGTGCTGAGTCTCTTCATGCTCTCGCTCGGCACGGTGTACCCGATCGGCGCGGTCATCGAGGGCGCGGTGGGCAGCCGGGTCGGTGTCCGCGCCGTCACCGTGGGTGCGGCCGTGCTCCTGGCGGCGGTGCTGGCCCTGGTGGCGCTGCTGCGGCCCGGGGCCCTGCGGGCCCTGGGCGACCCCGGGACGACGACGACGCCGACCGACGGGCTCCGTCCGGCGAGCATCGTCCCCGGGGAGGCCCCGTCGGTGTAGGCCACCGACCGGGAGCCGGCCGTCTCCACGCCGGGGTCGACCCTCGGGTCGCCCGGGTCCGGGCGCTCGGATCCCCCGACGACGAACCGCGCGGTGGTACCCGACGGCGGACCCTAGGGGGAGGAGGTCGGCGGTGACGCTCGGCTCTTCGACCAGCGCCCGGACCGGACGGCCGGCCGGCGGCGGCACATCGACCGCGAACCGGCGGCCCACCACCGGCCCGCCCGAGGCCGCCTTGACGTGGACGGCGGCGACCGTTCCCTCGGCCTTGACCCACTGGTGCCCGAAGATGTCGGGCCCCCTCGGCGGTCCCTCCGGTGAGGCCAGGTACCGCCCGCACCCCGGAGTTCGGCGCCGCTCCCCCGGGCACTCTGTCACACCGACCCCGGTACGCTGCCCCGGTGCTTCCCGCCCCGGCGACGGTCGAGACTCTGGAGCCCGACGAGGCCGAGGAGCGCCAGCGACGCGCAGCCGGCGCCCTGGCGGCGCGGGGAGCCCGCCCGGGCGATCGGGTGGCCTTCTGTTTGCCGTCGTCGGCCGACCTCCTGTGTGCCGTCCTCGGGGCGGCCCGCACCGGGGTGATTCCGGTCCTGCTCAACGCCACCCTGACGACGGTGGAGCGAGACCTCATGCTCGCCGACGCCGAGCCGGTGCACTCCGTGGTGGACGCGGCGTCGCTGGCCACCCTCGTGGACGGGCCGGCGGTGGAGCTGGCGCCGCTCCCGCTCACCCGTCCCATGCATTACACCTCGGGCACGACGGGGCGCCCCAGGGGCGTGACCACCGGCCTGTGGGATGAGGCGACCGCGGCGGCCGTCTTCGAAGACGAGGCCGACCAGTGGGGGTTCTCGCCGGCCGACCGGCACATGGTCTGCTCGCCCATGTACCACACGGTCTCGATCCGCTTCGCCGCCGGGACCCTCCTGCGGGGTGGCTCCCTAGTCATCCTGTCCCGCTTCGACGCGGCGACCGCGCTCGACGTCGTCCGCCGCCTGCGGCCGACCACCGCCTTTTTGGTGCCCACCCACATCCAGCGCCTGTTGGGCCTGCCCGACCTGGATCCCGACGAGCGGTTCGATTCGTTCCGCCTGTTGGCCCACGCCGGTGCCCCCTGCCCGCCCGGTCTCAAACGGGCCGCCCTGGCCCGGGTGGGCCCCGACGTGCTCTGGGAGTTCTACGGCTCGACCGAGGGCCAGTTCACCGCCTGCTCGCCCAAAGAGTGGCTGGAGCGGCCGGGCACCGTCGGCCGGGCCCGCCCCGGGCGGCGCCTGGCCATCACCCCGGCCACCGGCGACGTCGGCGACCGCCCCGGCGGCGACGGGTCGGTCGGCACCGTCTGGTGCCAGGTCCCGCCGTTCGCCCACTTCAGTTACTGGGGTGACGAGGTGGCCACCCACGATGCGTGGCGGGGCGACGCCTTCACCGTCGGCGACGTCGGGTCCCTCGACGCCGACGGGTACCTCTTCCTGTCGGGCCGGCGCCACGACCTGATCATCACCGGCGGGGTCAACGTGTACCCGGCCGAGATCGAGGCCGTGCTCGACGAGGTCCCCGGGGTCGACGAGGTGGCGGTCTTCGCGCTGCCCGACGAGGCCTGGGGCCAGCGGGTCTGTGCGGCCGTGGTCGGCCGCCCGGGGCTCGAGGTCGACGCCCTGCGGGCCGCCGCCGCCGCCCGCCTGGCCCCGTACAAGCGGCCCAAGCAGTACCTGATCGCGAGCGACCTGCCGCACACGGCCACCGGCAAGCTCCTCCGCCGGGCCGTGCCCGAGCACCTCGGCCTGGACCGGGGCGACTGAAGGGGCGTCGGGCGTCGGTCACCGGCCCCGACCGGGGTCGGCGCCGGTGGGCGGCGCCGCGAACGGGTAAGAATCGATCATGGCTTTCCACTCCACGAACCCGGCCACCGGCGAGGTCGAGAAGTCCTTCGATCCCCACTCGCCCGGCGAGGTCGAGGACCGCCTCGCCCGGGCGGCCACCGCCTTCGACGACTACCGGCGCACCAGCTTCTCCGAGCGGGCCCGGCTCATGGTGGGTGCGGCCGAGCTCGTGGAGGGCGAGCTGCCGGACCTGGCCCGAACCATGACCACCGAGATGGGCAAGACCTTCGCCTCGGCCAAGGGCGAGGT
>Ga0182024_10002644_pt1 | contig 44053 bp, 42 predicted proteins | sample P32metaG_FD_120480 | JGI IMG/M metagenome (GOLD analysis project Ga0182024, IMG submission 120480) | Permafrost microbial communities from Stordalen Mire, Sweden - P3-2 metaG (Illumina Assembly) | ecosystem: Environmental > Terrestrial > Soil > Wetlands > Permafrost | place: Sweden: Stordalen... | reverse complement strand
GAGCACCCGCTCGGGGATCGACCCGAAGTAGTGGTCGTCGAGCTCGTGGCCCTTCGGCGGTTTCGCGCCGAACAGCGTGCGCCCGGTGGTGACCAGGTCGGGACGTTCGAAGAAGTACTGCTCGTCGATCAGGAAGTACTCCTGCTCGCAGCCCGTCGTCGTGAACACGCGCGAGGCGTCCTCCACGCCCAGCAGGTCCAGCGCCTTCATCGCCACGCCCGACAGCGCGTCCATCGAGCGCAGCAGCGGGATCTTGTGGTCGAGCGCCTCGCCGGTCCACGACGTGAACGCCGTCGGGATGCACAGCAGCGCGCCGTTGGGGTTCTCGAGCACGAACGCCGGGCTCGTCGGGTCCCACGCCGTGTAGCCGCGGGCCTCGAACGTCGCGCGGATGCCTCCGGTCGGGAACGACGAGGCGTCGGGCTCCCCCTGGATCAGCTCCTTGCCGGAGAACTCGGCGATCGCCGTGCCGTCGCCCGCCGGGCCGTAGAACGAGTCGTGCTTCTCAGCCGTCGAGCCCGTCAGCGGCTGGAACCAGTGCGTGTAGTGCGTGGCGCCCTTCTCCATCGCCCATTCCTTCATCGCCTGCGCGACCGCGTCCGCGAGCGAGGTGTCGAGCGCCTCGCCGCGCGCGAGCGTGCGCTGCAAAGCCTTGTAGACGTGCTTCGGCAGCCGCCGGCGCTGCACGGCAGGGGAGAACACGTTCGTGCCGAACACCTGGTTGTCGGCGATCGTGAGGTCGGGCGAGCCGAGTGCGGCTCCGTTTGCGCTCCACTGAGCGGCGGTGACGTTCTGCTGGCGGGTCCTGGGCATGAGTGGGGTCGAATCCTCCTAGAAAGGGGGTTGCGTAATCGGGCTCCGTCGAGGGGGCAGGGCCGCTGCAATCGTAGTCCGCTGCAGGCCGAAAGGCATCACCGAATGGCGAAACCGATGCCGCGGATGTTTCGACAGCAGGCCAAACAGCGCCCGGCGCGTCAGGAGCTTTTACGGACTGAAAGGGAACTGGCCCACTTCGACCTGGCCGGTGTTCGGGTTCACGTGTTTGAGCTTGGGGGCCGAGGCGATCTCGGCGGTGAACTGGCCCTGGACCAGACCACCCGAGGCGAGCTGGGCTTTCGCCTTGCCGGAGAGCCCCGCGGCGACGGTGTAGTGGACGGTGTAGGTGCCGGACTTGACGGGCACCACGCGCCAGACGAACGTGCGCGTCTTGCCGGGCGCGAGCGCGCCCAGCGCCCAGGTGTTGACGTAGGCGGTCTGGCCGCCGCCCGGCGGGCTGACTTCCTGGCTTTCCACCGGCAGCGAGGCGACAGCGCCCGGACCCTGTTCGATCGCCCACACGGGGCGCTTGTCGTCGGAGAGGCCCGGGTACGTCGAGGTGTAGTCGAACGAGTCGATCGTGACCGCCACGTTCGGCACGGTGTGGCTGCCGGTGTTGCGCACCGGCAGCACGAACCGCGTCTGGCGCGCGATCGACTGCGCCGCGGGGAAGCTCGGGTGCACGACCTGCATCGCGAACGTGCCCGCCCGTTCGCCCGCGTCCTGGCGCGACCCGCTGCCGCAGCCGCCGAGCAGCAGCGCCCCCGCCGCGACCGCGAGCACCGATGCCCGTGGCGCCCGCCAAGGGGTCTCGGATGCGCGATTCCCCACCGCACAGAAGCCTTTGCGCCCTCCCCTCACGATTGCGCCACGATACCAGCGGGGGTGGGCGTGGGCGCGGACCCGGTCAATCCCACATGCGGCCAGGTGAGCGCCAGCGGTAGCGTGCCGGTGGCGCATGGCGTAGAGTTTGCCCGACCGCTGATCGCGACCCGAGGGAGGGGCAGGGATAGATGGTTCGTAGCGTGGCCGAGCGGGCGTTCGTGCCTGCCAGGCACGTGCTCGAGGAATTCGGGGACATGATGATCTTGACGGGCCGGACGATCTGGTCCGCCCTGAGGCCCCCGTACCCATACGGTGGCGAGCTCGTCTCCCAGTTCCTGTTCACGTTGCGTCTGGTCTGGTTTCCCCTGTTGATCTCAACGGTGGCGATCAACTACGGGGCTCCCGGCCTGCAGGCCGCGGACTTCCTGCGGATCTTCGGCGCGCTGGACCGGCTCGGCGGCTTCTTCGTGCTCGCCGCGATCCGAGAAATCGGCCCGCTGATCACCTCGATCGTGCTCGCCGGCGTCGCCGGCACCGCGATCACCGCCGACCTCGGAGCGCGCAAGGTGCGCGAGGAGCTGGACGCGCTGCAGGTGCTCGGCGTCGACCCGGTCAAGAACCTCGTGGTCCCACGCTTCCTCGCGCTGATGGTCGTGACCGGGCTGTTCGACATCTACGCGCTGCTGTTCGGGATCTTCGGCGGGATCCTCGCCGCGCTCGCCAACGACCAGCCGTTGGGTCCGTTCTGGGGCACGCTGTTCGCGAACGCGTCGGTCACCGACCTGTGGGGCTCGGTGCTGAAGACCACCGTCTTCGGCGCGATCATCGCGATCGTCTGCTGCTACAAGGGCATGACCGCCTCCGGCGGCGCCGAGGGTGTGGGACGAGCCGTCAACGAGGCCGTCGTGATCGCCTTCCTCGGCATCGGCGCGTTCAACTACGTCTTCACGCAGACGCTGCTCGCCACCCATCCGCAGATCCTGGTCATCAAGTAATGAACGAACTGCTGGCGATGCCGCGCGAATGGCTCGCCGCGGGCGGGGAAATCGGGCGCTTCACGGGCACGATCGTGCGCGACGTGTGGACCCTGCGCGTGTTCAGGTTCTTCGGCGAGGCGCTGCGCCAGTCCGGGATCCTGATCGTCGGCTCCACCGCCGTCATCTGGTCGCTCGTGTTCATCACCGGCCTTGGCCCCTGCGGGATCGAGGCCGCCTACTTCAACCAGTCCACCGGCACGCCCAACTACGCCGGCGTGTTCGCGGCCTGGTGCAACCTGCGCGAGGCGGTGCCCTACGCGTTCGGCTACATGATGGCCGCCAAGGTCGGCACCGGGATCGTCGCCGAGCTCGGCGCGATGCGCATCTCCGAGGAGATCGATGCGCTCGAGGTGATGGGCGTCGACTCGATGGTGTTCCTGTGCGCGACGCGCCTGCTGGCGGCGTGGATCGTGCTGCCGTTCATGTACATAGGCGCGATCGGCGTGGCGTTCCTGGCCTCCTACATCGCGGTCGTCGATCAGATCGGGTTCACGTCGAGTGGGGGGTATCTGCTGATCTTCTGGCAATTCCAGAATCCCACGGACTTCCTCTACAGCGTGATCAAGGGGATGTGCATGGCCACGGCGATCGTGCTCGTGGCGTGCTACTACGGCTACAACGCCAGCGGCGGGCCCGTGGGCGTGGGCCGCGCGACGGCGAAGTCGATGGTGCTAAACCTGATACTCGTGAACCTGATCGGAATGCTCGGGACAGAGGTGTTCTGGGGCACCAACCCACGAGCCCCCATCGGAGGCTGAGATGGCAGTGGAGCAGCCGGCCCGCGGTTCGGGCCTGAGCGAGGAGGACGAGTACGAGTACCACACGGGCGTGATCCGTCCGTCGAAGGCGCCTGACGCGATCGAGTTCATCGACGTGCACAAGTCCTTCGGTCGCAACCACGTGCTGCGCGGGCTCAACATGGGCCTGCCGGAGGGCAAGATCTCGATGATCATCGGGCCCTCCGGGACCGGCAAGTCCGTCTGCATCAAGCACATCGTCGGGCTGCTCTACCCCGACGAGGGCGACGTGCTCGTGCACGGGCAGTCGATCCCGAGCCTGCCCGATGCGGACCTGTTCGAGCTGCGCAGGAAGTTCGGCGTGCTCTTCCAGGACGGCGCTCTGTTCGGGTCGCTGAACCTCTACGACAACGTCGCCTTCCCGCTGCGCCAGCACACCGAGAAGGGCGAGGACGAGATCGCGGAAATCGTCAACCGGCGCATGAAAGAGGTCGGCCTCGGCGGCGAGGGCGCGAAGATGCCCAACGAGCTCTCCGGCGGCATGCGCAAGCGCGCCGGCTTCGCGCGTGCGCTCGTGCTCGACCCCGAAATCGTGCTGTTCGACGAGCCCGACTCGGGCCTTGACCCGGTGCGCACAGCGCTGCTGTGCGAGCTGATCAAGGAGGTGCACGCCGAGAACGGCGGCTGCTACGTAGTGATCACGCACGACATCATGAGCGCGCGCCGCGTCGCCGAGCACATCTCGGTGCTGTGGAAGGGACGGATCGTCGAATCCGGCCCGGCCGAAGAGCTGTTCGCGTCAGAGAACCCGTTCGTGCGGCAGTTCCTGTCCGGCGAAGCAGCCGGCCCATTGGGCATGGAGTAAGTGCCCGGTGCCGCAGTGCGGCGCGTCGTACCGATGAGCGAAACTAGCCTTTACCTGTGAACTCGTCACGACTCCTCTCGGCTCTCGCGGGCGGCGCGGCCCGGCGACCGCGGCTGGTGCTCGCGATCGCGGTCGTGCTCGGGCTGGGCGCCGCGGGACTTGCGCTGCGGCTGAAGCCGACCGCCGCCACGAACACGTTCGTCTCGAGCTCGAGTCCCGAGTATCAGGCCACGCAGCGCTTCTATCACAGCTTCGGCGAAGAGCCGATCGCGGTGCTCGTCAAGGGCAACCTGCAGCAGCTGGTGCTGAGCTCGGACCTCGAGCGGCTGCTCGGCCTCGAGGGCTGCCTGTCGGGCAACGTGCCGGCTGCGGCGTTCGCGTCCGAGGGGGGCGTGAACGGGCCGTGCGCGAAGCTCGCGCGCGCGAAGACCGTCAAGGTCGTGTTCGGGCCCGGCACGTTCCTCAACGAGGCCGCCGAACAGATCGGCAAACAGCTCGCAAGCGAGAGCCGGGCGGCCGAAGCGGAAGCCAAGCAGGCCGAAGCCTCCTTCTACCACGCGGCGCTCGCGCGCGGGGTACCGAGCTCGCAGGCACGCGCGATCGGCCGCCAGGCGAGCAAAGTCTCGCTCGCGGGATTCAAGTCAAGCCTCGTGACCCAGGCGCTCGAATACGGGCTGACCGCGGTGCCGAGCATCGAAGACGCCAACTTCGTCTCGAACGTCGTGTTCGACTCGACCAAGGTCGCCGGCACCCCCAAGTCGCGCTTCGCCTACCTGTTCCCCAGTCGCGAAGCAGCGCTCGTGTCGGTGCGCATGAAGGCGGGGCTCTCCGAAGCCGCGAGGGTCAGGACGATCGCGCTGATCCGCGAAGCCGTGCGGATGCCGCAGTGGCATCTGCAACACGGCGAGAGCTACCTCGTCACCGGCGAGCCTGTGATCGTCTCCGATCTGACCAGCTCGATCAGCCACTCGATCGAGCTGCTGCTGATCGCCGTGCTGCTGGTGATGGCGGGCACGCTCGGGCTCGTCTTCTCCGGTCGCCCGCGGCTGCTGCCGCTCGCGCTCGCGCTGCTCGCAGCGGCGATCACGTTCGGCGCGCTGTCAGCCGTGGGAGCGTCGCTGACGATGGCCTCGATTGCAGTGCTGCCCGTGCTCGTCGGTCTCGCGGTCGACTACGCGATCCAGTTCCAGGCGCGCGTCGATGAGGAGGCAGAGCGAGCCGCGGGCCAGGCACCCGGCATCGCGCTCGCCGCGGACGCACCGGCGGTCGTCAGCCGGGCCGCCGCCGCCGGCGCGCCGACGATCGCGACCGCCGCCGCCGCAAGCGCAGCGGCGATGCTCGTGCTGCTGCTCTCGCCCGTGCCGATGGTGCGCGGCTTCGGCGTGCTGCTCGTCGTCGGTGTCGCGGTCGCGCTGGTGTGCGCGCTGACCGCCGGTGCGGCAGCGATCTCGCTGACCGCGGGCGGGGCCTGGGGCGGGCGCGCCGGTCGCACCGCCGTGCTCGCCGGCAGCCCGCCGGCAGCCGCATGGCGGGGCGCCCGCGAGCTGCTTGCCGAGAACCCGCTGACGCGCCTGATCACCCGCGCCGCGCTCGTCGGCTCGGTACGCCACCCCGCGCGCGTGCTGGGCGTCGGGCTCGCGCTGGCAGCGCTCGGCTGGGGCCTTGACACCCAGACCAAGGTGCAGACCGACATCACCAAGCTCGTCCCGCAGAACCTCGGCTCGCTGCAGAGTCTCAACGCCGTCGAGCGCATCACCGGCGTGGGCGGCGAAATCGAGCTGATGATCGAAGGCAACGACCTCACAAAGCTGTCCACGATCGAGTGGATGATCAACTACCAGAAGACCGTGCTGGCGCGCTTCGGCTACAGCTCTGCCAAGGGCTGCACGCGCGCGCGCCTGTGCCCGGCGTTCTCGCTGCCCGACCTGTTCGAGCAGCAGGCAGCTGCCGGCGCGAGCACGAAGAAGCTCTCTCAGCGCGAGGTCAACGGCCTTCTGAGTGTGGTCCCCGCGTACTTCTCCCAGGACGTGATCGCACCAGACCACCGGGTCGCCACGCTGGCCTTCGGCATTCGCCTGATGGGGCTCGACAAGCAACAGCAGCTGATCGAACAGATGCGCTCGAGCCTGCATCCTCCCGCCGGGGTGCACGCGAGCCTCGTCGGCCTGTCGGTGCTTGCAGCCCAGTCCGGATCGCAGGTGGCCGACCCGTGGCGACGGCTGGAGACACTGCTCGTGGGGCTCGCCGCGGTCGCGCTGGTGCTGCTGCTGGCGTTCCGCGGCGACCGCCGTCGCGCGCTCGTGCCGCTGGTGCCGATCGTGCTCGCCACCGGCTGGTCGGCGCTGATCCTGTTCGCGGTGCGGGTGCCGCTGAACCCGATGTCGGTCACGCTCGGCGCGCTCGTGATCGCGCTCTCGACCGAGTTCAGCGTGCTGCTGTCCGAGCGCCACCGCCAGGAGAAGCTTGCCGGCTACGACACGATCGAGGCGCTGCGGCGCAGCTACCGCCGTACCGGTGCCGCCGTGGCCGCGTCCGGGGTGACCGCGATCGCGGGCTTCGGCGTGCTCGTACTGTCGAACATCACAATGCTGCGCGACTTCGGCCTGGTGACGCTGATCGACCTGAGCGTCTCGCTCGTGGGCGTGCTGGTCGCGCTTCCAGCCACACTGGTGATCGCCGACGGCGCCGCTGCATCGGCCCCGGAGGGAGAAGGCGGCACTCGCAGGCGTTCATGGATGGTGTGGGGCTGGCGGCTGCGCGCAGCCCGATGAAAGCTCGCAACCCACGCTACGGGCGCTATGCGGGTCTGCTCGGAGTCCTGCTGCTGGTCGGGATCATCGTCAACTCGCTGTTCGTGCACCGGGCCGCGCTGACCGGCATCGACCCCGGGCAGCCGCTGGCGCCGTTCGCCGTGCCGCTGGCGCTGAGCAGCCTCGAAGGAGACGCGGACATCGCCACGCACGCCAACCAGGGTGCGGATGGGAAGGTGCCCGCCTGCGCGGAGCGCAACGCGCAGATCCTGAACATCTGCCAGCTCTACGAACAGGGACCTGTAGTGCTCGCGCTGTTCGTGGACGCCGGCGGCTGCACCTCGGTGCTGAGCGAGATGCAGGCGCTCGTGCCCGAGTTCCCGAGCGTGCGCTTCGCCGCAGTGGCGATCCGGGGCGAACGCGCAGCGGTGCGTCGTCTGCTGCGCGCCCGTGGGCTGACGCTGCCGGTCGGCCTCGACAAAGACGGAGCGGTGGCCGACAGCTACAAGGTCTACAGCTGCCCGCAGCTGGACTTCGCCTACCGCGGCGGCGTCGTCCAGAGCAAGGCGCTGCTGGCAAGCCCGTCACTCGCGAGCCTGCGCTCACGCGTGAGCGAGCTGGTGAGCGCGTCGCGGGCGCGCGAACGTGTGGGTGCGGCCGCTTGAGTGCGAGCGCCGACAGCGCCGGCCACGGCGGGCAGCACGTCGCCGGCTGGTGCGCGGCCGAGGTGGTGCAGGAGCTGCCGGGGCTGCGCCTGCTCGTCGGCGAGGCGCTGCACAGGCGCCCGCAGCCGCTCACCGGCGGCTCCCCGCCGGAGGTCCGCGGGCGTCTACGCGAGCTGTCTAACCGCTTTCGCGGTGCTCGCGCCGTGGGCATCCGCCGCGAGCCCGTGCCCGCCGCCTACCGCGTCTTCTTCCGGCAGATCGGGCTCGACCCCGACGTCGTGCGCACACCGATCGAGGCGGCCGTCATGCAGCGCATGCTCAGCGGCGGCTTTCTCACCTCCAATCTGCTCGAGGACGTACTGCTGGTCGCGCTGCTCGACACCGGCGTGCCGGTATGGGCGCTCGACTCCGAGTCGCTCGACGGCCAGCTCGGCATCCGCGCAAGCGGCGAGGGCGAGCCGCTGGGCCGTAGCCGCGATGCCCCGCCGCTACCGGCCGGACGGCTCGTGGTGGCTGACTCCTCGGCCGCGCTCGCGGTCCTGTTCGGCGAGATCGCGCCGGAGCATGAGCCGCGCGGGGGGTGCACCGGCGTGACGCTGTTCGCGGTCCAGGTGGACGGCGTGCCGACGCTCTACGCGGAGGAGTCGCTGTGGGCGTGTCGGGCAGCACTCGAGTGTCGGTAGGGCGGACCGAAGTGCATCATCGCTCGCACACGCGCTGGTAGAATTGCTTTCTGCCGGCGAGGAGGCGGGTGTGACCAACTACATGCAGGAAGTCGTCGATCGGGAGGTTCAGCTCGATGAGCGTGCTGCGCGAGCCTCGCTGCGCTCGCAGATCGCGCGACTCGAGCGCGAGCGCTGTGCGATCGTCGCCGAGCGCTTTCCGCATGTCGCGGCGCCCGCGCCGAGCAGCTACGGGGTTGGCAGCGGTCCGATGCTGCTGGACCTGGGCGAGCTCGAGCGGGTGCGCGACGGGCTTGCGGCCGGAGTGCAGGAGCTGCATGCGAGGGTGCGCGAGCGCACCGAGCGCGAGCGCCGCGCGCGCGAGCAGCTGCAACGCATGAGGCTCGAACCGGGCAGCTACAAGTTCGCGCGGCTGCCCGTTCGAGATCTCGGACTTGGTGTGTGCGGTGTGTGGGAGGTACGCCCGCGGCTCGGGCTGATCGGCATGCTCGCCGGGTGGTGGCAGCTCAAGCTCTCGTCAGGCTGTCCGTTAGCCAGGGGGTCGCGGTCCACGCGCGGCCCCGGTTCACAGAGGTCAGCATCGCGGCCAGCGTGCGCCGCTGACGTTCGGTCATCGAGCCGATCGTCTTCTTCTCAGACATCGGTACCTGGGAGAGGAACTTGCGGCAGCGCGTCTGGCCCCAGCGCCGCTGGCTCATCAGCAGGTCGGCGACAGCCATGCTCTGCGCTTCCCACGGGCATTCGAGGATCACCTCCGCCACGTGGATCTCGCCGATCGCCACGCGTCGCTTGAGCTCCGCACGGGCGAGACGAACCTTGTTGGCGCGTTCAAGGGCGCGCATGTACTGCGGACCGGCAGGGGCAACCGTCGCTGTCGCGTTCATAGGGCACTCTCCCTGTCCTCGCCGTGAGCCTTTACGCGGCGAGGACGTGCTTGCTCGAGTTTTTTCGGATACGCGCCTGTCAGCCCGCGCGAGGTCCGCCGCGACGTGCGGCTGTCCCACCACGGAGCCCGTCTCTCCCAAACGATCTTCGTGGTGGGGCGAACCCCCAAACGGTCTTGCAGAGCGCATGTGGAAGCTACGTCAGGACGGGGTCCACGGTCAACAGCGCGGCTGGCTCTTCGTACGCTAGAAGCGACCTTTTTCGATCGCGCCGCGACTTGTGAAGAAACGGACAAGTCGCTGGTGCCGGCGATCGCGACGAGCGGGGGCGCGAGTCAGCGGTCCTGCGGTCCCGGCAGCGGGCCGTGCTCCGACTCGAACTGCGGCTTGACGCGCGCGAACACCTCGAGCGCGCGGTCGAGCGTGGCCTGATCGTGCGTTGCCATCACGCTCGTGCGCAGCAGCGCGCCCCCCGGCGGCACCGCTGGATGCAGCGCGCAGTTGGTGAACACGCCGCCGTCGTAGAGCGCGCGCCACAGCAGCGCGGCCTTCCAGTCATCGCCGACGAGGATCGGCACGATCGGTGTGGCGAGCGTCTCGCGCGGCGCCTCCGCGGCCGCGCTCGTGCGAATCGGCTCACCGCTGAGCGTCAGGTACCCGAGCGCCTGCAGGCCGTCGCTGAGGTAGCGTGCGCGCTCGAGCACCGTGGCCAGCAGCGCCGGCCCCTCGTCCGAGCGGATGATCCGCAGTGCCGCCAGCGCCGCACCCAGCGCCGCGGGCACCGCGGAGGCGGTGAACAGGAACGCGCGCGAGGAGATGCGCAGATACTCGATCACCTCGGCCGGTCCGGCGACGAAGCCACCGCAGGCGGCGAGCGACTTGGAGAAGGTGCCCATGCGCAGATTGACGCGGTCCTCGACTCCCAGCAGCTCGCATGCGCCGGCGCCGCGTGCGCCGAGCACGCCGGCGCCGTGCGCCTCGTCGACCATCAGGCGCGCGCCGTAGCGAGCGCACAGCTCGGTGATGTCGATCAGCGGCGCGACGTCGCCCTCCATCGAGAAGACGCCGTCGACCACCACCAGCACGCCGCCGCCGTCCTGCTCCGCGCGCGCCAGCGCCCGCTCGAGCTTGTCGATGCGGTTGTGCCGGAAGGGGCGCATCTTCGCCTTGGAGATCAGCGCCCCGTCGAGAATCGAAGCGTGGTCGGCGGAGTCGACGATCACCGTGTCGCCCGGACCAAGCAGCGTCCCGAGCGTGCCGACGTTGGCCTGGTGGCCGGTCGTGAACACGATCGCGTCCTCGGTCTCCATCCACTCGGCCAGCTCGCGCTCGAGCTCCAGGTGCAGGGGGGTGGTGCCGTTCAGCAGACGCGAGCCGGTCAGCCCGGTGCCGTAGCGGTGCAGCGCATCCTCCGCGCCCTTCATCACGCGCTCGTCGCCGGTCAGCCCCAGGTAGTTGTTCGAGGCGAGCATGATCCGCGGCGCACCCTCCATCTCCACCACCGGCATCGCCGGTGACTCGACGGTGCGGAAGTACGGCATCAGGTCCGCCTCGCGCGCCGCGCGCAGCAGCTCCTCGCGCTCGTGGCCGCGGACCTTTGCAAAGACGTCGATTGAGGTTGGCATATAGGGTCTCGCCGCGATGGCAGTCGAGATAAGGCCCGTGAGCAGCCGACGTGAGCTGAGCACGTTCATCAAGCTGCCCTGGCGGCTGTATCGTAACGAGCCCAACTGGGTGGCGCCGCTTCTGAGCGATCTCTCCGAGCAGCTGGACCAGCGCCGCAACCCCTTCTTCGAGCACGCCGAGGCCCAGTACTACCTCGCCTGGCGCGACGGGCGCGCCGTCGGTCGCATCAGCGCGCACATCGACCGCAACCTGCAGGAGTTCCAGAGCAACGACTGGGGACTGTGGGGCTGGTTCGAGTGCGAGAACGATCCCGAGGCCGCGCGCGCGCTGCTGGACGCCGCCGAGCAGTGGCTGCGAGCGCACGGCGCCGGGACGATGATCGGCCCGATGAGCTTCACCACCAATGACGAGGCAGGCCTGATGGTCGAGGGCTTCGAGAGCCCGCCGCTGATCCTCAACCCCTGGCACCACGCCTACTACCAGTCGCTGCTCGAGCAGGAGGCTGGGCTGTCGAAGGTGATGGATCTGTACATGTGGAGCCTGAACGTCACCGGCCGCGACAAAGTGCACCCCGCGATCTGGGAAGTGGCCGCGAAGGTCGAGTCAGAGCACGGGATCGTGTGCCGCAACTTCCGCAAGAAGGATCTGGAGGTCGAGGTCGGCCGCTTCCTGGAGGTCTACAACGCGGCCTGGGAGCGCAACTGGGGCTTCGTGCCGCTGACCGAGCGCGAGGTGCGCCACTACGCCAAAAAGCTGCGGCCGATCCTAGATGAGAACTGGGCGATGGTGGCCGAACGCAAGGACACCGGCGAGGTGGTGGGGGCGGCGCTGACGCTGCCCGACTACAACCAGGTGCTCGGCAAGCTGCGCCCCCGCGGGCGGCTGTTGCCGTTCGGCTGGCTGACGGCGCTGCGCGAGCGCGGCAAGATCGACGCGGTCTACGTGTTCGCCCTGGGCGTCAAGCCCGACTACCAGCACACGGGCGTCGCGGCGCGCTTCTACCAGATGCACTTCGACGCCGCCGAACGCACGCCGCAGAAGGGCGGCGAGATGGGTTGGATCCTCGAGGTCAACAAGCCGATGAACCGCGCCATGGAAGGGATGGGCGGCGAGCTCAAGCGCCGCTACCGCGTCTACGAGCGACCGCTGTAGCGACCCCGCCGACCCGCGTCTGTGCGGCGCTCTACACTGCCGGGAAGTGAGCGAGTCCTTCACGTCAGCCTCGTTGCAGCGGACGCCTGAGATCGCGATCGAGGCCGAGGAGATCGACGCGCTGCCAGTGCTTGCGGGCCAGTCGCACGCGCCTGTGGATGGGAATCACAGCGCGCTGCCAGATGGGCGCCGGCCTGCGGGCGCGGTGATGCCTGCGGTGCAGGCGGCGGCGGTGGCCGCCGGCGGGTTCGTCGCCGGAGTCGCCGTCGTCGGGCTCGTCCAGCGCCGCCAGCGGCGCTCAGCCGCGCTCGCCAAGGGTCGGCGCGGCGGACGCAGCGTCGGCAAGGCTCGCCGGGCGAACGCGATCGACTCACGACGCGGCACCGCCAGGGCCGTCGAGCTGGTTCAGATCGTGGGCAGTCGCTCGCTGCTCGTCGACGTACATCTCCTGGGTGGCTCGAGCGATCGCTGAGGCGGTGGCGTTGGAGCACGCGGCGGAGCTTCGTGTGCAGGTGACTCCGGCAGGCCCGTTTCGACTGCCGCGTTGGAACGGGGGGGACGGTGTGGTGCGCCGCCGCGGCGGGGTGCTCGAGCGCCTCCTGCACGACGGCGATCAGCCGGTGGTGGTGCGGGTCGCCCAGCAGTCGCGCGAGCAGGTGCTGTTCGGCGCACGCGCGCCCAATCGCTCGGCTGCTGCCTACGGCATCGATCGCATGCGCTTCGCGCTCGGCGTCGACGACGATCTGAGCGGGTTCGCACGTGCCTTCGCGCGCGACCCGCTCATCGGACGCTCGCTGCGAGCGCGTCCGTGGCTGCGAGTGTGGCGCCGCCCCGAGCCCTTCGAGGCGCTTGCGTGGGCGATCTGCGAGCAGTTGATCGAGTCCGAGCGCGCCGCCGCGATCGAGCGTCGGGTGGTCGCCGCGCTGGGTCGTCGCGGCAGCGACTGGGACGGAGTCCAGGATGGCCTGCGGGATCTGCCCTCCGCGCAGGCGCTCGCGGACACCGCGCCCGCGCTGCTGCAGTCATTCGACCTCGCCGGCTCGCGCGCGATCACGCTCGTGCGCGCCGCGCGGGAGGTCGCGCGCGGCCGCGTCGATCTGCACGTCCCCGAGCACCAGCACGAGCACGGCTGGCGGCGCCTGCGGGCGATCCCCGGCATCGGCCCGTGGACGGTGGAGAAGCTCGCGCTCTACGGCCAGGGCCGCCACGATCAGGTGCCCGCCGGCGACCTCGCGTATCTGAAGCTCGTGGGGAGGCTGCTCAGCGGCGGCGATCCGCACGCGCGCGCCGATGAACAGCAGGTGCGGGACTTCTTCGCGCCCTACGGCGAGTGGGCCGGGATGGCTGCGACGCATCTGCTGATGAGCATGGCGTCGTAACCGTTCTCAAGCCGCCTGGGCCGCCGCGTAGGCGGGCCGTGCCTTGCCGCGCTCGACGTACTCCTGCAGTCCGGGCCATTCGGCGAGCAGGTCGTGGGTGTGGGCGCCGCTGAGGATGCTGAGACACATGACGTCTGCCACCGTGAGCTTCTCGCCCAGCAGCCACGGGCCGGCGCCGATCGCCTTTTCGGCGACAGCCGCAGCCTGTGCGAATCGATCCTTCGACGGTGTCTCGGATCGGTTCTCGCGCAGCTCTTGGCGCCATCGAAAAAGCGGACCTTCGAGTTCGGTGACCGAGAACAGCACCCACTGGTAAACGAGCCCGCGCTCGTCTGAGCCGAGCGGGCCGATCAAGTCGGCGTCTGGATACAGGTCCGCGAGATGCAGGCAGATCGCGGCCGACTCGAAGAGGTAGGTGCCGTCGTCGAGCTGGAGTGCCGGCACGCGCCCGAGCGGATGGCGCGCCAGATGCTCGGGAGAGCGTCGCTCCTCACGAGCGACCCGAACCGCCTCGTATGGCTCGTCGATCTCCTCGAGCATCCACAGAACGCGGGTCGCGCGTGTCCCTGACATGTAGAAGACCTTGGGCATCGCTCTGCTCCTATCGGTTGTCAGGGCGGGATCGGATCACGCCAGCGATGGTACGCCTCAACGCCGACTGCGCTCCCGCTCGCGCTCGACCAGCAGCGCGAACGTGGGACAGGCACGAGCCGCCCGCATCGCGTGCTCGACCTGTGAGCCGTGCAGCGGCGTCTCATCGACGATCGGGTAGCCCCACTCATCGAGCGTGACGCGCTCGGGCAGCAGCTCGGCACACATGCCGTGCGCCTCGCAGGAGATCGGATTGACTCGCACGCGATGGCTCATCGGCGCTCCAGCGTCACGCGAGTGGAATCGCTCACCGGCCGCTCGGGCAGCGGCAGCTCCGGCGGGCGCGCGCAGGCATCGCATGGCCCGTGCCGCGCGTGGTCGGCGAACTCGTCGTGGAAGACCTCCACTGCGCTCAGGATTGGGTTGAGCGCGCCGTCGGGATGCCCGCAGGCGCCGCGGCGCGCCACGAGCGAGGCGAGCTGATCGATGCGCTGCATGACGCGAGCTCCCGCGATGCCCGCGGCGATCTCCTCGATCGTGCCTGCCAGTGCATCCAGGCCGTGTATGCACGGTCCGCACTGGCGGGCGCTCTGGCTCGCAAGCCAGCGGGCGACGCGCGCGCTTTCGGCCACGGGGCACGCGTGCTCGGAAAGGAGCAGCACCACGCCCGCTCCCAGCGACGCGCCATGCGACGCGAGATGTTCGTTGGACAGCGCGACGCCGTTCAGCAGCTCGCCGCCGATCCAGGATCCCGCGTAGCCGCCCACGAGCGCGCCGCGTACGCGCGCGGTGGTGCCGCCGCCGGCCGCGATCAGCGAGGACAGGGAGGCGCCGTGCTCGATCTCGTAGACCCCGGGGTGGGCGATCGCACCGGACAGCGTCACCAGCGCCGAGCCGGGCTGGCTCGGGGTTCCCAGCTCGCGAAACCACGGCGCTCCGTGACGCGCGATCAGCGCGACGTGCGCGAGCGTCTCGACGTTGTCCACCAGCGTCGGGCGATTTCTGACGCCCTGCTCGAACGGCAGCGGCGGCGTGAACGTCGGCTTCGCTGGGCCGCCATTGAGGAAGCTCACCAGCGCTGACTCCTGCCCGGCGACGTACTGGCTGGGCACCGCCGCCAGGCGCAGTCCCGGTGCGCGCTCGGCGCCGGCCCGTTCTTCGATCGCACGGGCCATGCTTCTGACGCCCGCGTCCGCGGTCGTGCACACGCACACGATCAGCTCGTCCGCTCCGACCGCCTCGGCGGCGAGGATCGCGCCGTCGAGCACCAGGTGCGGCAGCGACTCGAGCAGCGTGCGGTCCTTGAGGCTCGCGGGCTCGCCCTCGGCGCCATTGGCCACGACGATCGCCCGCCGGCGCCCGCCGGCGACCGCGCGCATCTTGGTGGCGGTGGGGAACGCTGCGCCGCCGCGCCCCAGCAGCCCAGCGCGCTCGATCTCATCGATCAGCAGGCTCCCCTGCTCACGAGCGCGCCGTCGCCCGCGGCCGCTTGCAACGATGGGCATCGGGCCGTGGACCGCCTGGTGCTGCTCGAGCGTGAGCGCGCCGCGGGGCTGGATCCCGGTGAGCAGTCGCGGCAGCGCCGCCGCCGGGGCCCGGACGCCGGCAGGGCGCCGCTCGGCGATCGTTGAGCTCGAACCGCTCATCGCCCGCTCCGAGTCGACTTCGCGCCCGCGTGGGAATGGCCGAGCAACGCGGTCGGTGTGCCCGAGCGGCGCGCCCATTCCGAGCCGAGCGGCCCAGCTGGCAGCCACAGCACGATGAACAGCGCGAAGCCTCCTGTGCCGGCCAGCGCCGTGCCACGCCAGCGCAGCTCCCCGGGCCAGCCCACGATCACACGTGTCAGCACCGCGGCCCCGACCAGCGCCGCGCAGACGACGCTCAGCGCCAGCAGCCAGCCGGTGTTGGCGTCGCTGCCGGTGCCGAAGCCGTGCACCAGCGCGATCGGCCAGCTCGCGTAGGTCAGCCAGTGGATCGCCCGCCAGGTGGAGTAGCCCATCCGTGCCCGCAGCAGGCTCGTCGCGATCACCGCCAGGATCAGGTCGAAGGCGACCGCGCCCAGTCCGAGCCAGAATGGCCGATAGGAGCCGACGAACGGGACGAACGCGTCTGCGATCGAGATCGAAGCGAAGCTGTCGAGCACCGAGGTGAGGATGTGCACCACCAGGAACACCATCGCCAGCAGCGCGATGTTGCGATGCAGCGAGTCGAGCACGAAGCGCGGCCAGCGGGGGGTGCTCCAGCGCTCGGCGTCGACGACGCCGAGCACGATCGCGAGCGTCAGCAGCAGCAGCGCCACCGCGCCCGTCGCGCGGGTCAGGTACCAGTACACGCTCGGTCCGGTGGTGGCGAGCACGGAGGTCATCGGGCGAGCGCTCCGGGGCCGGACTCCGCAGGCCAGTCGCCGACTGTCGTGACGTCGCCGGCCGCATCTACTAGTCGCGCCGGCAGGGCAAGCTGATCGAGCCAGGCGGTTGCAGCCTCAGCGCGTACGAGCGCCGCCGTCGCAGCGGTGTTGGCATCGGTGCAGCTGGCGGCCGCCACGCTGACCGTCCGCCAGGTGCCTCGCACGGGCGCTCCGGTGTCGGGGTCGATGATGTGGTGCATCGTGTGGCCACGGTGACTCCAGCGCCGCACGATCGTGCTCGACGTGGCAAGGCCGCCCGAGTGGATCGACACCGTCTGACCGGGCGCCGAGTGGTGGCTGCGGTGGTCGTCCGTCACCCTGATCAGCCATCCGGCCGCGGGGGCTGTACCCGCGGTGGCGATGTCGCCGCCGAGGTTCACGAGCACGCCGCAGCCCGCCGCCCGAGCGGCGGCGGCGGCGGCCCGGTCGGCGGCCCAAGCCTTGGCGCTGGCGCCAAGGTCGAGCTTGACTCCGGCAGGCACTCTCACCGAGGCGTTGGCACGGTCGAGCGCGACCGTCTGCCAGCCCGCGCGAAGCCGGGCCGTGATCGCGGGCGGCGGCTCGGGCTGGCCGGCCGGGGGATCGAGCAGCTGCCAGTCGCGGTCATAGCCGGCCAGCTCGAGCGCTCGCCCGACCGTCGGGTCGACGTCGCCGCCGCTGAGCTCGGCAGCGCGCAAGGCGACCTCGAGCGCCTCGATCAGCAGCGGGCTGGCGGGCGCCCAGCGACCGGCCCGCGCGTTCAGCAGCGATAGCTCGGAGTCGGCCCGGAAGCGGCTGCAGGCTGCATCGATCGCGGCGAGCTCGCGCTCGACCGTTTCGCGCGCCAGGTGCAGCGCGGCCGGGTCGCTGACACGCAGCACGGCGCTCGTGCCGAGGGCCTCCCACGCGGTCGTCGCGAGCGCTGCCGGTGCGATGGGCGCGGCGCTCATCTCAGGAGCCTCCGGAGACGACCGGGGCCGAAGCTTCCGGTTCCGGTTCCGGCGCGGGCGCCGATTCCTGGGGGGCGGGCGCTGATTCTTGCGCTGGCGCGGCTGCTTCTTGTGACGGCGCCGCTTCCTGAGCCGGCGCGGCGGCTTCTTGCACCGGTTCCTGCGCGGACGGCGCGGGTTCCTGCGCTGGCGGGGATTCCTGGGATTCGGTGGTTGTTGTCGTCTGCGGTGCCTGAGCGGGCGCCTGGAGCGGGTGCGTGACGGTCTTCGCCGGGGTGTGCGCGTGGGCCTTCGAGCCGGCCTTCGCCTTGCTCGACGTCGCCGGCTTGGCGGTCTTGCCGGGGAAGGCGTTGGCAGCAGCCTCTGCGAATATCCCGGTCAGCAGCACGCTGCCGGCAACGAGCCAGCGGTTGAGCCGGTTCAGCTCGCGCAGCGCCGCGTCGCGCGTATGGGTCGTGTGGATCCGCATCCGCGTCAATGATGGTGGTGGTGGAAGATGCCGGAGTCATGAAGCCATGGTCCGAACTCCGGGATCACGAGCACCGCGAGCACCACGCCGGCGACCAGCGCGCCTCCAAGTGCCAGCATGCGACCCGCCCTGCCGGTGATGTCGCTGCTGAGCCCTGCCGAGCGGCCGTAGTCGGCTCGCAGCACCGCCGGCATCCCCGGCAGGTGGCCGAGCACGTGCAGCGCCATGAACGCCCCCCAGACGAAGAAGCTGTCCTTGTGGATCGGGAACAGCGTCTGGCGGGAGGACGGTCCCGCGAACAGCAGCGCGACGCCGCTGGCGAACACGACCACGGTCGAGAGCACGACCATCGGCGCGATCACACGCAGCGCGAGCTCAGGCGGTCCCTTGCGGCGGTAACGCGGCTCGGCGGTGTAGTAGCGCACGAAGCGGTAGCCCGTGCTCGACATCTTCAGCAGTACCGGCGGGACCAGCAGCATGCCCACGAACAGGTGCTCGGAGAGCAGGCTGCCAATGCGGATGATCGTCACGCCGATCACCGCCAGCAGGACGATCAGCGTGGCGCCGACGACGTTCGTCAGGCGCTCGTTTCCGGTCGTTCCTCCGCCCGTCAGCCGGCCGATGCGCGTGTCGTGGTAGACATGCGAACGCCCAGCGGCGATAGCCGTCTCATCGCTCGTCGACATCGATGGAGTGTGTGAATCGAGGCTAAGGACCGCATAACCTCTTGATGAGAAAGCTCATCGAAATACTTGGAAGGCATTACAGGCCGGACGGTGACGCTTATCCTGCTTGACATGGGAGCCGCCGCGGACTCACGCCGGGAGCGCGCATCGCGTGCGGACGGGGATCGGGCTCGCGCCGACTCGCTGGCCGTTGAGAACGCGCGCGTATTGCTGATCGAGGACGAGCCCGGCATCGTCGACTTCGTGCGCCGTGGCCTGGAGGCGGAGGGCTTCACGGTTGAGGCGGCCCGCGATGGCGTCGAGGGGGAACGGATGGCCTTGGCGGGGAGCTTCGACGCGATTCTGCTGGATCTGATGCTCCCGCGTCGCAGCGGCCTGGAAGTGCTCGCATCGCTGCGACTGGCGATGCCCGGTGCGCCGGTGATCATCCTGACCGCGCGCGGCGAGATCGAGGATCGCGTCGAGGGGCTCGATGCGGGCGCCGCGGACTACTTGGTCAAGCCGTTCTCGATGGCCGAGCTGGTGGCCCGCGTGCGCGCGCAGCTGCGGGTCGTCGCCCAGGCGTCGGCGAGCGCGCTGCGCGCCGAGGGCATCGAGGTCGATCTGCTGACGCGCAGGGTGCGCCGCGAAGGCCAGTTGGTGACGCTCTCCACGACCGAGTTCGAGCTGCTCGTCTACCTGATGCGCCATCACGGTCAGGTGGTCTCGCGCGAGCAGATCCTCAGCGCGGTCTGGGGCTACGAGCACGATCCCGCCACCAACGTGGTTGACGTGTACGTCGGCTACCTGCGGCGCAAGCTCGCCAGCACCGGGGAGCCGGCGCCGGTGTTCACAGTGCGCGCTGTCGGCTATCGACTGGGCAGCTCGAGCTGATCGTCATGCGCGCGCGCCTGCGACGCGTGGCCCCGTCCGGCCTGCGCTGGCGTCTGGCGGGCTGGTTCACGCTGTTGACGCTGCTGTGCACGGCGATCGTGTTCGTTGCCGTCTACCGTGGCACCGGGACCCAGCTGCGCCGCCAGATCGACAGCGAGATCGCCGGTGACGCGGCCGAGCTCGCCCACAACCTGATGGCCGGCAATGCGCGGACTCCGCGCCAGCTCTCGGCGGCGGCCAGCCGCTATATCGGCAACCAGCCGTTCGGTGCGAGCTCGACCTTGTTGTTCGTGCTCGTGCCGGGCAGGCGACCCAGTACCAATCGGCCCGAGCTGTTTGGCGGTTCGATACCGGACAACGGCGAGACGGCCAGTGAGCAGACGCAGGAGAACCGTCTCTCCGCACACCTGTTGACCGCGAGCGATGGCTACAACACGCTGGCGCTCCCCGACGTCGGCGATCTGCGCGTGCTCAAGCGACGCGTACTTGCGTCGGGCGGCCTGCGCGTGACCGTCGGCGTGGGCGAGCCGTTGGGGAGCGTAGCGCGCGCCGAGCGCGGCGTTGCCCGCGCGTTCATCCTCGCGGGGTTACTGGCGCTTGCAGGGGCGCTGCTGGCCTCTTACCTCATCGGCTCGCGACTCTCGCGGCCGCTGCGCACGATGGCTGCCGTGGCGGCGCGCGTCAACGCCGGCGATCTGCACCCGCGCATCCACGACACAGCCGGGCAGAGCGAGGAGGTCACGGTGCTGGCCGGCGCCTTCAACCACATGCTCGACCGCTTGACGGACGCGTTTGCGGGCCAGCGTGCGTTCGTTGCCGACGCCTCGCACGAGCTGCGCACGCCGCTGACGGTGATCCGCGGCCAGCTGGAAGTGCTCGCCTCGCAGACAGATCCATCGGGCGCCGAGGTGCGCCGCGTCGAGGGCCTGGTGCAAGCCGAGATCGCCAGGATCAGCCGGCTGGTTGACGATCTGCTGCTGCTGGCCAAGACCGAACAGATCGAGTTCCTGAGACTCCAGTCGATCGACTTGCCGGTCTATGTGGGAGAGCTGTGGGACGGGATGAGCCTGCTCGCCAGCCGTCGTTTCGATCTCGGCCCGGTCCCGCGCGGAACGCTGCGCGCCGACCCCGATCGCCTCGCGCAGGCATTGCGCAACCTGGTCGGCAACGCAATCGAGCACACGTCGCCCGAGCAGGGCCTGGTGCGCATGCGGGTGCAGGCGCTGGCCGGCGGGCGGATCCGCTTTCTCGTCGAAGACGACGGCCCGGGAATCCCAACCGAGCAGCGCGAGAGCGTGTTTCACCGCTTTCACCGCACCGACGCCGCGCGCGACCGGGCATCGGGCGGAACAGGGCTGGGGCTCGCGATCGTGCGTGCGATCGCAGACGCTCACGGCGGTAGCGTCAGCGCCGGACAGTCGCGCGAGGGCGGCGCATGCTTCGCGCTCGAGCTGCCGGGCTTCACGCCCGCTCGTGAGCGCGCCCCCGACTACGCGGCCAGCGGAATGCGGTAGCGGCGCGAGCGCGGGTCCTGTTCGAGCAGGCCGACGGCGAGCAGCGTCGTCATGTAGCGGTGAGTCGTGCTGGGACTCAGCTTCAGGCGCGTGGCGACGTCTGAGACGGCCAGCGACTCGCCGTCGGTGGGGAAGGCGGCGAGCACCAGCAGGCCGAGCAGCAGCGATCGCGACAGGCGTGGGCTCTCCGACAGCTCCGGAAAGCTTGCGGCGATCCCGCCCTCGGCCAGGCCGTGCAGGATGCTCGACACGGCGCTGCCCTCGGAACTGCGGCGAACCACCTGGTCGACCTGGGCTCTGGTCAGCTCAATGGTTATGGCGCGGGCGGGCATCGAGATCTGATCTGAGGCGGAAATCACGAGCCGGGCGCCGCACGGCGCCCGGCTCGATCACTGGCGAGACGAAAGCGGGATCCGGATCTGGCGGGCCGTGCGTGGCTTACGCATCGATCCAGTTTCACGCTTCGCCATGTTCGCGCCAGCGGAAGCGGTCGACAAGGGGAAAGTCCAATACTTGAGTCTCAAGTATGCACTCGAATGGCGGGCCTCCGCGGGCCGGCGAGCAGTCGGCTGGCGGCACGCTGCGCCCGGAGCGCCGCCATCGTTGGCGTCGCGAGGCCGCCCATCGTCTCGAGCACTCGCTGGGCTGCTGGGCGCGCGCCTGGTGCGGCGGTTGCCGGCGCGGAGAGATAGAAGCTGGTCATCGCGGCGACGATCAGCGCGTGATGCGCGCCGTCGGGCAGGGCTTCCGCGCCGTGCACGGCGCGCGCTGCGATCCAGCTCAGCCGGTGGGCCGCTTCGGCTGGTGAGGAGTAGTGGTCGATCAGGTTGTGGTGGCCGTGCTCGAGGTCCTTGGCGCGATCGATCAGGCTGTCCAGCAGCACGTGCAGTGCGCTGATCCAGGGGAAATACGCCTCGTTGGTGGCCGTGGTCTCGGCGACGCTCAGCCCCGGCTTGGCGGCGGCTGCGATCAACGCAAAGACCGTCATCGAGGAGGCGCCGCCCGCTGCCGCCTCCCACCAGTGCAGGCCGCTCTCCGCTGGCGCAACTGTGGCTCCCCACTGCGCGAGCGCGCGGGGACGGTCGCTGGCTTCCTCGTGGTTGAGGCTCTGATAGGCGACGATCGTGCCGGCGGCGCGGAGCACGGGCTGTGCGACGGTCGTGTAAGAGGGAAGCGTGCGCAGTGCGTCTCGACAAGCCTGCACCAGCTGGCGGATGTAGCCGTTGTCTTGACCGCTCGGCGAGTGCTCGTAGTAATCGGCGTGCTCGCTGTCGGGATCCAGCGCGGTCAGCAGCGCGAGATGCAGTTGCCGGCCGTTGGCAACCGGATCGGCGCTCGGCTGCTCAGAGAGGGTGTCGACGTAGTCGTATGTCGTCTGGAACGCGACGACCGCGCGCACGACGCGAGCGCGATACGCGCGCGGTACGAGTACGGCGTAGGCGGCTGCGCCCTCGTAGTTGCCGCGCTCGACACGCTGGGTGAGGAGCGCCAGCTGGCGCAGCACGGGATCCGGTATCTGACGTGCGCGCTCGTGCCAGTGGCGCATCTCGCGTCCTACGAGTGGGAAGACTCCTAGCCAGTATCGGGAGGCGGCGCTGGCGAATACGCTCGCCAGCGACGTGCGGCTCCGCCGCGGGGAAGCAACCACCAGAACAGTTTCGTATGCCTGAGCACTGATACATAGTCACTCCTGAAGGCTCTCACGTGCCGGTGCGCGGGCGGCGGCAAGCCCGGGGGCCGCCATGACGGTGAGCGCGATCGCTCCCAGCAGCGCCAACGTGAGCAGCACTCGCCCCGCCCCGATCTGAAATGGCGCCGGAAAGCCTGTCTCCAGCCGCAGCCAGCGACTGGCCAGCGCGTGGCCATAGACGCCGGCGAGGGCGCCGACGGCGCAGCCGATGCCCAGCACGATCGCGCTCTCAAGCAGCAGCGCGCGCCACAGCTGGCCGGTGTCGTATCCCTGGATCTTCAGCGATGCCAGCCTTGGGCGCCGCTGCCAGACACTCGCGCTGAGCGCTGCCGCGACCGCGAGGGCCGCCGCGATCAGCAGCAGCACGGAGATTTCGCTCAAGGCGCTCAACCCCTGCTGTGCGTTCGTGTCGTATTGGCGCCTGCGCTCGCCGAGTGTCTCGACGCCGAGGCCCTGACGGCCTGCCAGAGCCTGTTCGACCGCGCGCTTGCCAGCCGCCTGGCTCACGCCCGGATCGAGATTGACCTCGAGCGCCGAGGGTTCGCTCGTCTGCCAGTAGCGGCTGTATTCGGCCGTGTTGAGGATGATGGCGCCCGGCGACCAGCCGAGGTTGGTCGTGACCGCAGCGACACGCAGATGCGCGGTACCCGACGGCGTCGGCAGTGTGAAGGCAGCACCCACGCCAAGGCGATGTTCGTCCGCGAAGGCGGCCGAGACGGTGGCCCATCCGCCGTCGCGCAGCAGCTGCGTCGCATGCGCGACGTCGCCCCGCACGACCTGGCTTGCGGGGATCATGATGCTGTCGGCGGCAGGCCTTGCGATGATCCACATGCGCCGGTCGCCGACGTCCAGGTACCCACCTTGATAAACGCGCACCGATGCGATCCCGGGGGAGCGCGCGACCGCTTGGACCGCGCCTTCGGCTCGGAACGAGTTGGTCGCGAGATCGTTGCCGCCGGTGGTCACCCACACGTCGGCCGTGCCAAGGTATTCGCTGAAGCTGGCGTCCAGGCCGTGAACGAGGTCGGTCCGGGCCCCGCCGATCGCGACGCTCCCGTAGACCGCGAGCGCGGCGATCCCGGCGAGCGCTACCGTGCGGGTGGTCACCGCTCGCAGCTCCGAGACGACGACGATCAGCGAGCTGCTGGGCACGCGCTCGCCCATCCATTGCAGCACCCGCGCGATTCCTGAGAACAGGCTGGGAATCGCGAACAACGCCGCCACCGCCAATGCCATGCCGCCGACGATCGTCAAGCCCGGTGAGATCAACACGGCCGCCGTGATCGCTGCCAGCAGCGCTGCCCCGATTACCGACAGCTTCATCGGGGTCGCGCGCGCCAGCACCTCGCCTCGTCCCGAGCGGTCGCGGAACACCGCGTCGGTGGGACGGTCCGGGCGCAGGTCCAGCGCCGGCGAGAGCGACGCGAGCAGCGCCGCGAGCACGCCGCACCCGACCGCGATCAGTATCGCGTCCAGGTGCAGGGTGTCCTGGGTGCCGATCGGGAAGGCGGTCGTCAGGTACTCCGGTATGCGATGCACGAACACATGCGAGAGCGCGTCTCCGAGCACCACGCCGACAGCCGATCCCGCGACGCCGAGCACAGTCGCCTGGAAGCCCAGCAGCACCACGATCTGGCGCCAGTCATAACCCTGCAGGCGCAGCTCAGCCACGAAGCGCCGTCGCTCGGGGACCGTCAGCAGCATCGCGTTCAACGCCAGCAGGAAGCCGACCATCACGCTGATCGCCGCGAACAGCGTGGTGGATTGATCGTTGGGCTTGACCGCCTGTGCCAGCAGACTCAGCTCGTCGTCGGCTGGTGTGACGCTCACGCGTCCCGCGGCGAGCGTGCGCAGCTCGCTGCTCACCAGACGATCCTGACGATTGCGCGGCTCGATCAGGACCTGCGTCACGCGTTCTCCCAGCCCGGTGAGTCGCTGGGCTCGTCCGAGCAGCGTCACGGCCACCGGGCTCGAGGCGAGTACGCCGAACAGCGAGCTCTTCAGCACGGCCGCCACGGCGATCGTGTGGGCCGAGCCGAAGGCGAGCACGGTGACCAGGTCGCCCGGCGCTGCGCCGACGGCGTTGGCGACGCCTTCGGGCAGTATCAGCCCACCCGAGAAGCGGAAGCCGCCCAAGCCCAGCTCGCGCGTGCCGAAGCCGCCCAGGCGCGTCGCCGCAGCGGAGACGCCGATTAGCTGTACGGACTCACGGCGGCCCTCGGGCCCGACCACGGCGATGTTCTCGCGCAGGACCGGTGCCGCCACCCGCACGCCCGGAAGGCTGGCGCTGGCGGTCGCGAGCCGTTGTTCGATGCCGAGCTGCGAGCGCGCCACGAGCTGCAGCCGCGCGGAGCCCACGAGCTGGTGCACGAGCTCTCCGGAGGAGCCGGTCAGGCTGGCGTTGGCGACGAGCACGCCCAACACGAGCGCCACGCCCACGGCGATGCCGCTGCCGGCCAGCAGCTCCTGAACGGCGTGCGAGCGCAGCCGAACCCGGTACAGGTGCGCCAGCATGCTCACACGGACCCCCGCGATCGAGGGGTTCAAGGAGTGCTTCACGGTGACGTTGTCGCCAGCTCCGGGTCGATCCCGTCGGCCATGTGGCCGTCGCGCAGCGTGTGGACGCGGTCGGCGAACGGCGCCGCGTCGAGGTCATGCGTCACCAGCAGCCCGGGGATTCCACGCTCGTGGCAGATGTCGCGCATGAGCGCAAGTATCTCCCGGCTGCGCTTGGAGTCAAGGTTTCCGGTCGGCTCGTCGGCGAGCAGCAGCCGCGGCTCGTTGGCGAGGGCGCGCGCGATCGCGATCCGCTGGCGCTCGCCCATCGACAGCTGCTCCGGCGTGTAATCCGCCCGTGTGGCCAAGCCGACGCGCTCGAGCCACGGCATCGCCCGGCGGCGCCCCTCGCGCAGCGTGCAGCCGTCGCCGGTCAACTTGATCGTCGCGTTGTCGAGCGCTGAGGTGTGCGGCATCAGGTGAAACGCCTGAAAGACGAAGCCCACGTCCCGTCGCCGGTATAGAGCGCTGTCGCGCTCGGAGAGCTCTGAGAGCACGCGGCCGTCGAACGCGACGCTGCCGCTGTCGGGGGTGCTGAGCGCCGCGGCGAGCATCAGCAGCGTCGTCTTGCCAGAGCCACTGGGGCCGTACAGGGCTACGAACTCACCGCCGGCGACCGTCAGCGAGACCCCGTCCACCGCCTTGACGGTCTCGATGCCGGTCGAGTAGTGCTTGACGACCTCGCGCAGCTCGAGTGTGCTCACCGCCCGGGACGCTCCGCGGCGCGCTTGCGCCCGGGCAGCGCCACGACGGTGCCGAGCGCTTCGGTCGATGTGAGCTCGCCTTCGGCGATCGAGATCAGCACGCCGACACCCTGCAGTGCCGCCATTTCCTCTGAGGCCATCAGCAGCGTCACGTTGCCCTCCTGTGCGGTCGAGCGCAGCAGCGCATAGAACCTGTCGCGCTCGCCGAGATTCGGCAGCATCGCCGGTTCGTCGAGCACAAGCAGCCTGGGTTCGCGTGCGAGCGCCCGTGCGAGCATCACCCGCGCGCGCTCGGTCACCGACAGCGACGTCGTCGGCTCCTCGGCGCCCGCGGCGATCTCGACCCGGTCGAGCGCTCTCATCGACCGGCGTCGGGCCTCGCGCATCGTCAACCCCTCGCTTCCGAGCGAGGTGGCCACGTGGTCGACGACGCTCTCTCCTGGGGTGGCGCGCCAATCCGCGGCGGAGATGAAGGCGATCTTGCTGCGCAGCAGCCGGCCGCGCTCGCTGCCCGCCATCTGCGCGACGTCGCGGCCTTCGAAGCGGATCGTGCCCGAGTCCGGTAGCGCGATGCCCGCCGCCAGGCGCAGCAGCGTGGACTTGCCCGCGCGCCGCGTGCCACGCACGCCTACCGAGACACCTGCGTCGATCTCCAGCGATACCCGGTCCAGCACGACGATCTCGCGGTCGCCGTCGGGATAGCGCTTGCTGACGTTCAGAAATGAGAGCAGCGGCGTCATCTGCTGGCGACGCTACAGGCTGCGTTCCAGGAATTCGTTGATGCGCTGGCGCGTGTGTGTCGCCCAGTTGATCTCGACCTCGAGCTGCGCGTAGACGGCATCGCGCGTGCAGTCCATGCAGAGGGCGGCCCACGAGCGTCCGCGGCCGTCGGCCGGGCTGACGAGCTGAGCCAGCATCAGGCACTCGCGCTCATAGGCGCGCAGCGCCACGAGCAGGCGGTGCGCGTCCTGTTCACGCGCCACCGACAGCTTCGCCTGCAGCCCCAGGCGCACCGGCTCGCGCGGAAGCAGCGTCTCCATCCACAGCGTCAGCGCCTCGGAGGTCTCCTCCGTGGGGTAGTAGACGAGATGCGTGCGGCGGTTGTTGTTGCGCTTGGGCTCGTCGCGCGAGACGGCCAGCCCCGTCTTCTCGAGCTGCTCGAGCAGACGGTAGACGTCATTCGTGTCGACCCGCCAGGTCTCACCGAGTCGTGCGGCGAGCCGGTTGGCAAGATCGCCGCCATGGCCCGGGCGTTCGAGCAGAAGCCCGAGCAACGCGCCGCGCAGCGGCGTCGAGGGGCCCCGCATCCACCTCGTCTTCTCTGGATTCGCGCTCGCCATCGCTCCTCGTCTCAGCCGCGTTGGCTGGCCGACTGGACAATACACGAACGGACTACCGGATGTCGAATCGTTCCGACATCCTGTCCAGGGGTTTTCGGGCCCTGAGCGTCCCTCGCGTGTAGCGCGCCCACCGCTTGCCGAGCTCAGGGAACCAGCACGGCCGCCCCGGTGAAGCGCCCGGCGCGCATGTCGGCGAGCGCGTCGTTGGCTCGCTCGAGCGGGTACGTCGTGACATGAGCCTCCACGCCGGCACGGGGGGCGAGCGCCAGCAGCTCCTCGCCGTCACGGCGGGTGAGGTTGGCGACCGAGCGCAGCACGCGCTCCTCCCACAGGATCTCGTAGGGGAAGGAGGGGATGTCGCTCATGTGGATGCCGCCGCAGACGACCGTGCCGCCAGGCACGGTCGCGCGCAGCGCCAGCGGTACGAGCGCTCCGACCGGCGCGAAGATGATCGCGGCGTCGAGCTGGCGCGGCGGTGGCTCCTCTGAGGACCCGGCCCAGACGGCGCCGAGCCCGCGGGCGAAGTCCTGCGTCCTCTCATCGCCCGGGCGGGTGAACGCGTACACCTCCCGGCCCTGCCAGCGGCAGATCTGAGTGAGTAGGTGGGCGGCGTCGCCGAAGCCGTAGAAGCCGATCCGCGGCGCATCGCCGCACATGCGCAGCGCCCGGTAGCCGATCAGCCCGGCGCACAGCAGCGGCGCGGCCTCCACGCTCGTGTAGCTCGGCGGGATCGGGAAGCAGTAGCGCTCGTCGGCGACCGCGTACTCGGCGTAGCCGCCGTCGATGTCACGGCCGGTGAAGCGTGCGTTCGGGCACAGGTTCTCGCGCTCGCTCGTGCAGTACGGGCAGTCGCCGTCGGTCCATCCGAGCCACGGCACACCCACCCGCCGCCCTGCCGTTTCGCTGTCTGCTCGCACGCCTGCGGTGGCATCCGCGACGACCGTTCCGACGATCTGGTGTCCGAGGATGCGCGGCGGCGAGGGGATCTCGACCTCGCCGTCGAGCAGATGCAGGTCGGTGCGGCACACGCCGCATGCCTCCACGCGCAGGAGCAGCTGACCGGGGCCAGGCTCCGGGATCGGGCGCTCGACCGCTCGCAGCGGCTGTCCAAGCGCTTCGAAGGCCATCGCGCGCATCGACTCAGCCAAAGAACAGCTCCGCGGTCTCGTACAGCTTCGGGTCCAGCAGCTTGGGCTCGCGCAGCGCGTCCTCGAGCGCCACCTCGACGATCTCCGTGCCGCGCGCGGCGACCATCGCGCCGAAGCGCCCGCCCACGATGGCGTCCACCGCGGCGACGCCAAAGCGCGTCGCGAGCACGCGGTCGTAGGCCACCGGCGTGCCGCCGCGCTGCACGTGCCCGAGGATCGTCACGCGACTCTCATAGCCCGTGCGCTGCTCGATCTCCTGCTCGAGCGTCACGCCGATCCCGCCGAGCCGGGCGTGCCCGAAGGCGTCGCTTCCGCTGCCCGCGCGCGTCTGCAGCGTGCCCTCGCGTGGGGTCGCGCCCTCGGCGACGACCACGATCGAGAAGCTGCGGCCGCGCTCGTGGCGGCGACGCAGGTGCGCGACTACCTGCTCGATGTCGAATGGCCGCTCGGGGACGAGGATCGCGTCGGCACCGCCGGCGATGCCCGCGTGCGTCGCGATCCACCCGGCGTGGCGTCCCATGACCTCCAGGATCATCACGCGGTTGTGCGACTCTGCCGTCGTGTGCAGGCGGTCGATCGCGTCGGTGACGATCTGCACGGCGGTCTGGAAGCCAAAGGTCACGTCGGTCCCGCCGAGGTCGTTGTCGATCGTCTTCGGCACGCCCACGATCGGCACACCTTCGCGGTGCAGGCGCAGCGCCACGCCGAGTGTGTCCTCGCCCCCGATCGGGATCAGCGCATCGACGTCGCGAGCTGCGAGCGTGCGCTTGATCAGCGCTGTCCCGTCGCTGCCATCGGCGTAGGGGTTGGTGCGCGAGGTGCCGATGATCGTGCCGCCGCGCGGCAGGATGCCGGCGGTGCTCTGCAGCGTCAGCTCGATGGCATCGTCTGCGAGAACGCCCGCCCAGCCGTAGCGGAACCCGAGGAAGTCGTGCCCGCCTTCGGCCAGTCCGCGACGCACGATCGCGCGGATGACCGCGTTCAGGCCGGGGCAGTCGCCCCCGCCGGTGAGCAGCCCGATCCTCGCCATGCGCGTCAGTCTATGTCGGCGCTTGTGCTCCACCCGGGGATCGGGCTCTGCGCGATCGAGCGTCTGTGGGGATGTTGCTCGCAATCTGCTCGAACATATTTAGCCGCACGCGTTTATCACGGGCCGTCTCGAGCGGCGCTTCAGCGAAGCCGCGGCGGGGTGGGGTTGTCAGATCGCTTTCGGCGAATCGTCGACGAGTTAGCAGCGCCGTGCGGACGCAGGCACAGTGCCAGTTCTAGCGCTCAACCCTTTCCGGGATGCGGGATCCGCTCGTCCACGCAATCGTTTACAATGCGGCGGTCATGAGGGCGGAGAGGGACGCGCAAGCGGTTCCGATGCAGTCGCAGGTGAACTGGGCGTTGCTCGGTCTGGTGATCGAACGGCCAAGCTACGCCTATGAGCTCGCGAGGCGTTTCGAACGCACCTACGACGGCGTGCTTACGCTGAGCAGCGTCTCGCATGCATACACGGCGCTTGCCGCGCTGAGGGACAGGGCGCTGATCGAGGAGCTTCCCGGCACGCGAGCTGGGCGCCAGCCCAAGCCACACTACCGCGCGACCGCCAAAGGCCTCGAGGAATACGAGCAGTGGCTGGTGGGACAGCTCGACGAGGACGTCCGTCGCCAGCGACTGTTCGTGCTGTCGCTCGCCACCTTCACACGCCACCCGCAAACGGCCCTGGATATCCTCGCCCGCTATGAGCGTGCATGCCTGACGGAGGCTCAGAGCACCCCGCTATCGACCCGAGCAGCCGAGTGTGCCGGCGGCGCTCCCGAGCTCGCCGCGCGCCTGGTCGCCGAGGAGGGGCGCCTCGCGATCGGAGCGAAGCTGGCGTGGGTGGAATACGCGCGCCGGGAGCTGGGTGCGCTCCCCGGCGCCCGGGACGCGGCGCTATGAGCCTGCTCGAGCTGAAGTCCGTCACCAAGTGCTACCGCGAGGCGCAACACGAGCGTGTCGTGCTGCGCGAGGTGTCGCTGCAGATCGACGTCAACGAGCTGGCGGTGGTCTGGAGCCGGCGCGGCAGCGGGCGCTCCACGCTGCTGCGCGTCGCGGCCGGCATCGAGGCGCCCGACGATGGCGTCGTGCGCTTCGACGGGCGCGACCTGGCAAGCCACGGCGACGATGTCCTGGGGACCGGCATCGGCTACTGCCAGAAGCTCCTCGGCAGCGGCTCGCAGCCCGTGCTCGAGGTCGTGATGATGCCGCTGCTCGCCGCCGGTGTCTCCGCGGCGCCGGCGCGCTCGCGGGCTCGGGAGGCGCTCGAGCGGGTGGGCGCGGAGGCCTGCGCGACGCTTCGCGTCTCGGCGCTCGACACGTCTGAGGCCGTGCGGGTCGCGCTCGCTCGAGTGCTCGCTCACCGGCCGCGACTGATCGTCGTCGACGACCCGATCCAGGGGGTCGATCTGCTCGAGCGCGACCGCGTCCTCGCGCTGCTGCGCTCGCTCACCAAAGACGGTGTCGCGGTGCTTGCCAGCACCACTGAGGCGACGGGTCTCGCGGGCGCCGATCGCGTGCTGACGCTGATGGAAGGTGAGCTGCGCGGGCCGCCGCCGCAGGAGCTCGCACCCGTGCTCGCGCTGCACCGTGATTCGGTGCGCCGGGCCAGCGCCTGAGCATGCTCGAGCTCGACGGGGTCGTCAAGCACTACCGTGCGGCCGGAGAGCAGGTATGCGCTGCCGACGGCATCAGCCTGCGTGTGCCGGCCGGTGAGATCGTCGCGGTGCAGGGCCCGTCGGGGTCGGGAAAGACGACGCTGCTGCTGTTGATCGCGGCGCTGCTGAGCCCCGAGCAGGGGGTGATCCGCGTCGCCGGGCGCGACCTCTCCGAGCTCTCCGACGATCAGGTCTCGGATTACCTGATGCGCGACGTCGGCTTCATCTATCAGAGCTACCGCTTGATGGCGAGGGTCTCGGTGCTCGAGAACGCCGCCTTGAAGCTGCTCGGCGGCGGCATGGGGCTGCGCGAAGCCAAGCAGCGTGCGCTTCCTTGGCTGGAGCGCCTCGGCCTGTCCGAGCGTCTGAGCCACACACCCGAGCAGCTCTCTGGAGGCGAGCGCCAGCGCGTCGCGATCGCGCGGGCGCTGTCGGGCGACCCGAGGCTGATCCTCGCCGATGAGCCGACCGGGAACCTCGACAGCGCCCGCAGCCTCGAGACGATCGAGCTGCTGGCCGGTCTTGCGCACGAGCAGGGCGCCGCGGTGGTGCTCGTCACACACGACGCCGAGGCGGCGCGGCTGGCCGACCGCGGCTTCACGTTGCGCGACGGGCGGCTGACACAGCGATGAGCGCCAGAGGCACTGCTCGCACGCGCGCGCTGCGTCCCTACGCGCTGCTCTACATCTACCGCAGGCGGCTGCGCGCCCACGCCGTCTCAGAGCTGCTGGCGGGCATCGGCATCGCGGTCGCGGTCGCGCTCGTACTGGCCGCGACCGTCGCGCAGGGCAGCATCGCCGGCTCCACCGGCCAGGTGGTGCGCGCGGTCGTCGGGCAGGCCAGCCTGCAGCTGCGCGCGCGAGACAGCGAAGGCTTCGACGAACGCATGCTCGCGCGGGTCGAAGCGATCCCGGGGGTCAAGCAGGCCGCGCCGCTACTGGAGCAGACCGCGACGGTGCGTGCCCCCGACGGGCGGCGTGCGACGGTCGACTTGGCCGGCACGGACAACAGCCTCGCGATCCTCGACGGGCTGGCGCGCACGCTTCCGTTGGATGTGCTCAGCCCCGGCAGCATCGCGCTGAGCAGGGCGACCGCGGACGCGTTGGCGATCAGCGGGTCGGGGTCGAAGGCGAGCGAGGTCATGCTGCAGCTGCGGGGCCGCTCGAGCCCGTTGCGGCTCTCCGCCGTGCTCGGCCCCGAAGCCGCCGGCGCGGTGTCCAGCTCGCTCGTGGCGGTGATGCCGCTCGCGACGCTGCAACGCCTGGCCGCGATGCCGCACCTCGTCACCCGCGTCCTCGTCCAGGCCGACCCTGGCCGCGAGAGCGCGGTCCGTCGCGACCTGGAGGCGCTCGCGGGCGGGCGTCTGACGGTCGCGCCCGCCGATCAGGACGTCACGCTGCTCGACCAAGCGCTGCGCCCGAGCGATCTCGCCAGCCAGCTGTTCGCCGCGATCGGCGCGCTGCTCGGATTCCTGCTGGCGTTCAACGCGATGCTGCTGACCGTGCCCGAGCGCCGCCAGGCGATCGCCGACCTGCGCCTGGCAGGCGCCAAGCGCAGCGCGATCGTCCAGATCGTGGCCTTCCAGGCGCTGTGCCTCGGCGCGCTCGCGAGCGCGATCGGGTTGGCCGCCGGCTACGCGCTGTCGGTTTGGGCGTTTCACCAGCCGACGGGATATCTCGCCGAGGCGTTCACGCTCTCGAGCAAGACCGTCGTCGGTGTCCAGCCGTTGCTGTTTGCGGGGCTCGGTGGGGTGGTGGCGACCTGCCTGGCCTCGGCTGTGCCGCTGCTGGACCTGCGCCGCGGCCGCCCCCGCGACGCTGTCTACCGCGACACGGGCGACCCTGGCAACGCTCTTGGCAGGCGCGCACAACAGCTGCTGTTCGCCGCCGGCCTCGCGGTGCTGATTGCGGCCAGCCTGGTGTTCCTGCTGGCGCCCTCCGCGGCGATCCTCGCGGGTGCGATGCTCGCGCTTGCGACGGTGCTCGCGGTGCCGCTGGCGTTCGCCGCCGTGCTGGCCTGCGCGCGATGGCTTGCCGGACGTCTCGACACCCTCACCTCGCTGCCGGTCGCGCTCGCATCGCTGCAGGCCACGACGTTGCGTTCGCTGGCGCTCGCGGCGACGGGCGCCGTTGCCCTGTTCGGCAGCGTCGCGCTCGGAGGCTCGCGCGACGATCTGCTGCGGGGCATCCACTCCTTCTCCTCGAGCTACGTCGCCGATGCCGACATCTGGGTCTCGACTCCCGGCGACAACCAGGCTGTCAATGCGCTCTCGCCCCACGGCTACTCGACAGCGATCGCCAGCGTGCCGGGTGTCGGCGGCGTGCGCGCTTTCCAGGGCGGCTTCCTGCAGCTCGGCGACCGGCGGGTGTGGGTGATCGCTCGGCCGCCCGGGGGCAGTCGCGAAGTGCTGCGCACGCAGATCGTCTCCGGCGTGCTCGGGCAGACGAACACAGACCTGGCGCGGGGTGGCTGGATCGCGGTCTCGGCGCAGATCGCCGCCGAATACCACACGGGCCTCGGGGGCCGCCTGACGCTCCAGACCCCGACCGGCGCGCACCGCTTCCGGATCGCTGCGACCACGACCAACCTCGCGTGGCCGCCGGGGGTGATCTTCATCAGCACGGCCGACTACCGTCGCTACTGGCAGAGTTCCGCTCCGACCACGCTAGCCGTCAACTTGCTGTCCGGCGTCAGCCCGGCACCGGCGCGCCTGGCGATCCAGCGCGCGCTCGGAGCCGGTAGCGGCCTGGAAGTGTCGCTGGCGGCCGCGCGTGCCGAGCGCATCGATGCGCTCGCCGGCGAAGGGCTCGGCCAGCTCGGAGAGATCGCCACGCTGCTGCTGGCGGCAGCGGTCGCGGCGATGGCCGCCGCGCTCGCCTCGAGCATCTGGCAGCGACGTCCGACGCTGGCCGGCCTGAGGCTGCTCGGGGTGAGGCCCGCGCGTCTGCGCCGGATAATGCTGCTCGAAGCGAGCCTGATGCTCGGATCCGGCTGTGTCACGGGGGCGCTCGCCGGCGTCTACGGCCAGCTGGTGCTGGACGGTTATCTCAAGCGCGTCACCGGGTTCCCGCTGGCGCGCATCGCCACGGGCGCGCGTCCGCTGGAGATCTTCGTGCTGGTGCTCGTGCTGGCGCTTGCTCTCGTCGCGGCGCCCGGCTGGCTGGCCTCGCGCGTACCGCCCGCGCTGGCGCTGGAGGACTCATAGGCCCGGCGCGCTACGTCGCCGTCATCGCCGACGGCAACAACCGCTGGGCGAGCCGGCGCGGGCTCGCGAGCGGTGCGGGCCATGCCGCCGCCGCGGACACGCTCAGAGCGCGTGTGGAGGACGCGCTCGAGCTCGGCGTCGAGGAGCTCGCCGTGTACGTGTTCTCGACGGAGAACTGGACGCGTCCGGCGGGGGAGGTGAGCGAGCTGATGGGGATGTTCTCGAGACGGATCGCGAGCGAGAGCCCCGAGCTGCACCGCCTGGGCGTCAGCATGCGCTTCCTCGGGCGCCGCGAGGGGCTGTCATCGCAGCTGATCGAGCAGATCGAGCGGGCCCAATCACTGACCGCGCAGAACACCCGGCTGATGCTGTTCCTCGCGTTCAACTACGGGGGGCGCGCTGAGATCGTCGAAGCCGCAAGGCGCTTCGACGGTGACAGCGAGGAGGAGTTCAGACGCTGTCTGTACGCCCCGGACATGCACGACCCGGAGGTGATCATCCGCACCGGCGGCGAGCAGCGTCTGTCGAACTACCTGCTGTGGCAGTCCGCATACTCCGAGCTGGTGTTCAGAGATGAGCTGTGGCCGGACTTCACGCGCCATGCACTGGAGGAGTCGCTGAGCGAGTTCGACGTCCGCAAGCGCCGTTTTGGTGGCCACTGAGATGGTCTTGCGAGGTGCTTTCACCGACACCACCCGAGCGGTTGGCGAGGCATCTACCGTGCGGGTATTCGCGCGAGCTGATCGCGGGCTCCTGGCCCGAGCCGCGGTAGCGCTGGTCGTGGCGGGCAGCCGCTACGTGGCCACGGTTGCGCCGGTCGTGCGCATCGAGCTGGCGCACTGGCGCAGGAGCGCTGGCGCGATCTCAGACCCAGCCGTGCGCGCGCTCGCCTTGGGCAAGCTCGAGCACGAGAGCTTCAACGCAGAGGCCGGCGCGATGCTCGCGACCCTCGCGCCGCGCGCACATCGGCGAGACGTGGTGCAGGCGATCGTTGCGCTGCAGGTCCTGTTCGACGTGCTGGACGGGCTTACCGAGCAGCCGCTGCGCGACCCGCTCGCCGACGGCGAGCGACTGTTCACGGCCTTCACGGACGCCCTGCGAGAAAGCCCGAGCAGCGCCGGCAGCGATGATGGCCCGCAGGAGGACTATCTGCTGGAGCTCTCGCGTGTCGCGCGCGAGGCGCTCGGGCGTCTTCCCGGCGCCGGCTCGGTGATCGAGGCCGCCGCCGCGAGCGCCCAGCGCGCCGCCGAAGCGCAGATTCGCATGCACGCCGCGCGAGCGCTCGGGGTCGATCAGCTGCGCGAATGGGCGCAGGCGCAGGCAGACGGGACGGGCCTTCAGTGGCGCGAGCTGCTTGCGGGTGCGGCCTCGTCGGTGTTGGTGGTGCACGCGCTGATCGCGGCGGCGGCGGACGCTCGCACCACCACCGCACAGAGCACGCGCATCGCGGATGCCTACCTCTCGATCTGCGTGATGCTCACGCTGCTGGACAGCCTGATCGATCAGGAACACGATCAGCGAGCGGGCGAAGCGGGGTACGTCAGCCTGTACGAGGATCGCGAGCTGCTGGCGCAGACGCTGCCCGAGATCGCCCTCCGCGCGGCCGGCCAGGCACGCGAGCTTCCCAGCGGCGCTCAGCACGTGATGATGCTGACGGGCGTCGTCGCCTACTACGCCTCGGCGCCGGATGCCCGTGGCGAGCTGGCCCGTCCGATCGTGGCGCGCCTGCGGCCTGCGCTCGCGCCGTTGATCACGCCGACGCTTTGGTTTATGCGGGCGTGGCGGCTGGCCAGGCGACTCGGCGCGAGGAAGGCTTGACATGCGACTACATCGACCTGAGAGGACTATCATGCCTATCACGTCTTGCGCAGCATGGGAGGGGATATGAGGCAGGTTCGACGGATGCGCCAGCATCGCTTTGCGGCAGCGGGCCTGACGCTTTTGGTTGGCGTGCTGGCGCTGGCGGCCGCGGCGGCCGCGGCGAGCGTGCTGAACGTCCACGACGAAGGGCATCTGCGATTCGTCCACGCCTCCGGCTCGGTGATCATCGACGAAGGCCGCGTGTCGGGGAGCTTCCCGGGCACGGTGCGGGTGCGCTTCCTCTACAACGGTGAACCGGACGTCAGCGCGGTGTTCACGATCACCGGACATGGTGGCTCGATCAGCGCTCGTGGCACGGGCAGGCTCAGCAGTCCCACCAGCCCCACGCCGAGCTTCGGCGGCCACATGACCGTCACCGGCGGCACCGGCCGCTACACCCACGTCCATGGCGGCGGCGAGCTGTTCGGCGTCTACAACCGTCGCAGCTATGCGCTGACGGTCCAGGCGATCGGCAAGCTGCCGTACTGAGCTGCGGTTAGGAGCAAGCTTGCGACTCTCCCGACCCGGCCTCTCGCTTGCGCTTGTGCTCGTCGCTGTGTTCGGCGTCTGCATGCCAGTCGGCGCTGGTGCCGCGCAGATAGCGAAGATCAACGCCAGGTTCACCCCTGAGCGACTGGGCCACGCGACGACGTTGTCGTTGGGCTTCAAGCTCGTGACGCCGGACAGGCAAGGGCCGGCGGCGTTGAGCGCGATGCAGCTCGCCTACCCGGCCAATCTCGGACTGGCCACGAGCGGGCTTGGCCTGGCGTCCTGCTCTCTCAGCGAGCTTGAAGCCATGGGCGGCGAAGGCTGCCCGGCGAACTCGAGGATGGGGTACGGCAGCGCCGTCGTCGAGCTCGCGCTCGACGTGGAGACGGTCAAAGAGCAGATCTCTCTGCAAGTGTTCGCCGGACCCTCGCCCGACGGCTACCTGCATGTCTTGGTGTATGCCTCGGGCGTGTACCCGGTGTATGCCCAGGTGGTCCTCTCCGGGGTGCTGCTGCGGGGGCGGCTGAGCATCGTCGTGCCGCCGATCCCCAGCTTCCCGGAAGCGCCTGACATCTCCATGACCCAGATGCAGTTGACGCTCGGCGGCGATCTCACGTACTACGAACGCGTCGGCGGCAAGCTCGTCGCCTATCATCCGGCGGGCGTGGGCCTGCCTAGCAGATGCCCCAGCGGCGGCTTCCCGTTCGGTGCCACGTTCGCGTTCCTGGGCGGCGGGCAGGCGAGCGCGCACACAGCGGTCCCTTGCCCACAGGGCTCGTAGTTCCGCCGGGCAAGGCCGACCAGTCAAGGCTTAGAACGTTCTAAGTCCTGACTTAGCAAGAACACATAGTGCCTAGAAGATCAACCGCATGGCGGGGCGGACACACGTAGAGGGCTCGCGCGGACGCGCTTGGCGGTCGGGGCCGGCTGGCAGCCAGCGTCAACGGCTGCTCGGGGCGATCGGCCACCTCGCAGCCACCGAGGGCTACAGCGGTGTGACCGTGGGGCGGATCACCGCCGCAGCCGGCGTCTCGCGCCCGACGTTCTACGAGCACTTCGGTGATCGCGAACGTTGCTTTGCGGCTGCGCTGGCGCCGATCGCCCAGCAGCTGCTCGGTGGCATGCGCGAGGCCGTGGCGCGTGAGCGCCCGCAACATGCGCTGCTCGCAGCCACGCGCGCGCTGCTCTCCTACGCATGCTCACAGCCCGCGCATGCGCGCATGCTGCTGAGCGACACGCTCGGCGGCGGTGAGGAGTTGCGCGAAGTTCGTGACCGGCTCATCGACGATGCTGCGCGGTTCGTCGAGCAGGCCCACGCGCAACTACCCGCCGATGCCATGGCGCCGGCGCTGCCGGCGGGGCTGGCCCTCGGTGTCGTCTGCCGCATGCTGGCCTCCCGGATGAGCGTCGTCGCGCAGTGCCCGAATGATCTCGCCGAGGAGCTGCCAGCCTGGATCTCGGCCTACGAGCAGCCGGTCGCTCGCGACTGCTGGCGCTCGCTCACCGCGCTTGGACCGGCCGCGCGCTCTCCGTTCGTGCCGATGCCCCTGTGCGCGCCGCCGGCGCCGAGGCCCGGGCGCCCGCGAGCGTCTGAGGGAGCGCTCGCAGAGAACGTCTGGCTGCGCATCGTGTTCGCCACCGCCGAGATCATCCGCCGCGATGGCAATGCAAGTGCGACCGTGGCGGAGATCGCGTCGGCGGCCGGCGTCGATCCGCGGGCCTTCTATCGCCTCTTCGCCAGCAAGCAGCATGCGCTCGACGCCGCCGGCGAACTGCTCTTCAGGCATGCGATCGCCGCCGCCGCCGGGGGGTTCGTGGCTGGAGACACTTGGCCGGAGCGGGTTTGGGAGGCCGCTCGTGCGCTCATGCAGTACGCCGATGAGAACCCGACGCTGACGTACATCGCGTTGGTGGAGAGCTTCGTGGGGGAGGCGGGGGCGGGTCAGCGTGGCCAGGAGCGCGCGCAGGCGTTCGCGGTCTTCCTGCGGGAAGGAGACCCAGATCCTGGAGGGTCGAGCGGCACATCCGAGCTCGTGCTCGAGGCGATCAGCATGTGCGTGTTCGAGCTCTGCTACCGCCATCTGCGCGAGGACGGCGCGACGGCGCTCTCCTCGCTGCTGGGGCGGATCGTCTTCATCTCGCTTGCGCCGTTCCTCGGCGCGCTCCAGGCGAGCGACTTCGTCCGCGGCCGGCTCTCGGACGACCGTTGGCGCGCGGGTCTGGCGAGCGCCGCTTAGTTCCAGAGCTCAGCTCCTGCGCCCGGCCCGAGCGCCCTGCTGCCGCGCATCTCGTCGATCAGCTCATTGGCCTTGGCGGCTCCCACAAACGGTGCGAGACAGACGAATGCGACCTGTCCCGCCAGTTCGGTCATGTTTGAGCCAAAGCTCCGTATCCGTCGGTAGATGATCTCGAGCACTGCCTGTGCGATCGCGTCGAGCGCGACCCGCGACGGCAGGCTGCCGTCGGTGTGCGGCTGGTAGTGGTAGCCCTCCTGGAGGAAGATCGTGCAACCGGCGACCAGATCCTCGAAGCGCTGGACCGTCTCCGGCCCGCCGGCGTCGCTTTCGATCAGGCAGGCGTCGGTCAACGTGCGGTTCTGCTCGAGGAAATCCGTGAAAGCTCGCGCGGCCTCCCATATTCGCCGCGGCCATTGCTCGACCGCGAAGAACGCACCGGCGGTGACGGCCATAGCGTGCTGGAAGGCGAACTCGCGCAGGGCCCTGAACGCGTCGTTCTTCCCGGCGAACAGGCTGTAGAAGACGCGGCTGTCGACCTGGGCGGCGCGCGTGATCTCAGCGACGCTCGCCGCGGGATATCCGTCGCGCCGGATGATCTCGGCGGTCGCGAAGATGATCCGCAGCCGATGGTTTTCATCCACCGACAAAGAGGACCCTCGGGGCCGTCCCGGAGTCAGGGGGGCGGGAGTTCGCAGCGGCGCTCGCGCGGGCGGCGGTGAGCGCACCGGAGCCAGCGCGGTTGCCGGCCGGCTCCAGCGTGTCCGGCCCGTGGGATCCTCGTAGTCGGCGATCCAGTCGAGGAGATCTTCCTGCACCGACTCCTGCCGATGCTCTCCACGGCGCAGACGCGAGCCCAGCAGTCGGTAGGCCGTGCCGATCAAAACCTCGGTTGGCAGCACGGGCATCGGGGTGCCCGTGCCGATCCACTGCTCAGCGGAACCGACGAGCCGCGCGATCGCGCCCACCCCGTGGTCGCGTGCGTCGAGCGCCCGCGGGCCGGCTGCCATAGTCGCGTTCATCAGCAGGCTGGCGTATGCGGGGTGCTCCTGTGCGAACGTCGCGAGCGCCGCGATCGCCGCGGCGATCGCGCTCTGATGCGACCCCGCTTCGATGCTGCTGAGGGCCGCGGTCAGAATGCCGCGCTCGACGTTCTCCAGTGCATTGAGGAAGCATGCTTCCTTGCTGGCGAAATGCTCGTAGAAGGTCGCGCGTGACACGCCTGCGACGCCGATGATCTGGGTAACCGTCGCCTGCTCGTAGCCATGCTCGGAGATCGTCTGCACCGCCGCAGCCAGGAGCCGCGCATGCCGCGTGGTGTCGGAACGCTCTGAGGGCAATGCGCTAGCCGATGACTTCCTGCATCCGCGGGGCACTAACTCCCGTACATCTGTTTATTTCCACCGCTACGTAAAATGGCAGCTGCGGGTCACGCCATGCGACTATCGCTTCTCTACAGGGGAAATCGAGCGACCTCGGGTAGCGCGCGACGAGCATCCACGGGCACGCTATCGAGAACGGCGGCGTTTATGCCGTGTCCTAGCTGCGTGCGCGCGAAGTGCTCTTGCCCGGCTTGCGTGTGTCGGCGAGCTGCCCGTCGATGAACTCGCCGGCGGCGGTGGCGCCAATGAACGGCGTCAGGCACAGCTGCACGAACTGCGCCACGAGCCCCGCGGTCTTGGGCGTTGCGCTTGCCCGCGCCTGCAGGTAGACGATCTCAAAGATCGTCGTGATGATCGCCTCGAGCGCCGGACGCGACGGTGGCGCGCCCGCCGGCGGCCATCGATACCCCTCCTGCAGGAAGATCGTGAACGCGACACGGCTGTCCTCGACCCGCTGGATCGCGCGCGGCCCGACCGCATAGGCCTCGACGAACGCCACGTGGGTGAAGGTGGGGCTGTCGTCGATGCTCTGGGCGGCCGCGCGGAACGCCTCCCAGATGCGCTCAGGCCAGCTCTTGCCGGCGAAGAAGGCCCCGGCGGTGGTCGCCATCAGATACTGGAAGCCGAGCTCGTGGATCGCGCTGAACGCCTCCTGCTTGTCGGCGAAGACGCGATAGAAGGCGCGGCCGTCGACGCCGGCCAGGCGGGTTATCTCGGAGACTGTGGCGGCGGTGTAGCCGTGCTCCTGCACGACCTGCGAGGTCGCGAACATGATCCGCTGGCGGTGGTTTTCGGCTACCTCCTCCTCTGAGAGTCGCGGGCGCCCCGGTCCAAGCGGCGGCGGCGCGCGCAGCGTGGTGGGCGGCAGATACGGCGAGCGTCCCGGCGCCGGAAGCGGCATCAGCTCGCGCCAGCGGTGCTTGCCGGCGCTCTGCCCATAGCTCTCGATCCAGTCGCGCAGGTCCTGCTCCAGCACGCCGAGGGAGCGTTCGTTGCGCCGCAGCCTGGAGGCGAGCAGCCGGTGGACCGCGCCGAGCACAGCCGCGACGGGCACGTCCGGCAGCACTGTGCTGCCGGGCGCTCGAGCGAACGCGTCCTCGACCACCTTCGCGGTCTCTGCGATCGCCTGATCGCGCGCGTCCAGCGCCCTGGGTCCGCCCGCCAGCGTCTCCTTCATCAGGAACCGCGCTTCTGCGGGCTGGGATCCAGCGAAGGCCAGCGTCGCCGCGATCGCGCCGGTCAACGCATGCTCCGGCGGCTCTGTCGCGACGGCCTCGCGCACGCGATCGAGCAGCTGCTCATGGACATCGATGACGGCCGCCACGAAGCAGTCGTCGCGGTCGTCGAAGTAGTCGTAGAAGGTCGGGCGCGACACGCCCGCCTCGCCGATCACCGCGGAGACGTTCGCGCCCGCGTAGCCGTCGTGATTGGCGGCGGCGACCATGCCTTTGAGCAGTCGCTCTCGCTGCGTCGCCTTGCGGCGATTCTGCAACGGCGTGTTTATCGGCTGCTTGGCGGCCGGACGGCGTGGCATGAGACGCTAGACCCTACCGTGGATGCCAGCAGATCACGCGGAAACACGGGCGATATGGGTCCACACATGGACAGATTAGGCGCTCTGCCTCATAGCTGATGCGATCGCGGGGCGAGCACCAAAATGCCGATAATTCCCCTCTGCGTGTTTACTCGTCGCGAAGGACAGGACGGCGACCGGAATGCGTCGCGTCCGTCCGGCGGTTCCCGTCGGCGTTTATCCGTGTCTCCAACGTACGGCTGTCGCTCCGCGCGGCCGGCCTGGGGCTATGCCCTCGCCTGCCGGTCGATGAAACGGGTGGCCGCTTCGGCTCCCATGAACGGTGCGAGCGCGAGGAACGCCATCGGCCCCAGCATCGCGCTCACGCGCGGCTGCCGGCCGCCACGCGCTTGCAGGTAGACGATCTCGAAGATGCTCGTGATCGTCGCCTCCAGCGCCAGGCGCGACGGGGGCGTGCGTGTGGGCTGGTGGTGGTAGCCCTCCTGCAGGAAGATCGTGAACGTGACGTGGCTGTCCTCTACCCGCTGCACCGCGCCGGGGCCAACGGCGTAGGCCTCGACGAAACCGACGTGCGCGATCATCGGGTTGTCGTCGAGGAATCCGGCGAGCGCTCGCCCGGCCGCCCACATTCGCTCTGGCCACGAGGCACCCGTGAAGAACGCCGCGGCCGTCGCGCTCATGACCTGCTGGACTCCCAGCTCGTGCACAGCCATGAACGCGTCCTGCTTGTCGGCGAAGGCGGCGTAGAACGCGCGCCCGTCGACCCCCGCCAGGCGCGTCACGTCTGCGATTGTGGTCGCGTTGTAGCCCTTCGTCTCGGCCAGCTGCGCGGCGGCGTAGAGGATTCGCTGACGGCGGTTGGCGGCGAGATGCTCGGCGGATGAGCCCCGCGCTCGTGCAGGCAGCGAGCTGGGCGCCGGGAGTGGCCCGGGTCCGAGCCCCCGCGGCGGCGATCCCGCGGGCGTCGACTCGAGGCTCTGCCAGCGCTGCCTGCCTGCCGGCCGCGCGTAGCTTGCGACCCAGGTGCTGAGATCGTCGATCACTCGCATCAGGCTGGGCTCGCCGCGGCGCAGCCGTGAGGCCAGCAGCCGGTAGACGCCTCCGACCAGGATCCGCGGGCTGACATCGGGGATCGGCGTGGTGGGGGAGACCAACGCATGTGCCTCGTCGATGATCTGCTCGATCTGCCTGATCCCGTCGTCGCGGGCGTCGAGCGCCATCGGGCCCGCGCCCATCGCGCGACTGGTGAGGAACAGGGCTCGAACCGGCTCGGCGCTTGCAAACTCGACGATCGCCCCGAGGCTCGCCTGCAGCGCGAGCTCGGGCGGTCGCGCATCGATCGCCCGGCGCACGCGCGCTATCAGTCGCTTGTGGACGTCGCTCAAGGTCGCGAGGAAGCAGTCGTCCTTGTCGGCGAAGTACTCGTAGAAGGTCGGTCGCGACACGCCTGCCTCGGTGATGATCCTCGAGACGTTGGCGCTCGCGTAGCCTTCGCGGTCGACGATGGCGAGGACGCCGGCCATCAAGCGTTCGCGCTGCGTGCTCTTGCGGCCCCTCGTCAGCACCCTGGCTCCCTCACTCCGAACTACACCGCCGTAGTTTACGCTAATGGAACAGCTCGAGTGAGTACGGTAGCGCGATTGGTACATGCAGGGCCCTTTTGTCGTGTGGCCGTGGGCACGTAGCAACAGCGACAGCGTTTAGTCGCCGCGGGTGGAGCACAGCACCGGCGCTCGACCGCGCTCTGAGTCACCGTCCCGTTTCAAACCTTCTATCTCTTGACTTATCAGGGCGAGCATGGTCCGCGATCATCCACCCCGTGGAGAGGGAGGATCACCGTCGCGCTTTCGCGTGTGGGCGCCCGACCGAGCGCGTGCCGGCGGCTCGTCAATTCGCAGCCGTCTTGCTCAGCGCATTCGTTTATCCAGTGCGTTCCTTGCGCCTCCGCACACCCGCCGGAACAGCCATCCTCCCGGCTGGATGTTCGCTATCCAAGCCAATTATCCAGCTTTCACAGGGCGCTTACGGACAGCGGGCACGGATCATCCGTGGTTCCCGCTTGACTTCTCTCAAGGGAATGCTGTAGCGTGCTTGACAACGTTTATTTGGGGACGAACAACGCGGTGCGGCTGACCGTTGGGGAAGCGCACGAAGCTCGTCATGGAAAGCAGGACGGAGGAGTGGGAGAGAGCATGCAGGTAGCGGCACCAGGTATTGACGACGTCCATCCGAGCTCGGCGAGCTGTGTCCGAGCGGCGACTCGCAAGCAGGGAGCCGGCGCGCGCCGTTCAGGCGAATCTCGTACCGCCGCTCCTACCCCGGTGTGGTTTTGCACACCGCGG
>Ga0182024_10002643_pt1 | contig 44056 bp, 38 predicted proteins | sample P32metaG_FD_120480 | JGI IMG/M metagenome (GOLD analysis project Ga0182024, IMG submission 120480) | Permafrost microbial communities from Stordalen Mire, Sweden - P3-2 metaG (Illumina Assembly) | ecosystem: Environmental > Terrestrial > Soil > Wetlands > Permafrost | place: Sweden: Stordalen... | reverse complement strand
GAGATCCTGCACGCTGATGTCGTGGACGTTGAGGTTGTGGCGAGTGGCGACGGCGCGGATGCGGTCGAAGATGTTTTCCGAACGCTGGGCGCGGGGCAGTGGCTGAACAGTGACATCGGCGTCAGGGAGGATGCGATGAACTGCTTCGGTTACGGCCTCGACTAATTGCTCGGAGCGCTGAAAGGTTAAGGTGCGGGCAAAGCCGACGGCGAGATCGGCGAAATAACGGTTGCCGGCGCGGCGAATGCGCACACGCCCGATTTCGAGCACGCCGTCGACACGCGAGACGGCGTCGATAATCTGCGCCCGGACCCCGGCGGGAGCAGCGTCGAGCAAAGCATCGGTAGTGCGCCGCGCCAGGCGCCAACTCACGGAAACGATGACCCCGGCGACGAACAGGGCGGCGATGGGATCGGCCAGGCGAAGCCAATCCAGATGATAGACGCGTCCCAGCAAGATCAGTGCGAGACCGAGCACGACCACGCCCGCGGACCAGACATCGGTGGAGAAGTGCAGAGCGTCGGCTTCCAGAGCCTGGCTTTCGTACTTGGTGGCGATGCGGCCGAGAGCACGGGAACGCCACCAGTCGACGGCCATCGATATGAGCATCACTGCGAATGCCCAGATGGAGGGCTCAACCTCCACGCGGCGGAAGAACAAACGCACAACAGCTTCGTAAATCACCCAAACGCAGGTCAGCAGTAGCAAAGCAGTTTCGACGAAAGCGGAGAAGTTTTCGACCTTGCCATGGCCATATTGATGGTCGGCGTCAGCCGGTTTGTCGGAGACTCCGACGGAGAAATACGTGAGCAAGGCGGCGATCAGATCCAGGGCGGAGTGCGCGGCTTCCGAGAGGATTCCTAAACTGCCTGTCGTGACGCCGACTACCACCTTGCCGGCTGTGATGACGAGCGCGGCGACGACCGAATTTCCAGCCACGGCGCGCTTCTCGGCGCGCATGGCGTTGGGCGAGTAAAGGGCCGGCGTCCCGGACATGATCCGATTATCGCTGGTAAGGCCGAAATGCGCCAACAGGAATTAGGTTTGCGAGGCCAAAGCAAAGTCCTGAACCGTCCTAGGCGCAAAAAACGGCCGCGAAGTGCATTAAGAACACGCGGCACGCCGGACTACTGCGCGAAACGGCCTCTATGCTACGATGCTAGGTTGTTAGTTTAACTTCCTGATGTACCCATCCTGGAGGAATCTTTTATGCGTAAGAGTTGGTTGCTGTGTGCGTTTTTGGGAGTGCTGGCATGGGGACAGACACAGCCAGCAGCGCCGCCGGCGCAGGCGAGCCCGGCTCCGGCTGCGAACGCAGCCGCCAGGCCCGAGGCGGCGCCAGCGAAGGAGGTACCTTTGAGTGAGCCTGTGCTGACGATCAAGGGCGTTTCCTGCCCTGAGTTCACCAACACGACCCCTATTCCGACGGCCGCTACGGGAAAGACCGCCGCTGCTGCCAAAAAAACGGCAGAATGCAAGATCACGCGGGCGGAGTTCGAAAGGCTGACCAAGGCGCTGCAGCCAGGGCCGAATCCGCTGAACCCACAGCAAAAACGCCAGTTGGCTACCCAGCTTCCCGGGTTCATAGCCATGTCAGAGGCGGCGAAAAAGAAGGGGTTGGATAAGGGCGACGGCTATCTGGAGACCATGAAATTCGTCAAGATCCGGATTCTGGCGCAAAAGCTGCAGGAGAACGTGCGGGAAGATGCGGACAAAGTGCCGGAGACCGAGATTACGGCGTATTACAAGGCGAATCCTGAAGCGTTTGAGCAGTTCTCTCTCGACCGGCTGTATATCCCACGCGATAAGCAGCCGCCAGAGGAAGACAAGGAAGAAGCAGCAAAAGAGCCAGAGAATTTGACTGAAGAACAACAGAAGGCCAAAGACGAAGTGGAGAAGGCCAAGCGGGAAAAAGGCGAGCACGAGTTGAATGAGTTGGCCGAAACCCTGCGGCAACGGGCGGCAGCTGGCGAGGATTTCGCCAAGCTGGAGAAGGAAGCGCTTGACGCAGCCGGCGTGAAGGCAGAGAACTCGACGATAAACCTGCCCACCGTGCGGCGCACGGGACTGCCTCCCGCGCATGTCGCCGTATTCGATCTGAAAGTGGGGGAGGTATCAGCCGTCATCAATGAGCCTGCCGGCCACTACGTGTACAAGGTGGTGAGCAAGGAAGTTCTGCCGCTGGACGACAAGATAACGATGGAGATCCGGAACAAGCTGAAGGCCGAGCACTTCAAGGAAACGATGGACAAGTACACGAACTCGACCCAGACGGTAACGAATGAGGCCTATTTTGGATCGGCCCCAGCAGGACCGCTGCCGCACATACGTCCGCAGCTGCCGATAACGCCGCGAACACGGCCGCAGGGGGCGGCACAACCGTCCGCGGCCCCGGCTGCGGGCGCGCCAGCGCAGTCTCCGGCAAACCAGCCTCCAGCGTCGGCTCCCCCGGCGAAGCCGAATTAATCTTAGTTGGATGAATTCAGGCCGAGCTAAATGGCGAGCGCAAAACCTGTTGTCGTGGTCACCGGCGTTTCGGGAAACCTGGGGTCCAGGCTACTCCCGCTGCTAGCGGATTTCTCGGTGATTGGGGTGGATATCAGTCCACCCCAAACCGATTTACCGCTACAGTTCGAACGCATGGATCTGGGCGAGGAATCCTCCACGCGCGCACTTTTCGAACTGCTGCACGACGCCCAACCGGCTTCGGTGGTTCATCTTGCGTGTGTGATCGATCCTGTGCGTACCGGCGTGCTGGATAACGAGCGCATGTGGCAAATCAACGTTGCCGGCACTGCCCGCATAATGGAGGCGGTGACGGAGGCGAACCGCACGGGGAATTCCGGAGTAAAGCAATTCGTTTTTCCCAGCAGCGTTTCTGCCTATGGGCCCAGCCTGCCGGGGCCGGCGACGGAAGATTCAGTACTTGCGGCTCACACCCTGCCTTACGCAATTCACAAGAAACAGTCCGATGAGGTGGTGCAGCAGCGCGCGCCGGCTCTGCGCGGGTGCAGCGTGTATATTCTTCGTCCGCACATTTTCGCCGGGGCCAGCGTGGAGAATTACCTGCTGGGAGCGTTTCGCGGCACAGTCAACGGCAAAAGCGCGCGGGCGGAGAAAATGCGGAGTGAGGGTAAACGGTTGCCCTGCATGCTGCCGCACGGTCAACAGTATCTCGACAACAAGATTCAGTTTGTGCACGTGGACGATATGTCGCGGCTGATCGCGCACATTCTGCACCGGGATCCGGAGGCACAACGGCTGACCATTCTGAATGTCGCCGGACGCGGAGAGCCGCTCACCTTCGGCCGCTGCATTGAGATGGCACAAGCGAAATTGGTGCGCGTTCCCGGAAGGTGGGCGATGCGGCTGGTGCTGCAATATTTGTGGACGCGGCAGATCTCGGCGATTCCACCGGATGCGCTGCCTTACATGATCGGCGAATACACCTTGAATACCGATCGGTTGCGCAGCTTTCTGGGGGGCGAGTATGAGAACGTGATGCGCTACACGATTGCTGACGCGTTTGCGGACAGCTTTGCGGCTCCTGCGGTTTCGGCGCAGAGCGCTGGCGCCGAATAATCGCTCTTTCCTGGTAGTTCCTTCCCGTTGTTTCACTTTCTTCCGCGGTACAAGCCTGCGATTCCGAAGGTGTAGGGCGTCCAACCGGCTTCGCGGAAGCCGGCAAGGCGCATGCGTGCCAGCATTTCCTGCGGCTCGGGAAAGTGTTCGACCGAGTTAGGGAGATAGGCGTAGGGGCCGCGCACGCCGGAAATCAGCGTGCCAACACGGGGCAGAACCTGCTTGAAATAGAAGCGATAGAGGTGACCGACGAAACCCCCAGGCTCGCTGAAGTCGAGGATGCCGCACTCCCCTCCGGGCTGCAGGACGCGCACGATCTCGCGCAGGCCGGCGTCGTAGTCCGCGAGATTACGGAAACCGAAGGCGGAGGTCACGAGGGCGAAGTGCTGGTCGGGAAACGGAAGGCGGAGAGCGTCGGCTTCGATCCACCGGGGGGTGGAAGAGTTCGCGTTTGGTGAGATCTTGTCGAGCCACTTCATGTGGGCCCGCTGCAGCATGGCATGCGAGAAGTCGGCACCCAAAATCCGCGGACTACAATTCCCCGCTTGTTTGCGCAGGGCGAATGTCATATCGCCGGTGCCGCAGCAGAGGTCAAGAACGCGAGAGTCGGGCCGGGCAAGAATCTGGGCGAAAGTGCGCGCCGTGCGGCGCCACCAGAGGCGATCGACGTTGAACGACAAGACGTGGTTGAGCAGGTCGTAGCGGGGAGCGATCGAGGTGAACATCTCGCGGACGGCGCGCGCGGCTGAGTCTGGATCGCGTGTGCCTTCGGGGGCGGCTCCGACTATGGGTTTGAGCGTTGTGGGCATGACGGTCGGATTCAACAATTTCATTTGCCCCATCCACCATGGGATAAGCGGCGCAATTCCTCGACGGCGGCGATCACGACGCCATCCGGCACGTCGGCGGCGATCTCAACCTTGCCGATTTCCCGGGGCAGCACGAAGCGCACCACGCCGCCTTGCGTTTTCTTGTCGGCCTGCAGGCGCGCGAGAATCTTGCGAGGGCTCACTTTGAGTTCCGGCAGACGGCCGAGACTGAGCACGGCGTCGGCGATGCGGCCGGCGGTCACGCTGTCGGTGCGCCCGACACTGAGAGCGATGTTAGTTGCCGCGATCAGGCCCCACGCTACCGCTTCGCCGTGAAGCAGGCTGCGGTAGCCGGTTTCGGCCTCAAGCGCATGTCCGATGGTGTGGCCGAGATTCAGCACGCGGCGCAGGCCGCCTTCCCGTTCGTCGGCCGAGACGACTTCGGCTTTCAACTTCACAGACTGAGCGATGAGACCTTCAAGCTCCACCGGGTCGCGCTCCAGAATCTGCGCGCGCTTTTGTTCGAAGCGTCGAAAAAGATCGAGGTCTCCGATGATGCCGCACTTGAGCGCTTCGTAAAGACCAGCGCGAAACTCTCGGTCGGGAAGCGTGCGGAGAATCTGCGGATCAATGAGGACAACGCGGGGCTGATGGAAAGTCCCGAGCAGGTTCTTCCCTGCTCCAAGATTCACGCCGGTCTTGCCGCCGACCGACGCGTCCACCTGGGCCAGGACGGTGGTAGGAACCTGTACCAGCTCTACGCCACGCATATAAAGGGACGCGAGCAGCCCGGTAACATCGCCGACCACACCTCCGCCGAAAGCGATCAAAACAGCTTTGCGATCAGCGCCGAGGCGAGATAATCTCTCGGCCAGCGTTTCAATCGTGCGGAGCTTTTTGGCAGTCTCTCCATCCGACATCTGGACCACCTGGGGCTTGAAGCCGGCAGCGACCAGCGAGCGAACCAGCTTTGAACCCCAACGGCGGCGCACCGGCGCGACTGTGACCACGAATACTTTGCCGGCCTGAGGCAGTAACTCCGCCAGCAAGGCTCCGGACCGCGCCAGCAGGCCGTTCTCAATGCGAGCCTGGTAGGGCCGAGGCGGGACATGGATGGTGACCTGCGCCATGGAATTCAATAATAGCAATGTTTCTCTATTGGGTTTCCTTGTTGCCGGGATACGTTACAGATGCGAACCCCGAAACTGTCAGCACAAAAGCTATGACAGCTAGGGTCGCCAGGATCGGGATTGGGAAGTAATCCGCCGTGACCATCTTCAAGCCAACCAGGACTAGCACCAGCGCCAGACCGTAGTGCAGGAAGCGGAAAGCTTTCATCAGTCCGGAGACGGCAAAGTACATGGAACGCAGGCCCAGAATGGCGAATACGTTCGAGGTGTAAACGATGAAAGCATTTAGCGTGACAGCGAGGACAGCCGGGACGGAATCGACGGCAAAAAGCATGTCAGTAGTTTCAATTACCGCCAGAACGATCAACAACGGTGTGGCATAGAGCCCGGGGTTGCCCTTCCAGCCGCGGACAAAGAATCGGCCGCCTTGGTATTCATCGGTCACCGGCATCCAGCGGCGCAGAAGTTTCACGGCTGGGTTCGTCGCAGGATCGATTTGATGCTCGCCCGCGAATCCAAGCCGGATGCCGCTGTAGATCAGGAGTGCTCCGAGCAGGTAAAGAATCCAGTGGAAGCGGTGGATCAAACCAACTCCAGCGAGAATGAAAAAACCGCGCATCAGAAGTGCGCCGAGAACGCCCCAAAACAGGACGCTGCGCTGGTGCTCTTCGGGTACAGAGAAGTAGCGGAAAATAACGAGGAAAAGAAAAAGATTGTCCACGCTGAGGGAAAGTTCAAGGACATAGCCGGTGACGAATTCAAGCGCAACGTGGCGTCCCTGCCAGAAGAAGACCAGACCGGCAAAGGCCGCGGCCAAACCGATCCACATGGCGCTCCAGGCAAGAGCCTCGCGTGATCGCACGACTCGTCCGCTACGGTGGAAGACAAGCAGATCCAGCGCCAGCATGCCCACCGCGAACAGATTGAAGAGAATCCAGAAGTAGGGCAACGGGCATCCCTGAGAGAAACTAGAGTTATTGATTGTTGATTGAGGTCGTGCCTAAGGGTAGCAATCAGCAATCATAAATAGATTTCACTTCTGGCGGCCCAGGCGTTCACTCTGCCAGGCATCCCACAATCCAGAGGTTTTAAGCATTTCTTCGCTGTGAGTCTCGCGCAGGCTCTGCTCGATCTGCGCCCGGGTGAAGCGCGGACCGATCTTTTCCGGAAGATTGGCGAGAGCAAAGCTGAACTCGGCGGCTTCAGCCACGTCTTTCTTGAGTTGCGTGAAGTCTACCTTGTCGAAGGTATCGGAGACGGCGTGGTAGTTTTCCAGATAGTTCGCCTCCTCCTGATCCGCAACAAATGTGGGAACGCCTTCCAGCATGAAATCAAAGTGGTCAGTGCCCCATTCCATGTCAGTTTTCAACTCGGTCAGGCCGAACTGTCTCAGTGGTGCGATAAGGCGCTTGGCGGTATCGAGCATATCTTTTCGGCCGCCGTCAGCGAAGCCCGAGGTCTTGCCGGTGCCGGAATCGTAGATGATCACTCCGGCAGCCTTGTCGAGTTCGGAGCGATGCGCTCGGGAGTAGGCCCTCGAGCCGAGCAAGCCCTCTTCCTCGCCGGAAAAGAGAATGAACCGGATGGAGCGGCGAGGCTTCAATCCAGAGGCTTTGAACGCTCGCAGCGCGTCCACCACCAGCGCGGCGTTGCATCCATTGTCGAGCGCGCCGGTGCCGAGGTCCCACGAATCGAGATGCGCGCCGAGAATCACAAACTCTTCCGGCTTTTCGCTGCCTTTGATCACGGCGATCACGTTTGCGGTTTGGATCGGGCCGCCGACCTGGTTGGGGATGCTCAGATTAGCCCACACGGGATATCCTGAGGCGAGGAGGCGACTGATGCGCTCGCCGTCCTCGCGCGCCACCAGCACCTGCGGAATGCGGTCGATTTCTCCCTCGTTGGAATTCGTGTGCCGGTAAAGGATGTCGTGTTCGCGCGTGGCCATGAAAGCGACAGCCCCGGCTTTTCCCTTTACCGCCGCGGTGATCACTGGCGGTGCGTTCGTATACTCGGCGAAGAGATCCTCCCAGGTCTTGAGCACGACGGAATGGACGAGCACGATTTTGCCGGAAATATCCCCAGCTTTTGCAAAATCGGCGGGGCTACCGTTGCCGACATCGACCACCGCGACGTGCTTTACCGAAGCCAGTGCAGGCGCCCACGCAATGGAAACACAACGCACGCGGAACTCGACTTGGGAAACGTCCGTGAGCTTAGGATCAAGCGCAGTCCCCGTGGCGTTTACTGTCATCTCGGTTGCGCCCTCCGACCAGGAATACGGGATGGTGAATTCCTCGCTGTGGACACTGTCGGCCCCGGCGGCCTTGAACATCTGCATGCCCCAATCGACGGCGCGCTGCATGGCGGGCGTCCCGGGGACGCGGCCGCCGATTTCGTCGGTCAGGTGGCGCAGGTTGCTTTCCAAAGGAGAGGGTAGCAGGGCGGCCTGAATGATGCGGTTCGCGTCGTCGGTCTCATTGGGGGGAACGGCGGCAAGACAAAGGGCGCTCAGGGTGAGGCACAGCCACAAGACTTTCAGCTTTCGCATATTGGGGGCATTAGAAATGAAATTCCACAAAAGAGCAAAAGCTCTTGACCGCAAAGTGCGCGAGGAAATCGCAAAGTGCTCAATGAAAATCAAGGCCCTTCTTGGCGGCCTTTGCGTGACTTTCGCGATTTTTGCGTTTATAAACTCTTTGTAGTCATCACTTCCGAGGCTTGGGCGCTTTACTTCGGCGGGAGCGGATCCATCTTGTCGAGGATGCCGACTGTCTCGAGCGTGGTAGCGCCCACAATTTCAAGGCTCTTAGGACTTAGCTTGTCAACGGTGTCTTGCGGCGTGTGCCAGAACACGTTGTTGTAGCCGTAATCGAAGTCGATGATGTCAACGGAAGGCACACCTCGCTTCACGAAGGGAATGTGATCGTCCTCCATGCCTCCGACAGTGTGCCCGAAGAAATGTGACTGGTAACCCAGCCGGGCGGCGGCCTCATAGACAACCTCTTCGAGCCAGGGCGTGGAATTCGTGTCGCGCTCGATGTTGAGATCGGCGTCTCCAATCATGTCCGCCAACAGGAATGCCTTGATTTTCTTCAAGGTTCCGTCAGCCTCCCATTTCTCCGCCAGGTGAGTAATGCCATAAAGGCTGTCTTTCTCGAACGGCATTTCCTGTTGGAGGCCCCCAGAACCGTCGGGTTTGATTGCTTCTTCAGCGTCGTCCCATACCAGCCATACACCGTAACCTGGGAGCGGTTTGCCCCGAAGTTGATTTGCGAGTTCCAGCAGCAGCGCGCTCGACGAGCCGCCATCATTGGCCCCGATGAAGGGCGTGTTGCGGAACGGATAGTTTGTGTCGTAGTGACTGGCGATCACGATGATGCCGTCTTTGCTGCCGGGAAACTTGGCAATGATGTTGTGGACGGGAAGCTTACCTTCCGGAGTATCCGCGGTAAATATGTCGTTCTCGACCGCGTCGGCCTTGAGATGGGAAGTGATATAGTCCTCGACCTTCTTGTGATTTGCGCTGCCGATCGGCCGCGGACCGAACGCGACAATTTCTTTCAGATACTGCATGGTGCGGGTGGAATCGAATGCCGGCGGCGGACCGCTGTCGGGCGGAAGCGAAAGCTTGGGAAGAGCCGTATCGGCAGGAGCGTTTTGCGTCGGGGTTGGTGCTCCCGCGGCACTGGCATTTTTGTCGTGATCGCAGCTAACAAACGTGGCCGCAAACGAAAGCAACAGGATTGGAAGAGAAACTATCTTCATCGATTCATAAACCTCGAAATTTCATCTCAAGTTGCCTATGTTTCGCTCCGCGCCCGCCGTTGCTTGGGATGTACGACCCAGGCGATGCCGATGCTGACAGCGTACAGCGCGACCATGGGAGCGGCAAAGATGCACATGCTCATGATGTCCGGAGTCGGTGTGACGATGGCGGCAACGATGAAAATAAGCAGAATGGCATAACGGAAGTTCTTCCACATGAAGCTGGCGGTGACTATGCCCATCAACGCCAGGAAAAAGATGAGGATCGGCATCTCGAAAATCAAGCCCATTCCAAGAACGATGCTCAGAAACAATGACGTGTATTCCCCAATCGTAATCATGGGTTGAAACTGCCTGCCGAAATGAATAAGAAAATCGAGCGCCCGCGGGTAGACAACTTTGTAGCCAAAGTATCCGCCGGCCGTGAACAGCGCGATCGTCGAAACCATGAACGGCACAACATAACGCTTCTCATTGCGGTAAAGCCCCGGGGAGATGAACATCCATACTTGGTAGAGTACGAACGGCGAAGTAAGGAAGAGACCGGCTAGCGCGGCAATCTTCAAGTAAAGGTTGAAAGGTTCGGTGGGGTTTAAATAGACGAGTTTCTCTGACAAGCCATTGGCTCTGAGCGCTTCCATGATGGGGCGCTGCATGACGTCGTAGATACGCTCCACCTTCCACCAGCAAATGCCAAATCCAACACCTACTGCCGCAATGGAATAAACAAGGCGCCGGCGTAGCTCTTCCAGGTGATCGAGAAAGCCCATGGTAGGCATGGCGTTGCGGCTGTGCTCGTCGCCGGAAGCCTCAGCCGTGGTTTCAAACATGGGGCTCCTGGACTGTCGAGACGCCGGACTCGACTTCGGCGTCGCCCGAGGGAGTGGAGTTCAACGACGCAATTGGATCCGGATCGGCGGGTGGGACCAAGTGTGGCTCGGCCAGGACCGTGGAAGTATCCAGGCTGTTGGCTGACTCGAGCTGGCGTGGGAGGAGTTCGCTTGCCGCGGGATTCGAGCTCAGGCTGGCCACGGTTCCCTGCGGCGGCGGGCTAGGGGGCAGAACCGTCTGCGTCTTCTCGACCTCGAGGTGGGAGATTTCGGTTTCGATCTGCGACCTGAACTCGTTCGAAGCCCGCCGGAGTTCGGCGAGGAGCTTTCCCGCCTGACGAGCCATCTCCGGCAACTTCTTCGGCCCAAAAAGAATGAGCGCGAGAAAGAACAGGAAGACAGTGTCGGAAAAACTCATGGCCTCATCATAATGCGGCGGGGCGAAGGCGGCAATGTGACGTTGCGGTCCGGCAGTCCGTGAGCCAAGCTAAGGCGCGGGCTTGAGCACGACCGTGTTTCGTTCATCACCGGCGATGATGCGATAGAACTTTCTGAGGTCTTCGGCTTTATCGACGGGAACGCTCAACTCCTTCACCTCAAAGGTACGGGTGTAGCCGACGACATTGCCGTTCACTACGGTCTTGGAATGGTAGCTGGCAAAGCTATAGTCGGCATCAACGGGTGGCGGCAAATCGTCTACAGCGTAGCCGGCCGGTATCGTGATTTCAAAGGTATCGGTATCGCGAGTGGGTTCCTCCAATTCGATAGCAAACTTGCGGGGATCTTTAGTCTCGAGGAATCCGACGCTTTTGCTCCCGATCACGCGCGGCCGCACTAGCAGCAGGTCGCCAGCGCTCTTGGCATAGTTCTGCGACTCGAACGAATAGTTGAAGCCGAAGGGTTGGTCGGTTTGGTGGAGGTTGATGAGGCTGGCGTGAGTGATCTGAAAACTGGAGAGTGAACTGGCGAGCAGTTCCTCGATCGGCTTAATACGGTCGGTGTCCTTGGTTACATTGCGCTGCCGCCCGCGCTCGCCAGAGGCGCGGTCGCCAAGCCGCATCTCTTTCACTTCGCCCTTCAGTGTTCCGGTGGAGTCGAGAGTAAGCTTGGCGGTGCGCTGGATGCTGTTCATTGCTGACGGCTGTTGCGGCAATTCAGTTAGTTCGCCGCCATCGGGCGTCACCAGCAAACCGTAGTTGGCCTGCAGATACCCACCAATCTGGCCGAAAGGGATTAGTTCATTGGTGGGATCAAAGAACAGGATTCGCCCTAGCTTAGGATGCTGCATGGTCGCGATCAGCGAGGGATCCGTGAGGCCGTCGGGCAATTTGATGGCGAGAACCACGTGATCAAACGCAGTCAGATGCGCTGGTACCTCTGGCGTCACCGAACCACGCTCGGAGTTGATCACGACATAGTCAGCCTCGATGCCGATCTCGTGCAGCATGGCAGCCATGAGAGTGGCTTTATCTTTACAGTCGCCGTAGCGGTGCGAGAAAACCTCGGCGGCCGGATGGGGTTGCCAGCCCCCAATGCCCAATTCGATGCCGACGTAGCGGATATCGTGTTGCATAAAATCCGCCAGAGACCTCATCTTCGCAAGTTGGGTCGGGACAGAAGCAGTCAGGCTAGCGACTTTCGCCTTAATCTCCGGAGATGCGTCCAGACGGCCACTGGTGAGACTGAGATACCAATTGCCCATCTGCTGCCAATTGCGGAACACGTTCTGGGAGGCTCCGCCAGGCGCGAAATAGGTGACGATCATGCGTCCCGCCACTCCGTCCATGGGTGGCATTTGGTCTTCTTTTCGAATCGCCTTGAGATCACTGACCGCCCATTGCCACTGATTGGCGCCGGTCTGTGTCGCCTTTTCCTCGGGATAGTGCAGCCACGAAGCCTTGAACTCCCATCCCGCTGGAAGTTGCAAAGAATAATGCGCTTCCCGCACGGGAATTTCGCGTTGAAAATCCCAGGAGTCCTGCAAAGCGTAGGGCTTCTCTTCTTTCTCGTACTCGTATCCCACAATACGGCCGGGATCGGGCGCGGGAATGTTCAATACCTTGAGCTTTACGTCCTGGATTAGTTCGCTTCCTTCAATTTTGGGTGGAGAGACTTCCATTGCATCTTTGTCTTTTACTTCGTAGTCCTTGCCCTGCGCCGGAATGCACCAACCGTGCAGGCTGGTAATTTTGCTGTGCGAATTAAAGGGAACAAGCGCAAGGCCATATTCGCGACCGTTGGGCCGCAGAATTCTGTAAGCGATGCGGACGTGAGTCACGATCTTGTCAGCCGACTCGACGGTTGTGGTGGTTTCAGAATAGATGACTACCGCGTCGGTTTTTTCATCATGGGCTGGAAGCGGAGCATTTGCTGCGGCATGCATCCATCCCGGAGCATCTCCTGCAGAGACCTGCGGTACACCGGCCAAGCAAGCTACGGCCGCTGCAAAAACGAACAGAGCGATGCGCTGGCTAGTTGCTCGCCGTGGCCGCACCGGGTTGCAGGACAATTTGTTGCTCATCGCCGGTCCTCACTGTCTGAAAAAAGCTCTGTAACGCTGGATAGTACTTCGTATCCAGCAGCAAGATGTCGAGCACAACCCTTCGAGTCAAATGCAGCGAGTTCGCGGCTTTTTCCGCCTTCAGTTCGTAGGCAACCACGTGCGCGTCTGTCGTTCGGGATTGTGGCAAACTCTGCACCTGCCAGCCAACAGGCAGTTCGATATTCACGTCATCCACCTTCTCAGAGGGAAACTCGAAATAAATCGGATGCTGGCGATCGCTGTGCTCGAAGAGGTGTTTTTCGGTGGCAATGAAAATTCCGACTGGCATCAGGGCCCGGCGGCCCGTTCCCGACACCCAGCCCGGGATTTTCACGCTGAACTCTGCCACTAGAGGCTGGGACGAACTTTTCCAATCCGGCTGGTTGGTGAGCTCCAGTTCCGCGCCTACTGGAATGTATTCCTTGACCTGCTCCTCAAGATATTTCTTTCGATCCGCAGCATCGCTGTGAATTTCTTCAATCCGGCGGTACATTCCTTCGAGACCGGTGAAAGTTACGGTGAGCTTCCCTTCCAGTTCGCCGGTTTCGGAAAGCCTAAACCTCGCACTGCGCTCGATTCTCGATTCTGAGGGCTGCGGCAGCGTGCTCTGGATCCAGCTTCCGCCATCCTTATCGAGGCGCAACCCCGGGACGCCCGTTTCCTGCCATTCCAGAAGACCGAACGGCGTGAATGCGGCGCCAGGATCGAAGTAAACGTCCTTGCCATTGAGCTTGACCAGAACCGCGTTCGTGTCGAGCTTCCTGCGGTCCATCAATTTGGACGAAAAGAAATAATTGCGGCGGTCCGACAGCCAGACGCCGTGGGCCTCAAACCCGGCGGCCCGTGCCAAACCCAGGAAAAGCCAGGTGAGGTTGATGCCGTTAGCATAGCCGCGCCTCCAGACCTCTTCGACGTTGGCAGGCTCTTTTTCTTTTTCGCGTTTTTCCTCTTGCTCCGTCTTGCTCACCTCGTAAGACGTATTGCGGAACTGCTGCACCCGGTCATAAATCTTCTGCAGTTTCACCTCCGCGTTGTCATCGGGGGCGACGATCTGAGCTACTGCCGATTGCATTGCTTTCTGTTTACCTGTGAAACCTTCTACCTGGCCGTTCATCTCTTTTCCGACCTTCTTCCAGAATTTGTCGACGTCGGAAATGTACGGCTCATCGCTATAGACGAAATCCACGCGCGCCTTCATCTCATTTTCGGGCGGCATGAAATCTTCTGTGCGAAAGGCCGGGATGTTATGGGATTCAAGCCGGATGATACCTTCCGGGTCCTCCTGGGGTTTTGACGTCCCTGCAGGCAAATCCTGCCAGGACCAGCGCACACTCCAGTTATTGCCGTGGTACGGCTTCAACGAGAATTTCGCGGACTTAGTGAACAGCTCGTGACTCAGAATCCAGTTTGACTCGAAGAGCGCATTCTCTTTGAAATCGTAGGTGTAGAAATATTCGACGATGCTGCCGACCTGCACGTCGGGCAGAGTGAAGGTCTTGGCCAGATATTTTAGTCCGCGAGCCTTCACGATCGACTTCTCAAACACTTTGCCGTCAAAATCGGTCACAGAACCGTCGGGCCTGATTGAGCGGGCTCGCAAATGTACGACGTCGTTGTTTCCCTTGACGAAGGGTATCTCGACATCCGCATACTTCCGCCCCTCTTCAGTAAGGATTTTGATTCGGAAGTAATTATCTTCGTGCGAGGTAAGGCCGTTATCGTCGCGGTCGACCTGGCGGTAGAGGATAACCGCGGGCGCACCCGGAGCGAGAGGCTCGCTCGTCATCTTCAATTCTTCGGGTGAAATGGTCTGGAAGCCTTCGCCCGCGCGTACCGCGACCGGAGGATACCCAACCGCGGCCAGAGCCAGAAATAACGTAAAGCATGCAACTGTCACTACGCGACGAAGGGACACGGTGAACTCCCCGAGCGCTGACGTTCACCAGAACGGGCCCCCTGCACGTTTGGTGACGGCCACAATATAGCTGGATGGCCTCAGCGTCAATAGTAAGTTCGGTGCGGAGGGTACCTTACTCCGGTGCCGTTTTACCATTCCTCGAACGCTGCTATGCAGATCCCCTTCACTCGCCGTAAGATGGTCGGCCATGCAGCTCTGGTTTGCCCGCGAAAAGCGAAGTCAGCATCCGGGAACAACTTGTGACCCAAGTGGTTCTAGGCATTCTGGGGGACGACCTCTCACCCGGTCAGCGCCTGCCGAGCACGCGGGAACTGGCGCGACGCTTTCACCTGCATCCCAACACGGTCAGCGCTGGCTACCGGCAACTGGCGCGGGAGCGCTGGGTCGAGTACCGCCGCGGCAGCGGCGTTTTCGTTCCGGCCAACAAGCCTGAGATGCCACTCTCGTCGGCGCTCGCCCTGAATCAGATGATTGCCAGCGTATTTCGTTCCACGCGTAAACAAGGAATCTCGCTGCCGGTTCTCCGCTCGCGGCTCCGCCAGTGGCTGGAGTGGCAGCCCCCCGATCATTTTCTGCTGGTCGAACCGGACGAAGAACTCGGGAGGATTGTATTGGCGGAGATACAGCAGGCTGTGAGTCTGCCGGTCGTAAGCTGCGCATTGGAAGATTGCCGGCGGATGCTGGTGGGCAGCATTCCGGTCGCGCTTCCGAACCGGGTGGTCACCGTGCGGCAGGCGCTACCGGACGGAACCGAGCTTCTGACGCTGCATTTCCGCTCCGTACCATCTTCGTTGGGAAAGTGGCTGCCTGCGCCCTCGGGCGCTCTGGTGGGCGTTGCCTCGAAGTGGCCGGAGTTCTTGAAGCTGGCGCGCACTATGCTGAATGCCGCCGGCTTCCATCCCGACAGCCTGGTCCTGCGAGATGCCCGCAAACAGAACTGGCAGCGCGGATTGAAGCAAACGGCCGCGGTGGTGTGCGATTCGCTTACCGCAACGGAGCTGCCCGCCGGATGCCGCGCGATTCCCTTCTTTCTGATTGCGGAGTCTTCCTTCGACGAACTGCGGCGCTACGTTGAGTTCGTCAGCCAGCCTCTAGAATCGTTGTGACACTCCGAAAAGTGTCCCAAGCTGCACGGCGCAGGCGTGCGATGAACACTATTCTGCGCCTATTAGACATACAAACCACATTCCTCTCCTGCTGGCGTCGCTCCTAATGGCGTCGGTCACATTTGCACAAACAAGAGATGGGCAAGGCACGGACCCTGCCCTGGCAGACGCAGTCTCCGCGGCGCGGAGTCGATACATTCAGACCGCCGGCATCTCACCCGACGAGGGCAACACAACCGTGGCGCAGTTTCAGCGAGGCGGACCGGCGCGGCCATTTCCGGCTCAGCGTGGATATCCCCGTGGAAGCTACCAAACACCGTGGATGGATCATGGGAGCGCAGGTCCTATTCTGATTGGGGCTGCAATCGGTTTCGGTATTGGGGCGGCCCTGGGCGCGAAGCAAAGGGCTCAGAATGGCACCCCAGTCTCGGGCGGAATAGTCCTCGGGGGCGCGCTGTTTGGCCTGCTCGGCGGATGCGTCGGCAAGGCGGTCGTTGATCTGCAGGGCATCCACTATTGGTCAGCTCATAACAGAAGAGTTTATCGACCATCCTCGCCCGAGGACGATACGGAGAGCAAAATCCATTCGCATTCCAAGGCCAACAAAGGTGTGCCAGAACGCTCCGTAGCGGCGAAACCTGCCGCACCAGGAACCTTAGCTGCCCCTTTGCGCATCTCACAGCTATGACCGTGCCGGGATGGTTACTGCGGTGACCAACCCGGTTCGGGGGCGTCTAATGGGGTGATATACTGCGTATATTCAGTACGGTAGCCGGGGAAGCTCGATAGCCCTCAACCGAAGGAAAATTCAAGATGGCACGTAGTTCTCGCCGTTCACTCTTCCTGGTAGTTTTCTTCCTGCTTGCTTGCGGCTTTCTGGGGATTCTTTTCGCCCAGCGCACGGGACAGCAGTCGTCGCTCAGCGGCGACTCCGACGTCAAAGACAGCCTGAAGCAGTTTACTGACGTCTACGCCATCGTCGAGGAAAACTACGCCGAGCCGGTCAACCCCGACAAAGCCATCTATAACGGAGCCATTCCCGGGATGCTTCACTCCCTGGATCCGCACTCGAATTTCTTCGACCCCAAGTCGTACGCTCTGATGCGCGAAGACCAGCGCGGCAAATACTACGGTGTGGGCATGACCGTAGGGCCGCGCAACAACAAAGTGATTGTGATTTTCCCCTTCACGGGCACGCCCGCATACAAGGCGGGAATTCATCCCGGCGACGTGATCATTGCAGTCGATGGCAAATCGACGGAAAACATGAGCACGCCCGACGTAGCCGATCTGCTCAAGGGCCCTAAAGGGACAACGGTACACATCAGCATCTCGCGCGAAGGCGTGGAGAAGCCGATGGAGTTCACCCTGGTTCGCGACGAGATTCCGCGCTATAGCGTCGACGTACACTTCCTTATTCGGCCTGGTGTTGGCTACCTCCACGTGACTGGGTTCAACGAGACCACAGAAGAGGAAGTCTCGAAAGCTCTGGATGAGTTTGGCGATCTCAAGGGTCTGATTCTTGACCTGCGGGGAAATCCTGGCGGCCTGCTCAGCGAGGGCGTCGGCGTAGCCGACAAGTTCCTGAAGAAAAATCAGCTCATCGTTTCCCATCATGGCCGCGCTTCGGCGGAGAAGCGTTACGTGGCGCAGCATGGCAACGGGGGCAAAGACTACCCGCTCGTCGTGCTGGTAAACCGCTTGACGGCTTCGGCGGCAGAGATTGTCTCCGGTGCCATTCAGGACCACGATCGCGGACTCATCGTCGGTGAGGTCACGTTTGGCAAAGGTCTGGTTCAGACCGTGTATCCGCTGTCGGAAAACACGGGTCTGGCTCTGACCACGGCTCACTACTACACGCCCAGCGGACGGTTGATCCAGCGCGATTACAGCAATATTTCGCTCTACGATTATTACTACAACCGCGAGCCCGAATCTGGCAGCAACGCCAATCGCGAAGTGAAGCTTACCGACAGCGGGCGCACGGTTTACGGCGGCGGCGGCATCACGCCTGATGTCGTGATCCCTCCGGTCAAGAGCAATCACTTCCAGGACACGCTCTTGCAGCACTACGCGTTCTTCAACTTCGCCAAGCGTTATGTCGTGAATCATCACCCCTCGAAGAGCCTGGAAGTGGACGACGCCATTCTGCAGGACTTCCGCAAGTCGCTGGATGAGGCCAACATTACCTACACCCAGGCTGATCTGCTGGATAACAATGACTGGATCAAGTCCAACATCAAGGCCGAGATTTTCGTGGATGCCTTCGGCCAGGATGAGGGCATGAAGGTGCGAGCGGAGTCGGATCCGGAAATACTGAAGGGATTGGATCTTCTCCCGCAAGCGAAGGCCTTGGCTGAGAATGCCAAAAAAATCGTTGCCGAACATAACGGCGCGGGCGCGTTTAACCGGTAGATGAGAACGATTTCCTGAAGGCCCGGACATTCTCCGGGCCTTCGCTTTTGGCATGCAAAAGGGGAGCCTTTAGGCCCCGTGAAGTTCCGTTGACTTCGGCACCTGGCTGTGTGAAAATCCGCGTCAGCAGGGCCTGTAGCCGGGTTTCGGAAAAAGTCGCCTGTTGCGGGCAGTAGCGCTTGAGTGCAGTATCGCGTGCGTGCAGTACCGTGGAAGAGCGGCGCTTCAGCCCCGCTGGGCGGTTGATAATAGTCGGGAGGTTGAGCTTTTGCGATTGCTTTGGCAGATCGCGGTTCGGCGGGGGCTCCTGCACTGCACATCGGGGACGGTTTGAAGCCGGTTGTGCTGGGACTCGCCGTCGCATTGGCCTTGATCGCCGGGTGGACGGATTGGCGCAGCCGCAGGATTCCGAACTGGCTTACGGTGCCGGGATTACTCGTCGGAGTATCGGTGAACGTGCTGATTGGCGGGTGGGCTGGGTTAAAGACTTCCCTTCTGGGTGCCGGGCTGGGACTGTTGCTGCTCTTGCCATTTGTTTTTCTGCGCAGCCTGGGCGCGGGCGACTGGAAACTGGCCGGGGCCTTAGGTGCATTTGTAGGTTGGGAAGTGCTGGCAACTTTACTCATGGGCTCCGTCTTCGTGGCGGGGATCATGGCTTTGGGGTTGGTCATTTACAAGCGGCGATTCAAGCAGACGCTGCGCAACATCGGGAGGCTTCTGGGTTCGATGTTGACTTTTCACAGGCCGGGACCCGAGGTTTCGCTGGATAATCCGCAATCCCTCAAGGTCCCATATGGCGTAGCATTAGCTTTGACCACCGTTCTTTTCGGCATTGGACAGATATGGCGTGGATGAGAACCATGAGCAGGCGGACGGCGAGACCCTGGCGCCTGATTGCGCGTGACGCGCGCGGAACCGAAGTTGCCGAAACAGCCGTGGTGCTGCCGATGCTGTTCATGATCCTGATCGCGATCTTCTGGTTCGGGCAGGCTTTCCGCGTCTACGGCACTCTCACGCAGGCATCCCGCGCGGGAGCGCGCGCCGCAGCGGCTCCGGTTTGCGCTACCTGCGGCGGCGCCGTGACTACGCCCACGCAGAACGCCATGGCCGCCGTTACCAGCGTAATGGCAGCATCGCACTTGAGCACTGCACAACTCCAGCCTCTGGCGAGTTGGACTCCGCCCGCGCTCTGCGCATGCGGAAGCGCGAGTTCCGCATGTGGCGCTGCGGTCGCGTGCGACCCCGGGGCCACCATCAATGCTTGCGTCCAGCCCAATGTTCAGCTTTCCTACCCAGCGACCGCGCCCGGGGGCATGGGCACCTGCGGCGTATCGGTGAGTATGCGCTACAAGTATCCCTTCCATTTCAGCATTCCCTATACCAATCTGGACCTCGGGAACATACAGCTTCCAGGACAGGCGCAGGTAAGAGTGGAAACGCAATGACGGAGGCGATCACACCGAAGCTCAAGCGAGTCTGGAGCGAGGAATGTGCCGCCCAGATTGTCGAGTTCGCCGTTTCATTGCCTTTACTGGTCTTGTTTGTCGTCGGGATTTTCGATTTCAGCAACGCCATTACGCTAAAGCAAAGGCTGATTAACGCCGCACGTGAGACGGCCCGAGTGGCCGCAGCGGATCCGGCGAACGACCTCGGCGCGCCTTCCGCGCCGGTCCCGGCATCCATCGGGGACGCCTTCCAGGTGGCCGACAACTATCTGATAGCGGAGAAGATCAACGACTGCGGCCTGGCGGGGGCTGGTGCGCCCGCGGTCGCCGGACTTACGTGGACATACACCTCCACCGGAACCTGTCCAGGAGCCGGCATCTCGCTCGTTATCAACCGAGGCTGCGTAAACCAAATCCCCACCACTCCCGGTGTGCTCAATTTAATCGGAACCTGCGTCACCATCAGCTACGCATACAAGTGGCAGTTCAACAACGTGGCGGCCACCTTTGGATGGACCAGTCCGGCCCTCAACACCATGACCGTAACCGCCGGGGCGTTTAACGAGAACTGAGAATCCTATATGCTCTCGCCTCTAATCCGCCGCGCCAGGAAGAACGAGAACAATGACGCACACTCGAAACAGCGCGGCGTCACGATTGCTCTGGTGGCTATATCGATGGTCGTCATCATCGGCATGGCGGCACTCTCCATCGACGTCGGTACGCTTTACCAGGCTAAGGCCGAGGCCCAACGCGCCGCAGATGCAGCGGCGTTGACTGCGGCCAGGGTGATCTCGATCTCGGGCGTCACCGGCGATCCGAGTAACTCCTCGGGTTCATGGCAGTTAATCTGCGGGACCAACGGCACCGCCTCTCTTGCGGCGATTGCCGTAGCTCGGTCTCCAGGGAACGTCGTCGGCCGAGTTCCCGCTGCCAACGTGAAGGTCACCTACGGTTCTGTTGCAGGCCCGACCGACTGCTCCGCCTTGGCGGGAGCGGGCACAGCCTTCAGCGTGAATCCTACGGTGAGCGTCTATGTGCAACAGGCGAACCTGCCCACTTTCTTCGCTCGCGTCTTTTCTTTGCTAACTGGTGGCACCTCCACAAATTCAGGCGTGAGCGCAACCGCAACCGCGGAACTGTACAATCCCTCCGGCTCCGGCGCTCTGGGATCTGGCATGGTTCCTGTACGGCCACGCTGCGTGAAGCCTTTCATCATCCCGAATATCGACCCGGGAAATTCTCCTAACGGATTTGTTAACTTGGATGGGACGATTGTTAGAACCGGAATCTCGCCAGCGGGCGAGATCGGGGAAACCTTTAATATGTATGCCGACTGCGTGCCGGGCGCCGCGAACTGTTTGCCTCCTCAGTTTCCAGCGGGCAATATGGTAGACAATCCCCCCACGTACAATTCCGCAAAGCTGCCCTGGCCCGGCCCCCCGCCTGCGCCCAACCTGCCCAACCTGGAATATGTCCCGGCATTAGTGCAGAACGCCTCAGGAGCAGTACCCGCCTGCACGGCCGAAGGCAACTGGACCGCAAGTAATTTCCAGCAGGCAATCGCCGGATGTGATCAGACCACGGTCTACGCATGCGGAGTTCCGGCTCCGGCCGGCGGGACGGTCGATCTAACGGAGAACCCTTTGACCCCAGCGGCGATTACGGGCGATGCCGCGACCGGGGTAGCGTGCTTGACCAATTCAACCGGTGGCCCGGACGTGCTCACCCCCGCAACCTACCCCTTTCAAATAACGGCGGGTCCCGGCAATCCGCTTTCAGCGCAAGGAGTGACTGGCCTGATTACCAGCAGCAACTCCATCGCGACGATTCCGATCTACTTTAACGGTACGGGAGTAACTCCGCCGCTTGTGGGCCCCCAACCCCAGGTCACAATCATCGGATTCCTGCAAGTATTCATCAATCAGATGAATCCAACAGATGGCAGCCTAAACGTCACGGTCATGAACGTATCCGGCTGCGGCAACGCCGGAGCCGCACAAACCGTGGCCGGCACCTCTCCCGTGCCAGTTCGTCTGATCACCTCACCTTAATCGGAATTTTGCACGTAGGTTTCCCTGAGCAGATGAAAGAAATAGCCGCTGGAAGTGAAACGCAAGAACGACCTGACGATCAGTTAGGAGTTTCTGTGTCGCTCAGCGGCTTGTCGGCCGCAGGGTCAGCGGGTGCGGGCGTTGGCCTGGGCGAGGGCGCGACTTTGGGCTCAACATCGGTGTCGGCATCTTCGTCGACGACGACGCGGGCCTGAGGGCTCATACGCTGCGCCTGCGGCTGCGGCATCGGCCCTTCGGGACGCGAACTGAGAATAACGCGGTCCAGAGTGCGGGGATCGTTGGAGGAACTCAGAATCAGGAAATTGAAACTAGAACCGTTCAGCAACTGAGCCAGAACTTCCGGAGCAGGCGCTGGGCCGATGTCGGCCACGACCTGCTCTTCTTCCGCTCCCGCCGGAATGGCAATCTCCGCCCCGGTTTGCGCGTGAACCGCGGACAGAACTTCGGACAAGCTCGCCTTGTTGGAACTGATCGAAAGCAGACCACGCCGAAAGGAAACTTCCAGCTTTGGCTTTGGCGGCGAAACTGGCACCGAAAGATGTGCGCCGGCAGCGGCATAATTCGTGTTCACCAGCGTTGGTGAAGTGCCGGAATGAAGTCCGGCGGCTTCCGCTCCTCCGCCCACCTTCAGGATCACGGTTCTTCCCGACGGAAAAACTTGGTAAGTCTGCGGACCGTTCAAATCCACAACCACGCGCGTGACCGGCGGATTCGACGAAAACAGCCCCACTCGCAGGCTCTTTACTTCTCCGCGGCTTACCGTTTGGTTGCGTAACCGGGCGCCCGGAACCGCGTTGACGAAATCCACGACCAGGCGGTCAGGGCCGGTTAAGACGTTAATATGCGGGACAATGCGGTCACTGGCTTCGATCTCGATCTCGACATGGCCTTGGCCGCCCAGCACCTGAACCCGGCGAACCGATGGCACCGCTTGGGCCTGGCACCCGGCCGGCACGGTAAAGCATGCCGCGGACGATGCCAGCAAAGCGAAAGCGACTCTGAGGGAGCGATTCATGTTTCTCTTAATTTCTCTTGGTCTTTATTAAAAGAGGAGCGCCTCAAAAGATGTGCAGCCGTGCTAAGGCCGATTCTAGCAGCGTTCGTGAGCCCCACCGCTTACGAAAGGATTACAACCTTGGGTCGCGCCTGATGAGTAAACACATCGCTGCCGCGGGGTGAACCACGAAGTTGTTCCATTACGCACCCACACTCGCGATTGCGATAGGATATTCGCAGGAAGAACCTCCCATGCCATCGCATAGTGAAAACATCTCATCGCAATATATGAATTACGCACCGGCGAATTTGAATCCGCAAAAAGATCTCCCCAAAGGATTCGTCGATTTCCTGCTGCCGCTCCACAAACAATTCACTCCCTGGCAACAGAAGCTGGTAGCCAAACGTGCAGAGGTGTTGCAGTCATCGCTGAGCGGACATCCCCCAAACTATCTCCCGGCCTCCGAGGCAACAACTTCCGACTGGCACATCGAGGTGCCCGAATGGTGCGCCGATCAGCGCAACCAGATGACCGGCCCCGCCGACGACGCCGAGTTGACGGTGAAGCTGCTGAACTCCGGTTCTCCCGCCGTCATGATCGACCTGGAAGATTCCATGGCGAACATGTGGGAGCGAACTCTGCTGGGCGTGAACAACACCATCGCGGCCTACAAATACGAACTCAGCTACGACGACAAGAAGCGGCGGAAGAAAGTCACAGTGCGGCGCTCGAAAACCGTAACCTGGGTGCGTCCCCGCGGACTCCATCTCAGTCAGGGGGGCGTGATGAAGAACGAACTCATGTCCGCTTCCCTCTTCGACCTGGCTTTGATCTGGTATCAGATCGATCCCGCATGGTTGCCGCACAACTTCTCGGTTTATATCCCTAAGAGCGAGTCGTCCGAGGAAGCCTTGTGGTGGCGCGACCTTTTTCAGGTCTTCGCCAAAGAGAAAGGCCTGCCTGCGAACTACATCAAATGCATGGCGCTGGTGGAGGCTCATCCGCTGGCGTATCAGATGGAGGAATTTCTTTTCAATCTTCGCGACCACTGCCTCGGATTGAACCTGGGCCGTTGGGACTACATGGCCTCGTTGATCCATTTCATGCTCGAAGACCCTAACTGGATTCTGCCCGATCGCAACACCATCCCGCACGATGTCGCATTCTTCCAGAACTTCCGCACGCTGATGCCGGAGATTTGTCACAAGCACGGAGCCCTCGCGATCGGCGGAATGACCGCGCTCTTTCCCAGCCGCACCGATAAAGAATTAAATGAGCGCGCCATGAAAGTCCTGCAGCAAGATAAGAAAAACGAAGCCGACTGCCTGATGGATGGAGCCTGGACCGGCCATCCCGACCAGAACGAAATCGCTGTCGCCCAGTTCCCCTATCCCAATCAGATCGCGAAGCGGCCCAACCGGTCGAACTCGCATCCCGATCTGCGGCCAATCCCGAAAGGCGTCGGCGAAATAACTCTAGCCGGGACGCGAGCGGCGATGCGCACGGTAATTCGGTACCGCAACGGCGTGCTCAACGGCAAAGGCGCCAGCCTGCTCGATGGTTACATGGAGGATCTGGCCACCGACCGCATCTACCGCTTGATGATCGCGCAACGCGTGCGGCATAAGGTCAGCGTAGCGGGAGACGACGGAAAGCCGATCGAACACAGCTCCGCCTTGATAACGCGCCTGTTCGACGAAGAGTTGGCAAAGATTCAACAGAACCCACCAGCGGAGATTGACCGCAAAGCGGCGGAGATGCTGCCCGAAGCGCGGCGCATCGCCGAGCAGATGATCGTGCAAGGAAATCACTCGCCGATCTAGCTCGTCGGCGTCATCCTGAGGTCAGCCGTTCTTCAGGCGGAGAAGCGATGAGCCTTCCCTGAGCGGGAACGCGAAGGGATCTCCCGCGCAACCGGCGCGTCCGGAAGCCACGCCACATCCTGAAAAGCATCCGAGCCGCATCCGCTTCCCCGACTCAAGTCTCTACAATATTCCCAGCCTCCACTCGTCTACACAGTTGGATGGATGAGCCCTCGAGCATCGCCGGGATGACCCAGCCAAAACGTCCGATCTCCGATGTCTTCGCCGAAGAAGGCGCCCGGCTGCGCAATTTCATCCGCGGGCGTGTGCCCGATCCCTCCGACGCCGAGGACATCGTGCAGGAGGTCTTCTACGAACTCGTGGAAGCCAATCACCTGCTGATGCCGATCGAGCACGTGACCGGCTGGCTTTTTCGCGTCGCCCGCAATCGCATCACGGATCTTTTTCGCAAGAAAAAGCCGGAGAGCTTCAGCGATGCGGCCGTCGAAGCCGAAGACGGCGAGTTGCTGCAGGTCGAAGATCTTTTGCCATCGCCCAATGCCGGGCCTGAAGCGCTCTGCGCCCGCAGCGTGATGCTCGATGAGTTAGACCTTGCGCTCGATGAGCTGCCGGAAGAGCAGCGCGACGTGTTTGTGGCGCACGAACTGGAAGGCCGCAGCTTCAAGGAGATGGCTGCCGAGACTGGGATAAGCGTGAATACGCTGCTCTCGCGCAAACGCTACGCGGTGTTGCATCTGCGGGAGCGGCTGCAAGGCATTTACGACGAATTTACGAAAGCATGAGGAACTAAACATGAGAAAGAGACTGATCTGGATAGCTCCGCTGGCGATTCTAGCGATGATGGCCTTTGTTAGCGTTGGCGGTTTTGTAGTGATGCACCTGTGGAATTGGCTGCTGCCGCCGCTCTTTGGCTGGCGCCAGATTGCTTTCTGGCAAGCGCTTGGACTTCTGGTGCTGTGCCGTATCCTCTTCGGCGGATTTCGGTTGCATAGTCCCGGCCGTTCGAATTTCCGCCGTCGCATGCAAGAACGCTGCGGGCGAATGACGCCTGAAGAGCGGGAACGGTTCCGGCAAGGCATCCGCGAAGGCTGGGGCTTCGGGCCGTCGAGGAAGAACACGACTCCGAGCGAATGATTGGACGGGATGAGGTCCACAGTTTGCCACAACCAAAACAACCAGGTCTCGCAGGAGCCGCGAGACCTGGCCCACGCACCGCTACTCCGCCGCCAGCTTCTTCAGCGCCGTCAACCCATTTTCATTAGATGGATTCAGCTCTACCGATTTCCGATAGTTCTTCACGGCTAGTTCCTTGTCCCCGTGATTCATGTAAGCCTCGCCCAGGCTGTCATATGCGTTCCATGAATCGGGGTGGAGTTCAACATTCTTCCGGAACAGCAGAATCGCATCGTCCACCTTCTTCCGCCCCATCAAGCTATATCCAGAGTTGTTCACGGTCGCCTCCGAAACTGCCCCACTCGCCAGCTCTTTGGAAAATTGTTCAAGTGCCTCAGCCGCACCCTTCTGCAAAGCAAACCTCGTGAATGACAACCCGGGGGAGTCATAGTTGTCATACTTGAGCCAGTCAAATGCCGGCTGCTCACCGCCCAGCGTCTCCGCCAAAATCTGCCGCCCAATCGAAAGACCATTCTCGCTGTTGGTCATGTAGACTACTCCCGACCTCGACGCCGGCCGCACCACGAAAAACGCTTTGAACACGCCGTTATCGCCCCAGTGCCATAGCGACTCGCCATCCGCGGTCTTCTCCATGCCAAATCCAAGCCCCCAGAAGATCGTCGAGGAGAGCTTGCCTGAGGGCGTGCCCTCGACGCAGTTGGAGCAGCCCGTGTCCACGGCGATCTGCGCGCTCTCCATTTCGCGCAGCGTGACGGGCTGCAACCCTCTTCCCTGAAGAACAGCGTCCAGAAAGATCGCATAATCTTCCGCGGTGGTCTCCAGACTCGCTGCGGCGTTAGCCTGGTCCGCCTTGAACAAATCGACCGAAGCTCCGCCCACGTCGTGCCCAACTGCCACCTGGCTCTCAAACGCCGGATGCCACACGTAGCTGCTGTGCTTCATGCCGAGAGGCCCAAAGACCTCTTCTTGCATGTAGTCGTTGAGCGGCTTGCCGGTAATTTTCTCCACAGCTTTCTGCAGGAACACCATGCCCGAGCCGGAATAGCTGAACCTCTCTCTCCAGGAGTGAAATGGATGGTGAGCTGCTTACCGTCTCCCGGCCAATTGGGGAATCCGGTGCGATGGCTGAGCACAAGGCGCGCCGTAATCTGCTTGAACCGCGAGTCGCCTTCAGTAGATTCTTTGGGAAGATACGGCGCCAGTGGCTCATCGAGTTTCAGCTTGCCCGCATCCACTAGCTTCAGCACACCATACGCGAACACCGGCTTGCTGAGCGAACCCACGTTGAACCTCGTGTCCCCCGTCACCGGCTTTTTTGTTTCTGAATTGCGAACCCCGAAGCTCTCCGTCCACACCGTCCGCCCGCCTCGGATCGCGGCAATCGAAAGCCCCGGCACGCCAGCCTTGTCCATCAGCGCTGGAATGTCTGTCTCCAGCTGAGCCTCCGTCGCGGCATTCATTGGAACGGGTTTCGTAGAGTGTTGTGCAAGACACACCGCTGAACTCAGCAGCAAAAATGTCTCGATTCGCCGCAAGCTCGCCATAAGTCTCCTTGTTGCCAAGAGTCTTTCCTTATAGACGCGCACCAGCGCTGCTAGTGAGCCTCTTGCGGGTGTCCATCCTTCGCACATTTCGAAGGGTGGAATCTCGGCTGACCGAACCGAAGGGGTCCTATCTCAATTGAAGCGGTTCATGTGCGCACGGCCGCCCTCGGCTGTCCGTCGCACCAATCGACCGTACGTCCTCATTTCCGACTCCGTCATCCCCTCAGGAGCGCAGGGATTCGGGAATTTCAAAGGACGATCCTGCGCCAAGATTTGACGGGAATCCGGGGACGGAATCCGGCGGAATCCGGGGACGGGGAATCCGGGGACAGACGGGGCGGGTGGACCATCCTTTCGCGTTCTTTGCGAAAGGGTTGGATTGCGCGTAAGTCTATGTAATTGGCACGCGCAGCGTCCGACTGCCAGCCTCGATCGCCGTTTTTCAACGCTTTCCCTTCGCCCTGTGTCTTTTCTGCCACTTTTCCGCATCGGTTACTAACCATCCAGCCCAGCCACTTCCCGTACACCAACTATAGCTTTAAGGTGGTTTTCCGAATTTTCCGAGATTTCCACAGTGCTTCCAATAAAAACGTGAGTTGTGTTCCGGTTGGAACATTTTATACATACAATCGCAAAACCGCTTCTATGTTCCAACTGGAACATTCGACCGGAACATTTGTGCGTACAATGTTCCGGTGGGAGCAGCACCGTGGCATCTGCGCACCTCGTGCCGTAATATCTAAGCTGAAAGAAGAACGAGGACTATGAGCGCCATCGAACAGCCAACCGCAGTTCAGTTCCATGCCCTGCAACCGCCTCGCCGCTTCCTGTTCGGGCCCGGACCGAGCATGGTTCACCCGCGGGTCTACACGGCGCTGTCGAAGCCCATCGTCGGGCACCTCGACGCCTACTTCATCCAGGTGATGTCAGACGTTCAGCATTTACTCAAGGCTGCTTACGGGACCGCCGACGGTGCTACGCTCGTGATCTCCGGCACGGGCAGCGCGGGCATGGAAGCAGCGGTCGCCAACTTCGTCGAGCCCGGATCGAAGCTCGCGGTGTTCGCCAACGGATATTTCTCCGACCGCCTCACCGATATGGCAAAGCGCAACGGCGCAAACATCGTACGCTTTGAGAAGGCATGGGGCGAGACATACACCGACGACGAAGCTAGAGAGTTCATCGCTCGCGAGAAAGCCAACGTGGTGGCGTATGTTCATGCCGAAACATCGACGGGAGCGTTGCAGTCCGGCCGTGCCATCTGCGCCGCCGCTCACGATGCGGGCGCTCTGGTGATCGCCGATTGCGTCACCTCGCTCGGTGGAGTGCCGGTCGAGTTCGACCGCACCGGTATCGATGTCGCCTACAGTTGCACGCAAAAAGGATTGAGCTGCCCTCCGGGATTGTCTCCCATGGCCATGTCGCCGCGCGCCATGGAGTTTCTGGGTGCCCGCACGACGCCCTCGCGCAGTTGGTATCTAGACCTCAAGCTGATTCACGACTACTCCACCGTGTCGCACCGCTATCATCACACCGCGCCGATTTCCATGTTCTACGCCCTACGCGAAGCGCTGCTGGTCATAGCCGAGGAAGGAATCGAGAACCGCTGGGAGCGCCATCGCCGTTGCCATAACTTGTTCGTCAAAGGCATCGAGGCGATGGGCCTTCGCATGCACGTTACCGAAGAGCATCGAATCGCCACGCTGAATACGGTGTGCGTGCCCGGAGGTGTGGACGAGGCCAAAGTGCGCAAGCATCTGTTGGACGGTCCGGGCATTGAAATCGCCGGAGGATTCGGACCGCTCGCCGGCAAAGTTTTCCGCATCGGCGTGATGGGTCCATTAGCGACCGAAGACAACGTGCACTTTTTCCTGAAGGAGTTCAAGCAAGCGCTGAGCGCACAGGGCTGAACCAAGCCGACCGAACTACGTGGGCAAGCGCTGGCCGCGCGTCTCGACGGCGAATGGAATCAGCATCAATCCGATAGCGAAAGCAATCGCAGTCATCGCGACCGGAGTGCCCAGTGATCCGAAGTGGCGGACTCCGCTGCCGACCAGAAAAGTGATTCCCGCGCCGGCGAAGCGCGCGAACGAAGTTGAAAAAGCAAAGGCGCTGGCGCGGCACTCCGTAGGATATTGCTCGGGCAGCCATAGAGTGTAGACGGCAAAGTTGGCGCCGCCCAACCCTAGAAAAAACAAACATACGAAAAACCACGGCAGACCACTCGCGCCCAGGTAGAAGATCTTGCCGAAGGTGAGCGCGATGAACACCATCATCAGAGAAAAGAAAACGGCGAGGGCTCCGCGGCGGCCGAGACGTTCCGCCAGCCACGGCATCGCGAGGCAGCCAAGAATTGTGGCGAACGCGACTAGCATGATTCCCCACGAGGCCAGTTGCGCGGCTTGTGGCCCGACGCGGCCTCCGGCTTCAGCAAGCGCAGTAATCGCCGCTGGAACATACACGGTTCCTGCCCACAGACCGCAGATGGAAGCCAGCATCAGGAAGGCATTCAGAATTGTGCGACGGCGCCAGGCAGCCGAAAATAGCGTAGCGAATGGACGCCAGACCTCCCACGACCGGATCACATTTTCTTTCTTTCTCCATGCAGCGGGCTCGGCTACGCCGTGTCGAAGCCACGCCAGCAGGAGCGCCGGCACACCACCCACGATAAACATGGCGCGCCAGCCATAGTGGCTGCCGATGCCGTAGTTCGCCAGGGCGGCGAGAAATATGCCAACGTAATATCCGGTGTGCATGTAACCCGCGCCCATGCGCCGCCGATGTTCGGGCCACTCCTCTGCCACGAAAGTGCCGCCCATGGCCCATTCTCCGCCGATGCCGATGCCGGCGAGCAGGCGCAGAATCGCCAGTTGCCAGACGCTGGTGACAACGGCGCTGAGAAAAGTGAACAGCGAATACCATGCGATCGTAAGCATGAGCGTGCGCACACGTCCGAACTTGTCTCCGATTGGCCCCCACAAGAATGCCAGTCCCCAGCCGACCAGGAATAGTGCGAACAACAGGCCGCCATATTGCCCGATGTTGGCTTTCGTCGCGGCAATGCCGGAGCGAGGAAGTAGTTCGCGCAGCGAGGGCACGAGGACGAGCGCATAAACAAAGGAATCCATGCCGTCGAGAGTCCATCCGCCCCACGAGGCCCAGAAGCCGCGAATCTGATTCCGGGTGAGAGAGGGAGACACGATTGGGGTGGGAGGAGTCACTACGTTCGCAGCGGGGCGCGGCATGACAGTCGAGAACTATATCAAAAGAACGCCGAGGCGAAAGGAAAAAGTGTCGCGGCGATTGGGCAGACGATCCACCCTTGCACGGTAAACGAATGAGAGCCCGTTTGCCGTGCATCTTTTGATGACAACTATTCAGTTGACACTGTAAACTATCGCATTTACACTTAAAAGATGATCGGCAGCTTCAGGCATAAAGGGCTTGAAGAACTCTACGTAACCGGCAAGACACGGCGGATCGGCGCCGAACATATCAGGAGGTGCGTGCGCATCCTGCAAGTACTGGAAGTAGCAGCGCGGCCGGAGGACATGAACATTGCGGGCTTTCGCTTTCACAGCCTGCAAGGGAGCCCAAAGCGCTGGTCCGTGCGACTGACGGGGAACTACCGGATCACGTTCGGACGGTCAGGCGAAAACGCCTTGGATATCGATTTTGAAGACTACCATTAGGGAGGAAGTTATGAAGAGAACGAGCGGACTGCCGCCCGTCCATCCCGGCGAGATTATCAAAGAAGACATCCTACCGGCAGTCGGCCTGTCGGTGACGGCTGCGGCGAAAGCTCTGGGGGTGTCCCGGCAGATGCTTCACGATATTCTGGCGGGGCGCAAACCTCTGTCCACCATTATGTGCCTGAAGGTAGCCCGACTATTTGGCAGTTCACCAGAAGTATGGATGCGGTTGCAGGCAGCCTACGATCTAAAGAAGGTTGAGCAAAACAAGAAGGTCATGGAAAGTATCGCGCGGATCGTGCCGGTAAAGCCGGTCGAAGAAGTTCGGGCCTGAGCCATCGGGGTCGCGCCTCAACAACACGGGGAAGGAGCCTGTGCCTACCTCCAAATGTTCTGTCCTTGGATTTCTCAGGCCAGCCGCTAGTTTAGTTGGGAGTACGTCCCCTGTCCCGGTTTTCCCGAGGGTAGGCCAAGCCGGAGTGTCGATCAACGGAAGCGCTCTAAGCCGTCCCAACTGGAACGCACAGGCGAGCGCGTCCTCGGATCAATTAAGCTCACTTCTTCCACAAGGTAGCTCATTCGTCCGTAGTTGCACGGCGCACAAGTAATCACCAGATTGGACAAATGATTTGTGCCGCCTCTTGATTGTATGTCTGACACGGGCAGTGGACAATCTAAATGTGGGCCGACCCGATCTGGGGAAATCAATTCAAATCGGTTATGTCTGCGCACGTGGTGCCCCGTTCGTGGTACGGCACAGGTGGACCAGCCTCCCTCATTACTTGGGCTTCATTGTAGCGACATACTCATAACTCAGTTCCAGATACTTCTTTAGCGCTTTCGTATTCTTCAATAATGTGTCGGGAATGGTGACGTAATCTTTCTTGACTACGCCGTAGGACTTGAACAACGTGGTCTTATATCTTTTCAGAAACTTCTCTACCTCGTCCTGGGGCAACCGCATTCCCAGAATGCCGGTCTGATCGAGATAGGTGAACATGTGGCCATTCAGCGAGGTGTAGGGGTGCACGGCGCCTTTGCGCTCGATCTTTGGATGGGTTGCAATGAGCTTGTCGTACAGCTCAAGTTTGTCGGCGGGGATGTTGCTTTTCCTGGCTGAGGGCATGGGGTTCTTCCGCGACGGACGCGGCTACGGTCGGTGGGACGGTTAAGGAGATCCAGCGGGCTTTCGCCCGCCTTCGGGCCGGCTGGACCCTTCGACTTCGCTCGGGGCAGTCGCCCGCGCTACTTTGACGGCGCTACTTTACAGCTTGCAGGCGTTGTTCTAGCGCTTTGACTTCGGTGTTTAATCCATCGGGCAGATGGGTACCGAAGCGGGCGAAATGTTCTTTGATCGATGGGACTTCGGCGCGCCAGCCTTCGATGTCGACGCTTAACAGTTCGTCCAGTTGAGCACCTTGGATGTCCATTCCAACCGTGTCGAGATCGGCCGGGTCGGGAATTCTTCCGATCGGAGTCTCTTTGGCGTGCGCCTTGCCGTCGCAGCGCTCGAAGATCCATTTCAGCACTCGGCTGTTTTCGCCGTAGCCGGGCCACAGGAACTTGCCGTTCTTGTCTTTATTCTTGTCCTGCCTAAACCAGTTGACATAGAAAATCTTCGGCAGCTTCGCCGCGCTGGACTGCGCTCCAATCTTGAGCCAGTGAGCAAAGTAGTCGCCCATGTGGTAGCCGCAAAATGCAAGCATGGCCATGGGATCGCGGCGCAGCTGTCCAACTTTTCCTGCGATCGCGGCGGTTGTCTCACTGCTCACAGTTGCGCCGAGAAAAGTACCATGCTGCCAGTTGAAAGCTTCGGTGACGAGAGGAACGATTCCCGCGCGCCTTCCGCCGAACAGGATGGCGTCGATGGGCACGCCCTTCGGATCTTCCCACTCGGGAGCGATCACGGGACACTGCGTGGCAGCGCAGGTAAACCGCGCATTGGGGTGCGCCGCCTTCCGACCAGAGTCCGGGGTCCAGGGCCGGCGGAGCCAGTCGATCAATTGAGCTGGCCGCTCTTCGGACATTCCTTCCCACCACACGTCGCCTTCCATCGTCATCGCGCAATTGGTGAAGATGGAGTTCCTGGTTACACTGAGCATGGCGTTGGCGTTCGACACCATGCTTGTGCCCGGTGCCACCCCGAAGAAGCCATACTCGGGATTGATCGCGTAAAGGCGGCCATCCGCGCCGAATTTCATCCAGGCGATGTCATCGCCGATAGTCTCGACCTTCCAGCCAGGAAGCGTCGGGATCATCATCGACAAGTTGGTCTTGCCGCAAGCGGAAGGAAATGCTCCGGTCATGTATTTCACTTGCCCGGACGGGCTGATCAGCTTCAGGATCAGCATGTGCTCGGCCATCCAGCCCTCGTCGCGGGCCTGCACTGAGGCGATACGCAGGGCGTGACACTTTTTCCCCAGTAGAGCGTTGCCGCCGTAACCGGAACCATACGACCATATCTCACGTGTCTCCGGAAAATGGCAGATGTACTTGTTCTCGGCGTTACAACTCCAGGTCGAATCCGGTTTATTGGGACCGAGCGGGGCGCCGACCGAGTGCAGCCCGCGCACAAACTCGCCATCTTCGCCCAGAATCTCCAGCACGCGACTCCCCACGCGTGACATGATGTGCATGCTGACCACGACGTATGGCGAGTCAGTGATCTCCACTCCGATCTTTGAACTTGGTGAGCCGATCGGACCCATGCAGTAGGGCACAACGTACATGGTGCGGCCGGCCATGGAGCCGGTGAATAGTCCAGCGAGCTTCTGCTTCATCTTCGCGGGATCTTCCCAGTTATTGGTGGGGCCAGCTTCTTCCCTGGTTCGAGAGCAGATGAAGGTCTGGTCTTCTACGCGGGCCACGTCCGCAGGATCGGACCGGACCAGGAAGCTGTTCGGCCGCTTTGCGGAACCCAGCGGGATCGCGGTTCCGGTGAGGACAAGCAGCCGCAGCAATGCCTGGTATTCTTCGGCAGAGCCATCGCACCAATGAACGCGATCGGGCTTGCACATCTGCTCAGCTTCTTCGACCCAGCGCTGGAGTTTGGAGTGCCTGGGGCGATTTGCGGCTGCGTCCACTTCTATGGTGATGGTGGCCATGCTAAATGTCTCCAGGTCCGCGAACAGCTTTTAATCTTCGGGCTCTCTTTGATCGAGATCGTCGAAGGTGATCGAAAATTTGGTGGAGCTAGTCGGGCTCGAACCGTGTTTCACGTCTTATAATCAGCAACTTGCTGATTATATTGTGTTCCAGAAAGGCGAGATTGTCCACGCTGTCCCTTGATGTGTACGGTTTGTGTACATGGCAAAGAAGATTATCATGCCAGGCTTGAATATCTTCGAAGGCGGCACGTTGCCCCGCAGACGCTCACGGATGGCCCTGGGCCCGCTCCCGGTCCTCCAACGCCGCCAGGTTGGCTCCGTGTTGCACTGTGGGGCTGTTGCGGCCCGCTCTGAGAAGATCCGGATGAACTCTCGGCGGACAAGGGATACGCAAGCAGGGCGAACATGGAAGCGGTTACAGACGTGAGAGCCATGCCGTTTATTTCCTTCGCCGCGCATCACAGGGGCAACGGTGGCGGAACGTGGGAGAAGATGTATCACTACTTCCAATTCAGACGCGATGAGTTCTTGCAGCACTATCACAAGCGCAGTAACGTCGAATCCGCATTCTCCATGATGAAGCGTAAGTTCGGAGATGGGCTTCGCAGCAAGACCGACGTTGCGATGGCCAATGAAGCGCTCTGTAAAATTCTCTGTCATAATCTCGTGGTCCTAATCCACGAAATGTGTGAGCTTGGAATTGATCCTGTGTTCTGGCCTGCATAGCTAGCATGAGCAAGGGCAAATACAAGCGCAAACGCGAACACCGCCAAAGCGCAGTACAAAAGCATCTGCCAGACACCGGGTTGCTCGAAGGCAACCAAGAAACAAAACGTTCCCACACCCCCCAGCCCGCAACTCAAGATAAAAAGGAGCCACCTATGGGATTTTGGAAAAGAATCAGCGAATTGTGGGGACGGTGCAGCCTCACTGACAGGATTATTGCGGTATTCACAGCCGTACTCGCGGTTGCTGCTATTTATCAGATCGTCATTACGGGTTATCAGCTTGACACGATGCGGAAGGATCAAAGAGCATGGGTTTCCGTTATTCAAAAAGGCCCTATAACACTCAATGTGGGCGCTGCGCCTTCCGAAGTTCTGACTGTTTCCAACACAGGCAAGAGTCCGGCTAAACATATGCTCGGCCACTTCTATGTTGAAATAGTGCCCAACGGGGAAGCACCCCATTTTGAGGAAAAGGCGATACATTCGATAGTGCTGTACGGTTCCATGCCGCCAAATCTGCCTCAAGATGTTGCTGCGACTAGAAGAAGAGTGAGGAGTGGCGGAAAGCCGGACGAGGGGGAAGACGACCCTTATCTAGGTGTCGAAAAGACCGCAATGGACCAAGGGAAAGCATGGATGGCTGTGCACGGTGTCGTCTCGTATGACGACACCTTTGGTACAACTCACTGGACGAAATTCTGTTTTTGGTCCAATGCCCCCGGCGTGACTAATGACCTCAGCTCCAGAGGTTGTACTGCATATAACGATACAGACGATAAGTAAGAACTCCCATACCGTCTGCACAATAACCGGATTCGCTGCACAAGAACTAGCCTTCATTTAGGGTCTCCCCAAGGCTTCTTGTGCAAAGCCGATCCCCAGTGCCTCTCCAATTTCGAAGAAGCTCTTCTCGTTACCCGTCATCAGCCTGCAGTTTCCATGACCCGAATCGTAGACGAGATGCGTAGTGGCGAATGAGTAACTAAAGTTGGGGACACCAGGCCGAGAGCCGAGTTTGGGAAACGCGGCCGAGAACCAAGGTACTGGTGATCGGGACTCCTAACCAGCGCGTTATCAGACGGTTGGGAGAGCAGGAGGGGGTAGGGGGTCGCGCTTCAAAAGTCGAAGCCGCTGCGACCGGCTGTCAATGCACCGCACACCGCCGCAGCAAAAGAATTTTCACAATCAGCTTTAGCATTCATTGCTCATCGTGCGGAAGCGATTGATCAACTAAATGGCTTCCCCGTTGTCGTCGTGAATCGTCTCATCGCAAGCGAGAAAACAGGTGCGCAGCCGGTCGATTTCGGCCGCAGTGAAGCCATTGCTCCTAAAGAGATCCTCCCATGCTTTCTTCACCGTCTGCTGCATGGCACGCGCCATTGGGACGGCCTCCTCCCGTGACAGCCCGAAGCTGGCAATACCACTCAGTGCGTTATGAAGTGTCGCCCGGCGGCCGTTCCGCCCGACACCGATCGCCAGGTCGCGCTCAAGAGAGACCTGTGGAAACGGTAGGATGTCGTAGCCCGGAGACAGACGCCACCCCGTTCCATCCCACAGGAATCCGTGATTTCTCAGGTGATCGTCCGTGTTGTTGCAGAGAATGTTAAACACCATGCGCCGCCACAATTCCTTCGCATCCTGCGCGGGGTCCGATCCGAAAAGGCGCAGTTGTTCCGCGAGTCGGCGATAGCTTTGTTGCGACGACTCGCTTTCATGGGCGCCAATGATCGTCAGGCCGGAGATAAACGGCAGCCGCCGGTAGTCGTTGCCGTTTGATATACGGTCGAAGCGCTCGATCAGGTAGATATCCTGCCCGAGTATTTTTTCCAGGCGCACCGGCGGCACGGTGATCCCCACCTGACCTGCCAGTGTCATGATCACGTATTCGGTGCGGGGAACGGGGAAGCGATCGTCCGCACGCCCGAATTTGGCGATCCATTGTTTGCCGTTGTATTCCGTTGTCGCTTTGGGGCGTGCGCCGCCGAGCGAGGATCCACGAACAAGAAAGCGGCGATATTCGGGCGCCAATGCCTCTGCCGTATCCAGCTCGTGCACGGCTTCGAGCATGTCCGCCAGATCAAGGTTCTCGCCATCCAGATTTTCTTCTTGCCACGGCACGATGCGCTGCGGCCCGGAGAGATCTGGACCGAAAGCCAGCGCCCCGACACGGGCATCACCGGTGGCGACCAGGTAGTCGAATTCCGTCAGCGCGCGCGCGCCGGCGGCGCGGTCCATCAGGTGCCGGCCCCAGCCATCGGGTGCCGCATCGCGGATGCCGTTGAAGAGGACAAAGCCTTCCGGCACGACATACTCACGTTGCGTATCGGCGTCGTGCAGCGGCAGCTGGACAGGGTCCAGTGCCAGCCGGTCCTCGCGCTGAAGATAACGACGGCCATAGGCGAAGCGGGCCGTCGCCTCGCGGCCTACGCCGATTGTCTCCAGCAAACCTGCCGGAACCGGGCCCTCTTCGAGATAGATGTAGACGTATGTGCTGGGCATCGCTCACTCAAAAATCGTATTTATCGGTCCGTTGCCTCGTCTTGCGAAAATCTCTCGGTAGATTCTTGATGTCCTCCTGCAAGCCGGTCGTGTCGCCCTCAGGGGCGACAAGATCACCAAGGCGCCGGTCCAAACCCAGAATCCAGAGCGCACCGGCGACAATGCCGATACCCACGACAGGGTCTCCTTTCTCCAGACGCTGCACCGTTTTCAGATTGACCATCATGCGCGCGGCCATGTCCCTCATCGAGAGGTGCCGCCTCTTGCGCGCAACTGCAATGTCATGCCCCAGCTTCTTCAGCTGATCGACGGTGATCGCGGGCAAAGCCTGGTATGAGCGACTGGCTTTTGGCATAGGAACATTATACCCATATAAGGGACAATTACAAGTTAAAATGCCTCTATATGGGTACAATAATGCGAGAGCACGGCCGGGGCGAGAACAACACCTCACAACGACATGAAAGACTTGTTGACAATAGCTTGTGAGTGATGTTAACAATGTAGAAGTTCTTTTGTTCACAGCCTGGAGGCAATCATGACGGAGTCGCTCATTGGGGTTTTCGAAATCGCGGAGATGGCGAATGTAAGCGCCTCCGCTGTAGCCAACTGGCGCAAGCGCTTTCCGGATTTCCCCGCGCCGCTTGCCGAGTTGAAGTCCGGCCCGGTGTTTTCGGAAGGCCAGGTCAAGCTATGGTTGGCAAGGCGGGAGGCCGCGGATTCAACCACGGAAGTGGAACTCTTCTACGACCAACTGGCAGGCAAGCGCGCGGACCCTCCTGAATTGCGCAAGGCTGTTGAGGAAGTTCTGGATCATCTCCAAAACGAAGCGACATCTACCAAACGGCCCGGTATCCTGCTTGGCAGAGTCCAGAGCGGAAAGACACGCGCCTTTCTCGGCGTCATTGCTCGCTCTTTCGATCGCGGATACGATATCGCGGTCATTCTGACCAAAGGTACGAAATCCCTTGCAGAGCAGACCCTCAGCCGTGTGAAGGAGGATTTCCGGGAATTCATCAGCACCGATCAGGTCGATGTTTTTGACATCCTCGCCGTGCCCGATCTCACCCCTTATGAACTGAATCGCAAGCTCATCTTTGTCGTGAAAAAAGAAGACGACAATCTGCGCCGGCTCCTGGCCCTTTTCCGGGACCAGTACCCGGCGCTGCGGAACAAGGCGGTGTTGATCATTGATGATGAAGCCGATCTCGCTTCAGTAAGTTTCCGCAAGACGAGCGGCGTTACCACCGCAGGCGTCATATCACAGCAAATCGACCAACTTCGCGAGTCAGTGACAAAATCCGCTTTCCTGCAAGTTACGGCGACTCCCTATGCTCTCTATCTGCAGCCCGATGATGATGTCATCGTGAATGGGACGACTCTCTTCAAGCCAAAGCGTCCCGCATTCACCGTTCTTCTGCCGACTCATAGCAAGTATACCGGCGGCGACGAATACTTCGAAAAGAGTGCAGAGCCGGATAGTTCCGCATTTTACTTTTACCGCGAAGTCCCATTGGCTGAAAGGGACGCGCTTAAGAAAGAAGATCGCCGCAGACTGCAAATCGACAGAGTGCTTACGGATAAGAATGCCGCGGTCCTCAGGGATGCTGTCGTTACGTTCCTTGTCGGCGGCGCCATTCGCCGTCTGCAACAACGGACAGCCGGTCAATGGCCTCAGAAGTACAGTTTTCTGTTCCACACCGAGCAATCGCGCAGCTCACACGAGTGGCAGGAGCGGGTTGCCATGGCGGTCAGGGATGCACTGGTGGACCAAGCCCGCGAAGACAGCCCCCTCTTCCACGAGCTGGTTCGGGCAGCCTACATGGATCTCCGCAGGTCAATTGAACTCGAAGGTGTGTCGATGCCCATCATCGAGGACGTGATGAAGGCCGTCGTCGAGTCACTGGAAACCGGCCAGCTCATGATCACGAAAGTCAATTCCGACAACGACGTAAAAAAGCTGCTGGCGGATGACGGGCAGCTCAAGCTGAGAACGCCCTTCAATATGTTCATCGGCGGCCAGATCCTTGACCGCGGGATCACCATCAGCAACCTGATCGGGTTTTACTATGGCCGTAATCCGAACCGCTTTCAGCAGGACACCGTCCTGCAGCATTCCCGGATGTACGGGGCTCGCTCCTCCGCAGACCTCGCGGTGACAAGGTTCTATGCCCCTCAGCATGTCTATCAGGTGATGAAGAGAATACATGAATTCGACGTTGCGCTCAGGGAGGCTTACGAATCCGGCGGACCAGAAGGAGGCGTCCATTTTATCCAGAAGGACCCGTCCAACAGGTTGATCCCCTGCTCGCCCAACAAGCTGTTGTTCTCGGACGTAGTGAGCATACGGCCCGGCCGGCGACTGGTCCTCTCCGGATTTCAGACCGTGTACAAGACGCATGGAGCCAAAAACCTGGAGGCCCTGGACAAGCGGGTTGACGAGCTGGTCGGCGCAGCTCAGGAGCCGGTGCTAATCGACATTGCTGACGGCGTCGAGCTCCTCAAACTGGCCTATGAAAATCTCGAATTCGATGACACTACAGACGACGATCGGAAGGCCCACATTGCGGCTTTGGAACACCTGTCGCGTACCTGCAAGAAACCTCAACTGAAGGGCAAAGTGTGGCTGATGGTCGAGAAAGATCGCGCCATGCGCCGGTACCGTGAGGAGGGACGGTTCTCGAACGCGCCTGATACGAAACAACAGGGACTTGCACGCTCGAAGGCAGAGGATATCCCGGCTCTGATGCTTCTGCGCCAGAATGGCGAAGAAGCTAAGGGCTGGCGTGGCCTGCCCTTCTGGTGGCCTGTTATCGTGACCCCCCGTTCGGCAGCCACCGCGATATTCGCCACCGACGAAGCTGTGGCGCCTACAGCGCCAGCGCCAAGCGGCGGAGCTGCGAGATCGCTGGCAACAGAAGAAATAGCCTGATGCCAGACTTGGGAAACCGAGAAGACTGGAATTTGAGGAACTGATTATGAACTCAGAACCGCTAGCTTCAGCGCCGAATGAGCCTTGTCGCGTACTTTCACTGGATGGCGGCGGAGCCAAGGGCTTCTACACGTTGGGAGTGCTGAAAGAAATCGAAGCAATGATCGGTCGGCCCCTCTATCAGTGTTTTGACTTAATCTTTGGCACCAGCACGGGAGGCATCATCGCCGCGCTACTGGCGCTCGGCTATAAAGTGGACGATATTCACAAGCTCTATAAGGAGCACGTACCAGCCGTCATGCGCGCGTCTCAGGGACACGGAAAATCGGCGGCCTTGGCCCGCCTCGCAAAAACTGTCTTCGGCGATCGCACCTTTGCGGACGTTAAGACCGGCGTTGGAATCGTTGCGACGCGGTGGGAATTAGAGAAGCCGATGATCTTCAAGGGCAGTGTTGCTCAAGGCCACGGCCGGCTCAGCACGTTCGTGCCTGGCTTTGGATGCACAGTCGCAGACGCGGTGCAGGCATCCTGTTCAGCGTACCCGTTTTTCAATAAATGCGTCATCACAACCGGCAAAGGGGAGCGCGTTGAACTGATCGATGGCGGCTACTGCGCCAATAACCCTACGCTCTATGCCATCGCCGATGCGGTGATCGCGCTCAAGAGACTTCATTCTGATCTACGCGTCGTCAGTATCGGCGTGGGTGTTTACCCGGAGCCGAAGCGCTGGCGCTCCTGGCTGGCGAAACGCTTCCTCAGCGTCCAGTTGCTACAGAAAACCCTCAACGTAAACACGTTCTCGATGGAACAGTTGCGCACGATCCTTTTCAAGGATATTCGGACGGTTCGCATCAACGACACTTTCGAGCGCCCTGAGATGGCAACCGATTTCATGGAATCCAATCTCACAAAACTAAACACGCTGTACCAGCGGGGCGGCGAGTCGTTCGCAAACCACGAGACCGCGCTCAAGGAACTTCTTGGCATGCCGAACGCGTCGCAGGCGACTGGCGGAGGCAAATAACTATGGCTGTTCCCGAAACGCAGCTCGACACCTGGTCGAAGCAGGGCTCCATCGCCCAATCGAGCAGTACTTACGCGACGATAAAGCGAGCGCTCGAAGCCTCCGACACCAAGTATGCCGGCAAGAGCTATGAAGTCTTCCTGCAAGGTTCGTACGGCAACGATACTAATATTTACGCGGAAAGCGACGTGGATGTCGTCATTCGCCTCGACTCGATATATCACTACGACATCGACGCTCTGACCCCCGCCGAACAAGCGAGCTTCAATGCGGTGCTTATTCCTGGAACCTATCCATACGCAGACTTCAAAGCCGGCGTAATCGCCGCTCTGGTCAAGAGCTTTGGCACGGCGGACGTGAAGCCCGACAAGAAAGCAGTCAAGATCAAAGCCAACGGCAACCGACGCAGTGTCGATGTTGTGGTCGCCACTGAATTCCGGCGTTACTTTTCAGGGCTCTTCGGCCCGCAATTCGAGCGCGGGATTTGTTTCTTCAACTCAAGCGGCGACCGAATCGTCAATTATCCAAAACAGCATTCTGCAAACTGCACTACGAAGCACCAGGCAACGAATCAGTGGTTCAAGCCGACAGTGAGAATCCTGAAAAACATGCGCAGCAGGCTCGTGGATGACGGTTCTATCGACGAAGGAAGCGCCCCGTCGTACTTCATCGAAGGACTGCTCTACAATGTCCCCAACGAGAAGTTTGGAGGTAGTTACGAAGATACGTTTGTGGCGGCCATCAACTGGATCCTTCAGGCTGAACGGAAAAACTTCGTATGCGCGAACGAGCAATTCTATCTGGTGAGGGACTCCGCTGCGGAGTGCTGGCCCTGCGGTAACTGCGATGGCTTTCTGAAGGGGCTCACGCAGCTCTGGAACGAATGGTCGTAAGACTGGACGACAGCTCTCGATGAACTCAAGCGCAATCGGCTCCGCCGCCGATTAAGTGCCCAGCATCTCATATCTTAAATACCTTCAGCACTTCGTCCCCGTAGTGGTTGATGACTTTGACAGCGATTTTGCCCGATTCCGGTTTCTCGAAAGGTCGGCTAACCGTGCTGTACAAGCTGCTCCAGGCCGCTTCGTCGATCTCCGCCCGCAGCGCCCGTTTGAGTTTGTCGTATGGTTCTTCGGCTCCGGTGAAGTAGGCATGCCGAACGAAGAAGCTCTCGCCGTTGTAGTTGGTGTCGATGAACCAACAGGCGATGTCGTCGGTGGATGCGCTGCGAATCTGCCCGGTGGTCGGGTCGTACACATCCACGCCCTTGATTTCGGCGACGATCTGGCCTCCCTTCTGCTTCTTGATCTCCACATCCGGCTCGCCGAAGACCATGAACAGGTTGCCGGCGCCGGTCTTTTTTAATAGTTCTTCGCCCATCGCCAGATCCGGGTTCATCTTCGTGGGTAGCACGGTCAGTTTGCCGTAACGTTTCACCTCTTCGGCGACGTGCGGATCGAAAGCGAATCCGCAGACAATTAGCATTTCGAAGCCTATGCCCTGTACCGCTTCCTTGGCGGCTTCCTTCACCTGCTGCGGGCCGACGGTGCCGTGCTCGGGGCCGATGGAGACCGCGACACGTCGGGCCTTGCCGCCGGCGTCAGTATATTCGCCGGCAGCATTCAGCCACGCCCCGGCGTAGGCGTCCAGCCGGTCAAACGTGAGTCGTTCGCTCTTGCGGGTGTTCTGCACACCGGCTTTCTTAAGGTTGTCCAGGATCATGGTGGCGAAGTCCTGTTGCTCACGTGCTTCCTGCTCCGTCGCCGGGCCGTCCTGATTCTCGTTGGCCGTAGACAGCACACGATGAGGCGACAGGCTCTCCACCGAGAACGGTCCGCACACCCGCACCCGATTGTTGTCTTCGTAGGGCTGGTCGTAGAGGGTTTCGTTGTCGGCGTGTTTGGCTATGGCTACGTCAATCTGCTCGCGCGTCATACCCTCCTTGATATCTTGGTTGTTGGCGATGCTCTTCAGCATAACGTGCGGCACGCGTTTGTAGACAAACCCCTTCTTGATGTCATCTTCCGTCTTGTGTTCGGGCGGCACCTTGCCCGTCAGCTCGCTTTCCTTCTTGATGCCTTCGATAGAGTCGCTCAGCAGGTAGTATGGATATTTCGCACCCATCATGCGAGTGCGGGCGAGCGCTAGGGCGACGCGGCTAGTGTCGCAAGTGATCCAGCGTCGTCCCCATTGCTCGGCGACGTAGGCGGTGGTCCCGCTGCCACAGGTCGGATCGAGGACTAGGTCGCCAGGGTCGGTAGTCATGAGGACGCAGCGTTCGATCACCTTAGAAGAAGTCTCGACCACGTATTTCTTATCGGAAGCAAATCCGGCTACCGCAGTGTCAGTCCAGAGGTTGTTAAGGGGGAAAACGGGAAAGTCCTTGATGAATCGTACGTAGCGAAGCGTGTTGCCAATCAATTCAACGCGCTGAGCATCAATCAGTTTCTTCATTCCCGCTGTGCCGGTCTTCCAATAACCACGATTTGGGCGAATCGTCCTGCCGTTGAAAACGACCGGGAAGTCGCCTGGGGGTCGTTGACTCGTCAAATTGTCCAGCGTAAGAAGTCGACCACCAAGATCCTCGGGTAATTCGCCGGGCTCCATTCTTCGTCTCGTTCCGTCTGGCAACTGAATCCAGGTGTAGCCTGATCCACCAAGACCGCCGAACTCTTTATCAAAATAAAGTTGGCGGTACTTCACGTGGTCCTTGCTCTTGGCATACCAGACCAGATAGTCAGAGGTACCAGCCAGGATGTCCGATGTGGCGGAGGAGGTCTTAGTAAAGGTAATAAGGGCGCAGAAATTGTCAGCACCTAAAACCTCATCCATAACGTTCCGCACGAGGTGTACGTTCTCGTCTCCGATCTGCACGAAGATACTGCCGGTCTCAGTGAGCAGGTCGAGGGCTACGACCAACCGGTCGCGTAGATATGCGAGATATGAGTGAATGCCG
>Ga0182024_10002642_pt1 | contig 44068 bp, 33 predicted proteins | sample P32metaG_FD_120480 | JGI IMG/M metagenome (GOLD analysis project Ga0182024, IMG submission 120480) | Permafrost microbial communities from Stordalen Mire, Sweden - P3-2 metaG (Illumina Assembly) | ecosystem: Environmental > Terrestrial > Soil > Wetlands > Permafrost | place: Sweden: Stordalen... | reverse complement strand
TTTCCTCAGCGACCTTAGGGCTAACTAAGAATGCCCTTGGTTCAACCGCCGGATGCGGAAAACCGCATGTCCGGTGGTGTGGGAGGGTGGCGGGGGCGCAATCCCCGTCACTCGACCCGATCGGGGCGTCCGCCCCACTGCCACTCGAGTTAGGTCTTCTTGCCGGGCCACAGGACGCCTTGTTCCTGTTTGGTAACGGGCGCGAGCCCCTTGTAGACGAACTTCTGCACGCGCTGGCCGCGATAGGTCTCAGTGGTGAAGAGATTGCCCTTCGAATCGGTAGCGATGCTGTGTACGGCATAGAATTCACCGGGTTGCCGCCCGCCGTCGCCGAAGCTGGTCAGTACTTCAAGCGATTCGCGGTCCAGGATATGGACCTGCTCATTGGCTCCGTCTGCAAGGTAGATGTACCTCTGCTGCGGATCCTTCGAGAACGCGATATCCCAGGTTGAGCCATCGCCAAGCGTGTCCTTGTACAGGATTTTCTCTTTGACGAACGTGCCGTCGGCTTTGAAGACCTGGATGCGATCGTTGGCGCGGTCGCAGACGTAGAGCATTCCGTCGGTGGAGAGATCGGCGCAATGAACCGGGTTGCGGAACTGTTGCGCAAGCGGTTGATCGGGCGAGTAGGGGCCCAGGTTAATGTCGTCCGGCTTGTGGCCGTAGGCGCCCCAATAGCGTTTGAATTTTCCGCTATCGGCGTCGAAGACGATAACGCGCTTGTTGCCGTAGCCGTCGGCGACGTACACTTCGTTGGCCTTCGGGTCGACAAAGATCTTGGCGGGCAATCCGAGATTTTCGGTATCGTTGCTGCCGTGGCTCCCTCCGGCGGTACCGATCTTCATCAGGAATTTGCCGTCCTGTGTGAACTTCATGATCATGCTGTCGTGGTAGAGCGGCGGACCGCCTGGCGCGCGTCCGCGAGCGGTTCCAGCTTGCTCTTCGGGCGGCGCTTGACCGGGAACGGCTGCACCTCGTCCGCGGCCTGCAGCGGGGGCGTTTGCATCCGTTTTGGTGCGGCCGTTGCCCCCGATCCAAACGTTACCCTTATAGTCGACCGTGATGCCGTGATTGGAGGCCGGCCATACATAGCCATCTCCATCCTGTCCGCCCCAGCTCGCGAGCAGATTGCCGGCCTCGTCGAACTCGAGCACCGGAGGCGCGGGCTGGCAACATTCCGACTCCACTTTGCCGCGCTGGCGCTTGGCGCCGGGCGGGTTGGCCGCACCGTAATCTTCCATGGCTTCGAGTGAGCCTTGGCGGTGAATAATCCAGATGTGATCTTTGGAATCTACCGAGACGCCGATCGTATTGCCCATGAGCCAATGGTTGGGCAGCGGCTTGGGCCACATGGGGTCAACTTCAAAGCGCGGAGCCTGGCTTCCGCCGGCGGCGTGTACAACCCTTTTTTGGAGCACGATCGATCCCACTCCCAGCGCTATGAGGACCGCGACAAAAATTCCTCCGACATAGAGGTTACGCTTCATGGTTCTCCCGCTCCTTTCACGAGATGGTACGCTATTATACACGATTCGGTTGCGCAAGCGGCCCATCATTTTTAGCTTGTCTATCATTGCAACAATCAATATTCGAAATATGTCGAGCAGAATAGCCCTGTCGCTTACTCTCGCTGCCTCAGTGGCAGCCGTATTACTGATGGTCGCGCCGGACGCGGCTGCGCATGAAATCCCTAACGATGTGACGGTCCAAGCGTTCATCAAGCCCTCCGGCGATCGCCTGCACATGCTGGTGCGCGTGCCGCTAAAAGCTATGCGCGACATAATATTTCCGGAGCGCGCCAACGGGTATCTCGATCTGGTGCAGACGGCCCCATTCCTTCCCGACGCCTCGACCCTGTGGATTTCCGACTTTATCGACCTGTACGAAGGCGATACGCGGCTGCCGAAACCGAAGGTGGTGGCTACGCAGCTTTCGCTCGAGTCGGATCGATCTTTTGCGGATTATGACGCTGCACTGGCGCACGTAACGGGGCCGCCATTGCCCGCTGACACCAACGTGGTCTGGAACCAGGTGATGCTGGATGTCCTGTTCGATTATCCGATCCAATCGGACCGGTCGCGATTCTCTATTCATCCGGGCCTGGCGCGGCTGGGCCTGCGAGTGGTCACCGTTCTCCGATTTCTGCCGCCGTCGGGCGTAGTGCGGGCGTTTGAATACGACGGCGATCCCGGGCTGGTGCGCCTGGATCCGCGCTGGTATCAAGCCGCGCTGCGTTTCGTCAACCTGGGATTCTTCCACATCCTGGATGGAACCGACCATCTGCTGTTCCTGTTCTGCCTGGTAATCCCGTTCCGGCGGTTCAGGGCGCTGATCCCGATTGTGACGTCCTTCACCGTGGCGCATTCGATTACTCTGATCGCTTCGGCTTACAACCTGGCGCCGGATGCGTTGTGGTTTCCGCCGCTGATCGAAACGCTGATCGCGATGTCGATTGTCTATATGGCGCTCGAGAATATCGTCGGAACCAGCAACGTCCACCGGCGGTGGATTATTACCTTCGGTTTCGGTCTGGTTCACGGCTTCGGATTCTCGTTCGTGCTACGGCAGACGCTGCAGTTCGCCGGATCGCACATGCTAACGTCGCTGCTGTCGTTCAATGTCGGGGTGGAACTGGGGCAGTTATTGGTGCTGATACTGCTGATTCCGATGCTGGAGTTCTTGTTCCGCTATGTGGTGGCGGAACGGATGGGGACGATTATTCTCTCGGCTCTGGTGGCGCATACGGGCTGGCACTGGATGATCGACCGCGGGTCGCAATTGAGCCAGTTCCGGTTCGAGTGGCCGGTGATTACCGCCGCAATGCTGGTAACGCTGATGCATTGGCTGATGGCGATTGTATTTCTGGCGGGGTTGGTATGGCTGGTGTTTGGAGTGCTGCGGCCACGGGCGGGTCACTCCACTCGCAAGCGAGCGGCGGCGAACGAAGAGGCTACCCTGGCGGAAGCCGAGGACGTCCGGACGTAAGCGTTGGTCAACTTGCCGCGGCGCTGTCCACTTGCCGCGGCGCTATTTACTTCGTGCCGTAGCCGGCTGGTAGTACCTTATGGGGATCGAAGCGGACCACCAGGTACACGATCTGATCGGACGTAATCTCGCTGAACCAATGCGGCGTATTCGGCGGAATTATAACGACGTCGCCCGGCCCGACCTTACGGCTCACGCCATTCAGAATCGCGCCGCCGCCGGAGCTGGGTCCGTTTAGCACTTTTACGACAGGGCTGGTGGGGGCTGACTCTTTTTCATTTTCGATGGCGCCGCCGGTCACCAGCGTCGCGTTGCCGGAAATCACGTGGTAGACCTCGGTGATCTGGCTATGTTCGATGCCGTTGGCCGTCTGCGGGCCCTCGGTTCTGGAGCGATGGACCACGCCCACGCCGACATTATATTCGTCGGCGACATTGACCACGCGGATCTGCTGATCGCTGACCTTGGCGGTGGGGGTCTTCGCCAAAGTAGCTTGAATTTCGCCGTTCGGAACATCGGTGGCCGTGCCGCGCGGCGTATGCAACTGCGCGAAGGCTTGGGTGCCCAGCGCGAGGGCGAACAGAGCCGTCACAGTACCTGTCATTAGCTTTCGCATTTGCTTCTCCTTTGGGGCATTCTCGTATGGGGGCATTCTCGTAGGTCGAACTATACAATAGCTGGTCAGTACAAGGCAAATTTTCCTGCATAGCGCGATGTTCCGGCTCGAGTAGGTTGATCGCTGGACTGGCTACGGGGGCGCAGTTAAGTTGCGCGGTCGGGGCTGCCATGGCTTGACGACCTGACCATATATGCCGGCTAGCATTTCGCGAACTGTCTTTCCATTGGCTGGATGGAGGAAATCGGGCGCAAGCTCGGCGAGCGGTTCGAGGACGAAGCGGCGCTCGCTCATTCGGGGATGAGGAACCTCCAGCTCGCGGGTGCTGATGACGAATTTTCCGAACAAAAGGATGTCAATATCGATCGGCCGGGGGCCTTTTGCCACTTCGCGCCTGCGCCCCATACCCAATTCAATGGCCTGAGTGCGCGCCAGCAACAGCCTGGGGAAAAGTTCCGTCTCCACTTCCACTACCATGTTCAAAAACCAAGGCTGATGGGGCAGATCCTGAGGCTCGGTTTCATAGATCGACGACCGGCGGAGGATGTGAATGCCGGCGGCTTCGAGCCTGTCGAGCGCTTGGAGCAGGTGAGCCTCGCGGTCGCCTATATTCGAGCCGAGGGAAAGAAAAGCTTGCTTCAAGGGCCTCTCAGAACAGGGAATTTTGAGCGCCGCCGCGCATCTTGCGGGGGATGTGGAAGTAATCGAACGCGCGATCGGTGCCGATGCGTCCGCGAGGAGTGCGGTCGATGAAGCCGAGCTGGATCAGGTAGGGTTCGTAGACTTCTTCGATGGTGTCGGCCTCTTCGTCGATGGAAGCAGCGATGGTGTTCACACCCACTGGTCCGCCGCTATATTTTTCGAGCAGGGTGAGCATGATCTTCTGATCGATTTCGTCCAGGCCGAAGCGGTCCACTTCGAGCAGATCGAGCGCGCTGGTAGCGATGGCGAGATTGATGTGGCCTTGGGCGCGGACCTGTGCGTAATCGCGAACGCGTCGAAGCAAACGGTTGGCGATGCGGGGCGTGCCACGGCTGCGGCGCGCGATCTCTTGGGCGCCATCGGGATCTACCGTAACACTGAGAAGCTGAGCAGATCGCAGAACGATGGCGGTGAGCTCGGCAACTCCGTAATGATTGAGCCGAAGCACCAGGCCGAAACGGCCGCGTAGGGGAGCGCTGACGAGTCCCTGCCGGGTGGTCGCGCCGATGGCCGTGAAGTGCGGGATGGCAATCGAGTGCGTACGCGCGCCCGGCCCGGTGCCGATCAGAATATCCATTCGAAAATCTTCGAGGGCCGCGTACAGGATCTCCTCGACGTCGGGAAGAAGCCGGTGCACTTCGTCGATGAAGAAAACCTGGCGAGGCCGGATGTTGGTGAGGACGCCGGTGAGATCGAGCTTCTTTTGAAGAATGGGCCCGGAGGTCTGTTCGAAACCGACACCCAGCTCGGCCGCGATGATGGTGGCCAGCGTGGTTTTACCCAGCCCCGGCGGCCCGTAGAGCAGAACGTGATCCATGGCTTCCCCGCGTTTTGTGGCGGCTTCGATGGCGATGGAAAGGTTTTCTTTGAGCTTGGGCTGTCCGGTGAAATCGGCTAGTTTAGTGGGACGGAGCGCAGCCTCAAACTGGCGCTCGCCTTCGAGTGGGGAAGGCGAAGCGATGCCGGTCTCACGCATGTGGTTCTAGGGTAGCAAGGCAATGGAGCCGGACCAGGGGGTCCGGCGCAGACGAGGGCGTCTGCCCCACACAGGGCGTCCGCCCTACCGGACTGTCACCGAACTAATTCCAGCGACTTTCGAAAGAGTGGCTCGAACTCGGCCGGCGCTCCCGCTGTTTTGGCTTTGCGAACGGCCGCTTCCGCCGAGGCGCGATTGCAGCCCAAGTTGAGCAGCGCCGACATCACGTCCTGCTCGATGGCGGTCAGCGCGGTGGCGGCAAGAGTCGCGGGTGCACGGGCGGCGGCCATGGCGGCTACGCCTTCCAGCTTGTCTTTCAACTCCAGGACGATCCGCTCGGCCGTCTTTTTGCCGACGCCCGGAATGCGAACCAGTTGATCGACGTGGCCGTTGCGGATTGCCGCCGTCAGGTCTGAGGTAGCCATTCCCGAAAGTACCTTGATGGCCAGAGTGGGGCCAATTCCGCTGACGGAGATCAGTTTCTCGAAGATGGTCTTCTCGTCCGTGGTAAAAAAACCGAACAGCGCCAGCGCGTCTTCACGGACGTGCGTATGGATACGCAGCTTCACTTCCGAGCCGGCGTCGGGCAGCGCCGAAAAAGTGGAGATAGGAATTACGACGTCGTAGCCGACGCCACCGGTTTCAACGATGACCTGGTTGGGGTGCTTCTCGAGCAACTTGCCGCGAAGAAAAGCGATCACTTGGGTACATTATAGTGGGCACTCCCATGGCAGCGTCACTCCCAGCGCAAAGCCCGGATGGGATCCACCTGCGAGGCGCGGCGGGCCGGCAGATAACAAGCGGCCAAGGTGGCCAGGATCAACGCCAGCGGGACGATCAGAAGAACAGCCGGGTTAGTGCTGCCGATGCCGATCAGACCGACGGCGAGAAAGCGCCTGACTCCGATGCTGGCAGCGAGGCCGATGGCGACGCCGATCATCGCCAGCACGAAGCCCTGGCCCAAAATCATTCTAAGGACATCGGAACGATGCGCGCCCAGCGCCATGCGGATGCCGATCTCCTGGGTGCGACGGCTTACCGAATACGCAATCAGACCGTACAGGCCGATCAACGCCAGGGCCAGCCCGAGCAGTCCCAGAGTGGAAACCAACTGCAGAATCATCAACAAGATCCCGACGGTGCGCTGCTGATAGAGGTTCGACATGGTCCGGGCGTTGTAAACCGGCATGTTTGCATCCAGCGAGCGGACTACTGCGCGTAATGGCGCCGCAATTTCCGCGGGATCGCCCGCTGTTTCCACGAACACACTCATGTGACTGCTGAAGTTCTGCGCGTAAGGGAGATATACGAACGGAAACGGCGGCTCTGAGATAAAGATGTAACGCGACGTCTTCGTAAGACCGACGACTTCAGCTAGCGGGCCATTTTTATCTTTCAGGCGAAGCCGCTTGCCGACTGCATTCTGGTTGGGCCAGTATTTCTGCGCGAAAGCCTCATTGACAATGGCGACAGGCCTGGAATCGGCCCGGTCGGCCGCTGTAAAGGCGCGACCTCGAATGATCGGCATTTTCATGGTGTCGAAATAGTGTGGGTCCACGATGGAGCCCAACACCGTAGCGCTTTCCTGGCCTTTGGGAAATTGGTATCCCTCGGGCATCACCGTCTGGTTGGACTGATTGGGCGACATCGGAACCTCCGCTCCCAGCGCCACCGAGCGGACGCCAGAAAGCGCGCTGGCGCGGTCCACAACATTGCGATAAAAGGCGCGGGACTGATCATCGGAGTAGCGGACAAAGCGAGTATCGAACTCCATCAGCATGAGGTGATCGGTGCGGTAGCCGGGGTTCAGCACCAGCGCTTTCCGGAAGCCGTCGAAGATCATTCCGGCGGCGACCAAGAGCACCATGGAGAAGGCCACTTGGCCGATAACCAGCGCATTGCGGCCGAATGTACGACGCCGTGCGCTAGAAGACAGGCCGGCCGAGCGAAGGCCAGCGATGAGATCGGTTTTGACCGCTTGCAGGGCAGGCGCGATGCCGAAGATCAGCGCGCTCACGATGGCCGCGAGTACGCTGGCCAGGAGCACGCGCTGGTCAAGCTGGACACCGATGACGACAGGAAGGTCGGTGGGAACGGGAATACCTTTGAGGAATCGGATGCCCAAGTAGGCGAGCCCCAAACCAAGCGTGCCGCCAAAGAGGGCCAGGATCATACTCTCGGTGAGCAGCTGCCGGACCAGGCGAGCCCGGCCGACGCCGATGGCCAGACGAATCGCAATCTCACGCGAACGTGCCCGGGAGCGCGACAACAGAAGATTGGCGACATTGGCGCAAGCAATTAATAGCACCAGCGCCACCAGCGCCATGAGCATGATGGCGAGAGCGGAATCGTAAGGGTCCTGCTGCATGCGAGCCTGCAGTTCGGTCCGCACCGCGACGTTATGGTTGCGATTCGTATCGGGATACGCTTTTTCCAGATTCTTGGCAATGGCGATCAGCTCAGCCTGGGCCTGTTGGCGAGAAACACCAGGTTTGAGCCGGCCCCTCAACTGCAAAGAAGCGGCGGATCGATCATCCAAGGGATTTTTCGGCGCAGCGGCCAAGCGCTGTGACATGCTGAGCGGGACGTAGAGAGCCGGGCGGATGAACGGGTCCATGCCGGTGAACGATTGGGGCGCCACGCCGATAACCGTGAAATCGATGCCATTCAAGCGAATGTTTCGGCCAATCACGGAGCGGTCGCGCCCGAACTGGTTGGCCCAGAGATCGTAGCTAAGGACGGCAATGGCGTCGCGGCCGGGAACTTTGACTTCGTCCGGCGAGAACGCGCGGCCAAGCGCGGGCTGGATTCTGAGAACCTGGAAGAAATTGTCGCTGACCACGAGCCCCATGCGCATTTGCGGCTGGATGGTGGGCGACGGCGCGAAGCCAAACGTATAAAAGTCAAAGGCGGCCAAGCCGGCGAAAGTCTGGCTCTGGTCGCGGAAATCGCGATAGTCCGGGAACGAAACGGGGCCGGAGGTATTGTCAGGCGTGTCGGTACTGACCGTGACGACGCCATTGGGGTCGGCGACCGGGAGGGGACGCAGGAGCAGGGCGTCGGCAAAACTGAAGACGGCGCTATTCGCTCCTATGCCGATGGCCAGCGACAGGGCCGCGATGGCCGTAAATCCGGGATTCTTCGCCAATAGGCGAATGGCTTGGCGGATGTCTTTGAGCATTTGTCTGGGGAGTACGAAAAATGGGTAACGGCAGTTCCGTAAATCGGCACGGCCTTGGCGTACAGTAGCTTACATGGCGCGACGGCGGTTCTTTGTCGATGCGGTTCATAGCGGGCGCGCGCAAATAGCAGGCGAGGAGGCGCATCACCTGAGCCGGGTTCTGCGAGTAGAGCCTGGGCAGAAGTTCGAGATCTCCGATAACCAGAAAGTGTATTTGGCGGAAGTAGAAACTGCTCGAAAGGACCTGGTCTCTTTCGCGATTGTGGAGCAGATCGAGGCGCCCGTGCCAGTGGTTCGGACGGCGCTACTAGCGTCGCTGATCAAGTTCGAGCGCTTCGAGTGGATGATTGAAAAGGCCACCGAGTTGGGAGTGGAACGAGTGGTTCCGGTGGAATCCGAGCGTAGCGAAAAGGGGCTGGCGGCCGCGGCTCAGAAACGCATGACCCGATGGAACCGCATTGCGCGGGAGGCCAGCGAGCAATCCCGGCGAGCGCGATTGCCGTCGATCGACGCGGTGGTTAGCCTGGCAGATGCGCTGCGGGACGAGAGCGGCTATCGATATGTACTTGAGGAAGCGGACGCCGCGCCGATTTTGTCGGTTGTGCCGGAGACACGCCATGCGGGGGATCGTGTTGCGCTGCTGGCCGGGCCTGAGGGCGGATGGACCGAACGAGAGCGAGCCGAAATTGCAAGCGCGGGCTGGGTGGCTGTATCTCTGGGCGCTCAAATTCTGCGCGCGGAGACGGCCGCGATCGCCGGTCTGTCGATTATAAATGCGGCCTGGAACGCTAAATCCCAACGATAGCCGCGCTGACCGGTTTGGAGCCGACCGGGATCAGCATAAAGAGCGGGCCTTTTCTCCAGCGGCGTTGTTCATTCACGGCGCGGGTCACGTTGGGGATACGGATCACGGCCATGTCGCCGGAGGCCTGGTTTAGCACCAGGGCGTACTGATCGTCGGGCGTTATGGTGACATAGGAAGGCTCTGTTCCCACCGGCGTTACCGCAACCACCCGGCGGGTTTCGATATCGAGAATGCTCACGTCCGCCGATTTCGGATTGGCCACGAACAAATAGCCGGGAGAAGCCGACGCCGCCATAGCGCCGGGATTGTGGCCCGCCAGAACAGTTGCGCCAATCTGCGGCGTGTAATAGGGATAAGCAACCACTACCGCGTCCATCCCCTCGCCGGTGACGAAAAGTTGACCGCCATCGGCATTGAAACACAAATGGTCCGGCCGGACGGCCAGCGGAAGATTGACGATCAGCCGGCGCGTTGGAACGTGGTAGACCGAGAGCATCCGTTCGCTGACATTGGCGGCGATCAACTGCCGCGAGTCTTTTTGAAAGCGGACGAGTCCGATTTCGCCGGAAGTGCGAACCAGAGGGAAGGCTTGCCGCTGGGCCAGGTCGACGAAAGTGATGGCGTGCGCGGCGCCGTAGCTGATGGCGAGCAGGGAACCGTCCGGAGAGACATCCAGATCCATCGGATCGGCCGGGAGTGGAAGCTCCCAGTCAACGCGCATCGGCTCAAAGGCCAGAGCCACCAGCTTGCGGGGCTCGCGGCAGAGGACGTAGAGATTGCGGTGCGACGGCGAAAGCCGCATGGTCAAGGCTGAATGGGCTACCTGCAACTTATGCGCGAAGGTGAGATTGCCGCTGCGAATCTCGTGGATCGTGCCGTTCCCGGGGGTGAGGGCGTAGACTCGCGCGCGTTTCTCGCGGGCTACTACTGCCGTCGGCGCGCCATCCACCGGAATGTGCCGCGCTACCGCGAAGACTTCGAGGTCCACCGCGGCTATCGCGCCACCGTCACTGTTGGCGATGAAAGCGTAGCCAGAAAAGCCTTTGGCCTTTGGCCGGGAGCAGGCCGCCAAGGCACCGAGGGCTCCGAACACAACTGAACGGCGGGTGAACACGCAACTTGATTCTCCCATGCGGGAGTCTAAGGGAAGGGAAGACGGCGGCGCTACTTGCCGGCGGGAGGCGTTTCCTCTTTGGGAAAATCCCGGATATCTTTGGTGATTTTATACTTCGGATTACGGAAATTTCCATCCGACCACTCGCCTTGCTGGGCCGGCTGCAATATGACCTCGCAACCTATGCTGAGAGAACTGAGAGTCATGACGAGCGTGGCTGCCAAAGTCCGCATACTGAGTCACTGTAGCACAGAAGCGCTCATCTGGCGGAGTAGATGAGCCGGCGGTTGTGCCGGGGAAGAAGCGCTCCCACCCCGGCGCCAATTATGGCGCCCACTCCACCCATCGCCGCGCCCAGCGCGCCACGCGAGAAACAAGGGCCAAGTTCGCCGTGTCCACATCCGCCTAAGCCCGCGCCGATAGCGAATCCGCCGCCAAATCCGATCAGCGCACCGATGGCGGCTCGTTTGCCGCGTCCCCAGCCGCCCCGGCCGTAGCGCTCTATCTTAAGCACGTCCTCTCGTCTGGCGGTCACCGTCCCGGCCGTCACCTGCAGCGGCGTCCAGTTCTGGAACGCGCCGTCGACCTTGCCGGTCTTCAAGGAGAGGCGAATGTTATCCCCTGGATGCAATTGCGCAAGAGATTGCCAGTCGTGCCGATCCTGCACTTCGGCAGCGGTTCCGAGCGCGCATACGAGCGCGAACGTGAAGCACAAAACCCACTTTGGCCGCTTTGACATGCGCTGGGATGCGTGGACACCAATGATAGCGCGAACAGGGATTCTATAACGGCGACCGTTTTCCGGAACAGCCGCTATTTCCGCGCGGCACTGGTCAAGAACCGGTCATCTATCTCGACCTGGTAGCCGCTCGCCAGACGGTTGGTTTCGTTCGCCATCCCGACTACCGCCATCAACTCGGAAAACATGGCGTCGCTCATTCCGGCCTTGCGGGCCGCCGCGCTGTGCGATGCAATGCAATAGCCGCACTGATTGGTCGCGCTGACGGCCAGATAGACCATTTCCTTGGTGAGGGCATCCAGCGCGCCCGGCGACATAATTTCTTTGATGCTCAACCAGGTTCGACGCAACGCCACAGGATCGCGCGCCAGCGCTTTCCAGAAATTGTTGATCCAATCGGTTTTCCGCGTCGCCATGATGTCGTCATATACGGCCAGCACTTCCGGACTTGCATCCTGGTACTCAATCAAACCTAACGTCGCCATCGGATTCTCCCGCTCGAACTACTCGTCCTAGCCGTTCGCGGCATAATAGAAGTTACTCCTCGATGATTCCAGAAACTATACCAGAAGGTCTCACTTTTGATGACGTACTATTGCAGCCGGCGCGCAGCGGCGTGCTCCCGGTCCAGACCGACACGCGTACCTGCCTCACCAAGCATATTGGCATAAACATTCCGATCGTCAGCTCCGCCATGGACACCGTGACGGAATCGCACTTGGCTATCGCGCTGGCGCAACAGGGCGGCATCGGTATTGTCCACCGCAACATGAGCCTGGAGCGGCAGGCCGAAGAGGTGGACCGCGTAAAGCGCAGTGAAAGCGGCATGATCGTAGACCCGATCACCATCGCACCCGAAAAGAAAATCTCGGATGCTTTGGAGCTGATGAAGCGCTATCGTATCTCCGGCGTGCCGGTTACCAGCAACGGCAAACTGGTCGGTATTCTAACCAATCGCGATCTGCGCTTCGAGAACCGCTTCGATCTTCCGATCTCACAAGTGATGACCAAGGACAACCTCATCACCGTTGCCGTGGGCACCACGCTCGAAGAAGCCGAAAAAATTCTGCACCGGCATCGCGTTGAGAAGCTTCTGGTAGTGGACGATCAGTACGTGCTCAAGGGCTTGATCACCGTCAAGGATATTCAGAAGAAGATGAAATATCCCAACGCGGCCAAGGATACCCAGGGCCGCCTGCGAGTAGGAGCGGCGGTTGGATCGACGGGCGACTTTCTGGAGCGCGCTCAGGAGCTGATGGCGCGCAAAGTGGATGTCATCGTGGTCGATTCCGCGCACGGGCATAGCGAAGGAGTCATGGAAGCGGTGCGCCTAATCAAGCGCAAACTGCCGGAGATCGACGTGATCGCGGGCAACGTGGCCACTTTCGAAGGAGCGCGCGACCTGATCGGCCTGGGCGCCGATGGCATCAAGGTCGGTATCGGGCCGGGTTCCATTTGTACCACTCGTGTGGTGAGCGGCGCGGGCGTCCCACAGATCACGGCTATTGCCGAGTGCGCGCGCGCGACGCGAGGCTCCGGCGTCCCGCTTATTTCCGATGGCGGAATCAAGTTTTCGGGCGACATCAGCAAGGCCATCGCGGCTGGCGCGGACACGGTGATGATCGGAAGCCTCTTCGCCGGCGCCGAGGAAAGTCCCGGCGAGACGATTTTGTATCAGGGCCGGACATTCAAGAGTTACCGCGGCATGGGTTCCATGGGCGCCATGACCGCGGGATCGGACCGCTATCCTCAGGACATGAGCGGAAAGCTGGTGCCGGAAGGCATTGAGGGGCGGGTTCCGTACAAAGGCCCACTGGCGGACCTGGTGTATCAGCTAGTAGGGGGATTGCGCGCGGGGATGGGCTACTGCGGCTGCCCGAACATTCGCGATTTACAGGAACAGGCTAGTTTCCTGCGCGTGACCTCGGCGGGGTTGCGCGAAAGTCACGTACACGATGTGATCATCACCAAGGAAGCGCCGAACTACCGGTTGGAGTAACTTGCCAGGCCGTTCGCGACGGCCGGCGTCCCTAAGGCACGGACGAATTACCGTTCTGGCTTCCGTAGAGCACGTAGGACAAACTGGTCAGCGATCCTGTAATGGTATTCTGCTCGGATTGAAGCTGGGCGACCAGAGCGTCGGCCTGCTGGACTTGGGTTGTCAGCGCGGTCTGTTCCGCCGTTGCCTGGGCGGTCAGGGTGGTGACCTGATTAGCGAGCTGCGTGTTGTCGGTGTCCAAGCCGTTTTCCTCATCCAGGATCAGGCCGCTGATCGGATCGCTCAAGGTAGTGAAGTTGCTGGCCAGCTGCGCGAATCCGGAGTTGGCTGAGCCGAGAAACTTGAACGCATCTGAAACTTGAGTACTGGAGAGCCCGGTGACCACGCTGGGATCGAAAGTCAGCTGTCCGGTGGTATCGGCGAAGGTTACTCCGAGATCGGCCAGGCTGTGGATGCTGCCGCTGCTGCTCCAGTAGCTGGAGAGCTGGCTGGTGTCTTCGGCGATCTGACTAATGACCAGGTCGCCGCCGAGCGGTCCGGCGGAGGGGCCAACCTGCTGAGCCACCTGGCCGACCAGCGTATTGTAGCTGGTGACGAAGGTCTGGAGCGCGTTGGCAAGTTGAGTCGGATCTGTCGCCAGCGACAGAGTGACGGAAGCCGTACCCGAAGTGGTGTTCAGCAGGGTGAAGCTTACGCCAGGAATAATGTCATTGATGGTATTGGTGGATTCTGTAACGGGGACATTGTTCAGATCGAACTGCGCGTTGGAGCCTTGACCCTGAACAGTATCGGTAAGCAAATCGCTATCACTGGGCTGATCGTTAAGGGCTATCGTGCCGGGGCCGGAGCCCGCAATCGAAAGAGAGTAAGCGCCCGCGCTGCCCGTAATACTGGCCGTCACTCCGGCCCCGGCACTGTTGATGGCGTTCATGAGGCCGGTCAAGTTGTTGTTGCCGGTCAGGTTCAGAGCATAGGTGTTCGAGCCCACTACGAGGTTTACGTTACCCTCGCCCGATACCGGAGTAGAGGTCGAGTTGGCATAAGTTTGCGTCGAGGTTTCCGTGCCGGTGCCGGTATTGGTAACCAGGTCGAGCGGAGCATCATTGAGCTGCAGGGTGGTGGCGCCCGTGTTATCGGCCGCGACCGATAAATAGCTGCTCGATCCGATGGTGAGAATAGTGGCATTCACGCCCGCGTTGGCGTTGTTGATTGCGTTCGTCAGGCCATTCAGGTTGTTGTTGCCCGTCAGGTTGAGGCTGTAGGTGTTCGAGCCCACCACCAGATTCACCTGGCCGGTTTGCGAAACGGGCGTGCTGGTGGGATCGGCGTAGCCTGTCACGGATGTCTCTGAAGCCGTTGACGCCAGCGATGAGATGTTGGAAACCGTGTAGGTGCCAGGCGCCGTCGCTCCCACATTCGTTACCGAAACCGTGGTCGAATCGGAGCTCGAAGCGGCTACGCCTTGATTGGCGGCCAACGTCCCCAGTGCCGCAACAGCCGATCCGACAGCCGCGACATCGGGATTGAGCGCGACCAATGCCTGCTTCTGGTTCAGATTGTTGGTCTCCTGGGTCTGCAGGGCCGTTATCGGTATCTGTTCAATCGAGACGGCGCGCTGTATGATGCTCTGAAAATCGCTGGAATAGCTGCTGAGACCGGTGAAGTATTGCGGTGCTGTTGCTGTGGTGCCCATGCTGATCTACTTATCGTCGGGAAAACGCGGATTGTTGACTGTTCCGCGGAATAAGCCGGATAATTTCGCCCGCCACCCGCTCGACCTGGTACTTTGTCATCTGAGGATATAGCGGCAGACTCAAAACACGTGCCGCGCAGCGCTCCGCTACCGGGAAATCACCGGCCTTGTATCTCGCATCGGCATAAGCAGGCATAAGGTGAATCGGCAGGGGATAGTGCACTGCTGTCTGGATTCCTCGATCCTCCAGCTCTTTCTGCAGCCCGCCCCGATCATCCACCTGGATGGTATACAGGCAATGCACGTGGCGCACATCCGCGAGCGACGCCGGACACACCACCTGGGCATCTTCGAGCAAACGGCCGTAATCGGCGGCCAGCGCGCGGCGCGCTTCGATCCACTGCTCCAGCCTCGGCAGTTTCACGCGCAGGATGGCAGCCTGGATGGCGGGCAGCCGGTAATTATAGCCCTTGAGCACCGGATAATAGCGGTGCTGCTCGCCCCAGTTGCGCAGCAAGGCGATCGTCCGAGCATATTCGGAATTGTTGGTCGTGACCATGCCGCCCTCGCCCGCGGCTCCAAGATTCTTGGTGGGATAAAAACTGAAGCATCCAATGTCGCCGATCCCGCCCGTACGCCGTCCTTTATAATCGGCGCCATGCGCCTGCGCAACGTCTTCGATCACCAGCAGTTTATGCCGCGCCGCGATTTCGAGTATCGGATCCATGTCGGCGGGCTGGCCGTACAGATGCACGGGCAGAATCGCGCGCGTACGGCCGGTGATAGCTGCTTCGAGGCGCGTGACGTCCATATTGAAAGTCCCCGGATCGATGTCGACGTAAACCGGCACTGCGCCCACATAGCCGATGGCGGCCGCGGTGGCATAGAACGTAAAGGGAACGGTGATGACTTCGTCACCCGCGCCGATGCCGGCCGCGAGCAACGCCAGATGCAAGGCGCTGGTGCCGGAGTTCACGCCGATGGCGTATTCGACATCGCAATACCCCGCAAACTCTTCCTCCAGCCCGGCAACTTCGCTCCCGAGAATATACTGACCGCTTTCGAGTACGCGGCCCACCGCCCGGTCGATCTCAGATTTCAATTCGCGGTATTCAGCCCTTAGGTCGAGGAGAGGAATCGGCTCGGGCATCCGCTTAGACTTGAGCCAAGCTGCCGCCTGATACAACCGTGTCGTGCTTGCCGACGCCGTTCCACCACCGCTCGCGCCGGCCAGTGATAAAAAGATCGCCCCAGAGCTGCAGATTGAGCAGCCGCCATACGCGGTCGGTGGCATCCTCAAATCCGGAGCGATGCCGCTCAATCAGCGAGTCCACTTCAGGCATGTCGAGATAGGAAGCCAGGAAGCCGTCGCGCGAGCGCAGAGCGGCATAAAGCGGCTCGGCCCTCGGATCGAGCAGCCACTGCCGGATGGGTGTGGGGAAGCCCATTTTCTTGCGGTAGATGATATTGGCGGGCAGCAGATCCTCGACGGCTTTCTTCAAGATGTATTTCTGAGTTGCGCCGTTGATCTTGAACCGGTCCGGAATACGGGTCGAAAACTCCACGAACGTGTGATCGAGGAAGGGAACGCGGCTCTCGATGGAACAGGCCATGCTCATCTGATCCTGTTTCATGAGCAGTTCCACCAGGTAAGTCTTCTGGTCGGCATAAAGCATGCGCGCGAGCGGAGACGAGTGGCCCCGGGCGTTCCAGTAACGAAGGTAGTTTCCGTAGACGGCTTCGGGCCGGGAAACCAGCAGCCGGTTCTGTTCTTCTCTGGAAAAAGCGCAATAAAAATTGTCGAGGAACAGCGATTCCACGCTGTCATCGCGCCCCACGAACGTGTGCCGGAGCTTGCGGCGCACCGAGGCGCTCAGGAGCGGCGAAGTGGCCGCTTGCGATCGCAGGAAATTGCGGAGCATGCCGGGTACCTTGCGATAAGCGGCCGCGCCTCGCTGGTTGAGCAGATTCCAGCGATAGCGCTCGTAGCCGCCGAATAATTCGTCGCTGCCTTCACCCGTCAGCACCACTTTCACCTGGTCGGCGGCCAGCTTGGAGACGAAGTATAAAGACACGCTGGAGGGCCAGCTGATCGGCTCATCTTCGTGCCAGATCAGGCGCGGCAGGGCGGTGAAGAAATCGTCCATGCCCAGCTTGACTTCGTGATGCTCGGTGCCGATCGCTCCGGCCACCTGCGCGGCGTAACTTAATTCGCTGAACTGGGCTTCCTCATAACCCACCGCGAAGGTCTTGACCGGGCCATTGGTGGAACGTTTAATGATAGCCGCGATGGCGCTCGAATCCACGCCGCCGCTCAGAAACATTCCGAGAGGAACGTCGCTCATCAGCCGCATTTGGACGGTTTCTTCCAGGCGCCGCCGCGTTTCGGCGATCCAGCCGCGCTCGTCCAAATCCCCGACCGATTCCGGCGCTGGAACGTCCCAGTAGCTTTCGATCTCCGGCCGAGGCTCGGCCTTCGCAAGATCCAGGGTCAGGTGATGGCCCGGCATCAGCTTGCGGATGTTGCGAAACAGCGTGCGATCTTCGCTCACATAGCCAAAGGCCAGGAGCTCGGGCAGCAGGGCTTCCTCGAAGGCGGCGGAAATCGACTCGTGCTCGAGCAGCGCCTTGATTTCGGACGCGAAAGCGAACAGCCGGCCGTCCCAATAATAATAGAGCGGCTTGATACCCAGCCGATCGCGCGCGCAAAAAAGCCTGCGCCGCTGCTTGTCCCAGATGGCAAACGAGAACATGCCACGGAAAAGCTGCAGGCACTCCGGCCCATGTTGTTCATAGGCGTGCAGGATGGTCTCGGTATCCGACCGCGTAGTGTAGCGATGCCCGGCCTGCTCGAGCGCCGGCCGCACGTCGGCGTGATTGAACACCTCGCCGTTGTAAACGATCCACAGCGCGCCGGTTTCATTGGTCATCGGCTGGTGGCCGCCAGCGACGTCGATAATGCTGAGACGGCGATGACCCAGGTGCGCCCAATCGTCATGGTAGTAGCCAAAATCGTCGGGGCCGCGGTGGCGGATCTCATCGGTCATACGGCCCAGTTGCGCAACATTGCCGGGCGAAGGTGTGGTGCTCACAAATCCGGCGATGCCGCACATAGTTACTAGTTTATCGACAAATTGGTTTTGGCCGCCGTTTCAGACGCTCGGCCCAAAGGCCGTGAATCCGAGGATGCGGTCGCTACCTGCGTCGATCGGCGTCACCGCCCCGCGTTCGACTGCTTTCAAGCGTGCAGAACGACCACAGAGCGTGGCCCAGCTCGATAGGTGGACGTGGCGACTCGCGGCGCGGCGTGCCGGTCTACGATGTCGTCGGGGGAATCCAGGCTGGTGTCGATCCATCGGCGCCATAACGCGTTAGATTTGCCTGCCGGCGGCAGCTCGAATTCGAGCGGTTCCCAATAAGCGTTCAAGATCACATAGAAGTGCAGACTATCGTTTCGACATGCCACGCTATACGCGACGCTGTGCGAATGGGAGCCCCAATCGGGGTCTTCGAGTTTCACACCGTGCCAGACCCGGTGCGATTCCCGCAAGAGTTCGTTTAGACTGAGGTTCTGCAACCCCGGCCCGAAGTTTTGCCTCAGGCGGTGCGCATTAATCAGTCTTACGAAACGGTGCAAGCCGGGATGCTTTGCGACCAGCCTCCAGTCAAACCAACTGGTCTCGTTGTCCTGACAGTAGGCATTGTTGTTGCCGTACTGAGTGCGGCGCACTTCGTCGCCCATTAGAATCATCGGTAAGCCCAGCGATAGCATCGTCACCGCGAAGAAATTTTTTACCTGGCGATTTCGCAAGGCTTCCACGGTAGCGTCATCCGTTGGACCCTCGACACCCCAGTTATAGCTTCGGTTGTCGTCGGTCCCGTCGCGATTGTTTTCACCGTTGGCCTGGTTGTGCTTCTGGCTGTAAGAGACGAGATCGTTCAGCGTAAAGCCGTCGTGACAGGTCACGAAATTCACGCTGGCTTCGGCCTCGCGGCATTTATGACCATAGATTTGCGGGCTGCCGAGCAGACGGTCCGCAATTGACCCGACTGAACCTTCGTCACCGCGGAAAAAGCTGCGGAAGTCATCGCGGAATCGCCCATTCCACTCCCTCCAACTGTCTCCGAGGAAATTGCCTACTTGATATAGGCCGGCCGCATCCCAGGCTTCGGCGATGAGCTTGGTGCCCGCCAGCACCGGGTCGGAGTCGATATCCCACAAGACCGGGGGGCGGGGCATCAAATCGCCTGCCTCATCCCGCTCCAGGATCGACGCCAGATCGAACCGGAAGCCGTCGATGTGCATCTCTTGCACCCAATGGTGGAGACTATCGACGATCATCCGGCGGACGATCGGATGGTTTCCGTTCAGTGTATTCCCCGTACCGCTGTAGTTCGCATAGCGCGAGCGGTCGTTTTCAAGAATGTAGTAGGTACTGTTCTCGAGACCACGGAAGCTTAGTGTCGGCCCGAGATGATTGCCTTCCGCGGTGTGATTAAACACGACGTCGAGGATGACCTCGATGCCGGCGCGGTGCAGGGCCTTCACCATGTCGCGAAATTCGTCCACCGGTCCGAGTGGGTCCTGGCGGGAACTGTAAGCTTGATGTGGCGCGAAAAACGAGACGGGCGCGTAACCCCAATAATTAACGCGATCAGGAGGGGCGTCCTGGGGATCGAATTGGAACACCGGCAGGAGTTCGACGGCGGTGACGCCGAGTTGTTGAAGATAGGGGATCTTTTCGACTAACCCAGCATAAGTGCCACGTATATTCTCCGCCAGTCCTGAGCAAGGATGACGTGTGAAGCCACGCACGTGCATTTCGTAGATGATCGTCCGGGACGCCGGATGGCGAAGTGGAGCATCACCTTCCCAATCGTACGCGCGGGGATCAACAACGACGCACTTCATCACGGTCGCCGCATTATCGCCGTTACGGCGGGCTGCCTCGCGGCTGTAATTCTCGGGCACAACGACGCCGCGCCCGTATGGATCGAGCAGGACCTTGGCGGCATCAAATCGCATCCCGCTCGCCGGATCGAAAGGACCCTGGACTCGATAACCGTAAAGCTGCCCCGGCTTCACATCAGGCACGAATACATGCCAGTAATGATCGGTGCGGTTGCTCACCGGATCTATCGGAATCACGCGCGAGGGCTGGGGGTCGTCTTCCCGGTCAAATAAAACCAACTCGATGCCGGAAGCGCTTCGCGAATAGATACTGAAATTCACGCCGCCTGGGAGAACAGTGGCCCCGAGCGGCGAGCTTCGTCCGGAATTCTCCGCGTCCTTCACGGCCGGCCCAGTAACTCCTTCGCTGTGGCCACGACGTGTTCGGGTTCGAAGCCGAACTTCCTCTGAAGTTCTTTAAGCGGCGCCGAGGCTCCGAACGTTTTCATTCCGATGATCCGCCCTGAATCACCGGTGTAGCGTTCCCAACCAAACGTAGAGGCCTGCTCAATAGCGACCCGCGCTTTCACGGCCGCCGGAAGCACACTATTGCGGTAGTCCTGACTTTGATGCTCGAAGATGTCCCAGGAAGGCATGGAGACTACTCGCGAGCGGATGCCCTGCGCGAGGAGTGTCTCGTGCGCATTTACAGCGAGACTCACTTCACTGCCCGAGGCGATCAAGATTATTTCTGGGTTACCGCCCGGCGCATCACCCAAAACGTAGGCTCCGCGCGCGAGGCCGGATGCCGGCGCGTATTTGGTTCGGTCGAAGGTCGGCAAAGCCTGCCGCGACAGCACCAGCGCGGCCGGCTCGTGACGCAGTTGCAGGATATAGCGATAGGCCTCGACCACTTCGTTGGCGTCGGCGGGCCGGAGCGTGACTAAGCCTGGAATGGCGCGCATCGATGCGAGCTGTTCGACTGGCTGGTGAGTTGGACCATCTTCGCCATCGCCCATCGCGTCGTGGGTAAAGACGAAAAGCGTGGGCAACTCCATGATCGCCGAGAGCCGTATCGCCGGGCGCGCGTAATCGCTGAAGATGAAGAACGTTGCGCCGAATGCGCGAAGTTTGGAGAGCGAGAGGCCGTTCACGATCGCCGCCATGCTGTGCTCGCGGATGCCATAGTGCAGGTTCTTTCCGGTCGGCGTATCGGCTTGAAACTCGCCAGCGCCCTCATAGGTCAGCAGCGTCCGGGTCGATGGTCCCAAGTCGCCCGAGCCCCCCAAAAACCATGGAACATTCTGCGCGATGACGTTCAGCAACTTGCCCGAGGCGTCTCGTCCCGCGATGCCCTTTGGGTCCGCCGGGAAAACCGGGAAGTTGCGATCCCACCCGGCGGGAAGCTCGCGGCGCTGCATCTGATCGATCTCAGCGGCGAGTTCCGGGAAGGCCCTGTGGTAGGCATCGAAGAGCTGCGCCCATTGGCGCCGGGCTGTGGCGCCGCGCTCGCCGATCCCTTGCGCGAAGTGCTCATACACGCCGTCCGGCACCAGAAACTTGGCATCTTCCGGCCATCCGTAGAAGCGTTTCGCAAGGCGGATTTCCTCTTCGCCAAGTGGCTCGCCATGTGCCGCGGCGGTGTCCTGCTTGTGCGGGGCGCCATATCCGATATGGCTGTCCAGAATTATCATCGTGGGCCGCCCCTTGGCGTTCCGGAAAACGTCGAGGGCATTCTCGATGCGATCGGTGTCGTTGGCGTCGCTCACGCGGAGCACGTTCCATCCGTAGGCCAAGAATCGTCCTGCCACGTCCTCAGTGAACGTGATGGCCGTGCTGCCTTCGATCGTGATGTGATTGTTGTCGTAGATCCAACATAGGTTGTCGAGACCAAGATGGCCAGCGATCGAGGCCGCCTCTGACCCAACGCCTTCCATCAAGCAACCGTCTCCGCAAACGGTATAGATGTTGTAGTCGAAAATGTCGAATCCAGGCCGATTGTAGCGGGCAGCGAGCCACTTCCGGGCGATCGCCATGCCCACGCTGGTAGCAATGCCCTGGCCCAACGGGCCGGTCGTGGCCTCGACGCCGGAGACTAAGTGATATTCGGGATGACCCGGGGCTTTGCTGTTGAGCTGTCGAAAATGGCGGATGTCATCCAGTGTCACGGAGGGCTGCCCCAGGGTTTCGTATTCCGGATTCACGGCTTGGGTCTTGGTGAGGTGCAGCACCGACCATAACAGCATCGACGCATGACCGTTTGAGAGCACGAACCGGTCGCGATTGGGCCAGATCGGGTCCTGCGGATCGAAGTTCATGAGACGATTCCAGATGGTGTAAACCAGCGGCGCGAGAGCCATCGGAGTCCCAGGATGTCCCGAATTGGCTTGCTGAACGGCATCCATCGAAAGTGTGCGAATCGTATTAATGCACAGTTGATCGAGTGACGTACTCGTAGATTTGGGCGATATTTCCGTTGCAATCATGATTTACTCCGTGGCAATTCCAACGCGCCTTACCCTCCGGCTTTGTGTTCAGCGGTCAATGCGCCCGCGGCTGCGCGATCTGCGATCACAAACGCTTGCTCACGCTGGACGCGGCCCGCGGGAATGGACTGATCGCCGTCGACGAGACGACGAAGCATTTCTGCCTTGTCGCTTCCAGTTACAACCCAAAGCACGCGGCGGGCGCGGTTTAACACTGGATACGTCAAGGTCATCCGGCGGCGGCCCTGGTACACGCCAGTCACCGCGACGTCGGCATCCGTAATGTTGAGCACGGGATCTCCTGGCACCAGCGAGGCAGTATGGCCGTCCGGGCCCAGACCGAGGTGGACCAGATCAAGCACCGGCGGCAATCCAGCGACCCCTTGGAGTGCAAGGGCATATTGGGCGGCTCCGGACTCTAGATCGTGCGATTCCACGGGCATGGCATGGACCTGTTCCGGACGCATAGGGATGTGCTGCAGCAAACTTTCTCGCAAATGCGTGAGGTTTCGGTCCGGGTGTCCTTCCGGCGCGACACGCTCGTCGACCTGAAAAATATGCACGCCGGCCCACGGGAGATCTTCGTTTGCCAGGGCGCGCAGCATTATCCAGGGTGTGTGGCCACCACTGACAGCCAAAGCATAGCGCCCGCGGGCGGTAATCGTCGAACGGGCATCGGCGGCAATAGCTGCTGCAGCTTTTCTTGCGACGGAATCGGCGTCGTCAAATACTTCGAGTTTCATGGAGCTCCTCTGTCTGAGACTCGGGCTCGCCATCGACGCGGAAGTCTTGGGGCTCGGTAGCTGCCGGATTGTGCCAGCCTCCCGGCGGCGAGAGTCTTTGCTTGACCTGATCCGGGCCCCAGTCGCCTTTGTTGTATTCGTAGATCGGAGTTGCGGTTTGCAGGATTGGGTCCACAATTCTCCAGGCCTCTTCGACATAGTCTTCGCGGGCGAACAAAGTGGCGTCGCCGGCCATGGCATCGCCCAGGACACGCTCATAGGCATCCATCTCTCCCGGGCAGGGATGACGGCTCGCGATGATCTCGACCGATTCGTTTGGCTTCTGCTCTTCAGGGCCCATCACGGTCGCTCCTACGGCGATCGTCATCTCGGGACTGATGCGGAACCGCATGTGATTCCTGGAAACATTTCCCCCAGTCACAACCGTCGGAGCTTCTCTGAACTGCGCGAAAACCTCAGTGCACGTCACCGGCACATTCTTTCCGGCGCGGATATAGAAGGGGACGCCTTTCCAGCGCCAGGAGTCGATTTCGAGCTGCAGAGCGGCAAAGGTCTCGACCTTCGAATCGGGCGCGACGCCCTTCTCCTGGCGATAACCGCGGAACTGTCCTCTGACCAGATTCGTCGCTTCGATCTGCGGGATCGCTTTCAGCACCTTCACCTTTTCATCACGAATCGTTTCGCTGTCGGTCCGAACCGGAGGCTCCATCGTAAGGTTGCATAAGATCTGAAACAGATGATTTTGGATCACGTCGCGAATGGCGCCGGTCTGATCGTAAAAAGCGCCGCGCCCTTCGACACCGAAATTCTCCGCCATGGTGATTTGCACGCTCTCGATGTAGTTCCGATTCCAGAACGGCTCCATGAATGCGTTCGCAAAACGAAAGACCATCACGTTCTGTACCGGCTGCTTGCCAAGATAGTGGTCGATGCGAAAGATCGACGATTCGGGAAAGACCTGATGCAAAACTGAGTTAAGCTCGCGCGCCGAAGCGAGATCGTGGCCAAAGGGCTTCTCCACAATGATGCGAGCGCCCGGAGCGCAGTTCGACTTCGCCAATTGTTCCACAACCGTCTCGAACAGGAGCGGCGGGATGGCCAGATAAAACGCCGGCCTCTGCGCGCCGTTGAGTTCTTTCCGGAGCGCTTGATAGGTTGCGGCATCGGTGTAGTCCCCGCCCACGTAATGCAGAAGCGCGCTGAGCTTCTGGAAGGCGGCCGAGTCCAAGCCACCATTTTTCTGAACACTGTCCCGCGCCCGTTCGCGAAACTGATCGAGCTTCCAATCACTCTTGGCAACACCGATCACCGGAACGTTGAGATGTCCCCGTTTCACCATGGCCTGTAGCGCGGGAAAAATCTTCTTATATGCGAGATCACCGGTGGCGCCAAAGAACACCAATGCATCGGAATGGGAATCGCTCATCGAGGTTTCCTTCTGGAGGTTATTTACCGGCGGCCTTCTCCAGGTGACCGCCGAAGGCGAAGCGCATCGCAGACAACAACCTGTCCTGATAGTCCGCCTCGCCGCGAGACGCGAAGCGCTCGTATAGAGCGGCGGAAAGAACGGGCGCTGGAATGGCCTCGTCGATGGCCGCTTTGATAGTCCACCGGCCTTCGCCCGAATCCGAGACACGCCCGGCGAACTCGGAGAGAGCGGGATCCTTCACCAGGCTGGCTGCCGTAAGGTCCAACAACCACGAAGCAATGACGCTGCCGCGCCGCCACACCTCCGCGATGTCACGCAAGTTGAGATCGAATTGATAGTGTTCCGGATCGCGCAGCGGCGTCGTCTCGGAATCAATGGCGACTTTCTGCTTGCCTATATTGGCTCCGCGCAAGATCCCCATGCCTTCGGCGTATGCGGCCATAAGACCGTATTCGATCCCGTTATGGACCATCTTGACGAAGTGGCCGGCGCCGCTTTGTCCGCAATGCAGATAACCCTGTTCGGAGGTGCCGTCCAGTTTTTCGCGTCCCGGCGTACGAGGTGCGTCGCCCATGCCCGGGGCGAGGGTCGCGAAGATCGGGTCAAGACGTTTCACCGTCTCATTCTCGCCGCCGATCATCATGCAGTAGCCCCGCTCCAGACCCCAGACACCGCCGCTGGTTCCAACGTCGACGTAGTGAATACCCTCCGCGGCGAGTTCTTTGGCACGCCGAATATCGTCGATGTAATAGGAATTGCCGCCGTCTATGAGGATGTCGCCAGGGCCGAGGTGAGGGACCAGGTCGGAGATTGTCTGATCCACGGCTGCGGCCGGCACCATCAGCCAGATTGCCCTGGGCTTATCGAGCTTCGCGGCGAAATCCGCGAGCGAGGAACTCCCGGTTGCCTTCTGCTGAACCAATTCATTCACTGCTTTTGGCGACTGATCGAAGACAACGCACTGGTGCCCTCCTTTCAGGAGCCGTAGCGACATGTTGGCTCCCATCCTTCCGAGGCCGATCATTCCGAGTTGCATGAATTACTCCTTTAGCTTCCGGTATCGTTTTATTAAGTTATTCGTCGAGCTGTCATGATGGAGCGCGGGTTCGGCTGGGTTTTCGAGCTCCGGTATGATCCGCTGCGCCAACGCCTTGCCGAGTTCGACGCCCCACTGGTCGAACGAATTGATGGACCAGATCGTACCCTGGGTGAAGACGCTATGCTCGTAAAGCGCGACCAGCTTGCCGAGATTTTCGGGCGTAAGTTGATCCGCGAGGATTGTGTTCGAGGGCCGGTTGCCTTCGAAGACGCGATGCGGCACCAGCCAATCCGGCGTGCCCTCGGCTTTGACCTGCTCCGCGGTCTTACCGAACGCCAATGCCTCCGTTTGGGCGAAGACGTTCGCCATTAGGATGTCATGATGGCGGCCGAGCGGGTTGAGCGTTTTTGTGAACGCTATGAAATCGCAAGGGATCAAGCGGGTTCCCTGATGGATCAATTGATAGAAGGAATGCTGGCCGTTGGTCCCCGGCTCACCCCAATAAATCGGTCCAGTCGCATAGTTCACCAGGGTCCCGTCCAGCCTGACATGCTTTCCATTGCTCTCCATGGTCAATTGCTGCAGGTAGGCCGGAAATCGCTTCAGGTATTGTTCGTAAGGCAGAACAGCAACCGTCTCGGCGCCGAAAAAGTCGTTGTACCAGACTGCCAGCAGGCCCATTAGCACCGGCAGGTTGCGATCAAACGGAGCAGTGCGAAAATGTTCGTCGATCTGGTGGAAGCCTTCGAGCATTGCCCCGAAGTTGTCCGGCCCAATGGCCAGCATTGTGGACAATCCGATCGCCGAGTCCATCGAGTAGCGGCCGCCAACCCAGTCCCAGAACTCGAACATGTTCTTGGTATCGATACCGAATTTCGCAACTTCAGCCGCGTTGGTCGATACCGCCACAAAGTGCTTCGCGATCGCTTTTTCGTCGCCGCCCAGCGCCGACAGAGCCCAAGCGCGGGCGGAATGGGCATTCGTCATGGTCTCGAGTGTTGTGAACGTTTTCGAAGAGATCAGAAACAGGGTCTCGGCGGCATCCAGGTCGCGGACAGCTTCGGCGAAATCCGTGCCATCCACGTTGGAGACAAATCGAAACGTCATGGTGGGCTCGCTGTAGTGTTTCAACGCTTCGTACGCCATAACAGGGCCGAGGTCGGAGCCGCCAATTCCGACGTTGATGACGTTGCGAATGCGCTTGCCGGTGTGCCCCTTCCATTCTCCGCTCCGGACTCTATTGGAGAAGTCCGCCATCTTATCCAGAACCGCGTGAACCTCCGGCACTACATTTTGGCCGTCCACCAGGATGGATGCTCCCCGCGGCGCTCGTAATGCGACGTACAGCACGGCACGTTTCTCAGTGACGTTGATCTTGTCGCCTCGGAACATGGCGTCGATCCGGTCACGCAAGCCGGATTCTTCGGCCAGCCTGAGCAGCAGCTTGACGGTTTCATCCGTAACACGGTTTTTCGAATAATCCAGGAAGATGCCGGCGGCCTCGGCCGTCATTCGTTCTCCGCGCTGGGAATCATCCGCGAAAAGCTGGCGCAGATGCACTTCCTTGATTTTCTTATAATGCGCCTGAAGCTTTTTCCACGCCTTCTGCTTGGTCGGCGATTCGATAACCTCAGTTGTTTCCGCGTGTGGTGTCATATCTTAACCTTCCTTCAACTTGCGATTGCCTGCTTAAGAGCCGTGCTCTTAGAGTCGATTACGGCCATAAGGTCGGTCCAGGATTTTACGAACGACTTCGCTCCCTCGTCCTGGAGCTGGGCAGCGAGTGCATCCACATCAATTCCGGCCTTGGTGAACAGCGCCAATACCTGCTCGCAGTCGCCGCCATCGGCCGGCAGTGTGGCGCCAACTTCGCCGTGATCGGCGAGCGCTTTCAAAGTGGCATCCGGCATCGTGTTCACCGTGAATGGCGCGGCGAGGGCTTTGATATAAAGCACGTCGGACGCCTTGGGATCCTTAGTTCCCGTGCTGGCCCACAGCAGCCGCTGCGGCCTGGCGCCAAAGTTGAGAGCCCGCTGCCAGCGCTCGGAACCAAGCAGTTCCCGATATGCTTTGTAGGCGCGCTTGGCGACGGCGATGCCCAGCTGGTCACGCAAAGCCTCCGGCACTTTTTCCATGACTGCCGCGTCCCACCGGCTGATAAAAATAGAAGCGACCGATCCGATAACCGGGTTCAAACCCGCTTCGATCCGCCGTTCAACGCCGCGGAGATAAGCATCGGCGGCAGCCAGATACTGCTCGCGCGAGAACAGTAGAGTGACGTTGACCGGGACGCCGGCAAAGATCGCCTCCTCGATCGCCGGCAGACCTTGCTTGGTGCCGGGAATCTTGATGAAGAGGTTTGTTTGCTCGGCGCGGGCATGGAGATTCTTGGCCGCCGCGAGACTGCTAACAGTGTCGTAAGCGAGCAGCGGCGAAACCTCTAAAGATACCCACCCATCGACTCCGTCGGTGCGCTGGTGAACGGCGCGGAACAAAGCGCCGGCGCGGGTGATGTCTTCCAGGGCCAGCTCGAAGAACAGATCCTCGCCCGATTTGCCCTCCCGCAGCTTGACGCGGATGGCGGCGTCATAAGCGGAGCTGTTCTTGATGGCGTGGTCGAAAATCGTCGGATTGGAGGTAAGTCCCGTCACCGACCATCCATCGATATAGCGTTTGAGCGTACCGCTGTCCAGCAAATCGCGCGTGATGTTGTCGAGCCAGATGCTCTGGCCCAAATTGTGTAGCGTATTCGTTGCTTTCGTCATGCAATAACCTCCATCGTCTTGACGTTTTTTGGAGTCTCGGCCATGCCCAGACGGTTCGAAGATTTTGTTAAGCCCCGCAGCCGTTCGAAGGCGGGGTCGGAAATCATCTTCTCCGTGCACCGCCAACGCCAATTACCGTCGCTGCGCCCGGGAACGTTCATTCGAGCTTCGTTCCCCAGATTCAGTAAATCCTGGAGCGGAGCCATCGCCAGCGCAGCCCGGGAGGACCAGGCCAACTCCATCAACGCCGGCGCAGCCTCGCAGGTTGAACCGGCCGGCCGCTTCAGGTACTTCCACACGTTGTCTCGTTGTTCACCCGGCAGATCTTCCAACCAGCCGCGCGTAGGAGGATTATCGTGAGTGCCGGTATAGACGACGGCGTTAGCGACATAGTTGTAAGGCAAATATGGGTTATCGCGATTGCCATCAAAAGCGAACTGGAGGACTCGCATTCCTGGCAGACTGAAAGCGTCGCGGAGTGCGTAGACATCCGGCGTGATTGTTCCCAGGTCTTCCGCAATGAACGGCTGAGCGCCTAATTGTTCTTGAACCGCGCGGAAGAAATCGGCTCCTGGACCAGCGCGCCACTCTCCTGACCGAGCAGTTGGTGCGCCGGCGGGTACGTGCCAGGCCGCAACGAAGCCGCGGAAATGATCCAGGCGAATCCCATCGACATGGGACAGCAGCGCGCGCAAGCGGCAAATCCACCAGCGATAGCTGGAAGCGCGTAATGCATCCCAGTTATAAACCGGGTTGCCCCAGAGCTGTCCTTGGGCGCTAAAGTAATCGGGAGGCACTCCGGCAACGAAGCGGGGGCGCCGCTGCTCATCTAAAAGAAAGAGCTCTGGGTTGGCCCATACGTCGCTCGAGTCAGGAGAGACGAAGAAGGGCAGATCGCCGATCAACTTCAAACCCCGAGCGTGCGCATGCGCCTTCATGCGTTCGGCTTGACGGTATAGCACAAACTGGGCAAAGCGGGCCAAACCAATCTGATCCTCCAGTTCCTGCCTGGCACGATCGAGCGCTGTGGGTTCGCGCTGGACCAACGCTTTCGGCCATTCCAGATAGTACGCGCCTCCAAATCTCTCCTTAAGCGCCCGGAACAAGGCATAGTCATCCAACCAGTGCGCTTGGTCATGAACGAACTGCTCATAAGCAATCCGCAAATCGGTACGCGCGCCTGCTTTGAAATTCGCCCAAGCTATGGCGAGGAGTTGGTGCTTGAAGGGAATGACCGCGTGGTAGTCAACTTCGGCTTGCGGAAAAGAATGGAGTTGGCAATCGCTCGACTTTAGGAAACCATCTTCCATCAGCCATTCGGGACTAATCACGAGCGCGTTGCCGGCGAAAGAAGATAGCGGTTGATAAGGTGAGTCTCCGTACCCGGTCGGCCCGAGTGGCAACGACTGCCACCAGCTTTGACCGGATTCTGAGAGCCGGTCGATCCACGATAATGCGCCCGGCCCCACATCGCCGATGCCATACCGCGAGGGCAGCGAGGTAACATGCAACAGCAAGCCGGACGCCCGGTAGCCCACTGGAAACGGCGAGAGAGTTATGCCATCCTCGATCACGATCGCCCTTTCGAGGAGTTCAGCGCGTCATTCACGATCCCGTCAGCCTCGGCCAAAATGGCGTTCAGATGGGCCTGGTCCCGGAAGCTCTCCGCGTAGATTTTATAAATGTTCTCGGTGCCCGAGGGCCGGGCAGCAAACCAGCCACTGGCGGTCACCACTTTCAAACCGCCGATGGGGGCGTTATCGCCCGGGGCGCGGGTCAGCTTGGCGATGACTTTTTCGCCGGCTAAGGTCGACGCGGTAACCGCCTCGGGCGACAACTCTCGCAGCTTGGTTTTCTGTTCAGGGGTGGCGGGCGCATCGACGCGTGTGTACAACGGCGTGCCGAATTTAGCGGTCAGCTCGTTGTAATGCTCGCCGGGATCTTGGCCTGTTCGCGCGGTGATCTCGGCCGCCAGAAGGTCCATGATCGGGCCGTCCTTATCGGTCGTCCACACAGTCCCATCATGTCGCAGAAAACTTGCTCCCGCGCTCTCCTCGCCACCAAAACAACAAGAGCCGTTGACCAGACCGGGAACAAACCACTTGAATCCGACCGGCACCTCGTACAACCGCCGTCCGAAACTCTGAACCACCCTGTCGATCATGCTGCTGCTGACCACGGTCTTGCCGACCACGACGCTTTCGTTCCACAGAGGCCGATGCGTCAGCAGATATTGGATCGCAACAGCGAGGTAGTGATTGGGATTCATCAACCCCGCCGAGGGTGTCACAATGCCGTGCCGGTCAGCGTCTGGATCATTACCGAATGCGATGCGGTAGCGGTCCTTCAGCCCGACCAGCCGGACCATCGCGTAAGGGCTTGAGCAGTCCATGCGGATGAGGCCATCATGATCCACCGTCATAAACGAAAAGGTCGGATCGATCTTATCGTTAACTACGGCGATGTCCAGATGGTATTCGGCGTTAATTGGTTCCCAGTAAGGTTCGGAAGCGCCTCCCAGCGGGTCCACGGCCAGCTTGAGTCCGGCGGCCCGAACGGCGTCCATGTCAATTACGTTCCGCAGATCGCGCACGTACGGCACGACAAAGTCCTGCTGGCGGGTTGTCGGCGCAGCCATGGCTGAGGCGACCGGCACACGCTTAATGCCCGCATTTTTTGCGCGCAACAGTTCGTTGGCCCGGTTCTGCACCCATTCGGTCACGTCGGTATCCGCAGGACCGCCATTCGGAGGATTGTATTTGAAGCCACCGTCTTCGGGTGGATTGTGCGACGGCGTAATCACAATCCCGTCCGCGAGGTGCGCCTTGCGGCCGCGATTATAGGCGAGAATTGCACGCGAGATAACCGGTGTCGGCGTAAAGCCGTTGTTGCGCTGAATGATCGTGTCGACGTTGTTTGCCGCCAACACCTCGAGGGCCGTTATCTGGCCTGGATCCGAGAGGGCATGCGTATCCTTACCCATATACAGCGGACCATCGGTGCCTTTTGCGCGCCGGTAATCGCAGATCGCCTGCGTGATGGCCAGGATATGAGCTTCGGTGAACGTACCGTCAAGCGAAGTGCCGCGGTGACCGCTGGTACCGAAACTGACCATCTGGTTCGGATCATCGATGTCGGGCCTACGCTCGAAGTATTCGCGTTGGAGGCGGGAGACATCGATCAGCAGCTCCTTCGGCGCGGGTTTCCCGGCCAATGGCGAGACGTTAGGAATAGAGGGTGTTTCTATTGCACTGTGCATAAGTTTGCCCGAGTATGAAGCATTGGTTTATTTAGCGTTTCGGTGACGAAGAAATGCAATATTTCCTTCAGCGTTTGCATTCGCGTCCCCAATCTCTCATCGCATCGCGCTAACGCCGTTTGAGGCATCGACAGCATCCGCATGCCGCGGATCTAGCCACGACGGCCGGATACCCTGGCTGAGGAGCACATCAATGACACGGCCTGGACTTCCGAAATCCGTCCATCCGGATGCGGCGTCCCGCAGGACCACGAGCCGCCCCGGCATCCGCGTTAGCACCTCTCTGGAGAAGTCGGCAGGCGGGATGTGCCGATAGAGTTGATCGATCTGGCCCTGCTGAAACTGTGTTCTAACAATCGCGTCAGTTCCGGCAAGGTGGCCTGAAGCAGTTCCATAAATGCTCCAACCCGGCCAATTGTGATGAAGGTGTTCCAAAGACAGCCTCGTCGTTTTAGCACTTCAGCGCGTTTCAGCGGCGGTTTTTCCCAGAAGCGAGACACCCGCAAAAGAGGGTTGACCAAAGAGTCCACCAGTGTGCGGCCAGGTTGTATCCAGCCGTACTCTACCTCTGGATAGCGTGCTTCAGCTCCCACGATTAGTATGCAGCCCGGATACTCTTCTATTAGATGCAATCCCGACGCGATGTTTTCGCGAAATGCCGAACAGCTTGAATAATAGTGGTCCGAAGGGAAGAACGACACTAAGGCGTCCTCGTCCTGTTGAGCGATCACGTGTAAGCAGAGTGTCAACGCCAGGGCCGTCCCGCGGTTTGTGGGCTGGATGACCGTGTTCCGAGCCGGAATTCTTGCAAGTTCCTCACGGTAATAAGCCTCGTGGGCGCGCGTCAGCACGAAGAGAGTACGGTCGTCGTGAAACAACGGACCAATTCGTTCCCGCGTGTGGCCTAGGAGACTTTTTCCTCCGAAGAAGTGACAGAACTGTTTCGGCCGCGCATCACCGGCGATACTATAGGTGAGTTCTTGCAATCGAGTGCCGTCGCCCCCCGCCAGCACCACGGCCCAGGTATGCTTTGTGTTCGAAGTTAAGGACATACGCCCGGCAGAGATCACGGTGCAGTTCAACGGCCATGTGAAATGTGTGTGAAACCATTGCCTGGGAGCAGCCCTCTACCGTCAAGTGTCGACAAACTTGTCAACGTTTCGACTCGGCAAATTGGCTACTCCAGAATCGCCGAAGTCAGAGCTACGTTTTTTACCAACCTCCGGCGACTGGAAACGGAAATGCAACGATTTTCCGAAAGAGACCTACATGATCAATCTGCGGTACACCAATCTCCCTTCGGGCAGTCCAACCGAAGACGTCTTAGTACAGCTTGCTTTGGACGTGAACTGGACCTTGACCCGTGCGGCCCGCTCACTCTGGCGTCGACTGAATCCGGAGTTATGGGACCGAACTCACAATCCCTGGGCGGTGCTGCAGACAGTTTCCGGTCACGATCTGGAACGAATTACTTCCGAGCCTTCGTTTCGGTCGAGTCTGGATGAATTAGTACAGACCAGATCGGCGGAAAACGAATCACCGCGCTGGTTCCAACAGACTCATCCGGCTTCGCCGCTCACCTCAGTCGCCTACTTCAGCATGGAATATATGCTGAGTGAGGCGTTGCCGATCTATTCGGGCGGACTGGGCAACGTTGCCGGTGACCAAATGAAGGCGGCTAGTGATCTGGGAGTGCCCGTGATCGGCGTTGGTTTGCTTTATTCGCAGGGCTATTTTCGTCAGGAGTTCAACCGGGACGGCTCGCAACGCGCCGTCTACCCGTTCAACGACCCCGGCCAGCTACCGGTTCAGCCCGTTCGAGATGCAAACGGCGCTTGGCTACGATTCAGCATTCCGTTTCCTGGCTCGGATCTCTGGCTTCGTGCCTGGGAAGTACAAGTGGGATTAGTCAGGCTTCTTCTCCTGGACGCTAACGATCCTGCGAATATTCCCGAATTTCGCACCGTCACAAATGAACTTTATGGGGGAGGGCCGGAACTGCGGCTGAGACAAGAACACGTGCTCGGAATTGGCGGCTGGCGCTTGCTACGGGCGCTCTCATTCCACCCGGAGGTGTGCCATCTGAACGAAGGCCACGCGGCATTTGCGGTGCTGGAGCGGGCCGCCAGCTATATGGATGATGCCGGCAAAGGATTCCGCGCGGCGCTGGCCGTTACTCGCGCCGGAAACCTGTTCACCACGCATACGCCAGTCGAGGCCGGATTCGACCGATTCTCCGCGGACCTCATGCGTACTCACTTCGAGCGCTATTGCGCCGAGCGTCTAGGCATCACCTTCGATGAGCTGTTGGCGTTGGGGCGGCGCGACCCGGACAATGGGCAAGAACCGTTTAACATGGCCTATCTGGCGATTCGCGGAAGCGGCGGTGTGAATGGGGTCAGCCGGTTGCATGGCGCTGTCAGCCGCGCCCTCTTCGAGCCATTGTTTCCGCGTTGGCCGGTCGAAGAGGTTCCAGTCAGTTACGTGACTAACGGAGTTCACGTTCCCACATGGGACTCGAACGAAGCGCATCAATTCTGGAAAAGTGTCTGCGGACCCGACTGCTGGCAAGGCGCGTGGGGGCGAATGGCCCCGCAGATCCGTGGTACACCCGACGAAACCATCTGGAGTATGCGAACGGCCGCGCGAAAATCGCTGATCGAATATGTTCGGCCTCGTTACTCGCGGCAGATCGCGATCCAAGGGGGATCAGCCCGTGAAATTGCCGAAGCCGGCAAGATTTTCGACGTTAACGCCCTCACCCTTGGATTCGCCCGGCGCTTCGCCACGTACAAACGGCCAAACCTATTACTGCACGATCCCGATCGCCTGACGCGAATTCTTGGCGACCCACAGCGTCCGGTGCAACTGGTCATCGCCGGCAAAGCACACCCGCAGGATGGAGCCGGACAGGAGATGATTCGCCAGTGGAATGAATTTATCCACCGGTTGGGTTTCCACTCTTCGGTGGTGTTCCTCAGCGATTACGACATGCTTCTAACAGGGCACATGGTCGGCGGCGTCGATTTATGGATCAACACGCCGCGCAGACCCTGGGAAGCCAGCGGAACCAGTGGCATGAAAGTATTGGTGAACGGTGGACTGAATCTCTCGGAGCTCGATGGATGGTGGGCCGAGGCGTACGCGCCCGAGGTAGGTTGGGCTGTCGGCGACGGACGCGAACACGGCGAAGATCCCGCATGGGACGCGGCCGAGGCTAACGCGACCTACGCGCTTCTCGAAGAGCACATAGTTCCGGAGTTCTATAATCGCAGCGAGGCGGGGATTCCGGCGAAATGGGTAGCGCGCATCCGGGAGAGTATGGCTCGTCTCACGCCGGAGTACTCTGCCTATCGCACCGTGCGACAGTATACGGAGGAACACTACATTCCTGCAGCGGTCTCTTATAGCGCTCGGGCGGCCGAAGGCGGCAAACTCGGCGGCGAGGTGCTCGCGTGGGAGCAGACTCTCGGCGCCCACTGGAACACGATATCTTTCGGCTCTCTTAAGGTGCAATCTAAGGACCGCGCCCTGCATTTTGAAGTACCGGTCTACCTGGGAGAAGTGGATCCAAGCGCCGTCCTGGTCGAGCTCTTCGCCGCCGGCCGCAACGGTGATGGACCGCTGAGGAAAGCAATGGATCGTGGCTTCCCGTTACCGGGCGGCGGGTTCATGTATTCGGCAAGCGTTAAGGATGATCGCCCATCCAGCGATTTTACGTCCCGAGTGATTCCCCACCATCCCAGCGCGTCGGTGCCGCTCGAAGCCGGCCAGATTCTTTGGCAGAAATAGGATCGGTCGTAGAGAGATTCCGCCGGACGATGGGTTCGATTAAGAAATGCAGACCGTCGACTCACTTAATCTGGACGAACTGCCACCCAAATCGGCCCTTGATACAGAGATTGCCTTCGGTCACGGAGTGATCAAGCGGCGAACTCACCCGCACGATCTTGCCATCCTGCTCGTGAACCGTGAGGGTGCATCCCACGCCGCAGTAGGGACAAATAGTGTCGGCATGAGTCTGGCGAGATTCGTCCCAGCTGCCAGCTTGGCGCATATCGTATTCGCTCTTGAACATGAGCGCTCCTGTGGGGCAGACGGCAATGCAGTTCCCACAGTAAACACAGGCGGATTCGGGCAGCGGGACATCGTATTCGGTGGCGATGTGCGCCGTAAAGCCGCGTCCAGCGACGGCGATAGCGAATGTATTCTGTGCATCCACGCCGCACGCCTCCACGCACTTGTAGCAGAGGATGCACTTCGAATAGTCGCGAACGTAAAGATCGTTATCGATTTTGGGCGGCTGTGCCACAGTGACGGCGTGAGGTCCGAAACGCTCCGGCTGGGCGCCGTAGCGCTGCATATAAGCTTCGAAGGCCGGTGCAGTCGAGACGTCTACCGCCGATGCCAGAAACTCGAGCACCAGACGGCGGCTGAGGCGGACGCGTTCGGAATCGGTGTGGATCACCATGCCAGGCTCGACCTTCCGAGAGCAGGACGGGACCAGTGTGCGGGAGCCTTCCAGCTCTACTACGCAGACGCGGCAAACGTTGACTGGCGCGAGCGTCTCCAGGTAACAGAGCGTGGGCGTATCGATGCCCAGGCTTCGGGCAGCATCGAGAATAGTGGCGCCTTCCGGAACCGAGACGGATTTTCCATCGACGCGAATTTCGATCAAGCGGCGGGCCGGTGCTGGCGGAGACTCGGGTACCGGTCCGCGTGGAATCGGAATCAGCGGCGAAGGCGCGGTAGCAGGCTCACTCATGAGAATAGACTCCGATTCAACGCCGATTCGAGCGCGCTGGAAGCAGTCTGTCCCAACCCGCAAATGGAAGCATCCCGCATGGCCTGTCCCATTTCGCGCAACGTACGTATTTCTTCGCTCGCCGAACTAAGCGGCCGATTGTGGATCAAGCGATCTAGTGCCTCCTCCTGACGAACCGCGCCGACACGGCATGGAACGCACTGCCCGCAGCTCTCCTCACGGAAGAAGGACGCAATTCGCAGGAGAATCCGCTTCAGGTCCACGCTGTCGTCAAACGGCATGATGACGCCGGAGCCAAGGGTTGCGCCAATCGCCCGCGTGCCCTCGAACGTCAGCGGCGTATCAAGTTCTGCTGGAGAAACGAAAGCGCCGGCTGCCCCGCCAAGCAGTACGGCCTGTAGACGCCCATTGCCGCTGAGCCCGCCGGCAAGCTCGATCATCTCGCGCAGCGTAACGCCGAAGGGCACTTCATAAACACCGGGACGGACCACGTGACCGCACAGGCAGAACAGGCGGTATCCGGCGGAGTTCGCGGTACCAATGCTCGCGTAGGCTGCGCCGCCATGGAGGAGGATCTCCGGAATATTAATTAGCGTTTCAACGTTGTTCACCACGGTCGGCTGGCGGAATAGGCCGGCTTCGGTCGGGAAAGGAGGCTTGTTGCGAGGTTCGCCGCGGTAGCCTTCGATGGAGTTGAATAGCGCGGTTTCTTCACCGCAAATGTAGGCGCCTGCACCGCGCCGCAACTCAATGTCGAAGCTCCAGCCAAGGCCTAGGATGTTATCGCCCAGGAATCCGGCGGAGCGCGCCGACTGGATGGCATGTTGCAGCCTGTTGGCGGCGAGCGGATACTCGCCTCGAATGTACAGGTAGCCCTGTTGTGCGCCCGTGGCAAAGGCAGCGATGGTCATACCTTCGATGACAGCGAAAGGGTCGCCCTCCATAACCACACGATCCTTGAACGTGCCCGGCTCGGATTCATCGGCATTACAGATGACGTAATGGCGCTTGCCAAGAGGTCGCTGATTGAGGAGCGCTTCCCACTTCTTGCCTGTCGGGAAAGCGGCGCCGCCCCGGCCGAGAAGCCGGGACTCGATCACTTCGTGTACCACGCCCTCGGGTCCCAACTCGACCGCCTTGCGCAGCGCTTCATACCCGCCTAGCCGGAGGTAATCATCAAGACTGGATGGATCGGCCTGACCGATGCGCCGCAGTAAGCGAAGCTGGGGCTGCCCTGCCTGAGGAACCGATACCGCTGGATTGAAGACATCGGGTTCAACGGGTAACCGGTTCTCCAGGGCATCGCCGATCAAAGACTTCAGTGCGTCCGCAGTCGCCGGAGCCAGGACGCGTGCGCGGGGTTCTTCACCCGCCGCAATGATCAAAGCCGCAGGCGCCCTTTCACACAGACCCAGGCAAGGGCTGCGTTGCCAGCTAGCATTCACCGGCATCGCGGCCTTCTCGAGTTCGGCACATAGCGACGCCGCGCCGCGTGCCAGACAAGCGATGTCGTCGCAAACGTGAGCAACAACTGGAGCCCGCGGGGTCATCGAGAACATTCCGTAGAACGACGCCACTCCATGAATCTCGGCCGGCGCGACGTCCAATCGTTGTGCCAGGTAGTTCACCGCTCCAGGTGTGATGTGTCCGACGCGCGCCTGAATCGCATGCAGAGCGGGCAGCAGCCGATTGCGTTGCCCACTCGCCTCCCTAGCACCTAGTTCGCCATCAACCGCCGACTTTTCCGCCAAAGTCGGTTGGTCGGCGGTCAGGTGCAAGTCCAATTAATTCTCCTGGTATTTCTCGATGCGGATCGCCGTGGCCTTGAACTCGGAAGTCCCCGACTTTGGATCCACCGCTTCGATCGTCAACTCGTTGGTGGCCACCTGGTCGTGAAAATGCACGCTGAGGAAAGCCAAGCCTCGGCGCAGACCCGGATCGAATCGAACCGGAGCAACCACGGAACCGCGGCGCGAATGCACGCGAACTTTCTCGCCCTCCCGCAGACCGTAGCTGGCGCCGTCCGCGGGTGAAAGATCGAGGGTTTCGTTACGGCGAAGAGGCGAATGATAGCGATCGGTCTGTACACCGGTATTGTAGGAATCGAGGCGCCGACCCGTTGTCAAACGGATAGGGTACTCTTCGTCGAGCTGGTCCACCGGCGGCTCGAATTCCACCACGCTGAAAGGCGCTAGCGGGCCGATCAAAGGTTCCTGCCAGAGGCGGCCGTGCAGAAATATCTCACCCGGATGCGATTCGTCGTAGCACGGCCACTGGATCCCGCCCAACTCCTCCAGACGCCGATAGCTCATGCCGGCGTGCATCGGACTTAGAGCTCGCATTTCGTCCCAGATGCATTCCGAGCGCGGCTGGCCCCACTCGTGCCCAAGACGTCGCGCCAGTTCGTAAATTATCTCGATGTCGTCGCGAACCCCTGGCGGGGGTGGGACAGCCCGGCGCACGCGCTGCACCCGGCGCTCGCTGGATGTGACGGTGCCCTCGGATTCGCACCAGCCTGCCGCGGCGGGAAGAACTACGTCGGCCAGCGCGGCCGTATTGGTATAAAACAAATCCTGGACCACCAGGAATTCGAGCCCCTCGAGCAGCTTCAAGGCGTGGTGACGATCAGCTTCGGAATCGGCGGGATTCTCTCCAAGCACATATAGAGTTGTTAACTCGCCTCGCCCCATAGCCAGAAACATGTCGCTCAAGTGCAAACCCTTTTGCGGAGGAATTTGGCAACCCCAGGCGCGCTCGAACTTGCCCCGCAACTCGTCGTTTTCCACATGCTGGAAGCCGGGCAAGCGGTCCGGAATGGCTCCCATGTCGCCGCCGCCCTGCACATTATTCTGCCCGCGCAAGGGGTTGAGCCCGCTGCCGTAACGACCGACGTGGCCGGTAAGTAGAGCCAGATTGATCAGGGCCAGAACGTTGTCCACGGCATTGTGATGCTCGGTGATGCCCAGGGTCCAGCAGATGACCGCGCGCTCCGCCTTGGCATAGGCATGGGCTGCGGCACGAATCGTATCGGCCGCGACTCCGGTCTCCCGCTCGGTTCGTTCGAGTGTGTACTTTTCGACGCACTCGCGATAGGCTTCAAATCCACTGGTGGCATGCTGGATGAAGCGCTCATGCGCCAACCCCGCGGCAATGATCTCGCGGGCCATCGCATTGGCCAACGAGATATCGGACCCGACCTCCAGGCCGAGCCAGGCGTCCGCCCACTGCGCCGAACTGGTACGTCGCGGGTCTACTACATAGAGCTTCGCGCCATTCCGCACGCCTTTCAGCACGTGATGGAAAAAGATCGGATGGGTCTCGCGCGCGTTCGAGCCCCACAGAAAGATGGCGTTCGTCTCCTCCACTTCGGTATACGAACTGGTACCGCCGCCCGCTCCAAAAACCGTCGCCAGACCGACGACGCTAGGGGCGTGTCAAGTCCGGTTGCAACTGTCGATATTGTTGCTCCCGATCACCGAACGGACGAACTTCTGCGTAATGTAGTTCAGCTCGTTGGTTGTCTTGGAGCAACTGAACATGCCGAACGCCCGCGGGTCTTGCTTTTCGATGGTGCGCCGAAAGGCCCGCGCGGTGCGGTCGAGCGCTTCGTCCCAGGACGCTTCGCGATGCCTTCCATTCTCACGGATCAGCGGGGTGGTCAGCCGGGCCTTCGAGGGAGTTGCCATATGTCATGAATCCTCTCTTAGTCTCAGGATAGCGGTGTTAACTGCCGAGCAGGCTGCCCGCTCCAATGCCGCCGGCCTGCGCAACCTCGCCTGCGCTGGCTTTCTTACCATCCTCGAGCTTGGCCCTTAGCACTTCAATCAAACCACCCTGGGCGGTGACCTTGAAGCCTTGCGGACTGACATCAGTCGCTTCGCCGATCTTGCCTGGCACATCGGCAAAACGCCGGAAAACGGTCTTGCGGGCGTCGAAGATCTGCAACTTTTTGCCGTTGAAAGTGGTCCACGCCCCGGGCGCCGGGTTGCATCCCCGAATCAGGTTGTAGACCTGATCGATGGGCTTGGTCCAATCGATTTTGGCCTCGGCCGTGCGGCACCAGCCCTCGTAACTCGCATGAGACTCATCCTGCCCGGTCTCCGTGTGTTTACCGCCCGCCACCAGATCCGCGGCCTCCAACATCGCCTCGACGCCCATCGGGAACAGCCGATCGAAATAGACGCTTCCCAGCGTATCATCGGCGCCGATCGGCGTCTTCTTCTGGAGAATGACAGCGCCTTCGTCCAGCCCGTCCGAGGGACGGAATATAGTCAACCCGGTCTCCGTATCGCCCTTGATGATCGGCCAGTTGATCGAACTCGGGCCGCGATACTTAGGCAACAGGGACGGATGATATTGGATCGTGCCATGTCTCGGTATCGTCGCGAATTCCTGGGACACGAACTGCAGCACGAAAGCCATGATGCCGAGATCGGCGCCGGACGACTGCATGGCCTGCGCGGCTTCCGTATCCTTTAACGATTTGAATTGATGGACCTTCAGCCCTTTTTCCTGCGCCGCCAAACGCAGTGCATCCGGCTTGGCGCCTTCCTTCTCGGGCGCGCAGAAAACAGCCGCGACTTCGTCGCCACGAGCAAGAAAGGCTTCGAGCACCGCTTTCCCGAAATCCTGCTGCCCGATAATCGCGATTCTCATTGCGCTCCTGCCCTACTTAGTTTTGGGCGGCATCGAGAAGGCTCCCGCCTGTTTGGCGGCCGCGATCTGAGCATCGGTCCAGCCCAGCACTTCTTTGAGTACCTCGTCGGTATGCTCGCCTAATAAAGGCGATCGCTTAATCTCCGCGTGAGATGCCGACAGCTTGATCGGCATGCCGACGTTGTACCATTTGCCGCGCTGCGGGTGGTCGACCTCGACCCACATCTCGCGCCCGCGCACGTGCTCGTCGTTGGCCAGATCGTCGGTAGACATGATCGGGCCGCAGGGTACATCCAGCTCGTTCATAATCCCCATGAACTCGCGCTTGGTGTAGTTCGACGCGAACTTGTCGATCAACGGCCACATCTCGTTCTGGTTCTTGCGGCGGTTCGAGATCTTAGCGAAGCGTGGATCATTTACCAGCTCCGGGCAACCCAAATCGGGCCCGATCCGTTTGGCGAGCGGCTCCCATACCGCTTCCTGCACCACGATATAAACATAATCGTTGGGACCACCCGGCTTGCATTTGATGGCGTAGCCGAGCTGGCCGCCGCCCGAATCGTTGCCGGCTCGGGGAGTGGCAGTGAGGCCTTTGGTAGGCACCGAATACTCAGTCAGTTCCTGGCGTGTCAATCGCTGGTGATCCCGAAACTTGACACGGCACAGGTTCATCACGCCGTCCATCATCGCGACTTCTACGTATTGGCCTTCGCCAGTGCGGTCGCGTTGATGTAGCGCGGCGAGCAGTCCGATGGCTAAATGCAGACCAGTCCCCGAATCCCCGATCTGGGCGCCGGTGACATAGGGCGGCCCTTCTGGTATTCCCGTGGTGCTCATGGCGCCGCCCATCGCCTGGGCCACATTCTCGTACGCTTTGAAATCGGCATAGGGGCCACTAGAGCCAAAGCCCTTGATCGAACCCATCACAATTCGCGGGTTAATTTCGTGGACTTTCTCCCAGGGAAATCCGAGTCGGTCGAGCACTCCAGGGCCGAAGTTCTCCATGAGAATATCGCTCTTCTTCAGCAGTTCGACGAACGCCACCTTGCCTTCGGGCGACTTCATGTTCACCGTAATTGAGCGCTTGTTACAGTTCAACATCGTGAAATACAGGCTGTCCGCATTCGGCACGTCCCGCAACTGCCCGCGCGTCGCATCACCTACAGGCGATTCCAACTTAATCACGTCCGCTCCCATCCATGCCAGCAGCTGCGAGCAGGTTGGTCCCGCCTGCACGTGCGTCATGTCGAGAATCCGGATTCCCTTCAATGCTTCCATCGATCTTTACTCTCCTTTAAATGCGCGGCGGACTACTTGTACATGGTCTGGTTAGAGGTGCCCGACGAATATACGTCGCGGTTGATCACAACGTCCACCAGCGCAGGCATCCCCGAATCGCGGGCCTTTTCGAGCGCGGGCCGGATCTCTTCGGGCTTGGTAACCCGAATGCCAAAACCACCCATCGCTTCCGCCAGCCGGTCGAATCGGACATCACCGACGATGTTGCCGATGTCACCCCGGCCCGGATACTTGCGTTCCTGGCCAAACCGGATCTGGTTCCACGAGGAGTTGTTCCCGATGACGCCGACGAAGGGCAGTTTCCGATGCACCATGGTAAGAAAATCGAAGCCCGTCAGTGTAAAGGAGCAATCGCCGAAAAGCACCACTACGTCGCGTTCCGGCTGCGCCAGCTTCGAGGCCATGGCAAATCCGGTGCCGACACCGAGCGTGCCGAGCGGGCCAGGGTCCATCCATCCGCCGGGTTTATGCGGCCGCACGATTGATCCCGAGAACGTGACGATGTCGCCCCCGTCGCCAATATAGACCGTATCTTCCTGGAGAAACTCATTGATCTCGTGACACAGGCGCACGGGATGAATCGGCACCTCATTGGCCGCGATGATTTTGTCGTCCTTGCTCTTGCTTTTTTCCTCATCCTCGCGCAGCATCTTTAGGAACGGATCGTGTTTCTTCGCGGTATCGCCACTCGAAGCCTCGCACATCGCGTTCACGATGGTTTTCAGATTGCCGACCAAACCGAAGTCGAAGTCGCGGTTGTTGCCGACATTCTTGTAGTCCATGTCCATGATCACGATCTTCGCCTTGGGATTGAGGCGCCGGCCGTAGCCCATGCGGAAGTCCAGCGGCGTGCCGGCCAGCAGGATCACATCGGCATTGTCGAACGCCGTCTTGCGCGAGGGCATGAACGAGTGCGAATGATTACGCGGCAGCGTGCCACGTGCCGAGCCATTGACATAAATCGGTATGTTGAAATGACGGGCGAACCGGTCGATGGCGTCATGTGCGCGGCAAGTACGCGCCTGCGTGCCGAACAACGCGACGGGGCGCTCGGCGTTCGCGAGCAAATCGGCAACCTGCTGCACGATCTTGGGGTCGCCGAGGAATTCCGGCACGCCGCCATCCGCGCCGCGCACCCGGAAATTCTTGGGATAGCGAACTTTCGACGCCTCGACTTTCCCGTCCATGATGTCGTGCGGAATCTCGAGATACCCAGGCCCGGGCGCTCCGTTGTACATCTCGCGCAGCGCGATGCCCATCATTTCCGCAACGCGCTCCGTCGTCATCACCAGCGATGCAAATTTGCTGATGGGCGTGATCATTTCGGTATGACGTAATTCCTGCAATCCGCCCATGCGGTATTGTTTGAGCGCCGAATTGCCGCCAATCAGCAGCATCGGGCTCTCGGCGCGAAACGCGTTCGCCATTCCTGTCACCGCGTCCGTTGTACCGGGCCCGGCGGTGACCACGGCGCAACCGAGGCCAGTAATACGCGCGTAGGCATCGGCCGCGTGAGCCGCCACCTGCTCGTGGCGTACGTCGACGATGTCAATACCCTCGTCGATACATCCGTTATAGATATCGACAATGTGGCCACCGGAAATGGTGAAGATGTGCCGGATGCCTTCCTGCTTCAGCATTTTGGCGACGATCTGGCCGCTCGAAACCATTTCTGGCGTGGCGGCAGTTTTGCTCTCAGCAACGGTATCAACAGCGGTTCCCATAGGACTCCTGTGTGGAAATTCTCGGACTGCGAAAATATCTATTGTATACGATGGCTATTAGACGCCGGGCTCGGTCTAGCGTAAGCGTCTGAGGAACCCATCTTGAGTGGGTTCCAGCGATAGCCGAAGATGGCGGCATGAGGAAAGAGACGAAGCGGTCGGCTGAGATGCGGCAAATGCTGGAGGAGTACGCGGCCAGCGG
>Ga0182024_10002641_pt1 | contig 44079 bp, 41 predicted proteins | sample P32metaG_FD_120480 | JGI IMG/M metagenome (GOLD analysis project Ga0182024, IMG submission 120480) | Permafrost microbial communities from Stordalen Mire, Sweden - P3-2 metaG (Illumina Assembly) | ecosystem: Environmental > Terrestrial > Soil > Wetlands > Permafrost | place: Sweden: Stordalen... | reverse complement strand
GCACTATGCCGTGCGGGCATCAACATTAACTAACCGCATGGCTGCTGGTCATATAGATACCGCTCAATTCATAAGCGGCTCTACCGTCGCAGACGACGATGCCCAGTTGGCCCGCACCAACCGTCCGTTGCAAAGGAGTCTTCGTGGTCAGGCAGATTAAGAAACTGACCCCCCGCCGCAACGACGTTACGTCGCCGTATACGTGTCTTTGTTTATGCCTTTTCTTATCCCTGTCCATCTGTGTTCATCCGTGGCCATATTCATTCCGGTCACGCCTCCCACGCTAACCTTTGTGTGACGGCATGCGAATTCTCACCAGACGCGACATTCTGCGCGGCACAACAGCCTTGGCAGGAAGTTCGCTGTTCGCCCAGCCCAACGCCACCGCTCCCGTCCAGGGTTCAGCCTCCCGCGGAGTGCAGGCGCAGCCGCGCCCCAAGCCTTCGGGCATCCCATTCCTCGCTCAATTCACCGACATCGCGGCCATCGCCGGCCTCACGCATCCAGTCATCTATGGCGGTACCGACCGCGCCGATTACATACTCGAAGCCACCGGCTGCGGCGTCGCTTTCTTCGATTACGATAACGACGGCTGGCTCGATCTGCTGGTCCTCAATGGCACACGCCTTGACGCCGCGTCCGTGCCCACCGGAACCACCAATCGCCTGTATAAAAACAATCGCGACGGTACCTTCACCGACGTCACCGAAAAAGCCGGCCTCGTGCGATCCGGTTGGGCTGCGGGTGTCACCATCGGCGATTACAACAACGATGGTTTCGAAGATATCTTCATCACTTATTACGGCCAGAACGTCCTGTATCGCAACAACGGCGACGGCACCTTCACCGACGTCACGAAGGCCGCCGGTCTGCTGCATGAAGGCACGCGTTGGGGCTCGGGCTGCACGTTCATCGACTACAACAAAGACGGGCACCTGGATCTCTTCGTCGGCAACTACGTTGATTTCGACATCGACAAAGTGGGGAAACCCGGTGCGAACCGCGGCTGCACTTACAAAACCTGGCCCGTATTCTGCGGGCCGCGCGGTCTGACGCCGCCGCGCCAGTACATGTACCAGAACAACGGTGACGGCACGTTTCGCGAAGCCACGGAAGCGTTTGGTCTGCTGGAAGGCAGAAACAGCTTCGCCATGAGCGCAGTCGCCTGCGATCTCGATAACGACGGGTGGCCGGACATTTTCGTCGCCTGCGATTCCACCCCGAGCTTTTTCTTTCATAACCGGCACAACGGCACTTTTCACGACGACGCGCTCGAACGGGGTATCGCTCTGGCGGAGAACGGTCAGGTGCAGGCGGGAATGGGAGTGGCTGTCGGCGACTTCAATCTGGATGGCAACCTGGACCTGTTCAAAACGCACTTTGCGGAAGACACGAGTGAACTCTACGTGAACGACGGCGCGGGCAATTTCGAAGTGGCCACGCTGCGCGCAGGCCTTGGGGTTGAGACGAAATACGTCGGCTGGGGAGCTGGCATAGTGGACCTCGATAACGACGGCTGGCCCGATATTTTTCTGGTTACCGGGAGTCCGTATCCCGGCATTGAAAAACATCTTCCGGAGATGGCCGACCGGACGCCACGCGTGATTTTCCGTAATCTCGGCAACGGCAAGTTTGAGGAACTGCTGACTGGCGTGGGTCCGGGCGTGTCTGCCCTGCATTCCAGCCGTGGCTGCGCGTTCGGCGATTTCGACAACGATGGCGATATGGACGTGCTCATCATGAACATGAATGAGCCGCCATCGCTGCTGCGTAACGATTTGCAGAAGAGCGGGAAGCCGCGCCACTGGATCAAAGTGAAGCTGATTGGCACGAAGTCGAACCGCAGCGCCATCGGATCGCGCGTTATCGCCAGCTACGGGGGCAAACAGCAGGCGCAGGAAGTTACGGCGCAATCGAGCTACTACTCGGTCAACGATTCCAGGCTGCATTTCGGTTTGGGCGAGCTGGATAAGGTGGACATCGCGGTGCGCTGGATCAGCGGCCACTTTGAGGAGTTCCTGAATCTGGATGCCGATCGGCTGATTCTGGTTCGCGAAGGCGAGGGGATCGTCCACAGCGAGCGATTTCCCGCGAATCGCGGGTAAGGGGGGAATCAATTTGAGAATTCCCCGCCGCCGCGCCACTTTATGCATGGCGTGAATACTTATGACATAGCGCTGAAAAGCGTGTTGCGGCGGCTGAGCGGTCGCGTTCTGCGGAATCTGACGAAATTTGCCGTCACCCGCTGGCACAACGTTGAGCTGCCTGCTGTGCAGGAACAGCGCGCGGATATGCTCGGCGAGACAGCCGACGGCACCCTGGTTCACATCGAACTGCAAAGTACGAACCAGCCGGACATGGCATTGCGAATGCCGGAATATGCGTCGGCGATCTTTCGGCAGTTCGGTCGATTTCCTGAGCAGGTTGTTCTATATGTGGGCCGCCGCCCGCTTCGGATGCCAAACCGAATCACCGTTCCGCAGCTTGCGTTCATTTGCAGAATTGTGGACATCGTTCGCTCGATGGAGAGCCGCTGATCGCAAGCCCTCACGTGGAGGACAATGTAATTGCGGTGCTGGCGCGGCTCGGGAACGAACGCGAGCCGGTCAGGCGGATACTCAGGGGAATCGCAGGACGCGGCAAACCGGGGCGTTCGACCGCCCTGCAGGAACTAACGTTGCTGGCGGGACTGCGAGGTCTGGTGCCGCTGGTCAAAGAGGAGATGACGCAAATGCCTATTACGGAAGACATCATGGATCATCCGTTCTTCGGTCCAAAAATAAGAGACACTCTGAACAAAGGCCAGGCGATAGGCCAGAAGGAGGGTCGCAAAGAAGGCCTTGGTGAAGGTCTGGAACGTGAACGCCAGCTCGTGCTCCGCCAGATCGGCAAACGCTTCGGCACGGCGCCGGTTTCGACGCGAAAGCGAATCGAGGCGCTGCCGGTTCCGAAGCTCGAACGAATAGCTCTGCGCCTCTTCGACGTCCAGAGCTTCGACGAACTTCTGGGTTAATGCTCGATATGAGACGGTTGGCGGCAACCTTCGCTTTTCTCGCAATCGCAACGGCGGCGACCGCTGCGAAGGGTCCACCATCTGGCAAGGCTTCTGACGACAGCGTTGAGATTTCGGCAGTATTCATGGACGCGGCAGCGGTTCAGCAGGCGACAGGCTCCGATTTCAAGAGCAGCTACACCGTAATCGAAGTCACTGTCACGCCGAAAGGTGGCAAGTCCATCGAAGTGCAGCCTGACGATTTTCTATTGCGCATCAACTCCGACAGCGACAGTAGCGGGCCGATGGCGGCGTCGCAGGTGTACGGCGCCGGTGGCAGCCTTGTCCTGCATAGCGCTCAGGAAACCATCGGCATCACCCGCACAGACCCTGGCTACAGCGGTGTGACCGCCGTGGCGGGGTCGTCGTCCGCATCCAAAGACACGATCAACGCGCTTCAAGGCAAGATGCTGCCCGCCAAAACCACGTCCAGCCCCGTCACCGGCCTGCTATTCTTCCCTATCGCGAAGAAGAAGCCCGGAAACCTGGATCTGGTCTACACATCGCCCGCAGGCAAACTCCACATCGCGTTCAAATAAATCCGAAACGCCGTATCACAATTCCGTGATTCGTTGCGTCTCCGGCGAGGGCACGCCGCGCGGCGCCCAGGTGATCGGCGTGACCGGATCGATCTGCGTCCACGCGATGAAGCCCAGGATGTACACAGCAGCGCCCATGTAGAGCACGTAATCCCAGTTGCGGTGGGACACCTGAAGCACCCAGCCCGCCGCCGTTCCGTAGAGCGCGCCACCCAGGTTGCCGATCATGTTCATCGAGCCCGCCACAGTTCCGGAGTAGCTGCCGGAAATATCCATGACCGCGCCCCAGGCTGCGGGCATTACAAGGTCGTTGCAGAAACTGGACATCGCGATAGCCGGCACCACAAGATACGGATCGTGCAGCATTGTGGCCAGAATCAGGAACGCCGATGCTCCCGCGAACCCCGTGCACGCCGAAATCCTGCGCGCTCGTTTCAGGCTTCCCGTCCATCTGGCCAGCGGCTTGGACATCAGGCCGCAGGTAATAGAGCCAACGCCTCCCATGAAAAGCGGCAGCACCTTAAGCCACATACTCTTTGTGACATCCAGATGAAACCGTTCGTCGATGAACGTCGGAGCCCAGGTAATCAGAAAGTACCAGGTGAAACTGACAGCGAAATATTGGGCGCACAACAACAGCACGGTCTTCGAAGCCAGCAGATCGCGCCACGGAAAACCGTGCGGAGCGGGCGGCGCATTGTCCTTCAGCAAATCCAGTTCCGCCTGATTAACACTCGGCTTGTCCCGCGGATTGTCGCGGAACCAGAGCCCGAAAGCGAAGACCCAGAAAGCGCCCAGACACCCGAACACCACAAACGCCATTCGCCAGTCCATGAACTGAAACAGGAACGCGACCAGCAGCGGAGTGAACGCGCCGCCCCAGCGCGAAAACATCCAGATGATTCCCTGCGCGCGCACCCGTTCCTGCTGCGGCAGCCAGATAGCGAAGGCTCGGGCAATGTTCGGATAGCAACCTGCCTCGCCCGCGCCGAACACAAACTGTGAAAGCCACAGCGAAATATAATTCCACGCCTGCCCGGTCACCGCCGTGAAAATCGACCACAGGACGACGATACGGAGCAGCACATTTCGCGGTCCTAATCGGTCTCCCAGGAAGCCGCTGGGAATCTCGAAGAGCGCATAAGCCACCGCAAACGCGCTGAAGACGGATCCCATTTGCAGGTCGTTCAGATGCAGGGCCGAGGCCACCTGATGTCTTGAATTGGAAAGCGCCACCCGATCGATATACGTAATCATCGACAACGCGACCGCAAAGCCGATGACGCCGTGCCTGACCGTGGTTGGCTTCTCGCCCTCGACGCGGGGGCGCTCGACCGGGGGCGGTGACTTGGGTGAATCGGAGGCCATAGTCTTGCATCATATACTGGCGCAAGTGGCAGCCGAATTCGAGGCTCTGGAAGCAAACCTGCGGCAGTCGTTTCGCATTCTTGCGGAAGGGCGTCGCCGCGCCGATATCGTCGAGCTGGACGGCGTCAGCATCGCGTCGCTGGGCGCGCAGTTTCAGATGTTCAACGCAGCCTTCCTGAACAGTCAGGTGCCGACGCGGTTCGATCTGGAAGCCCGTATGGAGCGCGCACGGCGATTTTTCTCCGTTCGCCAGCTTGCGTGGGCGTTCTGGATCTGTGAAGACTGGCTCCAGCCGAGGGAGAGGCGGCGCCTGGTCAGCGTTTGCGAAGCGTTCGGCATGCGTGCCGCCACTGAAATGCCGGGCATGGTGGCCGATTCGCTTCGTGAGCCGGGACGATTCTCGCTGCGGGCGCGGGTGGCTCCCGCTCTCGATATCCGGCGCGCCGAGGATCCGCGGACGATGGAAGACTTCCGCGCCATCGGGTCGGTCTGCTTCCATGTCCCGCCAGCCTGGTTTGGCGAGGTCTTTGACGACACCATGCCGTCCCGCGAGTTCACGTGCTGGGTCGCCTACCGCGACGGCAGGCCGGTAGCGACCGCCGCCACGGTCGTATCGGGTGGCGTCATCGGCCTCTACAATATCGCGACAGCGCCCGATCAACAGGGCAGAGGCTATGGCGAAGCTATCACAAGGCACGCCATCCGGTCGGCATCGCGCGAGTCCGGTCTGAGCCGCGTGATCCTGCAATCGACGTCCCAGGGTGAGCGGCTATACAGGCGGCTCGGCTTTCGCGAAGTGTCGCGCGTCGTTGTGTTTAACTCGGTGTTTAACCCGCTGCATAACCCAATGGATGCGCCCTGATTCGAAGGGCTTGCGGGCGTACGATCAAGGTGATGCCGCTCCGCACCACGCTTCTCTATCTTTCCCGTCGTCCAGGACTGCGAGCGTGGGCAGAGCATTCGCGTCTTGCGCGGCGCGTATCGTCACGGTTTATCGCGGGCAAGACGCTCGATGACGCGTTGGTGGTCTGCGGCCGCATGCGGGACCAGGGCATCGCGGCCACGCTCGATTACCTCGGCGAAAACGTCAGGTCTCTCGACGAAGCGGCTGCCTGTCGCGATATGTGCATTCGGGCGTTGCATGCCCTGCATGCGGCCGGGCTGGAACCGAACGTGTCGCTTAAGCTGACGCAGTTCGGTATCGATTTTTCCGCGGAGGCGTGCGAGGAAAATGTCGGCACGCTCGTCCGGGAGGCCTCCGTGATCGGCGGTTTTGTCCGCATCGATATGGAAGGCAGCGTGTATACGGAGCATACGCTCGATCTGGTCCGCCGCATCCATCGTCAATACCCCGCGTGTGGAACCGTGATCCAGGCTTATCTCCATCGCAGCCCGCACGACTTAGCCGGGCTGATTGAAGATGGCATCCGTGTGCGGCTTTGCAAGGGCGCGTATCTGGAACCGCCCGAAATCGCGTTTCCGGAAAAAGCCGATGTTGATCACCACTACATCGGGTTGGCTCATCATCTGCTGGGCGCAACACAGACTCATCCGGGCTACTATCCGGCAATTGCCACGCATGACGAACGCATCATCGACCGCATCGAGCGTTTCGCGATGAATAACGGAATCGCGCGCGACGCCTTCGAATTTCAGATGCTCTACGGGATCCGCCGTGATCTGCAAAAACGTCTGGTGGAGGATGGCTACCGGATGCGGCTGTACATTCCGTTCGGCGAAGCGTGGTTTCCTTACTTCATGCGGCGTCTTGCCGAGCGGCCCGCGAATCTTCTGTTTCTTGTCAGGAACCTTCTACTGGATTAAGCGGCGCGCGACGCCAGATAACTCGCGACGGCTTCCGCGAGCGGCGGCATCGGCGCGATATCGCATTCCCGCATGCGCGCGTTCTCCAGCGCGGAAAACTTCGGACGCCGTGCCGCGGTGCGGTACTCGCGCTCGTTCGTCGGCTGCAGGTCGGCCGCGATGCCGGCTTTATCGAAGATCAGGCGCGCATACGCGAACCAGGATACAGGCTCCCCGCCGCCGCAGTGGAAGACGCCATCCAGATCGCACTCCAGCATGTCAATCGAACGGCTGGCCAGCAGCGGCGCATATGTCGGTGAAGCGACGTGATCCTCCACCACGCGAATAGGTTTCCCCTCGCGCGCCAGCCGCAGCATCAGCTCCGGAAAATTGCCACGGGCGGTGTGGCGTCCAGCGGGCCCGAAAACACCCGAAGTGCGCACGATGAGCGGACGAGAAAGGTACGCCTGCGCGTATAATTCGCCGGCGAGCTTCGATACGGCGTAAGCCCCCAGCGGGTGTACGGCATCGCTCTCGGCATACGATCTGCCCAGCATTCCGTCAAACACATAGTCCGTGGAAAAGTGGACCAGACGCGCATCGTTCTGCCTGCAGGCCAGCGCCAGGTTCCGGACGGCCAGGGCATTCGCCTCGTACGCGGCCAGCGGCTCGCGCTCCGCCACGTCCACCTGGTTGTAGGCGGCGGCGTTAAAAACAGCGGCGGGATCGAATTCCGCCAGCGTACGTTCCACCTGCTCGCCGTTCGAGACGTCGATCTTCGCGCGGCTGAATCCTCTGACCTCGTATCCGCGCCGCGATAGTTCGGCGCATAACTCCACGCCTAACTGACCCGCCGCTCCAAAAACCACCACGCGTTTTGCCATCTTCAGATCCGTACCGATATCCCTTTCCCTTACCAGCGGAAAACCTGGAAGACCGAAGCGATCATCGCGCCCGCCGCCAGAAACAACAGCACTCCGGCCCACGCGGCCCAGGAAAGCCCCGCGAGTCCACGCACCGGCTCCGACGCGCTTTCGGCAATGGCCGGCGGCGGCAAGACCGCATGGGCCACTTGGGACTCGCGATGCGCGATCACCTCCGTCCACTGTTCCTTACCCGCGCGGTCCGCGATGACGATCAAGCCGGAGTTTTCGCTGTTCGTCGTTTCGATCAGCCTGCGTCGCATCGACTCCGGCACTTCCTGCATGGAGCGGTAGAAGCTATTTTCATCGCCGGCCGCGATCATGACGGATGACGTCTTCACAATGCCGGAGACCTTGCGCACGATGCGAATGCCGCATTCAGGGCAATGATCGGCGGGCGCTTTGAACTCGAACTGGCAATGGGGGCAGATCACGTATAGCGACCTCAATCCGCCGCGGCCGGGCGCTGATTCTGCGATCCGAAATGAGACAGCGTCACCTGAATGAAGCCCAAAGCGGCCTTCGAGAGTGCTTTATCTTTACGGTATATCAGACCCAGTTTGCGTATCATTGGCTCCGGCGCTAACGGGATCGCCCGCAGCGTTCCCGCAGTCACTTCTTCCTGAGCGGTTGCGCCGGAAAGAAAGCTGATGCCGAGGCCAGCCATAACAAATCGCTTCATGGTTTCCGTGGAATCGAGTTCCATGGAAATCCGCAGCTCGTCTTCCACTTTTTCAAACCATGCATTGAGCCGCGTGCGCGTCATGCCGGACTGGGGCAGAAGCAGCGGGAAACGAACCACGTCCTCGCACGAGATTGTTTCGGAGGCGGCCAGCGGATGATCGACAGGCACCACACAGCGCACTTCGTCCTTGTAAATATCGACGATCTGGACGCGCTTTTCGGCTACGGGAAGCTGCGTCAACCCGAAATCGGCGACATTTTCCATGACCGCTTCCACAATTCGGGAGCCATACGACCGGTTGACCTGTAGCTGCACGCCGGGAAACTGCACCTTGTACTCCGCGAACACGCTGGGCAGCACGTAGATGCACGTGGCTTCATTGGCGGCAATCACCAGTTCGCCGCGCGGCATCGACTCCAGCTCGTTCAGGGCATTCTGGGCCTGGCGGCGCACGTCCATCATCTGCTCGGCGTAGTGCGCGAACAGCTTGCCCGCCGTGGTCAGGGAAATGCGGCTGCCAAAGCGTTCAAATAACTCACATTTCAGCTCATGTTCCAGCTGACGGATCTGCGCGCTGATAGCCGGCTGCGTCCGGTAACAGGTCTGCGCGGCTTTAGAGAAACTCTTCAGCCGGACAATTTCGAGAAAGGTGTGGATCTGATCGAAATCCATGGGCAGGTGCCGTTATTATCCGGCCGCGCGGCAGTTTGCGCGCAACGAGCGGAACCTTCGCATTTTAGCAAGAAACGAGCGCCGACAACGAAGAAATGGCGCGACGCTCTTCCGTGGCCTGCAAAGACAGGTGGTTATCGGGCACTCGTCCGCGGCACCGATCGACGCGGGAAATTCTCAGAAACGGAAGATACTGGCCGGCAGGCCCCAGGAAATGCCTAACGAGAGAGTCATGGTGTGCTCCAGCAGCGCTGTGCCGCTGATCTGGGAACGCATGTAATTGAAGCTAAGGGTGCCATTGACGCTCCGCGTCACCGGATGCGAGGTGCTAACGTACGCCGACTCGCTCTTGTAATTGCCCAGACTGCCCTGGCCGGTGGAATCCAGAGTTGAATAAACGGCGCCGAGGCCGAGGGGAACACGATGTCTGAACAGACGCATGCTGTAACCCGCGCTCATCGTTTGCTGGACGGAAGTCAGCGATACGCCGTTGCCCGGCGACTGGCCATGCACATAAGCCAGCGTGCCGGTGCGATTTCGGCGGAAATCTCTCACCAGCTGCACGGAGACATCGGAGGTCCAGCGCAGGTTGTAAGCATTCACGATGGTGGAGCCCTGCCCCAGAATAGCGGCCAGTTCAGGAGCCAGCGGGACGGACTCATAGCCCAGACTCTCGATGCGCGTAGCGCCGAAGCGCGTTTGCAGTTGGGTCCCCCGGCTGAGGGCGTATGAAAAAATCGCCCCGCCGCCGTTCGAATCCGAGCTTGAGACATTGTGCGAATAAAGGTAGTTCGTGTAGGAGTAGTAAGCGCCGACCGTCGCCCGGCTCGTCCACCTGTAGTTCATATCGCCGCCGAACTGAGTTCCTGTCATACCAACACCCTGCGTGCGCCCGATAATGAAATAACTCGCCGATATGTTGTAAGAAGTCCGGCTGGTTTGGCGGTAGGTCATGCTGGCGGTGGATGAGGATTGCCGGGTGGTACTGTTCAGCAATTGAACGCTGGGGCTGGTAGCCAGATTAATGTTTGCAATCGATGTGCTCGGGTCGAGTACCGGATTCTGCAGCGAATAATTCTGCGAGAGATCCTGAACGCTCTCCGTCACCTGAAGCGAAATGCGACGGGAGACGATATGGGAGTAGTCGAGATTAAGCGAGTTATTCACTCCTCCCAGACGGCCGGCGCTGTACGTGTAACTGTTGCCGGTGTAAGAGACGCCCACCTGATCGTGTCTCCAGATGTGACGACCGGCGACGCTCCACGTAAAGCCCAACGACTGACTGGTTGTCGATTCGTCGCTGGTTTCCCCGTTCACCAGAGCGGGTGCCCCGCCGTTGTTCCACGCGTAGCTGAGTCCCACGGAGCCTCTCCACCTCACTTGCTGGGGGATCATGGGCCGCGCCAACGTATAGCTGCGGCTGAGCACGGCAGGGCCGGTATATTCCGCGTTACTCGCGTCGGTGGTATCGTCCGCCCCGGGGTCCTGCGTCGAACCCTGCGTCGATTTGCCCCCCTCCGCGGTTTTGCCGGACGCCCCCGTTGACCCATCCTGAGACTGCGACTTATCTTTCGCCGGCGCGGCTGTGGGAACCTGGTTCGGGTCGGTCACAGGATTTGCGTCCTGGGTGGACGTATCCGTTGCGCGCTTCATCGGATCGTACTTGTCGATTTCCTTTTCGCGCTGCTCGGCGGCTGTTATCGGCAATCCGGTTTTGGGGTCCACCATGACCGGCGCGGACTCCCCGGCGGGCGCAACATCAGGCGTGGCGCCAGGCAGCGGCATGTCAGGCGAGGGCGTGTCAGGTGCGGGCGTATCGTTCGCCGCGGGCAGTTGGTCGTCGCCCGTCCCGGTCTGGAGCACGGGCGGCGTTACTTGTTGGCTCCGCAATGGAGACAACAATCCCCCCAGACAGAGCAACAATGTCATCAAACCGGCGGCGCGAGTCACTATTTAGAAGTCTGACGGCTGGCATACCTCCTGTCAACCCGAGTTCGCCTATGTAACTAATTTCAGTACCGCTGGTTAACAGAGGGTGGAGCCGCTGCACGCATCAGAGCAAGCGGCGCTCAGGAGATATTTCGAATACGGAAACACCAATGTCTGGTTGTACTTAGCGCCCTCGCGATGATTGCGTGCGGCATTCGGGCTACAGCCGGGGAGACGACGGCTTTCGAGGTTGCTTCCATCAGGAGAAGCGCCACTACCATCGGGCCGTAGAGTACCCAGCATCCGCCGGGCGGCAGATTCAGCGGTCAGAATCTATTGGCTAAAAGGCTGATTCTTCAGGCCTTTAACCTGGAAGCTACGGAGTTCCGGCTTCCGGCCTGCCAGCTCGGACTACGGCGGAGAGCTACGATCTCAACGCCAAAATCGACAGCCCGGATGTCATCGGCCCGGAACACTTGCAGGTACTGCTGCAATCGCTGCTGGCGGACCGGTTCGGGTTTCAGCATCACCGTGAATCGAAAGAAGGATCGATCTATACGTTATCCGTGGTGAAGAGCGGAGCGAAGCTACAGCCGGCCGCCGAGCCGCAGGGAAGGCAGATTGAAAACCGGGGTAAGGACCACCTGAACGCTTTGAATGTGCCGGTCGCGGAGTTTGCAAGGGTTTTGCAGATACAGGTTGGCCGCGTGGTGGTGGACAAAACAGGGGTGCCGGGCGCATTCGATTTTCGGCTCACCTGGACGCCAGACGCATCACTTGACGGGGTACCTGATGGGGCGGGGCCGTCGATCTTCACGGCGCTTCAGGAACAGTACGGTCTCCGGCTCGAATCGCGAAAAGGCCCGGTCGAGATGATTGTTGTGGATCACATTGAGAGGCCGACGGAGGACTGATGAACATTCGCAAATGGCTGGGCATTCTACTTGCCGCAATGGTTGTTTCCGCGCAGGCGCCAGCGGGATTCGAGGTTGCCTCCGTTCGCCTCAACGCCAGCGGCGAACAGGGCTACCGGATCCGGACTCCGCCTGGCGGCAGATTCACGGGGACAAATGTCAGCGTGAGGACGCTTATTCTGGAGGGATTCGATATTAAGCACTTTCAACTCGCGGGAGCGCCCGGGTGGATCGATAACGAGAGATACGACATTGATGCGAAGGTCAGTGCCGGCGCCGATCGCCAGACGACGATCAGTCCCGAAGGATTGCGCCCCCTGCTTCGCTCATTGCTGGTGACGCGCTTCCGGCTGACGTTTCATCGCGAGACGAAGGAGGTGAGTGCGTACGGGCTGGTTGCCGCAAAAAGCGGCACGAAGCTTCACCCGAACACCGGCACGCCGGGGCATTCCACGGATTGGGGAAAAGACCATATCAACGCGATGGACGTCACGGTTACCGAATTTGGCCGCGTGCTGGAAACGCAGCTGGACCGCGTGGTGGTGGACGAGACCGGAATTCAGGGGGCGTTCGATTTCAAGCTGACCTGGACGCCCGATCAGGCAGGCGACACTTCCGGCCCCTCGCTCTTCACGGCGATTCAGGAGCAGCACGGCCTCAAACTCGAATCGAAGAAGGAGCCGGTCGAAGTCCTGGTCATCGACCGCGTGGAGAGGCCGACCGATAACTGAGCCGTCGTCCTTTCTGTCGAATTAAGCTTTAAGCTCAACGCTTCTGCAGTCCGACTCGTCAGTGGGGGCATGCGAGCCCTTCTCATTGCCGGTCTGCTTGTTCTGGCCGGCGGCGGGGCGATGGGCCAGCCGCCTCCTGCGTTCGACGTTGCTTCGGTGAAACTGTCTCCATCCGGGACCTACGGGGGCACAACGCTCGACGCAGGACGCATCACGATGAAAGGCCAAATGCTGCGGCCGCTGATTTTCAGCGCGTATGGCATACCCCACTGGCGGCTTTCCGGAGGGCCGGACTGGCTTGAGTCGGACACTTACGATATCGCCGCGACGTTTCCAGCCACCACGCCACAGGATCAAGTCAAGATCATGCTGCAGACGCTTCTGGCTGACCGATTTAAGCTGGTGATTCATCGGGAAATGAAAGATTCCGCTGTATACGCACTGGTCGTCGCGGAAGACGGCCCGAAGCTTCGGGAGGCTGCGGACGGCAGGCACAGCACCAACAACGGCAGAGGCCATCTCGATATCCACTACGTGGATCTGGCGGGCTTTGCGACTTTTCTGACGGCGGCCGAAGATCGCCCGGTGGTGGATGCCACCGGATTGAAAGGCTACTTCGACATCAAACTCGACTTCGGCGCGAATGATGGCGGTGCTTCCATCTTCACGGCGCTTCAGGAACAGTTGGGGTTGAAGCTGGAATCGCGTAGAGCCCCAGTTGAGTTCATTATGATTGACCACATCGAGAGACCCCTCGAGAACTGATCCGCAAGGTTTGGGGCGGAGATTTCCCGGCAGCCCCGGCTAACAGGCCTTCACTCACACAGTCTATGCTTGTGTGCCGTTTTCGGCGGCGCATCGAATTCACGTAAACGAGGAAATCAATTATGAAATTGCGCACACTCGCGCTCCTGACCGCTGGCATGGCAATACCGGTGTTTGCCCAAAAACCGCCAGTTCCGCCAACTGGCGCATCGGCCGCAGCGTCATCCGACGATGCCATGAAGACAATCGCACTTAACGCCGTCATGAGCGCTGACCCGGAGCGCGGCGTCCAGCTGGCAGACGGCATCCTCAAAGGGGGCGGCACATCGACCATGAAGGACCGCGCCATGTCCGCACTGGCGCAGAATAAATCGCCACAGGCGCAGCAGGCGCTGACCGATTATGCGAAAGCCGCGACGGACCCCGACCTGCAGCTCCGCGCGATCCGCTACGTCGGCAGATCCGGAATGAAAGATACAGAGCAGCAACTTGCCGGCCTCTATACATCGGCCGGCGATTCGCGCGTGAAGCAGGAAATTCTCCGGTCTCTGATGGCGTCGGGCGGAGGCGATTCGGTGCTGGCGATCGCGAAATCCGAGAAAGATTCCACGCTGCGTAACGACGCCATCCGCGATCTCGCGACGTCCGAAAACACCCCGGCCGCGACGCTGACCGGCCTCTATGAGGCTGAGGCGGATCCCGCGCTGAAGAGATCGATCGTGAACGGACTGCTGGGCCGCGGGGATGCAAAGAACGTCATCGAACTGGGGAGGAAAGAGACGGACCCGGCGATGAAAGTGTACATCGTCCAGCGCCTCAGCGGCATGTCGAATAACAAAGACGCGATGGATTTCATGACCGAGCTGCTGAAGTGACCGGGAAGCAGGCGCTACTCTGGCCTCGTGGACCTGATTCGTACTCTACGGGCGCTGTTCTCGGATCGGCTGCGCGTGATGGAGCGTCTGGGCGCGGAGATTCCGCGCATCGGCCGCGCGGATTTCGGGCGGATCAGCGTCGTGCTGGTCAACACGCCGGAACTGGTTCCCGAGGTTCTCATTGAGCGGGCTGAGGACTTTATCAAGGGTCCTGTACTGCGCATCGTTGCCCGCCCTGTCTTCGGAGACGGCCTGCTTACGAGCGAGGGTGAACTGCACAGGCAACGCCGAAAGCTGGTGGCGCCGGCCCTGGCGCATCAGCGCATGGCCCATTACGCGGATGTGATGAGGGAGTACACGTCGGCTCTCGTCGATTCGTGGCACGACGGTCAACGCTTCGACGTTGTGGACGAGATGATGGGCCTCACGCTGCGCATCGTGTGCCGGACGTTGTTCGATGTGGATGTACCGCGCCGGGCTGAAGCTATCGGCCGCGACATTCTGACCGCTCAAAGTCATGCTATGCGGCAGATCCGCGTGCCGTTTCCGCTGCCGAAGGGAAAAGCGCTGGCGGCGCTGGCGCGCCTGGACGAAACCATCTATGGAATGATTCGCGACCGGCGGGGAGACGGCTGCGCGGACAGGGGCGATCTGCTCTCTATGCTGCTGCTGGCGCGCGATGAAGAGACGGGGCTGGAACTCGACGACAAAGCGGTGCGCGATGAGGCAATGACGCTGTTCCTTGCCGGCCACGAAACAACGGCGCTCGCCACAAGCTATTCGTGTTATCTGCTGGCAAAGCATCCGGAGCATTTCGCTCGGCTGCGCGCGGAGGGTCTGCCGTTCGCGCTGCAGGTATTGAAGGAATCGATGCGGCTGTTTCCGCCGGCGTACGGGATTGCGCGGACGGCATTGCGGGATACCGTCGTCGGCGGATTCCCGATTCGCAAAGACGAACTTGTTTTCATATCGCAGTGGCTGCTGCATCGCGATCCGCGGTTCTTCCCCGACCCCATGCGCTTCGATCCCGACCGGTTTCTGCCCGAACGTGAGGCGCGGATTCCGCGCTACGCTTACCTGCCTTTCAGCAGTGGGAGTCGGGTCTGCATTGGCAATCACTTTGCGCTGGCCGAAGGGCAGATTATTCTGAACGCAATCGCGCAGCGCTTCTCGATGGAATTGACTTCGCGGCGGTCGTTGAAATTTCAGCCGCTGATAACGCTGCGGCCGAAGCTTGGTATTCCGGTGAAGTTGCGGGCAGTTGCTAACGCGGGCTGACGGCATACGTATCACGGGAGGAGATTCTCTATGCATCGTTGTGCAATCGTCATTCCGGCTGCGGCTATTTTTGCAATGAGTGTGGCGCTGGCGCAACAAACGGCGCAGCAGGCCGCTCAGCCGCTGCGATTTGAGGTGGCGTCAATCAAGCCGTCCAGTCCCGACGCCCACGGTAGTTCGATGATGACGGACAGGGCTGGCGGCCTCAATGTGGAGAATGCGCCGCTGAGGGCACTCATCACGTCAGCGTATGGGATTCGCGACTTCCAGTTATCGGGTGGCCCGGGCTGGATTGGCACTGATCGTTACGACATCATCGCGAAAGCGGAACGGGCTGAGAGCGCTGCGGAACCGCCCGAGTTGCGCACAATGACCGAGGAGCAGCTCAAGACGCGTAACGAACAATGGAACGAGAGAGTCCGTTCGCTGCTGGCGGACCGGTTCGGTCTGGTGGTGCACAAGGAGACGAAAGAGCAATCGATCTACATGTTGACCGTGGCGAAGGGCGGGCCCAAGCTGAAGGTGGTCACAACGCCGGGAGACCGGCAGGGAATGAGCGGCGGCCGGGGCCGCAATCAGGGTTTCGCCGCCAATATGTCCATGCTGGCGAATAATCTGTCCAGTACGGTGGGAAAGCCGGTGGTCGATAAGACCGGGCTGACCGCGAAATACGATTGGATACTCGAATGGACGCCGGACATGGCGGGTGCGGGACCGCAGGGTGGGGATGCGGCTCAGCCGGTAGATAACGCGGGGCCGACGATTTTTACCGCATTGCAGGAACAACTGGGGCTGAAGCTGGAATCGACGAAAGGCCCGGTGGAGAATATCGTCATCGATCACGTGGATCGGCCTTCGGAAAATTAATTGACTCGGTTGCGGCCTCGGCGGCCGGCGCTGCGTATTTATCTGCGTGACGCGGCTGTTTCTCTTTGTCGGATTGTCGGTTCTGGCCGCAAGCGCTGTCTGGTCCCAACCAGCCGCGAAACCGCTCGCGTTTGACGTCGTATCGATCAAGCCCTTCGATCCGAATGGCGGACGTACCGCGTTGTCCCTGCCAGGTGGTGAGGGACTTAACGCCACATACTCGACGGTGCGCGCACTCATCGGCTTTGCCTACGACATCAGAGATCCTCAACTCATGGGCGGCCCGGCGTGGAGGGGGTCGGACCGTTACGATGTTATCGCGAGAACGGCCGCGGACGAGCGGGCAGCCCCGTTGAACCGCGCTCCGAGCAGCGAGGAGATCCAGGCCAGCGACAACCGTACACGCGAAAAAACACGGTCCATCCTGGCGGAGCGGTTCGGTCTGGTTGTCCATCGTGAGACGCGCGAACAGGTGGTCTATCTGCTGACGGTCGCGAAGGGTGGCTCGAAACTGAAAGAGATCGCTACGGCCGATCGGCATGAGACAACGCGGGGGCGGGGCCGCAATAAGGGCTGTGCGGCAACAACCGAAATGCTGGCGGGATTGCTCTCGGGCGCAACAGGGCGTCCCGTGGTAGACAAAACGGGGATCACCGGGAATTATGACTGGGTGCTGGAATGGAGTCCCGATGCAGGTGTTAGGGACGCGGATTCCGCGCCTGCCGGCTCGGGTCCAACGGTTTTCACGGCATTGCAGGAGCAACTGGGGCTGCGGCTGGAATCGGGAAAGGCGCCGATCGAGATGCTGGTTGTCGACCACCTCGACCGGCCCTCTCCGAATTAGATCTGGTTGAGTTCCTGCGTGGTGAAGAAGTACTTCAATTCTTCGGCCGCGGTTTCCGGCGCGTCTGAACCGTGGATGGAATTGCGCTCGATGCTTTCCGCGAACAGCTTGCGGATGGTACCCGCATCGGCATTGGCGGGGTTGGTCGCGCCCATGACTTCACGCAGCTTCTTTACTGCGTCTTCGCGTTCGAGCGCCATGACGATGACCGGGCCTTCAGTCATGAACGTCACCAGGCTGTTGTAGAACGGGCGCTCTTTGTGGACGGCGTAAAAGCCCTCCGCCTGCGATTTGCTGAGTTTCAGCATGCGCAGCGCGGCGATACGGAAACCCGCGCCTTCGAGGAGCGCGAGGATCTTGCCTGCGTTGCCCAGCTTCACTGCGTCCGGTTTGATGATGGAAAATGTCGTTTGCATGTCGTCTATTTTTTGATTCGTTTCTGAATATTTTCGCCGATTTGCGCGGGGGAGGAACAGACTGTAATTCCCGCCGCTTCCATGGCTTTGATTTTGTCGACAGCCGCGCCGGAGCCACCTGAAATAATCGCGCCCGCGTGACCCATGCGGCGTCCGGGAGGCGCCGTCTGACCCGCGATGAAGCCAACCACCGGCTTCTTCACGTGCTTGCCGATATACGCGGCCGCAGTCTCCTCCGCGTTACCGCCGATTTCGCCGATCATGACGATGGCGTGCGTATCGGGATCGCCGTCAAAAAGTTTGATGGCGTCGAGGAATGTGGTGCCGATGATCGGATCTCCGCCGATGCCGATGCAGGTGGATTGACCGATGCCGAGTTTCGTTAACTGGCCGACGGCTTCATAGGTGAGGGTGCCCGAGCGCGAAACCACGCCGACGTTGCCTTCGAGATGAATGTGGCCGGGCATGATGCCGATCTTGCACTTGCCGGGCGAGATGACGCCGGGGCAGTTCGGGCCGATGAGGCGTGAGTTCTTCCCCTTGAGGAATGACCACACCTTGACCATGTCAATGACCGGGATGCCTTCGGTGATGCAGACGATCAGTTCGATGCCCGCGTCGGCTGCTTCCATGATTCCGTCGGCCGCGAACGGCGGCGGGACGAAAATCACAGTGGCATTCGCGCCGGTTTCTTTCACTGCCTGAGCGACCGTATTGAAGACGGGTCGGTCGAGATGCTTCTGGCCGCCTTTGCCGGGGGTGACGCCGCCGACAACGTTGGTGCCGTAGGCAATCGCCTGCTCGGCGTGGAAGGTGCCTTCTTTCCCGGTGAAGCCCTGAACGAGAAGGCGGGTTTCTTTATTTACGAGGACGCTCATTATTTCTGACCCCCCGCCAACGCCACGACTTTGTCGGCGGCGTCCTTCATGCCATCGGCGATCGTGAAGTTGAAGCCGGAATCGAGAAGAGTTTTGATGCCGAGATCCACGTTGGTGCCTTCCATCCTGATGACGATGGGTACTTTGATGCCGAGATCGCGCGCGGCTGCCACAACGCCCGTGGCCAGCATGTCGCAACGCAGGATGCCGCCGAAGATGTTGATGAGGACGGCCTTCACGTTGGGGTCGGAGAGGATGATGCGGAAGGCGTTTTTCACCTGTTCGGCGTTGGCGCCGCCGCCGACATCGAGGAAGTTTGCCGCGCTGCCGCCAGCGTATTGAATGATGTCCATGGTACCCATGGCAAGGCCCGCGCCGTTGACCATGCAGCCGATGGTGCCATCGAGCTTGATGTAGTTGAGGCCGAATTTAGAGGCCTCCACTTCGAGCGGATCCTCTTCGTTCACATCGCGGAGTTCGACGAGGTCCTTGTGGCGGAACATCGCGTTGTCGTCGATGTTGATCTTGGCGTCGAGCGCGTAGACTTTGTTGTCTTTCGTGGTGATGAACGGATTAATCTCGGCGAGCGAGGCGTCGATATCGAGACAGGCTTTTGTGAGCGCGATCATGGCTGCCGCCGCGCCGTTCAAAGCCGGGACCGGAACGCCGATACCGAACGCCAGCTTGCGCGCCTGGTAAGGTTGCAGGCCAAGACCGGGATCGATGACTTCTTTGAGGATGGCTTCGGGCGTCTTCGCGGCGACTTCCTCGATATCCATGCCGCCGGCTGCCGACGCCATGAAGATGAGCTTGCCGGTGGCGCGATCGAGCACGATGCCGAGATAGAGTTCTTTGTCGATCGGCAAAGTTTCTTCGACGAGGAGACGCTGCACGAGACGGCCTTCGGGCCCGGTCTGGTGCGTGATCAGCGTCATGCCAAGGATTTTTTCTGCTATGACGAGAGCGTCGGCTTCGTCCTTCGCGACTTTGACACCGCCGCCCTTCCCGCGGCCGCCCGCGTGGATCTGCGCTTTCACGACGACGCTGCCGCCGAGTTTCTTCGCAATCGTCCCGGCTTCGGCAACGCTGTACGCTACCTCCCCGCGGGGCACGGGGACATTGTATTTGGCCAGAATCGACTTGGCCTGATACTCGTGAATTTTCATCTGGACTATGCTGGAACTTGAGGGATTGGTGCGTCAGTCAACAGCCTGCGCTCCTGTCCCCGGAAGCTTCAACTTTAACATGACGCTCGATTTGCTCCATGCCGTTACAGGCGGCCGCTCACTCACCGAAGAAGAAGCCGAAAGTGGCATGCGCGCGCTGCTGGCGGGGGAATCCACGCCCATTTTGACCGCCGCTTTTCTGACGGCGCTGCGAATGAAAGGCGAAACCGTGGATGAGCTGACCGGATTTGCGCGCGCGATGCGGGCGGCGTCCACGCCGCTGCCGATCGATCCGGCAGTGCGGCCTTTGCTGGACACTTGTGGGACTGGCGGCGGGAGCAAGGGCACGTTTAATATTTCGACCCTGACAGCGATCGTGGTGGCTGGCGCGGGCGTGCGGGTGGCCAAGCATGGCAACCGGTCGATTTCCAGCCAGTGCGGGAGCGCGGATTTGCTGGAGGCGCTGGGAGTGCGGACGAATGTGACGCCGGAAGTGGCAGCCGCGGCGGTTCGGGACGCGGGGATTGGCTTCCTCTTTGCGCCTGCGTTTCACACCGCGATGAAGCACGTGCAGCCGGTGCGGCTCGAGTTGAAAATGCGCACCGCGTTTAATTATCTGGGACCGTTGTCGAATCCGGCGCGCGCGGAAGTGCAGGTGACGGGGACGTGGTCGGAAGACGCGGCGGAGAAGATTGCGGGTGCGCTTGCGCGGCTGGGACTGGAGCGCGGCTACGTGGTGCATGGGTCCGATGGGCTTGGTGAATTGACGGTGACAGGGCCGTCGCTTGTATTTGATGTGCGGGCGGGCACGGTAACGCGGATGACGCTGACGCCGGAGGATTTCGGCGTGGCGCGGCATGCGTTCGAGTCGCTGCTCGGTGGCTGCGCGGAACGGAATCGCACGATTGCGGAGGCGGTTCTGGCGGGCGAGGCGGGCGCCCCGCGCGATATCGTGCTGATGAATGCGTCGCTTGCGCTCGTGGCGTCGGGTAAAGCGGCCGATTGGAAATCGGGTGTGGCGTTGGCGGCGCAATCGATTGATTCCGGCGCTGCGCTCGGAAAGCTGGCGGCGCTGCGTGAGGCGATGGCTTGAAAGAGTGGATGTGGGTTTGCGTTCTGTCGGCGTTGATGCTGAGCGCCTGCGCTCCGGACGTGGAGCGTGCGCCCTCGATCGGTGAAGCCTACATCGGCCCGGCAACTCTGACGATCCGCAAAGATATCGATACGAAATCGGCTGGCGTGGCGACGACGCATCATGGCGATCACGTAGAAATTATCGGACAGCGCCGGCTTTGGTACAGAGTCCGAACCGATCACGGCGTTGAGGGCTGGGTTGACGATCGCCAGTTGCTCGACTCCGCGCAGATGCTCCGGTTGCGAAAGCTTGCCGAGGAAACGGCCGGGCTTCCTTCGCAAGGCAAAGCGACCACGTATGACGTTCTGAACGTTCACACGGAGCCGAACCGGAATTCGCCGAGTTTTGTGCAGGTGCAGGAAAAAGAAACCTTCGATGTGATTGCGCATCGGATCGTGCCGCGCGCGGCTAAGCAGCCGAAACGGGAGTTGATCCGGCCCCGACCGAAGGCAACAGGGCCGCCGAGAAAATCCGCAGGGAAGAAGAACGCGTCGGGGTTGCCTCCGCCTCCTGCTCCTCCGGCGCCGCCGACCGACTGGATCGCGCTATCGAAGGAACGCGCTGCCGCGGCGGAGACCGATACGCCGCCTGCGGCGCAGGATGACTGGACGCTTATTCGCACGTCCAGCGGCCAGAGCGGCTGGGTGCTGACCAGTCGCGTTTATATGTCGATTCCGGACGACGTGGCGCAGTATGCCGAGGGTCATCGAATCACCTCATATTTTTCCATCGGCAGCGTGGACGATCAGGGCGAGAAGAAAGATATCTGGCTTTGGACGACGGCCGAGGCGTTGGGGCAGGATTACGATTTCGACAGCTACCGCGTGTTCACGTGGAGTGAGAAGCGGCATCGTTATGAGACCGCGTATATCCAGCGGCGGGAGCGGGGTTATCTGCCGGTGATCGCGAAAGACGGTGAGTTTTCGGTTTGCGTGGAAGACAAGACAGGCGCGCGGGTGCGGAAGGAATATGAGTTGGTTGGCAATAGTGTGCATCCGTCGGGGGTGCGGCCCTGCGAGGCGCGTGCCGAGGGCGATATCGCGCCCGCGGAAGATAAGCCGATCGCGCTGCATGCTCCGGCGGTTACGAAGCAGGGCTATGCGGAAAGGCTGCGGGCGAAGTGGAAGAAGTGGTTCGGGAAGAAAACAACCCGGTAGCAACTCACTTCGTGAACAGCTTGCTCGCTTCCATCTCCGTCACCATCTGATTGAGCAGGCGGACGGCATCTTCCGGCAGCAACATGCGCTGCTGCACCAAAGCGTTCGCCTGTTTGACGGCGGTGGCGTAATAGGAAGCAGCAGTGGGGTAGCGTTCTTCTATCGATAGTCGCGGGTCGCCACTCGCGAGGCGCTCGGCCTTCGTCTTCGCGAACGGGATGTAACCGGCAGCGAGAGATTTTTCGCGGCCTTTGAGCGGCCCGCTTGGAATCGGAGCCCAACTGGTGTAAGTGCCCAGCGGCACGCGCTGCAGCAGCGAGGCCGCGCCACCCATTTCGTTGCCATCCGCATCCACCTTCGGTACGAGCGTGAGAATCACGCGTTTGATCGCGGGCGGGACATTGGTGATGACGCCGGATTCGTCGTTGTAGCGGAACTCGGGACCGTAATCGTAATCGAGCACCGGATTCACCACGCCATCGGGCTTCGGTGCGTTCGGGATGTTGGGCCAGCCCATTGCGGCGGAATTCGCCGGGACAAGCGTGCCGTTGCTCACGCGCGGGTAAACGCTCGGCGGGGGCGGCGCGTTCCTCACGACCCAATCGACCAGCGCAACATAGAGCGCACGGTCGGTCTCCTTTTCAGGATTGGGATTTGTCGCGAGCGAGTTCGGATCCGTCGACGCAGCGCCGAGCGCGAAACCGCCGCGACCGCCTCCGTGGGGCGTTCCGGGGTGATAGTAACGGCGGATGTTATCCGGCAACGGGAGATCCTCTTTGCCCGTTGTTCCCGCAATACCGACGGTGCCGCGGCTGTACCAGAATTCGGGACCGCCATAGGTCTCCGTAATCTTCGGACACGTGTTGGTCGCGCGACAGCGATGCAGTAGACCCCACGCAGGATGGTCGCGAACCTGATCCGTATAGTCATCCCACCAGAGCGGGCCGTCCGCGCTCGGATCGTACATTTCAGCCATGTCGCCGGGTTTTGCGAATCGCACGTTGAAGCCGCCCAGCATTCCGGCGATGCGGGCGTTCAGGCCGTCCCACACGATCTTGCCGTTTTCGTCTTCGTTAAAGCCGAGATTCAGGAAAGACTTGGCGAAACGGCCGGATTGCGAGTTGCCCATCGCGATGACGTGGGGGACGGTTCCGAAGAGTGGATTGACGATTCCTGCGTCGTCTTTCTCCGTGTAGCGGAAGAAGGAGATGACATCGCGCATCGCGGCCATGCCGACGCCGAGGACGAACGGGTCTTTCGCGGTGTAGACGACCTCATATAGGAGCGCGGGATTGAAACTGTTCTTGAGACAGAGGCGCGTGGGGTCGGGCGTGCCTGGAAACGGGGCGGTGCGGCAATCGGCGAAAGCCCAGTCGGACGCGGGAATGGTAACAACGCCACTCTTCACGCCCTCGGGTGTTTCCGATACTTCCGAAATCACCTTCGCTTCACCGGTGTCGAGACTCAAAGGGGCTCGGCCCACAGCCCCGGGCAGAGACTGAGTATTGCCGGAGGCTGCCGTGATGCGGTCCCACACGGGGCTGGTGATGCCGCCCGCGACTGGCACTTCGATTCCTTCGCGATCAGAACCGTCGGTCGAAAGTGGGATGTCGCCCTGCCAGCCGCTCCAGAGAATCGCTTCGCCGAGCTTATAAAGGAAGCCATCGCCGGGATCGCCACCGACGTGGAACTCCGCAGGGCCTCCGTGACCGCCGCGATTAACGATGTTGTAGAAAAGCACGCCGGACGATTTCGTCATGTCGACCGGTTTGACGATTGTGAAGTTCGTCCGGTATTCAACGCGTCCGCCGGCGTTCTTCGGCGCGAACTGAATGTCGGTGATGAGCGCGTTACGCGGGTCTTTCGGATCGATCTCTCCGCTGGCGATGCCCTTGATCTTCTCGAACTGGCCCGCCGTGCCGAACGACTGGCCGTTGAAAACCGGCGCGCGCGAGGTGATGACGATTTTGGTGACGCGCGCACTGAGCACGGATGGCGCGGCGATCATGAGCGTCGCGGCGAGCAGGGAGAAGGGGTGTTTCATTTCGTTTTACTCCAGTATGGCGATACTTTTCGAATGCGTTCCACCGCTTCGAGAAGATTCGGCAGCGAGTTCGCATAGCTGAAACGGATATAGCCTTCGCCATGAGCTCCGAACGCGCCGCCATTGAGACAGGCCACGCCCGCCTCGTTCAGAAGATAGTCGGCCAGGTCTTTGGACCCGATGCCTGTTCCTTCCACGTTGACGAAAGCGTAGAACGCACCCGAGGGCAGCGGGCAGCGGAAACCGGGGATGGTATTGAGTCCGGCGCAGATGGCGTCCCGGCGGCGGCGAAATTCGGAAGCCATCTGTTCCACGCAATCCTGCGGGCCTTCGAGCGCGGCGATGCCGGCGCGTTGGGTAAAAGTCGCGGTGCAGGAGTTCGAATTCACCATCAGGGTGTTGACCGCTTCCGCCAGCCAGACCGGCATCACGCCGTAACCAAGCCGCCATCCGGTCATCGAATAGGTTTTCGAGAAGCCATCGAGGATGATCGTTTTTTCCTGCATGCCGTCGAAACTGGCGATCGATACCGGCGTGCCGTCATAGCACAGGCGCGAGTAGATTTCATCGCTGAGCACCATGATGTCGCGATCCCGAAGCATGTCGGCCAGAGCCGCCATATCGTCCGGCGGGATCGTGCCACCAGTGGGATTCTGCGGCGAATTGAGAATCACCATGCGGGTGCGGTCCGACAGTTTGCTGCGAAACAGATCGAGATCGAAAGAGAAGCCGCGGCTTTCGACGAGCGGGATTGGGACGGGCGTCGCGCCGATGTAGCGGGCCATCGATTCGTAGATGGGAAAGCCAGGGTCGGGGTAGATGACTTCATCGCCGGCCTCAAGCAGAGCCAGCATGGTGAAAAACATGATGGGCTTGGCACCGGGAACCACGCAGACGGATTCCGGGGTGGCGGTGATGCCTCGTGAGCGCGAAACGTGGCGGGCAATGGACTCGCGGAGTTCGGGCAGACCTGCCGTGGGGCCGTACTTTGTGAAGCCTTCGTCGAGCGCGCGCTTGCCCGCTTCGATGATGTGGGGAGGCGTGGGAAAGTCGGGCTCTCCGATTTCCAGATGGATGACGCTGCGGCCCTGCTTTTCGAGTGCGCGCGCGCGAACGAGCACCTCAAACGCCGATTCGATTTTGAGCTGATCCATACGCCCGGCAAGGCGTCTTCCTGCTGATTCTTTGCTCACTGGGCACAGGCTATCATGCCTTGCCGGGGTCGCGATTGCGGATTCGCACGCTTGCGCGTTGCGCGCGTATCGGCCGTGTGCGACATTGAATCTGGAGTCCCGTTCCATGCCAGAAGCGGTTATTGTCGATTGCCTTCGTACTGCCGTCGCTAAAGCTCCCCGGGGCGCTTTGAGAAATACCCGGCCGGACGATCTCGCGGCCACCGTTTTCCGCGCCCTGCTCGCTAAACATCCCGAAGTCCGCCCCGAAGATATAGAAGATGTGATTCTCGGCTGCGCGATGCCCGAAGCCGAATCCGGCTCAAACATGGCCCGCATCGCGACCCTGCGCGCTGGTTTTCCGGACTCCGTGCCAGGCATGACGATCAATCGGTTTTGCAGCTCCGGCCTGCAAACCATCGCGCTCGCGGCGAATCAGATCCGTGCAGGAAACGCGCACATCCTGATTGCGGGCGGCAGCGAATCCATGAGCATGATTCCGTTCGCGGGAAATAATCCGGCGCCCAATCCCTGGCTGGCCGCGCATCACCCCGAGGTTTATATGAGCATGGGGCTCACGGCGGAACGCCTGCGGCAGCGCTACAACGTCACACGCGAAGATGCCGACGCGTTCGCGTTGCGCAGTCACCGCAACGCGCTCGAAGCCCAGGCCGCCGGGAGATTTAACGACGAGATCGTCCCCGTGAACGTGGAATCGACCGTCCTGAACGGAACAGGCAAGCCCGAACACACGGAGAGCGTTTTCGATCGCGATGAAGGCCCGCGCGCCGATACGACGCTGGAGGCACTGGCGAAGCTGAAGCCCGTCTTCCAGATGGATGGAACCGTGACGGCCGGCAATTCGTCGCAAACGAGCGATGGCGCGGCGGCGGCGCTGGTCATGTCCGATACGAAAGCGCGGCAGTTGGGGCTGAAGCCGATCGCGCGATTTGTCAGTTTCGCGACGGCGGGCGTGCCTCCGGAGATTATGGGCATCGGGCCCGTCGTCGCGATTCCGAAAGCACTCGCGATGGCGGGGCTGACACTGAACCACATCGGGCTGATCGAACTCAACGAAGCGTTCGCGGCGCAGGCGCTGGCGGTGATTCGCACGGCGGGTCTGAATCCTGATATCGTCAACGTGAACGGCGGCGCGCTCGCGCTGGGGCATCCGCTGGGCTGCACAGGCGCGAAGCTGACGGCCACCCTGCTGCGCGAAATGCAGCGGCGCGATCTGCGCTACGGCATGGTCACGATGTGCGTGGGCGGCGGCCAGGGCGCGGCGGGGATCTTCGAACTTCTATGACGTGGGCGCGGTGAGAAAACTATGGTGAAAACGGGCGGTTCATTCCTGATCGAAGAGCATCCGGCGAGCGAAGTTTTCACCCCGGCGGATCTCACTGAAGAACACAAAGCGATTGCGCGGACGGCGAAGGAATTTTTCGATCGCGATGTCGCTCCGAATGCCGAAGCGATTCTCCACGGCGACCTGGATCTGGCCGTAACTGTGCTCCGCAAAGCCGCAGCGCTGGGTCTCGAAGCAGTGTTGACGCCGGAGCGCTATGGCGGCATGGAAATGGACATGACGTCCGTCATGGTGGTGGCGGAGCAGATCGCGGGCGATGGGTCGTTTGCGGCGTGGCACGGCGCGCATGCGGGAATCGGTACGCTGCCGCTTTTGCTCTTTGGAACGGAAGACCAGAAGCAGAAGTATCTGCCCAAACTGTCTTCGTGTGAATTCGTGGGCGCGTACTGCCTGACCGAACCGCAAACCGGTTCCGACGCGATGGCCATCAAAACCCGCGCAGATCTCTCAGCTGACGGCCAGCATTACGTTCTGAACGGCCAGAAGATGTGGATCACCAACGGTGGCAAGGCCGACTTCTTCACTGTCTTCGCCAAGGTGGGCGGCGAACAGTTCTCCGCGTTCCTTGTGGAGCGCACCTTCGCGGGCGTTTCGAGCGGCGCGGAAGAAAAGAAGATGGGTATCAAGGGGAGTTCCACTACTGCCGTTTTCTTCGACAACGTCCAGGTGCCCGTGGGGAATCTGCTGGGCGAAGTGGGCCGCGGCCACATCATTGCGTTCAACATTCTGAATATCGGGCGGCTCAAGCTGGGGCCGTTCGCCGTGGGTGCGGCCAAACATGTGCTGACCGTGTCGCTGGCCTATGCCAAACAGCGCAAGGCCTTCGGGCATGCGATCGCGGATTTCGGCATGATCCGCCACAAACTGGCGGAGATGGCGATCCGGCTGTTCGCTGCTGAGTCGGTGGCCTATCGCGTGGAAGGCCTGATTTCAGAGCAGCTGACAGGGTTTTCGTGGGACGAGCCGGACGCCGCCAAACGCATGATGAAGGCAGTGGAGGAGTTCGCGATCGAATGTTCCATCGTGAAGGTGTGGGGCTCGGAGATGCTCAATTATGTGGTGGACGAAGGCGTTCAGATCCACGGCGGCTACGGCTATCACCAGGACTACGCGGTAGAGAAGGCGTATCGCGATTCGCGTATCAATCGCATTTTCGAAGGCACGAATGAGATCAACCGGCTGCTCGTCACGGGGATGTTGCTCAAACGCGCTCAGCAGGGCAGACTCGGTCTGGTGAAGGCGGCGAAAGGCCTGATGGAAGAGATCCTGGCGGGTCCGTCGCTCAGTGGATCGTCGGAATCGGAAGAACGGAGGCTGGTACGCAACGCGAAGAAGATCGCACTGCTGTTGCTCGGAAGCGCGTTCGAGAAATTCGGCGCGGCGATGGAGGAGCAGCAGGAAGTCATGGCCGGGATTGCGGACGTTGTGATGGAAACGCTGGCGATGGAGTCCGCTCTGCTCAGGACGGAGAAGACGTCGGCGGGCGCGGATATGACGGCGGTGATTCTGCGCGATGGCATGACGCGGGTCGAAGGTTTTGCGAAGCCCGTGCTGGCGGCATGCGGTGAAGGCGATGTGCTGCGTTCGAAGATGACAGTGCTGCGGCGTTTCGCGAAGCACGAACCGGTGGATTCGATTGCAATCAGACGGCGCATTGCAGACCGTCTGCTCTCCGCCGGCCACTATGTCGTCGCCTGAGAAAATCGTAATCGCGGTGGGCCTGCCGGGTTCGGGGAAGTCGACTTATTTCGCGCGGCTCGGTGTTCATGCAATTTCGAGCGATGCGATTCGTCTGCAGTTGGCCGACGATGAGACGGATCAGACGATTCACGCGCGGGTCTTTGCGACAGTCCGGTATCTGCTGCGTCAGAGACTGGCGCTGCATCGGTCCATCACATTTGTGGATGCCACGAATCTGACAGCGAAAGAACGGCGGCCTTACGTGCGGATGGCGCGGGCGCACGGTTGCGGAATCGAGGCGCTGTACTTCGATATTCCGCTGGAATTATGCAAGGCGCGCAACGCCGCGCGCGGCAGGGTTGTGCCGGAGTCCGCGATGGATTCCATGGCCGCGAAGCTGACGCCGCCGACCACAGCGGAGGGATTCGATTGCGTGCTGGTTATTCGGGACGAGAGTACGCGCTGAATTCATGCGTGGCGCATACCCGCACGTTGCCTGTACTCCGCTGGTGAAGCAACCCGTTACAGACCGTTCCGGCGCTTAACTTCCGGTCGCCATCGTATCTGCCGCGATTTCAGTGAGAAGCAGACAACGCTGCAGCCATTCGGCCAACCCCTTCGCGGAAAATCTCGGGCTTAGTGAGCAGACTCAGCACCAGACTTCCCGAGCCTTCGAAATCATAAAAATAGCCGGGTTGCACCAGAACATCGCGCTCCCGAAGCAGCTGTTCGGCAAAATCGTCGCCTTGCCCCTGGGCTACAATCGCATACCACCCAGCCTCGACATGGAGCGTGCGAAGCCCTGATGCACGGAGGAATTCCAGGTTTTCGCGCAGCCGTTCCAGGATCTGTCGCTGGATCGGTTTTCGCAGCGCCAGTAACGACGGCAGTGCGCACTGGACGGGCGTTCCCGCGGAGAGATAAGTGTCCGCGATCATTTCGAGACGCCCCATCGCCTCGTGGAGCAACCCGGCCGGGCCGCCCGCGATCATCCACGCGAGTTTCATCTGTGGCAACCCAACCGCCTTCGAGAGTCCGTGCAGAGTGAAGGTGAGAGCGTCAGTTTGCCCGCCCAGTGTGAGCGCACTCTCGTCCCGTGGTGCGATGGCATAATCCCGGAAAACTTCGTCGGAGATGAGTGCGATCCCACGGTCTGCGCAGAGCGCCGCCAGGTCGCGCAACTCATGTCTGACGGTAAAGTGGCCGGTCGGGTTATTTGGATTCACCACAACAATAGCGCGGGTCTTCTCATTCAGCGCACGCGCGATGGTATGGAAGTCGATACACCAGGCGCCGTGATCGTAGAAAAGTCCGTAATGTCTGACCACAGCGGATTCGAGCGCGGCCAGATATTCGAATAAAGGATAAGACGGGCGTGGCACCAGGATCTCGTCGCCCGGATTGCACAGCAGCTTGAAGAGCCAGGAGTAGGCCTCGCTGGTGCTCGCTGTCATCACCACGCGTTCGGGAGACGCGCTGCCGTACTCGCGTGCGATGAGTTCGCGGGCGGCGGGAAGTCCGAAAGGCTCGGGTTCGTAAGCCGCGGCGCGGGGATCGCACAGCGCGTTCAGGAAACCATCCGGATAAACGATACCGGCGTGCGTAGGGTTGGATTCCGTCAGGTCGAGAACTGCTGCTCCCGCGCGGTGTTTCGCAGCCAGAAGCAGCGACAGTGCGTTGGGCTCGATCTCCTGAGGCAGGCGAGAGGAAAAAATCATCGTGCGAGGAAATCTCCGGAAGGGATTCGCTGCTCCGGTCGCACGTCGCCGGCATAGAGGTAGATCCACGCGTTGCCGTTCAGTACGCGGGAATACTCGGAGCCTTCGTAATCGTCCAGTGCAGCCAGCGTGGTTTCAGGGTTACGCAGCCGCCAAAATTCACCCAGTACGATGCCGTCGGGTTCACGCAGGTAGCCGGGGTATTTCCCGACCAGAAAGAGTGAGCCCCGCACCGTCGCGCGACCCACGGATTCGGCGTTTGCGCGCAGGAACAGCGCATGCGGATTGTCGAATTCGCTGCGCAGCGATCCATAGACAAAAAGGACGTCGGGCACTCTGGCTTATAGTATTGCGTGATGACCGATTGGAAAGCTTTGGCAGCCGCGCGCTGCCCCGACATCCCCGCCGACGCCGTGGCTCGCATCACGCCCGGGCTCGAAGCCCTGGAAGCCGCCTTCCGGCCTTTAACTGAACGCCTGACCGCCGAAGATGAGTCCGCCGTGGTATTGGCCAATGTGCAGGAGCGTGGCGAATGACGATAGAACAAGCCGCCCGCCAGCTGCGCGTCCGGGAAGTTTCGGCGGCGGAACTGGCGCGGGAATCGCTGCGGAAGATCCATGCGGAGCAGCCGCGCCTGAATGTGTTTATCACCATCACGGAGGAGGTTGCGCTCGATCAGGCGCGCCGTGCCGACGACGATTTCGCCCGCGGAATCGATCGCGGTCCCCTCCAGGGCATCCCCTACGCCCTGAAAGATTTGTTCGACACCCGCGGCATCAGAACCACCGGAGGCACGAAGATCTTTGCCGATCGCCTGCCGGATCGCGACTGTGCGGTATACGAGCGGCTCCAGGCGGCCGGGGCGGTTCTGATGGGAAAGACCGGTCTGCACGAATTAGCGTACGGCGTGACGAACAGTAATCCGCACTTCGGTGCGGTCCGGAATCCGCATGACACGGCGCGAATCCCTGGCGGTTCGAGCGGCGGTTCAGGCGCGGCCGTTGCGGCAGAACTGGTCTTCTTTGCGCTCGGCAGCGATACCGGGGGCTCGATCCGCATTCCGGCAGCATATTGCGGATGTGTGGGGTTGAAGCCGACATTTGGCCGCGTCAGCCGGTTTGGCGCCATGCCGCTGGGCTGCAGCCTGGACCACGTGGGACCGATGACCCGGACTGCGGGTGACGCTGGCCTGGTGATGGATGCCATCGCGGGCTATGATCCTCGCGACGACAGTTCCTCCCGTGAGCCGTCGCGCGCTGTGGCGAAGGAGGGATTCTCGCTGAAGGGCGTTCGGATTGGCGTTCCGGAGAATTTCTACAATGAGCGGATCGTGCCGGAAGTCGCCGAAGCGGTCGCCGGTGCGTTGCAGCGGGTGGAAGCCGCGGGGGCTCACCTGGTGCCAATTCATGTGCCCGATCCCGAAGCGATCAATGTGGCGGGACGCGTGATTTTACTGGCTGAGGTTTCGGCTCTGATGGAGCCGTATGCGGGCCGGCGGGGCGACTTCGGCGGCGATGTCCAGGCCTTGCTCGATCAGGGGCGGTTACTGGCAGCCACCGATTATGTGAATGCACAGCGTCTTAGGCGGAAAATGCAGCGGGAGTGGTACCGGCTTTGGGAACACGTCGACGTGATTTTCACCCCGACCGCGCCGGTTTTCGCCCCTCTGATCGGCAAGACCGAGGTGCAATGGGGTGAACAGGTGGAAGACGTGCGCCTGGCTACCACGCGTTTGGTGCGGGCGATCAACGTGCTGGGTCTGCCCGCCGCGTCGATCCCTCTACCCTCATGGAGTCTGCCCATAGGGCTTCAGATTATCGGCCAGCCATTCGATGACGACTTTGTGCTTGCCGTTGCCGCCTCCTGCGGGTGTTGACAACAAAATACGATTGCAAGCCAACATATGCATGAATGAATTTTCGTTTAAAAAGCTATCAAAACCCGCACCATCTTGATATCGTGTGAGTCACAGGATGTGGAAGGGTGTTCGCAAATAGCTGTTTTAAGGGAAGTTGCGAGCTTTTCCCCGAATCCGGAGGTCATGTGCGCCTTTGGCAATCCGCGAGGGTATTATTAGCGTAAGGTAGCATTGCCACCCCGTCGTGGTGCATGGTACTGTAATCGCAGCGAAACAGGAAAAGTTTTGCGCGTAATAGGCCGATAAGGAGTTGGATGGCGTTTACGGAATGCGTTGCCCGGGGATTTTGAGGAGAAGCAAGTGAGAAGCTTTCGAACTATCACGGTATGTGCCGCCGTTCTTGCGGGCATGTTCGTCTTTCAGGCGTCCGTTGCGGCGCAGTCTTTGCTTTCAGGCGACATTTCCGGTACGGTAACGGACCCAAGCAGCGCGTCTGTCGCCGGTGCAACAGTGGACCTGAAGGGGATGGATACCGGAGCCACGCGGACTACGAAGACCGACGCGCTTGGAAGTTACCGGTTCAGTTTGCTTGTGCCAGGCCGCTACGCGGTGACGGTGAAGCACTCCGGTTTTAAGCCGGGTGAGAAAGACGACATCACGGTACTGGTGGGAAAGGTAGCGACGGCGGATGTGCAGTTGGTGCTCGGCGATGCGTCATCGACTATTGACGTCATAGCCAACCAGGACCTTCTCAGTACGGCGCCGAACGGCGCAACGACCTTTACGCCGCTTGAGGTGGAGTTGCTCCCCAGCGCGGGCGGCGATATTACGAATATCGCTTTGACGGCTGCGGGAGTTGTCATGAGCACTGTAGGAGGGGGCGACGGGGGCAATTTCTCAATGAACGGCCTGCCCGCGACTTCCAACCTTTTCACGGTCAACGGCGAGAACGACATGGACCCGTATTTCAATGTCAACAATTCCGGGGCCACCGACCTGACGCTGGGTCAGAACGAGATTCAGGAAGTGACTGTCCTTGCAAGCCCTTACGGTGGAGAGTACGGCCAGCTTTCAGGTGCTCAGGTCATCATGGTGACGAAGTCGGGCAGCAATGCTTTCCACGGAAATGCGGAGTACTTTTGGAACGGTCGCGCGCTGAATTCCAACCAGTGGTTCAATAACTCGTTTGGAAACCCGAGACCCTTTTCGAATTCCAATCAGTGGGCCGCCTCGGTCGGTGGTCGCATTATTAAGAACAAGACCTTTTTCTTCGTTGATGATGAAGGGTCGCGGTTTATACTGCCGAATGCCGATACGATCATTATTCCGACCCCGGCCTTCGCGACCGCAGTTCTGAACAATGTTACGGCATTGCATCCTGGCGAAGCCGCGGCTTATAAGACCATGCTTGGACTACTGGACAATGCGCCCGGCGCGTCGAACGCTCGTCCGCTTCTCAACAGCACGTCCTGTAATAGCCTGACGCTGCCTGGTTTTAACCCGGTTACGACGACATGCGCTTCCGAGTTCGAAGCGAATCCCTCGGCGCCGGCGTCCGAGTCCATTCTGGCATTCCGAATCGATCATAAGCTCAGCAATCGCGACAATATCTTCTACCGCTACAGGTCGGATCACGGCACCCAGCCATCCGTCATCGACGCGGTGAGCCCGAATTTTGACGCGCTCTCCAGCCAGCCGCAATGGGACAACCAACTCAGTGAGACGCACGTTTTCTCGCCGACGGCAACGAATCAGTTCGTCGCCGCATTCAGCCACTACCATGCCCAGTTTTCGCAGAATTCGCAACAGGTCGACAGTACTTTCCCCTACGGCGTCTTTACCAGCGGTACTGTGCCTTTCGGCGGTCCAATCGTCGGGACAACCGGTTTCAATGCGCAGGGAATATTCCCGCAGGGGCGCAATGTTACGCAATATCAGTTCATTGACGATTTCACGCTTGTCAAGGGAAGGAACACGTTTAAGTTCGGCGAGAATTTCCGCCGCTACGACGTCACCGATCACAATCTCCTCTACAACAACCCCGTGGCCTACTTCGGCTACAACGCTGCAGGACTACAGAATTTTGCCAACGGGCTGGCGTATCAGTATCGCGAGTCGGCGAATATCGCAACTGAGGTCCCGATTGCTCTGTGGGGCGGCGGAGCCTATGTTCACGACGACATCAAGGTTGCCTCGAATTTCACGCTGACCATCGGCTTCCGCGTGGAACACAACTCAAACCCGGTTTGCCAGATCAACTGTTTCTCAAATTTTAAAGGGCCTTTTGATACGCTTGCCAGCGTAACGAGCGCGAATCCGGGTTCTGTCCCCTATAGCGCCGATCTCAATTACGGTCAGCACCAGGCGTATCCGGGAGTCGACGCGCTCAATTTGCTGCCGAGCGAGGGTTTTAGCTGGTCGCCGATGAAAGACGGAAAAACCGTCATCAGCGGGGGTTTCGGACTTTTTTACGACAATGAGCCGGCAACCCTGGTGGACGATCTTCTCCAAAACGCCCCTTCGACGGTGGCGTTACGTGTCAAGCCGGCCGCCGGCGTACTTCCCTTCGACCCCGGGCCCAACGGCGGAGCCGCTATCTTCCAGGCTTCCGCCAATGCCTTCAGTATCAACAAGAGCTTTAATCAAATTTCGACGACTCTCGGGCAACTGGGCGCAGTATTCGCTGCTCCCTCTATCGAGAGCGTTGTCGGCACCTTGCACTCGCCGCGGGTTGAGCAATGGAATTTCCAGATCCAGCGGCAGTTGAGCGCTTCGATGGCTCTTATCGTTAACTACGTCGGCAACAGCAGTACAAATCTTCCCTTCAACAATCTCTTTGGGAACGCCTTTGACGAATTCGGGCTCTATCCGGGCGTGAAGGGAATTCCCGCGACCGCTCCGGATCCGAGCTACGGCACCGTCACCCAGGTTCAGAGCGGCGCAAAGGCGAATTACAACGGGCTTCAGGTCACTTTGCGGAAACAGTTCTCGCACAGCCTGTCCGGGCACTTCAACTACACCTGGGCGCACGCTCTGGATGAGGTATCGAACGGTGGCATCACCGCATTTGGATCCGCCGATTCTCTGATTGACCAACTCGTTCCGGGCTCGCTCATGGCGGCAAACTACGGCAATGCGGATTACGACATTCGCCATACGATTACCGCGGATTTCGTCTATACCCCGAAATTTAAGACAGGCAATAGATTTGCGGATCAGGTGATTGGAGGCTGGCAAATCGGTTCCAAGATCACTTACCACACCGGTCTGCCCTTCTCCATCACCGATTCCAACACGGCGCTCGGTAACGCCGCCGCAAACATACTCGCGATTCCCACAGGCCAGGCCGCCGTTGCAGCGGGTGGTTGCGGCGAGGCGGCTGTCGATACTCCATGTCTCACTCAGGGCGGCTTCGTCAATGGCAACAACATCTCCGCTTACACGGAATTTTCGCCGCAGACCCGCAACCAATACCGCGGACCGGGGTATTTCGGCCTCGATCTGAACGTTTTCCGCACCTTCCCGATCCGCGAGAGAGTTAACTTCGCGCTTGGGATGTCCGCTTATAATTTCCTGAATCATCCGAACTTCGCCAATCCCGATAGCGGCTATGGCGACACGACCTACGGTCAGATCACCTCGATGGTAGGGCAACCCAACAGCTCGTACGGTAACGGCCTGGGCTTCGATAACTCCGTTCGCGTGATCCAGCTGAGCGGGAAGCTTACCTTCTGAGAAAATCCAGCTTTTGCCGTTTCCAGCGCCTGTCTCCGGCGTCCCCAAATCTCGCGTAAACTGAGAACAACTCATGTTGAAGCGCATCTCCATCATCCTGGCGGCGATCCTGCTGGTCGCATCGGCGGCGCTTGTGCTGTGGCAGGGTTCGTTCAGGCTGTGGTCGTATCCGCAACCCGAAGATCCGTCGCAGACCTTCGTCTTTTTCGGCCTCTCCATCCTGATCTTCCTGCTGATGCTGGGCTTGGGCTATTGGTTCGTCCGGCTCATGATCAAGCTCTGGATCGCCCGGCAAACCGGCGGGGCGGGCTCGCGTATCCGAACGGTGCTGGTGCTCGGGGCGCTGGCTCTGAGCGTGATGCCCGTGTTTTTCATGGTTCTGTTCAGCGACTACGTTCTGAATAACGCCCTGACGAAATGGTTTAAAGCGCCCGTCGCGCACGTCGAGATGGATTTTACCGCCATCGGAAAAGCCCTTGAAAAAAGCACCAGGCGCGGTGCGCTCGCGGAAGCACAACTGATCGCCCAATCTCCCGAAACAGAGGCTCTTCTCAGCGGTACAGGCGCCACGCCCGGTTGGCTGGCCGCATTTTGTTCCGATAATGGACTGCTCGCCGCACGCATTCTACCGGCGGGATCGATGATGCCGGTGGCGAGCTACGGTCAGATGCCGGCAATTGCCACCGGCACAGCGCTGGCTGAGGTCAGGCGGGGCGGTATCGAAATCGGTTCAGTCCTGGTGGCTGCGGACGCAGGTGTGGACGCAGGGAAGGCGCAAAACGATATCCACCGCGATATTCGCAATTATGAGCAGCAGGGCGTGGATCAAAAGCGCATCCGGACGAATCTGCTGCAGGTGCTGGGGCTCGTCGCCCTGTTCGTTCTGTTCATTGCGACCTGGCTTGCGCAATACCTGGCGCGGCAGATCAGTACACCGATTACGGCTTTGCTGCAGGCCGTGGGTGAGGTGAGCCGGGGCAATCTGGGGCATCGCGTCACCGCGACCGGAATCGACGAGCTGGCGGTATTGGTGGGTGGCTTCAACCGGATGACAGCCGACCTGGAGGCGAATCGCTCCGAACTGGAGGCCCGGCGACGATTCACGGAAGCGATCCTGGAGAGTATTCCGACTGGCGTGATCTCGCTGGATTCCGGCGGGGTCATACAGAGAGTGAATAAGGCGCTGACCCAGATGCTGCCCGAGGCGCGTGCGCGCGCCACCTCGCGGCTGGACGATTTATTCCCGCCGGAAGATGCGGCAGAAATCCGCTATTTGATGAACCGGGCCCGCCGCACTGGACTCTCTTCGCGCCAGTTTGAAGTTCACACGCCGACCAGAACGCTGCACCTCGCCATCACGGTCGCGGCGATCGAAGGTGGACGTAATGCCGGGTTTGTCGTGGTGATTGAAGACACCAGCGATCTTCTGCGCGCTCAAAAAGTAGCGGCATGGAGTGAAGTGGCGCGAAGGGTCGCGCACGAAATCCGCAACCCGCTGACGCCGATTACGCTTTCCGCGGAGCGCATTGTGCGGCAGGCGAACCGGGCCGTGCTGCCGGCCGGAGTGGACAGGGTGTTGCGGGAATGCGCGGGCACAATCCTCGAGGAGACCGCCTCCGTGAAGCGGCTAGTGGATGAGTTTTCGCAGTTTTCGCGTCTGCCTGCGGCGCAGCTCGTTTTGTGCGATCTGAACGAGATTATGGCCGGCGGCATCGGCGTCTTTGAAGGGCGCCTCGAAGGAATCGAACTGACGGTGGACCTTTCGGCCGGCCTGCCACCGGTAATGGCGGATCCTGAGCAACTGAAGCGCGTCGTGGTGAATCTGATCGACAATGCGGCGGAGGCAATGCAGGATTCTCCGGTGAAAATTCTTCTGGTGCAGACGCGGTCGGGGCCAGCTGATTCCGCGGAGATCGTTTTCGCCGACTCGGGCTGCGGCGTTACTCCGGACGAGAAAGAAAAGCTGTTTCTGCCATATTTTTCCACGAAGGGGCGTGGCACGGGTCTGGGGCTTGCCATTGTGAGCCATATTCTGACGGAACACGGGGCCACCATCCGCGTGGAAGACAACAAGCCCAGCGGCGCGCGCTTCACTATTGAGATGCCGGGCGCGGCCGCCACGGACGAAGTTGCGGCCATCGTCGCGCCGGGTGAAATCCCGGTCACCGCCGCGTGAACGCGGTTACTAAACTGTGAGTGGGCGGCTCCGATGCTCCGCTCGCTGCCGCCAGGTTCCTGTCTATGAAATCGCCACACATACTGATCGTCGACGATGAGCCCGGTATCAGGCAGTCGCTCAGCGCGGTGCTCGACGATGAAGGTTTCCGCGTCGATTCGGTCAACAGCGGCGAGCGGTGTCTCGACTCACTGGCCGAGACACTTTACGAAGTAGTGCTGCTCGATATCTGGCTACCGGGGGCCGACGGACTCGCGACTCTGGAGCGTATCCAGAAAATACCGGCGGCGGACCGCCCGGTGGTCGTAATGATTTCGGGCCATGGGACAATTGACACCGCCGTGCGAGCCACCAAGCTGGGAGCTTACGATTTCCTGGAGAAGCCCCTGTCGATTGAGCGTGTCCTCGTGGTGGTCAAAAACGCCATTGACCACCGGCGTCTGCGTCTCGAAAACGAACAGTACAGAGAATCCGCCGGCGGCCAGCCGTATATTGTCGGCGACAGCGTTCCGATGAAGGCTCTCCGGCAACAGCTGGCACTGATGGCAGGCACGAACGGCCGCGTGCTGATCTATGGTGAGAGCGGCACCGGGAAGGAACTGGTGGCGCACGCGCTGCATGCCATGAGCCCCAGAGCGGCAAAGCCGTTTGTCGATGTGAATTGCGCGGCAATCCCGGAAGACCTGATCGAAAGCGAACTGTTCGGCCATATGAAAGGCAGCTTTACGGCAGCCCACGAGCGAAAGATCGGTAAGTTCCAGAAGGCCGACGGCGGAACGCTGTTTCTCGATGAAGTGGGAGACATGAGCCTGAGGACCCAGGCCAAAGTATTGCGCGTTTTAGAAGACCAGCGTTTTGAGCCGGTGGGCGCACAGGAATCGGTGCAGGTGGATGTGCGCGTGGTGGCGGCCACCAACAAGAATCTGGAAGAAGAAATCGATGCCGGCAATTTTCGCGAGGCTCTGTTTTACCGGCTCAACGTAATTCCGTTTCACGTGCCGCCGCTGCGGGAGCGCAGGGAAGATATCCCGGTGCTGGCGGCCTTTTTCCTCGCCGAGTTCACGCGAGCCTATGGCCGTAAGCCGAAGGAACTGACACCGGCGGCAATTGAGTTACTGTGTGGGCACCAGTGGCCCGGCAACGTGAGAGAACTGCGCAATCTGATCGAACGCATTGTGATTCTCCACCCCCAGAGCAAAGTGGATGCCCGGCACATTCCCCTGCAAACCGCTTCGCAGGCGGCCCTGGCGAGAAAACCGGGAATGGATCGCGCGCCGGAGCGGTATGGCAGTTTGCAGGAGGTGCGGGAAGCGGCTGAGCGTGATTATATTCTGCTCAAACTGGAAGAAGCAGGCGGGAACGTCAGCCGTGCGGCGGAGTTATTGGGCCTCGAGCGCAGTAATCTTTATCGAAAAATGAAGGCGCTGGGAATCGCGCCCCGGGAGTAGTGTCAGGCACCTGGTGTCACGCACCTTCGTGCAGCTTGTGATGAATGGCGTAAAGGGCCAGTTCGAGCCGGTCTGAAACCCCGAGTTTGTCGAAAATATTGTGCAGATGGTTCTTGACCGTCTGCTCGCTGATAAACAGGCGCTCCGCCATGTCTTTATTCTTGAAGCCCTGAGCGATCAGCCCGACGATTTCGCGCTCCCGCGTGCTCAGCGTCGCGCCCTGCTCGCGAAGACCCTGGCGCGCAGCCACATTGCCGGAGCCCTTCTTCGAAAGGCGGCGAATGACGTCGGCCGTGGACAACCTATCCAGCCAGATTTCTCCCGCGTGCACCTTTCGGACGCTCTTCAGCAGCAGTTCGGTGGATGTGCTCTTCGGAACGATACCGCTGCAGCCGAGGCGGATGGCCTCCACCAAGTCCTCCTTGCCATCGTCGGCGACCATGATAATGACCCGCGTTGGAAGCTTACCTTCCTGAATGGCGGCGAAAATCCTCTGGCTCGCCGGAGCCCCTGCCGACCAGCCAAGCAGTACGACGTCGGGCCGAATCTGACGCATCTGCTCATTCGCGGTAACGGCACTGTCGACGGTACCCGCCACGTGAAGATCCTTCTGCCCGGCGACCAGATTCGCCAGCCCGTCGCGAAACAGGCTTTTGTCGTCAGCGATCAGGACGCGAATCGGACCCGAGGGTAAAGCGCCGTTCACGAAATCCGCGACGGTTGCGCCCGAAGGCGCTGTTGCTGCAAGTCTTGCCACTGATAACCCCCGATTCCATAGTCTATGGTTATAGTACCAGGGAGTCAAGATCTTCGAAGGAATTGCAGTACTGTCGGTTTAGTAGTACTGGGCCGCGGAGACGGCGGGCCGAATCATATAAAGTAAATGGTGGAATGAAGACGGAGCCAGCCGAAGTCGATTACCAGCAGTTCTGGATGGGGTTGCAACAACTCGGGTTAAATGCGTATGAGGCGCGAAGTTACCTGGTTTTGCTGGGCCATTCGCGTTTCAAAGCCCTGGAACTGGCCCCCCGCGCCAGAGTCCCGCGGCAAAAGATCTACGAAGTACTGGACAGCCTGGTGGAACGGGGTTTCGCGCGTGTGGTCCAGGAACGCACCAAGCTCTTTTCCGCCGTGGAGCCCAATCTGGCCATACCGTCCTGGCTGGCCCGCAAGCGGCAATTGATCGAGCACGAGCTGGCTGGCCAGTCACGGTCCGCGAACAACCTCATGGAGGACCTGAACGGCCTTTATTCAGAAGGAAAAGGCGGCAGGGGAACGCTGGATTTTCTGCGCATCGTGGCGGAGCCATCGCAAACTGCGGCGGAATACCGGCGGATGCTCAGCGAGGTCACCACCGAGTATCTGGAATTCTCCCGGCCGCCGCACGCAGTGGATCCGCTGGACGAGAAATTAGTGAGAAAAGCCCGCGCTCACGGTGTTTCGTGCCGGCTGCTGATCGAAACGGGTACGCTGCACGCATCGCACCGGCAGAGGTTATCCGAATACGCCCAGGCGGGCGTCGAGATCCGCCAGGCTGCGTCGTTGCCGATGAAATTGGCGCTGTTCGACGGGCAGCAGGGGCTGATTGCACTGCTCGATCCGGTTGTCAGTATTCCCGCCTGGACGGCACTCGTGTTCGATCACGCGGGCTTCGCCGAGGCCATGCACCATTTGTTCGAGGAACGCTGGCAGCGGGCTTCGGAGTTCGGGGATTAATTCTTTGCGTGTGGCTCGGAAACGTTTTCGCGATGCGTGAGGATATCCCGCACCGCGTAAATGCGCCGGTTCTGCGATTCAAAGTAGGTACGCATCACCAGTTCGCCGATCAGCCCCGTGGAAAACATCATCAGGCCAACCAGCAAAAGCATCGCCCCCGCCAGCATCAGCGGACCGTGCTCCTGAATAATATCGATCCGGGTGAACAGCTTTTCGATCAGGCAGAAGCCCAGAATCAGCGAGCCCGCCGTGGTTCCCGCCAGACCGATCGCTCCAAAAAAATGCATCGGGCGGGTAGCGTATTTGAGTAAAAATCGAATGGTCAGAATGTCGAACAGGACGCGAAACGTCCGGCTCAGCCCATAATGCGAAACGCCGCCGCCGCGGGGCGGGTTCTGGATGGGCACTTCCACCACGCGTGCTCCGTAAAAGCTGGCCAGCGCGGGGATAAAGCGGTGCAGTTCGCCGTAGAGATGCACATCTTCCAGTACTTCGGCGCGATAAGCCTTGAACGTAGTTCCGAAATCGCGCAGATCCATGCCGGAGGCTTTCGCCATCAGCCAGTTGGCGATCTTCGAAGGCAAACGCCGGGTAATGGCGTTGTCGGCGCGTTCGTGCCGCCAGCCGCTGGCGATGTCGTACCCTTCATCGATAGGCTTGAGAAGGGCGGGGATATCTTCGGGCGCGTGTTGCAGATCGCCATCCATCGCGATGATGACGTCGCCTTTCGCTTCGTGAAAGCCGGCGGAGAGCGCTGCAGTCTGGCCGAAATTCCGCCGCAGCCGGACAACCTTCAGCCGATTGTCGGTCTGGACCAGGTTCGCCAGGAGTTCGTGGCTGCGGTCGGTCGAAGCGTCGTCGATGAAGAGAATCTCGTAGGGGCGCGCAACCGTGGCGAGCACGGCGGTGAGCCGGTCATACAGAGGAAGAATAGAAGGTTCCTCGTTATGGATAGGGACAACGATTGACAGCATCGCTAAACTTCTATTCTACAGTTGCGGAGGCGGATCTAATGGAAAATGAACGAATTCCGTATCGGGCGACCGAAGCGGCGGCTTCCTGGGCGGGTGTCGGGCCGCTGCCAGTGAGCGTTTTGCTGGAGAATGTCCGGAGTTTATATAACGTCGGGGCATTTTTCCGAACCGGCGACGCTGTATCTCTGGAGAAGCTGTATCTGGCCGGGATCACGGGCTTTCCCCCGCAAAAAATGATTACGAAGACCGCTCTGGGGGCGGAGGAGACCCTGGCGTGGCAGCGGGCTTCGGATGCGCGGGAGCAGGTTTTGGCGCTGCGGGCCCGCAACTACGAGATCGCCGCCATTGAGACCAGCGTTCACGCCGTGGATCTGTTCGATTGGCAGCCGCAATTCCCCGTTTGCGTCCTTTTCGGCCATGAAACCGACGGCCTCACCCCGGAGCTCGCGGCGCTGGCGGATACGCATGTGCGGATTCCGATGCTGGGCCGGAAACATTCGCTGAATGTCGCGACGGCGGGAGGCGTGGTTTTGTATGAGTTGCTGCGGAAGTATCGGAAACGGTTCAGTTTGTAGCGGCTTGCATGGCTGTAACATATTGAATATAAATTGGTAAGTGTTATATTATGCAAATATGGAGTCTATCTCCACGATTGCACGGCCGATTCTGCGCCGCTCCGCTGCACGTGCAGAGTATCTCCTCCGGGGCTCTCCCGCCGTGGTCCTGCTGGGGCCACGTCAGGTCGGAAAGACTACCCTGGCTCTGGAGATCGGGGCTCAACAGCCTTCGATATATCTGGATCTTGAAAATGCGGAGGATCGGGATAAATTATTACGTCCCAACGACTACTTCGCCGACCACGCAAACGAACTGGTCATTCTCGATGAGCTCCAGCGGGTGCCGGAGATCTTCCAAAGTCTGCGGGGTGTCATCGACAAGGGAAGAAGAGAAGGGAGGGCAAACGGGCGGTTTCTGTTCCTCGGCTCCGCTACCATGGACCTGCTCCGGCAAAGCGGCGAGAGTCTGGCCGGGCGGATTTCACACCTGGAACTTGGGCCCTTCGACGTACTCGAGACCGGGCCTGGCACGCTCGATACGCTCTGGGTACGAGGCGGTTTCCCCCGCAGCTATCTGGCAATAACCGACGGCCGCAGCATGGAATGGCGGCGCGACTTTATCCGGACATACCTGGAGCGCGATATTCCGCAATTCGGCTCGCGGATTCCGTCCGAGGCGCTACGGCGCTTCTGGACGATGCTGGCGCACAATCAGACGCAGGTTTTCAACGCCGCCAATCTGTCGCGCAGTCTCGGCGTCGACGGAAAAACAGTTGCCGGCTATCTGGATCTCCTTGTCGATCTGCTGCTGGTCCGTCGGCTACCGGCGTGGCATCGCAATGTCGGCAAGCGGCTGGTGAAGGCTCCTAAAGTCTATGTGCGGGACAGCGGGATCGTGCATGCGCTCTTGGGGATTGCGGACAAGGAGGCGCTGCTGGGGCATCCCGTCGCGGGGCAAACCTGGGAGAGTTTTGTGATCGAGACGCTGGTCTCGATGGCCCCCGATGGAACTGAGGCAAATTACTATCGGACTTCCAATGGCGTCGAGGTCGATCTGATTCTGACACTGCCCGGCGGGAAGCTATGGGCTATTGAGGTCAAGCTGAGTGCCGCGCCGAAAATCGAGCGTGGTTTTCATTCCGCCTGCGCCGATCTGAAACCGGAGAAGCGGTTTATCGTATACCCGGGAAATGAGCGGTATTCGCTTGGTGAGAATACCGACGCAATTGGCGTCGTCGAGGTGGCGAAGGAGCTTCAGGCGGTGAGGTGACGATCAGTTCCCGGTCGGGACGGGCTCCAAATGATCGATGACCAGCATCTCGACCGGGGCAAGCTGCGTCTCCACCTTCAGCCCCAATTGTTTTTCCAGGCTATCGAAATACGTCGGCACGCTGGGGTTCACCGGCGGTCTTCCGCTCTGATCCAGCGACGAATTGCCTGCTTCCATCTCGGGCGGAATGAAAAGGTTGATATCGTAATACCCCTCGAGTCCCGTTTTATCCACCATCACGCGATCTAGCAGGGTGCTGAAAAAGTAATTAACGGTAACCTGACTGGCCGAAAACACGCCTGGGTCTATATGAGAGGCGTAGACCAGGAACAAGGCGGGATGTTCAGCTACCTGTCACCGGAGACTCG